>QGNH01001207.1_pt2 | contig 29443 bp, 33 predicted proteins | sample 1735481 | NCBI WGS metagenome assembly QGNH01 (sample SAMN09239004, study PRJNA386568) | Viral metagenome, whole genome shotgun sequencing project. | reverse complement strand
CTAGCTCCGTTCCAAATAATTAAAACGAGGCTGCCAGATTGACCTTACAGACAACTCAAACCCGTCCCTGGCGGAACCGGAATCCTGGAGATTTGCGGCCCTTGGCTGAAGGCCAATGGTCCGGGCAGGTCGGGATTGACCACGCCGAAGGCGGCCCGTTCGCCATATTCGGCACGGCAATCATGGGCTGGAGGGCGCTGGCGCGCAACCTGCTGACATACTTCGAGGTTCATGGCCTTGTTACGGTCGAGGAAATCTGCGACCGTTTTGCGCCTCCGGAAGATCACAACGATACCAGCACCTACACCTCGATCGTCGCGCACATCGCGGCAGTGAGTCCGACGACCACGCTCGAACTGCGCGAAGCGGCGCAGATGGATGCTGTGTGCCGCGGCATTGCCGTGGCCGAGGGCGGCGCACGGTTGCCCTGGGACGCGTCGGAACGCGCCGCTGGAGTGAAGCTTGCACTGAGTGGCGATTCCTGATCAAAACGTGCTAAAGGTCCGCGCATCGGTAATCGGAGCATTGGTGCGTCATGAACTCGGACATGAATGACCGAGCTTGTAAGTGCCCAAGCATAGACTTACGCAGCCCTACGTTCGGCGGCATGACGTTCCGCCCGACGGCCGATATTGACCGCCGCTGTGGTGTCTGCTGGTCCGGAGTAGGAGCAGCTTATGCAGGCAAACCGGTCTCGGGTCGGGCGGTTCCGCCTGTCGATGCAACCACACTCCGGGCATTCCCGGCTCGTGTTGCGAGGATCGACACAGACCAGGGGCACGCCATTAAGCGCGGCCTTGTAGGTCACGAAACTCCGAAGCTGGGCGAAAGCCCATCCGTGGTGCGCTCTCCGCTGGCTCTTCCTCACCGTTGTCCGGTCGCGGATATGCGTCAGGTCCTCCAACCCGATGCCGCGTCCGGTGTCCTTAGCCTTGCGCACGATCGATTTGCTGATCCGATGGTTCAGGTTGCTGGCAAACCGCGACTCCTTGAGCCGGCGCCGACGCAGCAACCGTTTTGCAGACTTGGTTCCCTTCTTCTGGAGTTTCCGGCGCAAACGAGCGTGTCGGCGGCGAAGACTGGCATTCAACGCACCGCTGAACGTCTCGCCGTCGTTGTCGACCGCGATGTTCTTCTGTCCAAGGTCAACCCCGAGATATTCAGTGGGGTCGCCCTCATCAGGCACGTCGCCAACGTCAACGGTCACGTAAAGGAAGAACATGCCATCCCGGTAGATCAAGTCGGCCTGACCGCGCGCCCGGTCCAGTCGGGCATGCTGATAGGCACCGCAGACCCACGGCATAATGGCGCGGCCATCGTTAGTCAGGATCGAGACGCGATCAGCGCCCTTCCACGACAGGATGCGCTGATCATAGACGATGGCGCCATGCGGCCTGAACGTGGGCTGGATGGTCTTGTCCCGCTTGTAGACCTCGACCACCTTGGCGATGGCGCGCACGGTCATTTGGGCACCGAGCCCGAAGTCACGGCGGATGTCGTGGTAAGCCAGTTTCTGGAGTTCGACCTTATTCGCGCACTGATTGGCGAACGCGACGGCCGCCAGCGCATCGCACGCCGCATTGAACCGCTCCATCGTCCGAAGCATGGCGTCCGCCTGCTCGGTCGTCGGGAGAAGCTTCAATTGCATCGTCAAGTGCATGATGGCCTATATAGGAACCGCTCAATGCCGAAACAAGGAAGCAACTGCGCTATTCCTCCCGGCCCTGAAGGACCGGGCTTCTCGCGGAGGATCAGGTGAGCGACTTCTTCTTCATTCCGGCTGCGGCCAATCAGGTCACCGTCAAGAAATCGACGATCGTGTTCGTAATGGACCCGACGTCAGAGGTGCTGATCACCGATCAGATCCCGCCGTCAATTCCGAATGATCCAGGAGTCGATGACACCGATCAGCGCGTGATCTGCGTGATGCGCGGCGAGGACGATGAACGCAACGCGGTGAAAGTGCTATTCAACGTTTTTCCGACCGTCGAGCAGATTCGGGCGCTGATGGTTTACCTGCAGCACTGGACTCCGTAATGATGGTGATGCGCATTTTTGCGTTATTGCTGCTAGTTTTGGGCCCGGTGGCGAGCCGTGCGCAGGTCGCCGGCAATGTCGGCATGGTCAACCTGCAATCCGGTTTGACCTACACGCTGCAGAACCCCGACTGCGATCCGGAAGGGCGCCGCGTGGTGGTGCTCTCGAATACGAGCAACGTGACAGTGACGCTGCCGCAAGCAGGCTCTTCGGGCGCATTTTCGCATGGGTGCGTGATCAACATCATCAATCCGACCGCGACGGCGACGGACACAATCAACGTCACCACTTCGACGATCAACGGTGCAAACTCTCTGCAGATCTTCCCAGGCGCGTGGGTCAGGATCTACACGGATGCGCAAGGCAACACGGGCAACTACTGGGCGCAGATCACCAGTGCTCCAACACTCGGCTATGCCAACGTAAAAGACTTCGGTGCGAAATGTGATTATCAGACAGATGATACGGTGGCGATAAATCATGCGCTCGCCGCGACGGACCCGGTTCGAGGGGGAGATGTTTGGTTTCCGCAAGGTGGTTGCTACATTACCGGTAGCCTCGTTGTGAACCATCCCAACGTTCACTTGCAGGGGGCGGGTGAATACGCAAGCACTATCATCACAAATACCCAGCCGTTCGACGTGATCACCTTAAACGCGTCGTACTTTCAAATGACGGACCTTGGAGTTATCCAATATGCTTCTCCGGGCTCAATGCGGTCTTGGGTCATGTACGACAATACTTCTGCCGGCTCTGGTGGTGATCTATTTGAAAATATCAACGTAGGTGGTGGTGATAGCGGTTTCTACCTAAAAGGTGGCATCAATACATTTCGTAACATCAATATGCGCGGGATTGGCCCCGGTTCCGGCATTGGCATGGAGTTCGATGGTCCCAATGTCGCTGTCATCGATCTATACAATATCTACATGGAAAATGCTGCGAACGAGAATGCTCAAGCGGGGATTTTTATCACTGGTGGCGTCGATTTTGTATTTGACCATCTTCAACTCCAAAAAATGGGTTCCCCTTTGATTGTTCAAGCAGCTCCGGGGTTCGGAGCGATAAGCGGAGCGTTTATTTCAAATAGTTACTTTGACACATCGGTAGGTCCGGAAGTGCTTCTGGATGGGACCAATGGATCGGTCAATCGGATATCCTTTGTCAACTCGTGGTTCAGTTCGTCGGGCACGAGTGCAGGGTTGAAGATGATAGGATCGGTGGATGATATTTCCGTGTCTGACTCTCAGATTTTCTTCAACGCGGGTTGTGGAATCGATGCCACCCAAACGACTTATAATCAGGGTTTGCTGATAACTGGCAATACCATCGCTAATAACGCCAGTTTTGGTGTATGTCTTGGTAATCAAAGCAAAGTCCGGGTGCTGAATAATAGCATTGCGCTTGGTGGAACCGTCGGTCCCAACGGAGGAGGCATTTCTATTCCCGAAAGCAGCACCGCCGATTATATTTCGATCATCGGCAATGATCTATCCGGTAACAACGGCGTAGCACTACAAAACGGGTCAAACGGGTGGCACAACGTTATTAAAAACAACACGGATGGATATGTAATGTCCGCGGCTAATTTGTCATCGTGTGGCACGAACCCAACATTTGGCACTATCTCCAGCACCTATAGCGGCACAGTGACACCTGGCTCCGACGCCACCGAATGTGTCATCACCTTAGAGCCGGGCATGTTTGGCCAAACGCCCAACGTCTCTGTGTCGACCTATGGAGATAATATCATCAGCGTCGGAGGCGTAAACACGGAGCTCACGGGCTCAGGTGCGTCCGCTACTTTTGTTACCAGCATTACCATCGGGTGGACTGGATCTCCCTCAACGTTTTCATATTTGGTCTCGAATTGACATTGTAGGAGGAAGATCTGATGCTGCAAGATGATGCTTCGAAGTCTGCCCTGTGCATTTCCTGCGCAGCAGACCGGTGCGCGACGTGCCCGCTCAGCGCTGCTCGATCGATGCCACCGGTGCCCCCGACCGCAAAACCGCTGCCGGATCATGTCTTCAGAGCGCGCGGCATCCAAATCGGTTTGCGGACGTGTCTCGATCCGACCTAGTTCATCTCGCCAAAGCCGAACTCGCCAAGCGCGACCGGATGCGCGCGATGAAAGACGAGGCGGAAAAGGACTTCCTGGCGTTCGTGCGGATGATGTGGCCGGTGCTGGAGCCGGAGCGGCCGCTGATCGAAGGGTGGTTGCTCGATCTGCTGTGCCTGCCGTTCGAGACCGAAGTCATCACCGAAGACGGCCCCATGGCGATCGGCCAATATGTGGAAGATGGCTGCCGTGCGCGGGTTCTAAGCTTCGACCACTTGTCCGGTAAGCCTGACTGGAAAAACGTCAAGTTTCGCCAAAAGTCGCAAGGGAAACCGCTGGTTAAACTCTCTCTCTGTGATACGATGCTGTCGATGACTGACGATCATCCGGTGTTCGTGAAGGGGAGGGGATATGTCAGAGTTTGCGAAGTCAGCGCCGGGGAAACGCTCTTATGTGTGCGAAAATTGCGCCGCGACATTCCTGCGCTGGCCTGGATCGGGGAAAAACGCCTATTGCAGGCAGTCTTGTCATTATCAGCATCGCACGAAGCTGGATCAGGATCGCAAGCGCCGGAAATGCGAAGGATGCGGCAAGATTTTCTCGCCGGTGCTCAAGAGAACCAGATTTTGCAGCATGGCTTGCTCGGGCAAGCGGAGGCAACTGCCCGAAACGAGAAAATGCCCGAACTGCGGGAACTCCAAAAGCTGGGGGGCGAACCAGTGTCGCAAGTGCGATGCGATGTCTCGCATTACCGGCACGGAAGGGTGGTGCGAAAGCTGTGGCAAAACATTATGGATTACCGCCGCAAGGCAGCGCAGATTTTGCGGTCTGGCCTGCTTTGGGCTTGGAAACCGAGGCGAGAACAATGCCGGGTTCATCCATGGAGAGTGGACGAAGAAATATCCGATCGAATTCTGGCAAATGCGGCTCAAAATCCGCAAGCGCGATGGACGGGCTTGTTTCCTTTGTCATGCCAAGGACGAGCTTCACATCCATCACATAGATCGGGACGTGGAAAACAACGAAGCGGCCAACTTGGTGACGCTTTGCCGTATTTGCCATCAGACCCAACACGGTCCGTTGGAGAGGTCTATACCGTTGTCGAATCACCTGTTCTCGCTGTTGAGCGAGAAATACGGATACCCGATACGGTATATAACCTCGCTGTAGAAGGTAATCACAACTACTTCGCCAATGGTATATTAGTCCACAACTGCGACGTCTTAATGGCTATTTCTGATGGAGACATGACGCGCGTCAGCATCAACGTGCCGCCCGGCAGCACCAAGAGTACGCTACTGAACGTACTTTGGCCGGCGTGGGAATGGGGGCCGTGCAACCGTCCGGCGCTGCGCTATATGTCGGTCAGCTACTCGACTGACGTTCCGGTGCGCGACAATCTGCGCTTCGCGCGGATCCTGAAACATCCGGTCTACCAGTCGTGTTGGGGCGATCGCGTGAAGATCACGCGCGAGGGCGCGGAATGGGTCGGAAACGACAAAACCGGCTTCAAGATGGTGACTTCGACCTCGGGCGGCACGACCGGGTTTCGCGGCGATCGCCTGTTGCTGGACGACTTGAACAATCCCGTGAACGTCGAATCCGACATCGTGCGTGCTTCGACGAACAAATTCATTCGCGAAGTGATGCCGGATCGCCTCAATGATTTGAAGCGGTCGGCGATTGTCAATCTGCAGCAGCGGACGCACGAAAATGATGCGACCGGCACGCTGATCGAACACGGTCAGGGCTATCAGTACGTCTGCGTGCCGATGGAATTCGATCCGCTGCGGATCTGCCGCGTAGTGCTGCGGCATGACGATTTCGGCAATCCGGAGCGCGTCTGGGTTGATCCTCGGGCACTGGACGAACACGGTCGGCAGTTGCGCGGACTGTCTTTGAACGAGCGCGGCGAACCAAAGGTGGTCGACGGTTCGCCGATGGCAATGGCGGCTGGCGAGTCTTGCTGGCCGGAGCGGTTTGACGAGGAAGCAACGGCCAAGCTAAAGCTGGAGAAAGGCGACTACGCCTGGTCTGCGCAATACCAGCAGATCCCCGGCGTTCGCGGCGGCGCGATCATCAAACGCGACTGGTGGAAGCTTTGGCAGGGCGCGGATTACCCTGAACTCGGGACTGTCGTGGTTTCGCTGGATACCGCGATCGAAGAGAGCGAGATAAACGACTACAACGCCTGCACGGCATGGGGTGCGTTTGCGGGCAAGAACGGCGAGCCTCAGTTCTTATTGCTGGAGGCTTGGCGGGATCGGATGTCGCTCGCCGACTTGGTGCGCCGCGTCGCCGAGACGTGCCGGAAGCGAAAGGCGGATTACTTGCTGGTTGAGCGCAAGACGCGCGGGAAGGATGTGTCGGACGAAATCTTGCGGCTGTATGCGCGGACGTCATGGAACACGGAGCTGATCATTCCGCAGGGTGACAAGGTGTCGCGGCTCAGAGCGGTGTCGCATTTCTTCAGCGGCGACGCGCGAAAGATACCGGACGGTTTCGATGAAGAGAGCAACGCCAAATACCGAATTGACTGGTCCGGCGGGGTGGTGTTCGCGCCAGACCGCGCATGGGCCGACGAAGTGATCTCGGAGGTGGCAAGTTTCCCGTATGGCGCAAATGATGACTATGTCGACTCGGTGTCGCAGGCGCTGGGCTGGGTGCGCAAAAACGGCGTCGTGTGCCGGAAAGTCGAGTATGAAGAGGCTGAAGAGGACCGGATGCGATATCGTAAGCCGGTAGGCGTGCCTTACGCGATACGGTAGAGGATCGATTTATGTCCGGCTCGGTTGTGGCTTTTCCAAAGCAGACGACGATCGAAGATGACGATCCGGTCTTGGACACGACCAAAGCGACGATTACGATTGACGCCGAGGGCCTGACAAATATCGACATTCCTAGCGCGAAACCGCGCGTGGTGCGCAAGCCGAAGCCCAACGCGGGCGACTTTCACCGCAATCTTGCCGAGGACTTGGACCCGCTCGCACTGCAGTCACTTGCGGCTTACCTCATCGAGGGGATCGAAGCGGACGAACAGGACCGCTCCGAGTGGGAACAAACCGCAAACCGCACGGCGTCCTATTTGGGCGTGAAGTTAAACGATCCGCTTTCTGAACCCGCAAGCGATGGCACGGTGTTTCAAGGCGTCGCAACCTGCATGTTGGAAGCGGTCACCAAGATGTGGTCGACCTCGTATGCCGAGTTGCTGCCGGCGGCGGGGCCGGTGAAGACGAAGCGCCAGGCGGTCGTGCCGCCCGGCGATGATCAAGCGCAACCGGGTCAGGCGCCGCAGTCGCCGTCGGATCGCAGCGGCGACGATCTGGCCGAGGCGCTCGAAGAGGACATGAATTGGTATCTGACGACGAAGGACCGCGGCTATTACCCGGACTTCTCGAAGATGATCATGATGCGCAATCTGATTGGCATTGCGTTTCGCGAAATCTACCGCTGCCCGATCAAACGCATGCCAGTGTCGCGGATGATTATGGCGCAGGATTTGATCGTGCAGGGCGATCCGGCGGACCTGACGGAAGGCGGTCGCGTGACGGCGCGCAAGAAGGTCCGGCAGTCTACGATGCGCCGGATGATGATGGCGGGGGAATACCTCGACATTGCCTTGGTCTCGCCGCAAGGGGAGACGTCCGAAACTGAGCTGGTGATTGGTCAAACGCAGGGCGTGAACCCAACGCCGTCATTGCCGCGTGATTTCGAACACACGATCTATGAATGCTGTTGCGAGCTGGGCAGCGGGACAAATCACGATCTCTATGGATCACTGGACCAGCTCGATCTTGACGAAAACGGCGAAGATGTAGGGTATCCTCTGCCCTACCGGGTGACGATCGACCGCGACAGCCGGACCGTGCTTGCGATTCGGCGGAACTGGAAGCAGGGCGATCCCGATCACAAGGTCCGTGAACGCTTCGTGAAGTATGGGTTTATTCCGGCATTCGGCTTTTACGATTGGGGGCTGATTCACCTCGTCGGCAACCCGACGCAAGGCGCGACAATGCTTCAGCGCAGCGGCGTGGATGCTTCCCTGAATGCCAATTTCCCGGCGTTCGCGATCATGCAGGGGCCGGCGTCGAAGCTGGAGAACACCGTTTTTCGACCGGGCCCGGGGCAAGTGGTCAAAGTGCCGGCCACGGGCGCGGCAAAAATCACGGACGTGTTGATGGCATGGCCATACAAAGATGTCTCGCCGCAGAGCATGGCACTGGCCGAAAAGCTGGAGAGCGACGTTAAGAGCCTCGCGGGTGTCATCGATTTGCCCGTCGGCGAGGGGCGGCTCGGGAACCTGCCTGTCGGCACGATCATGTCCTACATCGAGAGCATTTCGATGGTGCCGGGCGCGGTTCACAAGGCGGACCATGCCGCCCAGTCGCGCGAGTTCGAACTGTTGCGCGAGTTGATCGCCGAGGAGCCCGAGGTTTTGTGGCGCGGCAATCCGACGCCGGCGCGGAAGTGGCAGGCGGCCGAGGAGGTTATGTCGCCGGACGTGTCGCCGCAGGCGGATCCGAACACGCCGTCCGCGGTGCATCGCCTTGCCAAGATTCAGGGCGTTGTGACGATGGCTGGCTTGCCGCAGTTTCAGGGCATTCCAGACCAGCGGAAGATTTGGAGCTGGGGCGTTGAGGCGCTCGTGGGTGCCGACGCTGCTTCCTACACGCTGCCCCCGCCGCCGCCAGGGCCTCCTCCAACGCCCGATCCTCGAATCGTTGCCGCGCAGATCAAAGCACAGTCGCAAACACAAAGCGATCAAGCCAAGCTGCAAGGCGAGCAGCTTGACCATCAGGGCAAGATGGCGGAGTTGGCCGTCGAGAGCGCGGACAAGGCTGCTGATCGCCAGGCGACGAACGCGCGCGAGGCGATGAAGGCGGGGACGAAGCACACCGAGATTGGTGCGGGGATGGCGTCCGATGCTATAGGGCATGCGCAGGCGGAGAAGCAGACCGCGCTGCAGGCAGCGTTCAAGCCGCCCGAGGTGCCGCCGGTAGATGATGGATCAGGCGCGGGGTCGGTTTGAGTCCTCGTCGCGCGCGCGGAAATAAGCTTCGATGTCGCGCTGCAACCCCTTCTTGGAGCCACTAAGTTCGATCACGCCGTCAAGGTTCGGCTTCAGGTCGGTCAGCGGATCGAACTTCGACTTGCGCAGGATGTCCCATCGGCTGACATAGTTCCGCGACGCTTTCGGGCCGTGAAAACCGTGCTCGATGGTGCCGGGCACAAAGCCAATGCGTTGACCGACGAACTCGATCGCGCGGGCTTGCCACGCCGCCATCGTCTGCGTGAACGTCGGGCTGATATCGGACGGGAAGGTTTCATTGACGCGGCCAAGCATCGCAAGCGCCATGTTGTGATCCGCACTGCCGAGAGCGGCGGCAGCGTAAAGACCGCCTAAGTTGGCGAGTGTCTCGCGGCGCATCGCCCAGGCATATCCGGGATGTCCAAAGGTGTGGTATTGATTCCATTTCGGCGTTATCGGCTTGCCTTCCTGAACCAGCGAACAGAATGACGTGTGAAGCTCAAGGTGCTCGCCGCGCGGGCCGAGGTCGTAGCAGTTCTGCCATGGCTGAACGACGGCATATTGCTGTAGCGCATGGACCGTCTCGGCCGCCCAGTTTGGATCTCGAAATGTCACATCGGCGTCGATCCAGGCGACATAAGCCGCATCTCTGGGCAATCGGCTGAAACCGATGTTCAAGAGCGACTCCTTGTGCCAAACGATTGTTGTGTGCCGAACGGGGACATAGTTCACATGCGGGGCGCCGACCTTGGACAGCTCGAACGGACGCTGTCCGAGAGCGCATTCGACGGTTGTGAGATTGACACCCGAATCAAGCATGTGCTGACAGAAAGTTTCGTAAAGCGCGATCCTGGATTGCCAGCGTAGCGGATTCGACACGCATGTTACGACGTGCAGAAGATCGGACCTCACAAGGGGCTTTCCTATTTGCGAAGGCGTGTTTGGGCAGCCCATGTATGTAATGCTTTGTCGTGCCGGTGTCATTGTGCATTTTTGTGTCAATCGTCGAGATGTAGCGCCGAGACGGTCATTTGTGGCAAAGTGCGTCGGCGCGGCTTGAAAAGGCATAAAATTTCGATGGAAAGTAACTGCGGGAATTGCCTGTTTTTTAGGCGTAATGTTGCATTGCAGCCGATTGGAAAATGCCGCTTCAATCCGCCGGTTACGCACGTCATTGGCACGACGCAGCATCCTCAGACGCGGCATCAAGTTCCGCACGTGGGCACCTATTTTCCGGAGCTTCCAGACACGGAATGGTGTGGCGCATACTCGCGCCGGCAACCGAAACAAGTCGCAATGGCGCAGATCAACCTCGAACGGCTAAATATCGGCGAACTCGAAGGGTCTGCCTGATGCGTCGCCGCTTTGTGCTCAACCAGTAAAGGACAGCGAGAATGGACGAAAAACCGCACGAGAGGGGTCGCCGGCATCTTCGCGAAGCTGGATATCACCACAAGGAAGAGAAGGGCATTCACGGCGACGCAAAGCAGGATCGCAAGCAGATCGCCGGCGCGGTTCACAAGCATGAATCACACCTTCACCGCGGCGAACCAAAGACGAAGCTGCGCCATGGCGGCAGGGTCCATGGCCACGAAGCGAAGCATCGCGTCGATCGCCGGGCCCGCGGCGGCCAGATCACCGAAGAGCAGCCAGATGACGCAATGGGCAATCGCAATGTCGATTCAGGCCGCGCGCACGGCGGCCATGTTGGCAAAAAGGGCGGCAAGACCGTCATCAACATCAACGCTGGCGGCGGCGCAGGCGGCGGCGATCAGCAGACGGCGCAGGCGGCGCAGATGGCGCATCAGCAGGGCATGCAACAGGGCATGCAGTTGGGCGCTCGCGCGGTGGCGCAGAAGATGGCCGCAGCGGGCGGCGGTGCCGGCGGCCCGCCGCCCGGTGCTGGCGGTCCGCCTCCTGGCATGCCGCCCGGTGCTGGCGGTCCGCCGCCTGGCGCGATGCCGCCGCGACCGATGATGCCGCCGCCCGGTGCTGGCGGTCCGCCTCCGCCTGGCATGATGCCGCCTCCTCGGGCGCGTGGCGGTGCAATGGCGCGTGATTGCGGTGGCCGGTTCACCGGGGGTGCGGTCACATGATCATTGTTCCGAAGATCGCGCTGCAAGACCTGATGACGCATATCGTCCAGAGCACGCATGAGTTGTGCGACGAAAACGGCGAGCCACGCATCATGTCGACGATCATGGAAAGCCAGCTACGGATAGCGGCGGTCGTTGCGTTGCAAATTGCAACCGGAGAGGCTATTTGGCCGGGTGATAAAATCATCCAGATCAAACGTCCTCGGATACGACAGGGCATTTTCCAGGAAGAAGAGCGCTAACGAAATGGCAATTTTGATCAAGCTGGATGGCGACAAAGTTAACGGCTGGATGGGCGAAATTCACGACGGCACGCAACTGTTCACGTTCTCGCCGACCGGAGACGCTCCGTTGCCGGCACTGCTGAACATGTTGCGTGGTCACTTTGCGCCCGCCATGGCTGCGCCGGACACTCCGCCACCCCCGCCACCCCCGCCACCCCCGCCACCCCCGCCGTCGCCCGCACCGGCACCCTCTCCGCCGCCGGCCGCGAAAACTGAGGGCTGATGTCGTACGCGTTCAAAAGCGCGCTGGTCAACAAGCTGCATCAGCGCACGGCGGAACACACTTTCCAACTCGCCAGCCGGACAACCGACGATCTCGGCGCGCTGCGGCTGCAACAGGGGATCATCATCGGACTGCAGATGGCAGAGATCGCAGCCGAGGAAGTCCTGAAAGAATACGGATAACTGTAATGAACGAATTGGTTCCGATCGAAGACGGCAATCGGATGCTGGCGCCGCTGGCACAGACGGCACGGTTCGGCGAGGCGATCACGCGCCACCACAAGCCGGCCTATGATGATTACGAAATTGCAAAAGATCATATTCATCAGGCACTTGGCGACATTACGGACATCGAAGTGTTCGGTCGTCAGGTTCTTGTTGCCGTTTTTTGCCGCCCGATTGTTAATGACAGGGGATTTTTTCAAACCGTAAAGGAAATCAAAGAGGACTGGTGGCAGCACAAGGCCGTTTTGATCTTGAAGCTCGGCCCTGACGCGTTCAACGGCACGGAAGCTTACTTGAACGCCACGTTTGGCAGTGGTGTTCCGGCACCGAAGCCGAACGAATGGCTGTTCGCCAACGCGTCGGCCGGCCTGCAGGTCAATCTCATGGGCGACGGCGCGTCCCGGCCGCAGGGCAAGGATTACGCGGGGCGCCCGATCGACCTGTTCGAGTGGGAAGGCTGGCCGTGCCGGATCATTGGCGATGACAACTTCCTTGGACGGCTTGTCAAGCCGCACAGCGTCGTCTGATGTCCAAAAACGGCGTCATGGAACCCGAGTTTGCGACCGCCGCGTTCCAGCCACATCGTCGCGGCGAGCTGCTAGACCAGCTTTTCAGCGATCCCGCGCTGCTCACAAAAGCGATTGTCCGGCGGGATTATCTGGCACAGGCGCACGCCCGCGCGCAGGTCTTTGACCGCGACCATATCTCGAAGGTCGTGCATGACATGCTTGATCGCATGGTGACGCAGGTCGCCAATGCAAAGGCCGAACAGCAGGTGAAAGTCGTATGAGCGATACCGACGGAGTAGAAGAGGTCGTTGCGCGCCGGCCAATGCGCGAGCGGCCGCAGCGTGAGGTTCACCGTACGGAACGCCAGCCCGACGTTGTGATTGAATCCGGGGACGAAATCTCGCCCGAAGAAGCGTTGGCCGAATCGCGCCGGCTACTTGAGGCCAGCGACCGGCAGCGCCAGTCCAGCGAGCGTCAGGCTCGGGAAGCGGAGCGCCGCGCTGCCGAAGCTCAGGCGCAAGCACAGCAGGCGATTGCGAGCCGGGCAACCGATCGACAGACGGTAGTATCGTCCGCGATCGAGGCGGCTCGCAGCGAACAGGGAGCGGCGCAGGCGGCCTACGCTCAGGCGCGCACAGAGGGCGATATTCCTGCCGAGACTGCCGCGCTGGCGGCGATGACGGCTGCCGCGGCACGACTTGAGACGGCGACGCGCGAACTCGACTGGCTCAAAAGCCAGCCGGCACAGCAGCAGCAAAGTGCCGCGCCGGCACAAGCTAACCGCCCAAGTCCGGAAGCACAGCGCTGGATTGACGATCATCCTGCCTACAAGAGCGACCGCACTTACCGCGCCGTGGCCAACGATGCACATGTCGAGGCGATTCAGGCCGGTTACGCCGCTGGATCGCAGAGCTATATTGACCATATCGAACGCGTCATGACAGAGACTTATGGCGACGGTCATGGGCAGATTGGAGAGCAACACGTGCCACCACCACACGCAGTGCGGCGCAGCGATGCCGCCCCTCCTTCACGGCGGACCAGCTTGAGCGGCGGCAATAATGGTTACAAGCCTGCCAATATCGCAGATGTTGGCACGATCCATTATCAGGACCGGCCGGACGGCTCACGCAGCATTAAGATGACGACGGACCAGCGCACAATGTTCGAGGAATTCGCGAACATCTGCAAGATGGACCTTAACACCTATGTTAATGAGCAGATCCAGGCAGCGAAAGAGGTCGCAGCCGGTGGGCGTGGCGATGTGATCCGCGGTGAAGGGGCGAAATACGAATAATGAGCGACGACCTAGACGACAAGCGCGGGCGACTTCGGGCTGCCCAGTCGAACATCCGCGACCACGTGACGCGTGACGCGTTACCGCACGAGGCGACAGATCCTATCGGCGTCATGGCGCATCCCGGACCGGCGGAACGCAGAAACGAACCGACGCGGGAAGGCTACACACCCGACAACGACATCTTTGTCCGCCGCGGTCGTAATGAGCGCAATGCCGGCATGCTGGAAATTCCCAAGCATCGCCAGAAGCCCGGTTGGACGTATCAGTGGATTGCGACTCGGGTGCTGAATGAGCCGGTGGACCCGTCCAGGATACGTGATTTTACGTATAACGGCGGCTGGCGGCCTGTGCCGGCTAGCGAAATGCCCGAAATGGTCGACGAGGGCATACCTGCGTCGTCGCCGATCGAGGCTGAAGGCTGCCGCCTTTACATGCGGCCATTCTCGCTTACGCGGCAGGCGCAGATCGAAGACTTGCAGTGGGCTCAGGAACAGCAGCGGGACCGAACGCAAGCGGCGGCGGGCGGCAACAGTGCCATTCGTGGCGAAGATGGCATTCCGGTATCGAAAGGCATCCGCAAGGTTCCGGTTCAGTTTGACATTGAAAGCCTCGCCGGGTAGAAGTGCGACTGGCTTGCATGATCCTCCTTGTGCTTCCTGACAGCCTTGGCGCCTAAGCGAGTTACCTCGCTTAGGCGTTCTTCTTTTCAAGGCTATTGCATTTCCTATGTGACATGATTTAGGGTCCGCGCCGACCGCTCTCGCCGTGCCGGCCACTGGAGCAATACCAAGGCGTTTGACGATCTCGCGCTGAGTGTCGTTACAACACCACAAATGGAAAGCTCCGCATGGCGACCAACGTCCTCGCGCCAACAGGGCTCGTGTTTAGCCGGATGAAGATTGGCGCGGCACCGTCCGCCCAGGTGCAGGCCTACAAGATCCGCAAGGGTTACAATTCCAGCGCGATCGGCATGAACGATCTGGTCAAGACCGGATCAGGGGCAAACCAAGGCTACATCGTTCCTTCGGTGTTCAACGATACCTCGGGCATCGGCGTCTTTGCGGGCGTAGCGCCCTATTTCGACGCGACCTTCCAGTCCGTGCAGCATGGTTTGATCGGATCATGGCCGACGACCGCTAATCCGACCGCTGATGTGGATTGCTGGGTTATCGCTGATCCGTTCGCCGTGTTCCGCATTCAGGCGTCCGGCGGACCGTGGAGCACCTCTTACCGCGGTCTGAACTGCAACTGGCTGACAGGCACCAATGCCGCGCCCAATCCCGTCGGTATTTCGACGCTGACGCTGGACCTGACGACAACCGGAACCAGTAACACACTGCCGTTCCGCATCGAGGGCGTTGTCGGCGTTTCCGGCGGTCCGCAAGATCCTGCCAACACGAACCCGGTGTTAGAGGTCAGCCTCAATCCGGCCTGGATCGAATCGCTACAGGGGACGGGGATCTAGCCATGCCGGTAACAACCTCACAGATCCCGTCGCTGCTCGTTCCCGGCATTCGCAAAGTCAAGGGTCTCTATCGCGAGATGGACACCCAGTGGAAGAAGATCTACGCGGTCGGCAATTCGAACATGGAATCCGAACGCACGGTCCATGTCCGCTATCTTGGCCTGCCGCAACTGAAGCTCGCCGGCACGCCGACGCAAATGGACAACCTGTCCGGCCAGCGTTTCACCTGGAGCCATTTGCACGTTGTCTTTTCCCTCGGTTACGCTTTCACCGAGGAGGCCCTCGACGACAATCTCTACAAATCCGCGTTCGATGCCGCGAATCTAGGCCTGGCGCGGTCTTTCCGCCAAATGAAGGAAATCAACGGCGCGGCGCCGCTCAATACCGGTAACGTGCTCAATGCCACAATTGGCGGCGATAATCTGCCGCTGTTCTCGACCTCGCATCCGGTCGACGGATACAGCGTTCCAAACACACCGTTCACGCCGATGGGCTTGAACGAAAATACTCTCGCCGGTGTGAACAACATGATCCGCCGGTTCCGCGACGAAGCTGGACTGCTTGCGGGATTCCAGGGCAAGAAGCTCGTGGTTCCGGTCGAACAAAGGCACGCCGCGAAACGGTTGATGGAAACCGAACTGCGGCCTGGCACGACCAACAACGATGTGTGGTCTTTGAAAGAGAGTGACGACCTTCGCGACGGCTATGTCGTGATGGACTTCCTCACCTCGCCCTACGCTTGGTTCGTTCTGTCCGATGCCGGTGGCCTGATCTGTCTCGACCGCAAGCCGTTCCGCACCGAAATTCAGACCGACTGGGCGACCAATAACCTGATGGTTAAGGGCACCGAACGCTACTACATCGGCTGGGATGACTGGCGCTGCGGCGTGGGCGTCTACAGCACCAACTGAGCAGGAGACGCTGAATGCCTGCTTCAATTATTGACGGGCCGCAATTCATCTACGGCAACATGGGTGCGCTGCAGGCGTCCGGGTGGGGCGCCGTGGTTGGCGACCCAAATGCCGAAGCCGGCCCGAGTGCCGATTTTATGGGCCGTTCAATCCTTGACGTGCGTTTTTTCTTCCCCAAGGACCAAGTTCAGGGTTACGTCGGCAAAATTCCTGTTCATTACACGACGCCGTTTTTGCGCTCTGCATCCGCAATACCGGCGGCGACGACCGCAAGTAACATTGCTGCAGCGCAGGGTGTGACTTCTGGCACGCCGATGACGCTGGCGTCGGCGAACGCGACCGGGATCACGATCAATGTCCCTTACATTCCGTTTTCTCAGGGCGGTTTAAATCAACTTGCGACGGGCGCATCCGTGCAAAACTGCCCGGTCATGCTCGATTTCGGTTTTGAGTTTGGAACCGTCACCAGCGGCAGCACGACAGTTACGGTCGCAAACTCACAAGATTTCTTCGTTGGCATGCCGCTGGTCATCGCAGGCGCCGGCAATGCGGCCGGCACCGTGCCGTTGCTGACAACCGTGGCATCGATTGCCAGCACGACCACGATCACGATCAACAATACGCCGCTCGCTAGCGTCAACCCTGCAGCGATCGGCACAGGCAACGTCTGGGGCCCGTCTGAAACCTGGACAAACCTGAACAATCAGACGCCGACGGCGGCTTCTCCGTGGCTTGGCGTCGGCCCTTGCTTGCTCTTCGATCCGCGCCAATCACTGATGCGCGGCATCCAAATCGTCGGATCATCCGGCGCCACCGGCGGCACATTTACCGCCAAGTATCTTGATATTTACAACAACACGGCGACGGAAACGATCACCGTCGGGGCAGGCGCTTCGACCGGCTATGGCAAGAAAACATGCAAAGGCCTTTTGTCAGTAACGCCAAATTTCACTGATTCCTCGCATAACTACACCGTCGGCACATCGGACGTGTTCGGGTTCGCTTACCGGGTTGGCATTTGGGAAGATGTCGACGTGAATTGGGCTGGCTTGTCGATGACATCTTCGACCGGTTTTACGGGTGCGACCGCGACGAACAGCACTTCATCGGCGACGACCGGGGACGTGCGTGGCACTGTTCAAACGAGTGGCACCGGCGGCGGAAGTGGCATCGGTGCGACAGCCAGTAATGGCACCGTGGTTTCCCTGGCAATGTCAGGCAACCGGTTGATGATGCAGCAAAACATTATCGGTCCTGTCGCCACTCAAGCCTATCCGTCGAATTTCATCTCACTCTACGGAGTTGCACAGTTCTGATGAAGAAGCTCCTTTTCGCCCTTCTGGGCCTGTGCTTGCTCGCGCCGGCCGCGCGGGCGCAGATGGTGAACGCGCAAACTGGCTCGACCTACACGTTTGCAAATACCGACTGCGATCCGCAGGGCCGCAAGGTCGTGACCTTCAACAATCAGTCCGGGACGGCTGTCACGCTGGCGCAGGCCGGCAACGGCTCGTTTCAGGGCGGCTGCATCATCCAGGCGCTCAACGTCGGCCTAGCCGGCGCCGTTACGATCACGCCGACGACCTCGACGATCAACAATCAGGCGGCTCTCATCATCCCGCCAGGCGGTTCGGCGTGGATCACGGAAGACGCGACGGCGGCCGCTACCGGCAACTACTGGGCGCTTCTTGGCGCAGGCGGCGGCGGCGTTGCGAACAACACGCCGCGCAACTTGCTTGACAACGGCGCAATGAACATCGTTCAGCGGGCGGTCGGCACCGCGACGACGGCATGCGGTGGCACCTCGGGCACGACCGCTTTGACTTACACGGCTGACCGATGGGCTTGCCTTGCGAACGTCGGTTCGCAGGCGGGTGACTTCAAAGTGGCGACATCGTCGCCCACGCCGCCGACCGGCTTTGCCAAGGAACTTGTCGTCTGGCGCGCATCGGGCGCTCTGACGCAGCCGGTTTGCACGATCCAGGAAGTCCCGACGCTGGACTCGACGTCGCTGCAGGGCCAGACCGCAACGCTCAGCTTCTACGCGCAGGCGCTGGCTGGCTTGTCCGCCGACAACGGCAACGTCATCAACGCCTACATCATGACCGGCACAGGCACCGATCAGGGCCTTGCCACGCTGACGGCGTCGCCAGCGATCACGCCAGCTTGGACCGGCATCGCGGCCACCATTACAAAGTCCTACACGCTGAGCGCTTCGACGTGGTCTCGCTACAGCCTGACCGGCACAATCCCCACGGCTGGCACCGAAATTGCCGTGGCCATCTGTTTCACGCCGACGGCGACAGGTGCGGGGTCGACCGACGGGTTTGCCGTGACGGGCGTTCAGCTTGAAGCCGGTTCGCAGCCGTCCGCTTTCGAGTATCGTTCGCAGACCGCGGAGTTGACGAAGGATCAGGCCTATTTCTGGCAGATCACCGACCCGGCCGCGACGGTCACAATTCCGTCGACATGTAACGTCACGACGGCCAACACGACCGTTAAATGCGCCGTCACGTTGCCGGTCAGCATGCGCGCTGTGCCGACAGCTTCAGTGCTTACAGCAACCAGCTTCGGCATTTGGCTTACAGCCGGCACAGCAGGCACGTGCACAACGCTTGCAGCGGCATCGTCGGCGAGCACGGTCAACGCAATTGGGCTTACCTGCACCACAGGCGGCACGATCGCGTTGGGCACGGGCACCGGCCTGATCGGCGCCGCGGTATCGAACGCCACGCTTTCGGCGAGCGCGGACTTCTGAGCGTGGCATGTCCAACCCCACCGTCCTAAGCTTGCAGCTTGCCACGGCGATCTCGAACGGGATCGCTTTGGCGCAGCAGCCTTCGGGCGCGGGTGCTCTCACCCTCAATGGTTCGCTGGTATCCGGCGGCGTGGCGACCATGGATGTCGGCCGGCGCGTGTCGATTGCCTCGACCGGTTCCGACTCTGCTGTCGTGTTCACGCTTGCGGGCACCGACAACTTCGGCAACAAGATCGGCGAAACGATTACCGGTGTGACCTCGGGAACGCCCGTGCAGTCCCTTGGCAACTACAAGACGGTCACGAGTGTCTCTACGAGTGCGGCGACGGCCGGCAACATCACGGTCGGCACGAACACGACCGGATCCACGCAGTGGACGTCGCTTGACTTCCTCAAGCGACATGTGCCGTTTTGCGTCGGCGGCGGCATCACTGGGCCGTCGGGCACGACTTACACCCTCGAGCAATGCTATTCGGACCCGAACGGCGTTGCAGGCGACAGCCTCGTTGGCGCACAGCAATCAAGCATGTCGGCCGGTGGCCTTGTGCCACCGCACGTCTATACCTATGCAGGCATTGCGGCAGCTACAGGTGACAGCCAATTCGGCTATACGACGCCGGTCTTTGCGATACGGCTCACGATCAATTCCGGCACCGGGCTTGTGACGTTGGAAGCGATCCAGTCGGGCAACGAGTAGGAGAGGCTAAATGTCAAAACAAGACAAGCGCGACCGGGATATGTCTGAAGAAACCAAAGAGGAGGAGCGGGAAGCCGAAAACGACGGCGACCGCGACACACCGGAACCGGCAGGCGAGCGCAAGCGCGGCGGTGGCATGCACAGCAAGCATCACGAAAAGCGCAAGCGCGGCGGTGGCCTTGATGCGGCGAAAGAGCACAAGGTCAACTTGGCTCACCACCATGCCCGTAAGCGCGGCGGCCATGTGCCGGGCCATATGGCGAAAGAGCGTCCCGATCGACGCGCGCGGGGCGGCGGAATGTCTGACACAAATCCCTACACATCTGCCGGGAAAGTGTCGGTTCCGGATTATGAGCACGCTTACAAGGATTCCAATGCGCCCGTTCCCAAGGGGGAAGGTGCAGACAAGATGCCATACGGCAAACGTCGCCCGGGGTAGATGGCGCGCGCGACGCCCAAGCGCGCGCCCAGGGCGGCGGTATCCACATCAAGGAATCGCACAAAGGGCGCCTTCATGCCGATCTCGGGGTGCCAAATGGCGACCCGATTTCCGTGCACAAGATGGAGGCGGCGAAAGCCCATGTCGGCCCAGCCGAACGCAAACGGATTACCTTCGCCGAGAACGCGCGCAAATGGAATACGTGAGGCCGCATGACGACCAGTGGCACATGGAACTTCCAGCTTCCGAACACTTCCATCGTTTTCGAAGCGTTCGAGCGCATCCAGGTCAATCCGGCGTCGCCGGCGATGGACCCGCAAAAGCTCATATCGGCGCGCAACAGCCTCAACCTCGTCTTGCTCGAATGGAGCAACAAGGGATTTAATTTCTGGAAACTGACGTCGGGAACCGTCAACTTGGCGGTCAACCAAGCGACCTACGTGCTTCCGGCGACGCTCGTTGTGCTCACAGAAATCTGGTATTCGCTCGTGAATGCCGGCGGGCCGGGGATCAATCAGGACCGCATTTTGGTGCCGATCGACCGCACCAGCTATGCCCAGATCACCAACAAGTTGCAGCCGGGCATCCCGACGCAATACTGGTTGCAGATGCTATCGCCCGCGCCACAAATCACCATTTGGCAGGTTCCACAAGCTGGCCAGGTCGCGCCCGCGGCGGTGCTGAACTGGTATGGCCTGCAGCAGCTCGAGGACGCGAATGTCAGCGGCCTCGAAACGCCAGACATCCATTACCGCGCAACAGAAGCGCTGATAGCGGCGCTCGCGCTGAAGCTTTGCGAGAAGTTCGGGCCGACCGAACCGCAAGCGCGCCAAGCCCTGATGGTGGAAAAGAAAACGCTGGCGGATAGCGCATGGAATGACCTTCAGCGCCGCGACCAGGAACCGGGTTTCATCACCTATAGGCCAAACCTATACGTGTATGGACGCATGTCATGAGGGCGATGAAATCCGGTCGCGATGTTCGGATCAACGTTCGAAAGCCGAAAGCACTTGGCGAGTGCGATCGCTGCGGCTTTTGGCATTTGCATGCCAACATGCGGCGGCAATTTCAGTGGGCCGGCAACACGTTGCGCGACACCGGATTGCTTGTGGGGCTCGATTGTCTGGACGTCCCACAGCAGCAGCTTCGCTCGATTATTCTGCCGGCGGATCCGCTGCCGATCATCAACGCGCGGCCGTCGCCAAACATCACGCCTGCAACGGCTGTCGTCGGTGGGCCTCTGCCGACCTCGCCGGATAACCAAGGATTCACGGTCTTTACGCTGGGTCTTGTTGCACCTCCTGCCGTGGCAGTCACGCCGCCGCCGCCGCCGCCCGCACCTGCGCCATCGCTTGATTTTTCGAAGGCCACGAACTCCATGTATTTTGGCCTGATATGAGCATGCGCCATTTCCTCGCATTGTTTCTGTTTCTGCCAGCCATAGGCCAGGCCGCAACGCTGCCGGTCATCAACGGATCGGGCGCGCTGGTTCAGTTCAACGAACAGGTCGATGCCCTTGGCGCCTTCTCGGCGCGCAATCTGGTATGCGACGGGACGAACCCGGACATCTGCGCGCCGGTCAGTGCGACGGCCGGGCTTACCGTGTTGCCGCTGTCGCCGATCCCCGGCAACTTCAATGCCACGGTCTTTCAGTCCACAGCCGCGAACCTGCAGGCGACCGTTTCGCAAGGCGTCGGCAATAATCTGCACGTCGTGGTCGACTCGTGCACCGGTTGCGGCTCGGGCGGCGGCGGGTTGCCGGACGAAAACGCTTTCACTTTTGGCACGACGACGCAGCTTCCGATTGGCGGGGTTTACCAGACGACCGCCACATCAAACCCCCTCACCAGCGGCCAGAGCGGCGTGGCGCAGATAACCGCATATCGCGCAATGCACATGAATCTGCGCAATTCATCTGGGGTAGAGATCGGCACCGCGTCGACGCCGGTGCAGGTTTCGATCGCCAATACTGCGGCCAACAGCACGGCAATCGTCACCACCTCGACGCTGTCGCAGGGCGGTTCGGCACTGAGTGCCACAAACGGCATTTACACAAACATGCTCATGAGCAACGCCGTCGTTGCGCCCGGCAATCCGGTCTATGTCTCTGCCGTTCCTTCGGTCGGAACCGGCCTTTCAGCGCAAAGCGCGATCGTCCCAAACAACACGACTTCGGTTGCCGTCGGCAGCAGCGCGCCGCACCAGCTCTATGGATTGGACGGCTATTCGATCTCCGCGGCAACACCGGTTTACGTGAAGTTTTACAATGCGACGCAGGGTTCCACGACGTGCGGTTCCGGCACGCCGGTTCTGCGCTATACCATCCCGGCGAGCGGTGGAAGCGCGGGCAGCGGTCAAATTATGCATGACCCGAATGGCGTCTCGTTCTCGACCGCGCTGAGCTACTGCGTGACGGCTGGAATTGGCGACAGCGACACGACGACGCCGGCATCGAATTCTTACGTTCTTAACGTGTATTATAAATGACTGACCTGACCTCAGTCGTCAACGCGATCCAGCAGCAGAATAAGGTTCTGACTGCGATCCTGGACACGCTGAAGAACGGTGTTGCGATAGATCCATCGCCGGATGTGTATACGGTTGCCCAGTTGCCGACGACCGGGAACGCGGCCGGTCAATGGGCTTGGGCGAGCAACGGTCGAAAAGCCGGCGAAGGATCGGGCACCGGAACCGGTGTTCCGGTATTCTGGAACTTGACGACTTCGAGCTGGTATTCCTACCTTTCAGGCGCGGCGGTAACGGCATGATCGACAGGCGTAGTGCATTCAAACTTGGGGCGCTCGCGGCGGCCGGCGCGGCCGCGGCAGCGATGCTCCCGCAGGAAGCCGAGGCGGCGACTGATTTTCTGTGGGAGGGCGCGGGCAGCTACGGCGTTTCTGTTGCGAACTGGTTGACAACAGAATTGAATTCCCTGGCGTCCAGCGCCGGAGGAAACACCCTGTCGACTCTTGGCCAGGCGTTTCAGAACACGACCGGCCGCATTTTTGCCGACGTCGAGTTTCTTGCGGGCGGGACATTTTCGCCTGGGCAGGGTGCGTTTTTGGAACTCTGGTTGCTCCGCTCGCTTGACGGTGGATCGACCTATGAGATTGGATCATCCTCGCAGGCGCCCGGCCGGCCGCCGGATATTGTCATTCCCATCCCAGCCGGCACGTCGATCACGCCAAGGTCGGGCGCATCGGGGCTCATTCTGCCGCCAGCCTACTACAAGCCGATTTTGCGCAATCAAACAAATGCGACACTTCCCTCTTCAGGGAATCTTGTTCGGTTCACAATGTATTCGCAGCAATACTAGATTTATGCTGTCATTGAATGCAGGCACTCCGCGACCGTTCAAGGCCAAGCCGATGTTTCACCAGGCCGAGGTCGATCCGAGCGGCCGCTTGCGGCGAAATTTGGCGTCGGTCCTTTTGTTCGAGGCCGGGCCGTGGCTTTACGATTATGTGATTCCAACTCAGCAGTTCACCACGACAAGCTTTGTCGCGCACGTCAATAGTCCGCAAGGCGGGGCAATCAGCGCCAATGCCGACGGCGGATACCTGACGCTTAGCAAGGCGGTCGCCACGGCGGGCGATTGGACCGCGAGTGCGAGCATCTTTTTTGCCGGTGTTCCGCCGCCAGTTGGCTCCGTTAATGCGACTGATGGCAGTAACAATGTTTATTTCTATGTGCAAGGAGCGGCGGAAAGCATTCCTGGAGCGCTTTCCATCAACGGTTCCAACGCGCAAGTTGGCACGTGGCTGGCTCAAAACTATTCCGGCTTTCACCGTATTACCGTTACAAATCAATCGTCTACAGGTATTTTCTATTTTGACGGTGTCTCTCAGGGCACGACAACAATCCCTATTCCTCCGACACAATTTGCCAACTTTCTTGGCGACCCGGTCTCTTCCGGAAATGACAACACCTTGTTTTCTGACTTTTTTCTGTGGACGCGAGCGCTATCGGCGTCGGAAGTCGCCTATCACAGTCAAGATCCCTACAACACCGTTCTGCGGCCGCGATTCCGCATTCTGAACAATGGCAAAGGCGGCGCGCCGATCGCCCGCGTCAAGCCCGGCCTCATGACATTGGGTATCGGCCCCTGATGTCTGGATGGCCGTATCAGGACGGCGCTCCGCAGCCGGGCCTTTACCCTTTCACGCCAACCGATGTGCTGAATTCGGTCGCGGCCGCATCAGGCGTTGCCGTGCCGACAGATCTGGCCTTCACGCCGATTGTCTTGTCGCCGGCTAACACGACCGTGCCGCTACTCAGCGCGAACGCCAATCGCAGCTACCTCTTGATCTACAACCCGGCCTTTGTCCCGGCACAGTTTTCCCTCGGCACCGCGGCGCAGGGCGCGATCACCAATTTGGCGATCGGACCTGGCGAAGCGTTCTTTCAGGCGGCAGCGCAAGGGCTCGCGCCGACCTATGGCGGCGCATTGACGGCGATCGGCACCTTTGACCAACTTTCATTGTGGACCTGGGAGGACGGTGCCAACCTCTACAACGACGGTGGCGCGCTCGCCGTGGTCTCGCCGCCCGCCGGCTATCCGATTTCCCCAGTAGGGTTGCCGCCTGGCGCTTTGTGGATAGATCCAGGCACTGGGAACGGCGTCATTGGCATCATTCCCGGTATCACGCCGGATCCAACGGCACCTCCGGTCTACTTTGGCCAGATCACGGCAGGCAATTTGCTAGCTCTTGGGGGCGGCAACCTGCCGCTCACAAACCCAGCTCCAGGAACCCTGCAATTGTGGAACGACGGTGGTATGCTGGCGATTGCGTAAGGGAGATCCCGCTTGGCCGCGCAGACTTGGAATGCACTACAGACGACGTTTCTTGCCATCAGCGTCAAGGCGCAGCCGCCCTATGGCGTTCCGCCGGCTGACTTCGCGGCGCTTATGCCGCAGGCGACAAGCTATGCCGAGGAACGCATTTTCACGGATATTCCGTTTCTTGGACATCGCGCGGCGAACACGTCACTTAGCACCACGCCAGGCAGTCGCGTGATCAATCTCGCCATGATGGCCAACATGAGCGGCGGTCCAATCATTGTGCCAGAATCATTTAACCTCATCACGGTGGCGCCGACCGGTGGTCGCATCCCCTTTGTGCGCGCGACGCCGTTCTTGATTGATCAGTTCTGGCCGACTGAAGCAACGACGCAGACACCTTCGGTGCTGTCTTTTTTGCCGCGCTACTGGGCAATGCAGGACAATCAGACGATCATCTATGCACCGACGGCGGACGCCGCCTACACCGTGGAAATTGCCGGCCTTTACCAGCCGACGCCGATCAGTCAGACGAACCAATCGACTTACATTTCGAGCACATATCCGGCGATGTTCGAGGCGGCGTGCATGGTCTTTCTCACAGGCGCATTGCTGCACAACTACGGCTCGCAGGCGGATAATCCTCAACAGGGTTTGTCCTGGGAAGGGCTCTACCAACAACTGATGACCTCGGCGCGGGCCGAGGAACTGCGCCGTCGCGGCGTAATGCCAGATGTGCCAATGCCAACTGCTGCCGCCGCTGCTGGAGCCCCGCAATGACAATCTCCTATACACTTTCGCTTCGGCTTTGGCAGGCGACCGCCGGCGACCCAAGCGTGAAGTCAGCCTGGGCGCCGCCGGTCGATTCGAACATGGCGCTGATCGACAGCGCGGTGAACGGCACGTCGATTATCAACCTCGGTGGTCTAACGGCTTACACGTTGGCGGTCGCGAACGGTGCGCCAGACGAAGCGCGAGAACAAGTCTACAATTTTCAGGGCGCGCTGCCGGGCAATTGCACGGTCACGCTGCCCAATGTCCCGAAAGTCGGTTGGGCGATCAACAATACGACTGGCGGATTTTCTGTCACCATGACGGCCGGAGCCGGCAGCACGGCCGTCATTCCGCCGGACGGCCTCTGGCATCTGTTTTCTGCGGACGGCGCCGGCAATGTGATTGCGCCGACGCTTGTTGCGAGCGCGTCGAGTTTGACAGGCACCACGCTATCCGTGTCGGGCAATGGCACGATCGGCGGTGTTCTAACGGCGGGTTCGATCTTTTCGAACGGGAATATACAAACAACATCGAACGGTTATATTGCAAACGTTTACGCACAGAGCATTTCAACGAATACTCTTGCACTTGGCGGGGCATTTTCCGCGAACCAAATTACGGCAAGCGGAATAGAGGTTACCGGTCAAAACGGTTCCGCAATTCAATTCGGCCAACCCGGCGCCGGCGGTTCGATCGGCGTTAGCACGTCCGATCCACCAAGTTTCACCCTTTCCAACATAAGTGGTTCACCGATTGGAGTAATCGGAGGCACGTCGTCGAATATTTACAACGGATTCAGCGCATCTGGGACGTTGTTTCTGGCACCTATTCCGGGAAGCGGGTATAACGGTTGGTCTTCTTTCGGCCTGCTAAATATTTTCCCACAGGCAGGACAGTCTAACAACTGCACAGTTCGCATTAATCCCAGCGCCTCCGGCGCTGTTAACGTCAATAGTTCCAGTTCGCCGTCGCAGAACTTTACTTGTTTCGTCGGAAACATACTTCCGGGGTCTTTTTACTGCTCATGGGAGTTTGGCGGTACGGTTGTCGGCAGCATTGGGCCGACGCCGGGCGGCAATGGTGTTGCTTACAACACGACTTCCGATCAGCGCCTCAAGATTGATCGCGGCCGACTTTCGGGGGAGGTCGCAACGATGATGTTGCTCAATCTGAAGCCTCGCTGGTTCAATTGGAAAGCGGACCCTGACGGCGATCCCGAGATTGGTTTTTTTGCGCAGCAGATCGAGCGGTGGGTTCCGTGGGCAGTCACGCGCGGCCGGGGCCGAACCGGCAAAAAGAACTTCCGGCCTTGGCAGACCGACAACGCAAAACTGGTTCCTCTCCTGACGGCCGCGTTACAGGATGCGCTCAAGCGCATCGATGCCTTGGAGAAGGCGCGCTGATATGCCGTTCCGCACACTTCGGCTGAAGCCTGGTGTCACGCTTGAGCAATCGCCGACGCTGAATCAGTTTCAGCTTTCCGCGTCCAATCTGATCCGTTTCTATGGCTCATTGGTCCAAAAGCTGGGCGGCTGGGTCGCATTGACGACGCAAAAATTCGTCGGAACATGCTGCGGGTTGCACGGCTGGGCGGATACCTTGGGCAATGCCTACATGGGCATCGGCACCGACCAGCGCTTGCAGGTGCTGATCGCTGGAGCGATTTCCGACATTACGCCGGTGCCGCAGACGGATAATCCGGCGGTGGCGTTTTCAACAATTGCCGGACAGTCCGCGGTAACGGTTGCCGATGGATCTTACTCGCCCAGCGTTGGCGACTGGGTCAACCTTGCCACGCAGGTTTCGGTTGGGGGCTTGATCCTCTTCGGGTTTTATCGTGTGACCGCAGTTGGCAGCGGCACATTCACGGTCACGGCAGGCGCTGCGGCTGTATCCACTGTCACAGCCGGCGGCCAAGTCCCTGCCTACACGACTGAGGACGGTTTTTCCGCCGTCTCGGTCAGCCTGCCGAACCACGGATTGTCAAACAATGGGACGTTCGACGCGGCTGTATCGAAAACCATAGCGACGCTGACGATTTCGGGGTTGTATGCGGTCACCGTCATCGACGCCAACAACTTCACGATCACAGCAACCGGCACCGCGAACGCGACGACAACCGCGTCCATGAACGGCGGGGATGCCCAGATTGCCTATCTGCTGCCCAGCGGCAATAGCGGCACGACAGCAATTACGGGCTGGGGCATTGGCGATTGGGGCGCCGGCGATTGGGGGCTTGGTTCGGCCGGCCAGACCTTGGCGGCGGGACGCCAATGGTCGCTCGGGCAGTGGGGGCAATACCTCATTGCCTCGCCGTCCAACGGCGGGATTTATTACTGGAACCCGCCGACGGTCGCGCCGGCCGTTGTCATTTCGGACACAGCGCCGCTCTACAACGTTTCCGTGATCGTGATGAACCAAGCGCAGATCATCATTTCTCTTGGCGCCGAGGTGGGTGGAACGCTGCAACCGCTTTTGGTCAGATGGTGTGACGCAGGGGACTTTACTGACTGGGCGGCATCGGCCACTAACCAAGCTGGGTCATTTCTGTTGCCGCAGGGGAGCACGCTTGTCGGCGGCCTTGTCACGGGCCTTGGCGCGCTGATCTGGACGGACACCGACGTGTGGTCAATCACCTACCTCGGCTTTCCGCTGGTGTTCGGTTTCAACATCGTGGCCGCAAACTGTGGCCTCGTGGCGCAGCGCGCGGTCGGCGTCGAGTCAACCCTGATCATGTGGCTTGGGGAGCAGTTCCATCAAGCATCGACCGGCGGCGGTGTTGTACCGGTCGAATGCCCGGTATGGGACTTCTATTTTTACAATGTCGATTTCAGCCAGCGCATCCAGATCTTTTGCGCGGTGAACACTATCTATCACGAAATGTCTTGGTTCTTCCCGATCGAAGTAACGTCGTCGCTTTACAACCCGCTCGCGCCATTCGGTTACGTGAAATACAATTACAGTGAACAAGTTTGGGATTATGGGCTTTCAAGCCAGTATCAGCGCACAGCCTGGGCCGGCAAGTCGCCGTTGGGCAATCCGGTTGGCGCGGATCTCAATGGGTTGTTGCAGCAGCATGAAATCGGCTTCGACGCGGATGGCCAATCTATGCTTTGGTCTTGGCAGTCTGGCTTTTTTGAAATGGATGAAGGCGAAAACTTTCAATACTCCGACTTCTTGATTCCGGATTTTGTCACCATCGGATCGCCGGACTTCGTGCCTAACTTGCAGACGCTCGACTACACGAATGGGAATCCTACGCAAGTCGTGGCGCAGATGATAAACACTGCGTCAACCTATTTCATCACCTACTCTGCGCGAGGGCGGTTTATGTCGATCGGCTTTTCTGGTCCGGGTTCCGACGTGGGCACCTTTAACCGTTTGGGTGCCGTCCGCATGCGCGTTGCAAAGGATGGACAAAACTGATGCCCAGCAATAGCGCCGCGCAACACCGCTGGATTGGCTGGCTGCACTCGAATCCGAAAGCGCGCGCCAAGTCGGGCATGTCGCAGGCGAAAGTTGACGAATGGCTTCATGCGGACCGCGGCAGCCCGTGGAGGCGCGCCGAGGGCGGCGGCCTTTCGCACTACGATGATGGCGGAGGAACTGGCGGCATAGACGCTGGCAGCGCGAGCGGTAACGGCATTGGCGGAATTGCCCCTTCCGCGAACAGTAGCCTGAATCCGATCGTTGCAAACGCGATCCAGCGCTACGCTGGCATGTCGAACGAACAGCTTACGGAGCTTGTTTCGCGTCTCGGTCCATCGCAGCAGGGCCAGATGGCGCAGAAGGTTCTGCAACAGAAACGCATGAACCCGCAGCGCCAGCCGCAGCAGCAGCAGCCGCCGCAGCAGCAGC
>QGNH01000136.1_pt1 | contig 29443 bp, 38 predicted proteins | sample 1735481 | NCBI WGS metagenome assembly QGNH01 (sample SAMN09239004, study PRJNA386568) | Viral metagenome, whole genome shotgun sequencing project. | reverse complement strand
GTTGCGATGGAAGTAATAACTTAATGAAAGGAGGGAGAAATGAACCCAAATAACTACGCATCACTCGAAGCCAGCAAGCGTCTGGTAGAGGCAGGGATAAAGTTGGAGACGGATTTCTTTTGGAGTCCGATTTTTGACCTCAATAATAATGTTACACTTCCATTAACGATTAAGGATTGGGAGTTGGTTCAAGCTGATTATATTCGTGGTTCTATATGGGCTGCAAAGGCTATTCCCGCCCCCTCAATGGTAGAGGTGTGGAGGGAGTTGCCGCACTATACACAAATAGTAAAATTGATGAAGGAGGATAGATTTGTTCATTACGCCTTTGTATGGCCCGACAGTAATGATGCACCGAGAGTTTCCAACCCCGCCGATGCTTTAATAGATTTACTAATCTGGGTTACTGAACAGAGAAAGGAGAAGGGTGATGCATCCATTTAGTAAAGAAGGAACCATTAACCTTGTAGATTATAAGGTGTTGCTTGATAGATTCTCCACTATGAAAACTGCCCTCACCGAGAAGGATGCCACCATCGCCAGCCTGCAGGTGGAGAATGAGGTTTTACGAGAGCAGAACCTTATGATGAACAAGTCAGGGGTGGAGAAGTCCGCCACCATCGCCGCCCTTCAAGAGAGGGTGAAGGAGCTGAAAAAGGAAAAATATGAGCTGATGTCTTTGGATACTGAACAGGACGATTGGCTTGATGCAGTAGAGGAAAATGACGACCTAAAAGACCAGATAGAAAAACTCAACGCCCGCATCAAGGAACTCGAATCGGAGGTGTCTGACAGGCATGATTGGCAGTGTGGTTGTAGTCATTGGAACGGATGTAATTTACCCTTTTGTGCAAGCTGTGGAAGGAGACCTTATGAAAGGTGACATCGCCAAGAAAGCGAGGAGATAGGTATGAACCCATTAAATTACGCATCACTGAACTGGTGGTGGAGTTTTTGAAGGAGAAAAACTATGAGTTGTGAATCTTGCGACAGGAGTCATGTGATTAAGGCTTATTGTTACTTCAGTAAAAATCCGACTTACGCAGAACTTGTTTTTGAAGCACCTTTTTCACTGACTCTATTCGCAAGACACGCTATACAGAATGATCTGATTTGGAAAACTGCAGCATCTTGTAAAGACCTTACCAGAGAACAATCAAAGATTTTATGGAGTGTTGTTAAACCAGTACTAATAAAAACCCTGTTGGAAATGAAACTCCAACAGGGTTAATCAATGCAAATTTTTTACGTCACTTATTGTTCTTTAGTCTTAGGTATTCCAAAGAGATAATTTAGTTTGTTATCTCTGTACATAACTGGAATATCATCATCCTTCAATTTAGCAATCTTCTTAGCAATAGCAGGAAAACCTGTTCCACCCAGCCAAGTATTAAAGAACTTACTCAATGCAAACTCATCATCTGCCCCTACTCCTTGCTTTGGCATAAGTAAATCATGACCTGTCTTATAAGCTGCACTTATCAATGGGTTAACTCCAAGATTAATTCCTTTCTCACCTAACTGCATCCCAGGAACATGAATAGCATGACCCCACAGATTAGAGTCAAGTACTTTCTTTCCTGAGTAAACAACAGTTCCCAAAACCATTAACTGTTTTAGAAATTGCTTACTATAAGCAGTACCATATACATCTTTGTTTCTTGTGAGTTCATCATTAAGCATATGCCACTTGAAGTTTGCTTCACCAGTCTTTACATCACTTCTAATATTGTTCAACATTTTAAGAGTATTAGCAACATCCTTGCCACCTTGATAAGCTAACATTGCCCGCTGTTCAAGAATCTTAAATGGAGTTCCCTGAAACATCATCATAGTTCTTATGAAAGGATCTTTCAACCACTTAGGATTGTTCGGTCCAGTTAAGAAGTTAACTTTCAACACCGAGTCCATCAATCCAAATACTGCTTGTTCAGGAGTCATACCTCTTGCTTGAGCCATTCGTGCAGCAGCAGAAAATGTAACTCCCCTATCAAATCTTTCAACACCATTAACTGCAGCAGAACCTGCTGTGTTCCACTTTGTAAGAAACTTGTCAAACAGATTAGTTGGTAGTTCATAAGGAGCCATGTCAGACACAGCAGAATAAGTATGATGAATAGAAGTTAATGCTCGACTTAAGTCAACAACATTATCCTTACCTTTCCACGCATCTCCAGCCATATCCTGTATCAGTGTTCTTCCTGCTAACGCAGCACCTTCTCCAGTAGATGAAGCCATTACTTTAGATGGGAAGATAGTCCAGTTACCCATCAACTTAAGTGAATGCTTAAAACTAACCGAAGGACTTAATGTTAATAGTCTGGCAACTTCAAAAGCTGCGTAACGATTGAGCCATTTACCTGAACCCTGCACATCCATAGGATCAAAGGCAGACTTAATATCATCAAGTTGTTTTAAAGCTCCGTCATAACCTCTTAATGCTGTCATCTGCTTATATATACTATCCCATCCACCTGGCTTACCCATCTTCCACATATCAGAAATTTCAATTCTCTTTGCGGCATCGGGAATGTACTTACCCATGACATAAGCTGTATCAGGAATCATAAGTCTGGAACCTGCACTTCGATTAAAGAAGTTTACCAATCTCATTGCTTCAGAACCATCAGGTGCTATTGATGAAGCATGAGCCAAATCTTCATTGAAGTTAACTGACGGATGCGAAGGATGATGCATATAATCACCGTTGATAATCTCATGTCCAGTCTCTACCATACGCTGACCAAACACTCTGTTAACACCAGCAATCTCATCTGCTGCTCTTCTCTCAGATGCGGAAAGCATATTAGCTAACCAAGGATTATCTCCCTTCATACCGTAGCCATCTACTGCAAGTGCTACTCTAGAAGTTGACCACCTTCCTGCTGCAGCCTGAGCATATGTTTCATAATCTTTCTGGAAACTTTCTAGTGTAGGTTTCAACTCTTCTATCTTACTAATTGCCTCTGCTCTTCTGGCATTAACAACTTCAAGTGTAGCAACTTGTTGTGGATCAGTAATTTGTCCTACGTCTTTCTTGGCAATTTTAAGTGCATTACTTAGATCTTTCATTCCAGGACTTGCATCACTTTTATACTCACCACCAAGAACAGAGTTCATTGTCTCAAGAGTTCCTTGCCAATAAGGATTCTCAACGTTAATCTGCTTGTGGTACTTATCAACTAAAGGCTGAAAGTGATCAGAAATTTCATTCAATGCTGGCTCAATTCCATTATCTTTCAGAATAGTATTCACAGTTTTTGACGCAGCATCAACATTCGCGGCAATAACCTGACTCCTGTAACCTATCTCTTTTCCAGGAGCAAAAGGAGCTCGAGTACCATCTCCATATCTTGCATTGAAGTGTATCTCATCTCTTGTACCTAAAGACAGTATATAGTCTAACTTTCCTACAAGAGTCTTAGGAAATATGTCTGGAGTCTTGGGAGCAAAACTAACACTTCTCATAAGCCAGTCTAAGACGTGACCATTCTCACTTCTCTTCGGAGGTCCAAGTCCTGCATCAATCATCTGTTGTGTCATTTGCTCTGCTGGTTTTCCAGACGCCTGTATAAGTTCTCCAAATGCCTTGGGAACAAGAGTTGCTGTTCTATCAAACATTCCTGCGTGAGCCTCAGAGGTTCCGCCAACAACATCTGAAAAAGGAATAAGCATTGTTGATGCAGCCAATGCAGCTACACCTACCAACCCTGCTTTCTTAAGAGGTTCAGCCCATCTATCCATCCATGTTTGTGCTCTAGCCGCAACATCTGGATTAGTAGTCATCGCCTCTGTTATTTGATCCTTGGTACTACGCTTGCCAAATATCTTGTCCCATTCCTTTTGTGCAGACTTACCTACCTTATCTTTTTCTTCTGGAGTCATTGCAGGTTCACTTGCATTAGATACTGAACTCTCAGGTTGCATACCTGCAGTTGTATTTTTCCGTTCTGTTGCTGCTACTTTCTCAAGTTCAGACGTATCAACTTGCTTTCCTTCCCTGCCAATCTTAACAAACTCAGACTCAAAAGTATCTTTCTCTTTTAAAGATAAACTGTGCTTCTCAAGTAAAGCAGTTTTAACGTCATAAGCTTTTGATTGAATTGTATTAAGTGCAGCAATTTTTTCAGTTGCACTCATATCACTGTTAAGAACACCCTGAGTATCAGTTTTATACTTGTTTAAGAATGGATGTGCATCATCATACCAAGCAATTTTTCTTGCTTCAGATGCGCCAGGATTCAAAGTTTTCTCTACTGCTGCTTTACTCTCAGGATCGTTAATTTTTGGTTCAGATGCTTTTACTTTTAATCTTGCAATAGCATCAACATTGTTAGGAAAACTTCCAAGTTTTTCAGCTAGTGCAGGTTGATTAGGCATACCTGCCTGAATAGGAAGTCCTGTTTTAATGTCAAATTTGGGAACAGTACTAACCTTATCTGGTGTAGTAGCAGGAGGAAGTACATCATCTTTAACTGCTGGAAGCATCTGTTCCATTCTTTTCTGACTTTCAGCAGTTGCATTAACTGTCCGAGCATTCATATATCTTTGCTTATCACTAGCTCCAAAAATCTGAGCATCATCCCATCCTGCTTTTCTAAGTGTTTCTATTTGAACTGCCTTTTGCATAGCGGTCGGACTAACCGCTTCAGTTGATGCAGTAATTGCCTCATCCCTTGTGAGTCCATGATTCTCTTGTAAAGTTGTAGCGTGGTCAAGGATATCTTGTTTAGTCTTCAGTTCCTGTGCAGCAGTTGCTTCTGCATCTGCTTTTACATTAGCCTGGAATCTTGCATCTTTAATTGCTGCAACTTTCTCAGGATCGTTTTGATTCATAAAGATATCATTCTTATCTTGGTCAGTCAGTTCCTTAAACTTCTCTAGTTTTGCAGCTTCAATTGTTTTGAGTCCTTCTTGTTCTTTTAGAACATCAGCAAAGGCTCTTATATCTCTACCCTCAACTGCAGGTTTAAGAACCGTTGCTCCAGGTATTGCACTCTCAACAGGTTGTCCACCTTGCATTGTAGTTTGCATTCCAGGACTGGCTAAAGTCTCAAAAGGATTAGGAGTTCTTTCTCCAGCAAATCCAAATGCTTGCTCATTCTTACCAGTCATATTGAATCCACCTTCAGGAATCATATGCTCCATTGAGGCAAGTCGACCTGCAACTGCTTTACCACCAACCTTTGATATTGCGTTGAGTCCACCAAAGACTGGAATACCTGCCAGGAATTGCTCAACTCCACTAAGTGGATGACCAGATGCTGCAGATGCTTTACTTATTGCATCTATTCCAGCCATACCAGCCATACTAACTAGAGCTGCACCAATTAACTTAGTAGGTAATCCTCCAGCAATAGGAGGAGCCATTGACATAATTCCACCAAGTGTTCGCATCGGTCCAGCTAGTTTAGAAAGCATACCACCTGCAGCAGCCAATCGAGTAGCTCCACCAAGTACTGGCATACTTGCTAACTCAGCACCTGCACCAAACAGACCAGATGATATTGGACTTGACCAAGGAGGATTCTTCTTTTCCCACTCATCATAACCTTCAGCAGGAGCAACATCTTTACTAAAGAACCCTTGTTTACCTTGAATATACTTGTAGATATCTTCTCTTGAAGCATCACTTCTATCCTTTACTGCCTTCATAATAGTTGCAGAAGGATTCTCTCCAAAAGGAGCAGACTTAATAATACTTGGCATATCAGTCTGTAACTTCTCAAGCATCTGTCTACGCGGATCATCTTTGTCAATAACAGAAATTGCCTTATCGAAGTTAGCTCCAACAGGAACCTTAGCTCCTACCTTCTCAGTCATTGCACTTCTACTTAAGTGAGAAAGTATCTGGTCACTATAAGTCGGGTCATTGAGAAGTTTTTGCTTTAGATCTTCATTATGATGCTTCAAAGTTTCTTCCAGCATCCTTTGATGAGCAATAACTGGATCTAACTTTGGGTTTATCATTTCATCTAAGAAAGACATTTTACAACTCCTTACCTATAATCAGGATTATTTGCAAGAAATGAACTATTAAGTAAGTCTGTTTTACGTCTAAGTATTTTCTCTTTATCAAACGCTAAACTACTAGGAGCAGTACCAAATAAGTTACCATGCCACAAGTCAGTTAAAGTATCTGAACCAAACTGACCAGTACTTAACTGATTCTGTGGAACAGTCTTAGTATAAGGTGTATTATACTGCGGCATAGCGAGATCTCTTGCAACACCCTTATTATAAAACTCAGTAGCCTTATCTGCTTCTGCACCAATATTCCATATTTTATTAAGCTTATTTGTTGCTATACCTGACTCAATAGAAGATGGTTGTAATGCTAAAGCAGTCCTATTTGCTATATCTTGAAATCCAGCTTGTGCTGTTGCATGAGCTCCCATACCTGTATAATAAGGAGTTTCCATATTAGTCTTCTGAGTAGCAATATTCTCAGTAGAAAGATTATGTCTGTCCCAAGAACCTCCTACACCATACTGCTCTTTAGCCACAGCAAGGTCAGTAGGATTTTTACCTCCGTAATAACCTGCTTCTGCAGTTTTAAGTGCTGTATCAGCATCTGCGTTCTGCTGAACAATAGCAAACTTCTTATTTAGTCTTTCTCTAACATCTTTATCAAATTCATTACCTAACATATTTAAAGCCATTGTAGTTCCTCCTTATTCCTGTGAAGAAATTGATTCCTGAATTTCTCTTCTGGTTTCTTCAGTCTTAGATGTATAGTTAGATTCTTGGAAACTAACCCCAACCTGTTCACCAACACTTGTACTAACTCCCATACTGGCAGACGCATTAACACTTGTAAGTGCACTTGCACATATCTGACCAAGTACCTGAGCTGCAGATTTAAGGGATTCAATTCTAACAGCAATAATTCCTTTAGTTGAATCCATAGCTACTGCAAGTTCCTTTATTGCTACTTCAGCATTTGCAACAGCAAGTTGAACTTTTAATGATGCCATCTTATATTGAATATCTGCAATAGCACTAGCAGCTTGTACATCTGCAGTATATAAATTAACCTTAGCTGCAATAACCTTAACAGCTCCGTCTATAATAGAAATGAACTTACTGATTTTTGCTTTAGCTGCTTCTAGTCTAGCTATATAAATATCACAGATACTTTTGTTATAAGCAACAAGTCTATCTGCCTCTCCACCAAGTATAGTTACAACTGCTTTAGAACCTTCTGACAAAGCAAAGTGTGTATTAGTCTGTGCAAGTCTGGCTTGTTCAACAGATATATCATTGTTAGTGTTTGCATTATTTCTTACTATCTCAATAGAAATTTCATTTAACTTACCACTAAGAGCTCCAGGTGGCAAATCAAATCCTCTGCCAGCAAAATAGTTTTCTGCTTCAAGCCATTGTCTGGCATTTTCAGTTTCCTGTCTTTGCTTCATTCTATCCCAGATTAGTGCTTCAATAACTGCACCAAGTCCAGTACCGCCATTCTGAACTATATCTAATAGTTTAACAAAGATAGCATTAGCAACACCAAGACCACCAGACGAAAACTCAACATTAGGTGGAATCTGATAACTTGGAAAGTCAGGAACATCAACTGCTAATATACCACTTACATAAGAGTCAATATCTCCAAGTTCAGGTCGTACTCCAATAATCTGTGCGATTATGTCTGTATCTACATCTGCAAGAGTTACAGGAACCCAAGGAAGATCCCATTTAATATCCTCCAGTAATTGTAAGAATGGTTGTAAAGCATTCCAAGCATTTTCTGACGCAGTATAAGCATTGGCAAATCTTGCATCAATTAAACCATCTACTGTTACTAAGTTACCATCTACATTATGAGTTATCTGATCTTGTATAAAAGTCATTATGTCACCTCCACTCTTTTGTCTTCAGTTTCTACATAATTAACAGCCATAACCTTATCAGGAAATTTATCACAAGGAAACTCACTGATATTATACTTCCCTAAATAATCTATGACACCAACAATCTTATTTTTCTTAGTCCAAAAAGTATTAACTTTAGTATTATTATAGTCCTCTGCGTTTATTGGAGTATCAGTTTGGAACATTATATTTTCACTGAATGAACCAGAAGGCTCCTCCACGTCATAAGAAAATGTTACAACTTCCTTACCGCAGTTAACAACTGCACTATACAGTCTATTTCCCGTAACAACTATGTTCGGTCCATCTTCTTCAGGTGCAAGTGAATCTTCTACAATATCTTGATACTTTCCAACTAAGTCATACTTTCCATCTGTAGTTATAGTAACAGTACCAAGACTGATTGTATACTTTCCACTTCCAACAACTAAACAAAGTATATATTCTACAGTTCTTGTTCCTACATAAGTGTATTTATCAGAAGCTGCAGTATCATTAAGATACCACCATGGCATCTCAGGAATATTAGTACTCTTGTCAAGTACTTGTTTATCATCTACTTTGCTAAGTCCAAACTGTCTTAATTGATTATGCTTCACAGTTACCTTCTTATATATAAGACAAGTAACATTTACAAACTTCTTTGCAACTTTAACATAAGTAAGAGAATCAAAATCTAGTACTTCAAAACAAGTCATCTCTCGAACAGCAATACTATTCTTACTGAGATTAGTTTCTCTTCTAGCTGTGTTTGTCCAATACTCTGGTATACTCATCTTCTTGCTACCCTAAGATCAATTTGCCAATCCCTTATTAAACTAAAGCAAAGGTGTAAGAAATTGCTTAATCTGTGAATTACCACCCCTAACGTAAGCCACCATATAATCTGTATATGTATAAATTGCAGGATTGCCACAGTAAGCAAGCCAACCCAAAGCGATGTACATAACTTGCATGTGAGAAGGTGTTCGCCACGAACTGACAGGAACGGGGTAAGCCTTATAACCGTCTCTCTCAATGGCTGTAGCACCGTACCCTTGAAAATCAGATTCACAATTGCTTCGCATAATACTACTCCAAGTAAGATTTCCAGCCACATATACATTCCTCAGTTCTAAATTTAGATGAACAACAAGGTTTCATTATCTTTAACTTATTTCCACAGAGTGGACAAGGTTTGTCAGTATAAGATTCCACAGTACCTGGAATATCATCAGACTTTTTAGACTTCTTCAATCCTTTAAGATATTCGTTGATATCCATCTTTCACCTGTAAGTTTTCCATCCACCATTGAAGATCGTTTTCACTACTCAATACAGTGTCACACTTTGTACAAACCAGTTGTGTTTTAATTCCTTCATCATTTTCAGGAATAATTCTAAACTGCATATCTTCATTACACTCAGGACACTTTGGTCGTTCATACTTATCCATAACAGTTCTTGGTCTGTTACTAAACATATTAGTTGCAATAAATATCTGCCGTTCTCTTTCAGCAAATATTTCTTGATATGCTTCAAATGCATGAGTAATGTTATTAGTCAGTCCAGTTTCGACAAAGATTTTCTTTGCTCTCTGAATTGCTAACATTCTGTCACTAAATTCTTCTTGTGTAAGTTCTTTCATAGGTCACCTAAAGTAACTGCTGAGGACAACATCCATTTGCTATCTGAGCAGGAGTTCTGACATCTTTTCCACCTTCAAACCATCCATCAAAAACACAACTGTTATTATATAATTGTCCTCCAAGAACTCCAAAATTATCTCGGCATGCTTGGTCACCAGTTGGAAAATCCCATGTAGTTCCGTCGCAACGTACTTCATTAAAACAACAATATCCACCATTCCAAGGTGCCATAGTAAGAGTATGACATTCGTTGTACGCATATCCAAGTGATATAGAAGTAACTGCTACTGCAACTTGTGCAATAACAACACCTTGACAAATTAACTGTATCTGAGCATTATTAGCAGAACATGAACCAGCAACACCTGAAGAACTATAAACTCCATCTGGAGTAATACTTCCTCCTCCAACAACCGCAAAAATACAACCAGAGTCTATTACCTCATCTCCATTCTTATCAAGACACTTAAAATTTTGTACTTGACTCAAACCCATTTGCTGAGAAACATATCCAATACTTACACAACTTGGACACGCTTTACTCCAAGTCATCTCTCCATCTACAGCAATAGTAGTTTTATTAACTCCTTCATAAACAAGAGATATATCGCCAGTATCTATAACTAAGTCTCCAACTTTCAACTGTTGTTGTCCAGTAATTTTATTGTTCCAGATACTAACTATTTCAGAAGTTGCATCAGTCTTATCATCATGACTTCCACAAGGCCAACTTCCATCTATAACAAAAGCTGTATCGTAATACGCACCTGGAAAATTACTATCTCTCTTAAAATAAGAATGAAGATCATAGTCATATACCAGTACTCCACTCAAAGTTGTCTCAACAAATAAGTCTTTCTGGTCACCAACAGTTCCGATAGTATTACTTTTTCTTATCGAGTGAGTAAGTATTTGATCTTGCGTGGCATCTTCAGTTATTTCTCCAGTTGGAATTCCCCATACAAAAGTACTCACTCTTTTACTGTTTGTTTGTACAGGTGGAAATGCGGAAACTACCTCATCGGTTCTTAACTCCTTAGTCTCTGGAGAAGTTGCATCAGTATAGAAGTGCATACCATACTTAGACAAAGAACCAATATCTTGCATACTCATCAGTATACCTTCGTCACTCTTCTTCTGAGCCTGAATAAGTAAGTATGGAATCTCGTGTATGTAAGGAATAAAAGGATAGTATAAACTCATCTTAAAGTGTTTGTCAGTAGGAAGTATTAAGTTTCCTGTCGACCTAACAACTTCTCTGTACGAAGAGATTCCATCCTTAGTTCTGGTAAAAGGTTTCTTACCAAATGGAAGTCCATCACACTGAGATATAAAAGGATACTTTTCAGTAAAGTCTGTACCTACACCAAGAACAGGAATATACAGTAAACTAGATTGCTCAACATACCTGTGTAGTTGAGGCAATCCAGTTACATAAGTATAAGGAGAAAAACTAAAACATACCTTTACTTCTCCAGGCATTACAAGTGAATCAAAGTAATTGCATAATCTCTGCCCCGCTGAAAGATCAATATCATTTATGAAGATGTTATTGTGCCAGTCATCTTTTATTTTATCTGGTGTAGTGATAATAAAGCTTTTCTGTGTAAGTGAAAAGGCATAAGCACACAGATCTTTATTTTCTACTTTAACTTCATCAGTAAAGAAATCTGCTGCAACATGACGCTTAAATATGATATTCTTTACAGTACACTTTGGCAAATAAAGTGGAATCAAGTATGTTTCATCCTTACCAGATGACAACACAATAAAGTATGAAATAGTTATTATCTCTGCAGTAACTATCTCTTCCGTTGGAGGTTTAACTGGAACATTAACATCTATAGTAATAGCTCCATGAACAAACAGACAGGTAAGTGTACTTCCATCAGGAAGAGTTGATTTCGTTCTGAAGATATCCAAGTCATGAGCATTGGCATAGTAGTTCACATTGAAAGCCATTATATCTACTAAACCCTTTAATGACTTAGCCACTTCAGATGAATAATTAACTTTTAGTGTAGGACTTCCCATTATACTTACCGTTGTGAAAGTACTAACCAAATCAAACTTATGTCATTGATAGCAAAGTCAACTCCATCAACATTTGCTATCTTAACACCAACGTAGAAACCTCTCTCATCTCTATCAATAGATACTTTGTATCCTCTGAAATACATAGTCAACTCTGGTATCAGTAAATGTTGTCTACTCTCATCATTATCTAATACCAGAGTCACATTAAGATCACCTACTATGTTTCCAGTTACATAAACACTTCGTATCTGCTTCTTATAATTTACACCAAGATTAGTAGAGAATGTTCTGAAGAATGCATCAATCTTTGTTCCAGCAAAGGTATCCCCTTCCATTAAGAATATTCCATCTGCACTTGAAGCATACAACTTTCCGTCTATAACAACAAGTGAATCAAATGAATATCCTCCAGGTTGTCCAACTGCTGTATTACTACAGTTCATTGATAAACTTAAGTTCATAACTAGTGACCTCCACCTGTAGCAGTAGCAACTGGACTTGTATCATACATTGTAACTTTGCCAACATATCCATACTCCATATTATGTAAGATATAGTTTTCAAAGTTGTGTGGAAAACTTCCATGTGCAACAATAGTTGGGAACGGAGCAACCATTGTAGCAATACCCTTAGGAACTATGTACGCTGTTGCACTAAGTTCTCCAATAACTCTTACAACATCTAATTCTCCCAATATACCAGTATTCCCTGTTGCCACCATAAATGGAAATACTGCAGTAGCAGTGAGTGTAATTTTGCTACTGTGTGCCAAACTGTATATAACTGCTTCAGGAGAATCTTCTCTTAACAATGCCCCAGTAAAACCTACACCTCTTGCTACAGGAGCATTAGTTCGTAACCACGAGTTAAGTCCTGTTCTGCCTTCCATGTAAGCAACAGGAGCATTTGCTATCATATATCCTACTGGATATACTTCAGCATTCATTGTTGAGTGAGGTGCGTCACTTATAAGTATAGCACCTGCTCCTACAAAGGCTGTTGGAAATGGAGCATCACACTCAAGGTCTCCCCACACATCGTCTGGGTCAATAGGAGGAGGAGGTGGCACTCCGTACAGCCACGGATCCATTCTTGTAAAATACTGCTGCGGTACATTCCTCGGATAGAAATAAGGAGTTATTACCGCAGGCAGTAGCGAAGAATTCTCAAGTCCAACTACAACAGGAGGATTATCTCCATAAACCTTAGTTTTGTTAGCAGGAGCTGCCCTTACTAATTGTGTAGGCTGAGGTGGAAATCTATAAACACCCATGAGATTATCCTCTTAACTGTTAACCAAGTTCAGCAAAAGTAACACCAAAGTTCCAACCTGTCAAGGTTGTAGGTGCTGCAGGGAAATACAACACAAATGCAGCTGCGCTTGTTCCAGTAATAGTCAATGTTTCTCTTGGAGTCGGAATCCACAGATAACCGTTAAGCACATTAAAAGCATCGTTGATAATTGCTGTAACAGCACCAGCACCTTCTGCAGATGCATTGATACCGCACTTACCTGCAGCAATAGTAGTTGCTCCAACGATGAGTGAAATTGGATCACTAATTTTAGTCTTCTGGGGTTCAACTGATGTCACAGTTTGAAATGCTGTTACCTTAGTTCCAAGAAGGATTCTTTGCTGAGCACTCGTAGCATTTGCGTGCTGCGATACCCAAGCTCTCAAAATTTCAATCGTCTGACCAGCAGCTGGCATAATAGCAACCAAAGTACAGACTGCATTAACAACTGTTATATTTGGTCCAGTAACTGTATACTCTCTCATTTTACTTCCTCCTATTGATTTGTAATTGGTGATTGAATTACTACAGGTACGTACCCAACCTTATCAGGTCCGACAACTGTATGAATTCGTTGAGTTACTCCATATGCTATACCATCTGCGTTAGTAGCATATGGTCTTACGTTGTAGTCAGTATTTGCTGTAAGTCCACTTAACAACTGAAAGAAGTCACCTACACCAAAGTTTCCATCAGTGTGCATCTCCGCATCTGCAATAACAGGATCAGCAACTGCACCTGACTTATAGGCAACACCTATTCTTGTGGCATTATCAACTCCAACATTAGTAATTGTTCCATTACCTGTACAACAGGTATTAGTCACCTGCGTACAAGGATTTGACACAACTGTTGCTACTGCCATTTACTCCTCCTTATGAGGACTCAGGTAACGTAATTGCAAAGGTGTCGATAGTAGTTGTTGCACCTGCCACCAAGGAAACTGAACTCATATTAAGTTCTTTTCCAGAGGTTCCAATTGCTCCATCAATTCGAGGATAAACATATCCACTATCTGCACCGCCTGCATCAACTGCATTAGCATAAAGTCTAAACCAAGATGCATAACCACTGTAAGTGTTAAGACCTGACCACACACCAGTCTTAGCAATAACACCTAAAGCTGCTATCCCAAATCTGAGTCCATTAGCAGATGCACCAGAAACAAAGGTTCCACTTGCAAGACTAATCTCAACAAGTTCAGTTGCTCCGCCAAGACCATCATCAGGACTTACAGGTTGAGTTCCATTGTATATCTTCAAAACACTATCCTTAAAGATTTCTTTAATAGAACCACCTTTAAGACATTGAATCTTGACATGCGGTCCAGCAATTTCACCAATAACTGTAGTTTCAACAATCTCAATTTTAGCTGCAATAACAGTAGCAATTGTGAACAGTCCATTGTTTAGTGCTGCCAAAAATCCAGACACCATGATAATATCATCTACCTTAAAACCAGCAGCAAGAAATCCACTACCAGAATCAGTAAAGTTATCAGGTGTTCCAGTTACTGCAGCAATTGTATCTGCGGGTCCGATAGATGCTCCACTAATCTTCGTAACCCCACCTTGTTGCAAATTTCTTAAACAAGTCGAATACTTAAGAGCCATTTCACTTTCCTCCTATTGTTTCAGTATAACTAAATATCTTCCATCATGCAGTACAGCACAACCGCTACTTACATTAGGAAGTGTAATTCTGCGTTCTGTTAAACACTTACATTCTCCACCAGACAAACCCATATAGATTCCATTTAAGGATGTCCATATAGTAGCTGGTCCAACCATCTTACCATCAAGCATTTCTTCCGCATTTGCCTTTATTCCTGTTCCAGGTATTGCAGGATAGTTGGATATATTGATCTGCTGAAATTCACTTGGAACAGTACCCTTCAAAAACACAATCTTAGTTTCCGTTGAAACATAGATTCCATCTGCAACGGCTTTAACCATCTTAATATTACTCTCGAACCACACAAAGTTTCTTGCTTTGTCAAAGAGGTTAAAACCAAAACGCTCAGAAAACCAAAGAACATTATCAGAAGCAATACACATACTTCCATTATACACTTCCAGTAATGATCCTATAGGAGGAGCAGAAAACTGCCTCGTTGTGACTGGACCATAATAAGTACCTACGAGCCATGCAGTATAAACACCGTTCACCAACATTCCAATCTCGTAACCATTGGCAAAGTATATAGTATTTAATACTTCAACATAACTCATCAAGGCACCTGCTGTCAGACCAGTATGAACAGCAGTTCTTGTGAAGTCACTATTCAACTTGTATAGTGTAGTTCCAGATACAAAGAATGTTCCACTTCGACCATTGAACATTGACTTACTATCTTCAGTTCTAGTAGTAGCAGCATAACCTTTAGTTCTGAATGGTCTACCTGTATCATCAATCTCTGTGTTCCATGCTTCTGCTAATTCAACAGAACCACTTTGAGGATCAAACTCCATTCTTGTTGAAGGTTGAGTATTATTCAACCCAGAAGACTTTACAAAAGATGTAGTAATCTTAGGCATCTTAGCAACTCCACATTGATTTACTTATCACAGACCGTCTGCGACTTACATAAGCTCTCAACTTGTTAATACCATTTTCAGCTAATCCAGAAAGTACTTTGGTATTAACCATTCCACCTTCAATACCATCTTCAATAATAGAGTATGCAAATACAGCAGCTTTATTAACGATAGCATCTCTATGCAGATAGTCTGGAATGAAAGAAGGAGTATCAGTACCATTTACCAGTAAAGCAGGTTTACAGTAACCAATACAAGTAATAACCTTCGCTACTGTGGGAATAGGATGATAATATAATATGTTGCCCTCTAGTGTAAGATGTTGTATATCTCCACTTTCGGCGAGGGAAGGGTATAATTTAATCAACTCTTCAATCCCACCATCAAGTACTTTATACTCATAGTTACTATCTCCAGCATATAATAAACGACTCGAGAAATTTGCTGGCATATTAACAAAGTATGTACTGATGTCTGTAGTAACTGAACATACTTGTTTTAGTTCAGGAAACTTTACATCCTCTGCAATCTGCTGAATAGACTCATTGATGTAGTCTGGAACAGCCGCCAGTATTCCTGGACTTTGATCCATCAACAACAATAAGAGTTCCTGTTGTAATGCTGTATAGTTCATGGTACTGTACTCCTTCTAATCAACGCAAAAAATTAACATTGGTGACACAATTGTTACTGATTTGCCGTAGGTACAACACTAAGCAGTATATGATACCTGCACTTTCCAATAACAATAGTACCCGCATTAGCAAACGTTGCACAGATTGCATACACCGTAGTTGCAGCTCCAGTAATCAAATCTGCATCAGCAGTAGGAAGTCCAATAACCCGAGATGCTGTCATACCAGATGCAGCTGCAGGGAAGTATGTACCTGCCGTTGTGTAAGTAGTATTAGTTGTTGCTTCAATCTGATTAACTGAACCAACAGCAGTTGCTACACCACCTGCAGTAACTGCATCAGTTGCAAGGGTATAGTAACCAACAATACCTGTCGTACCCGCAGTAAATGCAAGAATAACTTCGCAAGCAAAACCCATAACAATAACTTTCTGGGATGCTTTGGGAAAACTAAACAGGATAACAACTTTATCGTCAATAGCAGCAGATGCCGCTGCATCTACCAACCCACTGGAAACCCAAAAGGGAGTTTCCAAAATACTAGTTCTCTGAGCAGGATTCCTGCAATCTTGAATAATCGCGACTGTCATTGTAAAACCTCCTAAGCGTGAATAACTGAAAATTGAATAAACACTCTGAAACTTCCAACAACTCCGTTATTATCCAGAACTGTTGCCGTGACCGCACCTGCCGCACCACTGAAAAACTTTCCAGGGAATGTTTCTATAGTTGAGTTAAATGCTCTCTTTACTCCAACTACAGAAGGTTGAGCAATTTCATTAGTAATGAAACCATCCAACACAGCAGTTTCTCCGTTTCCAAACCAGCCAACTGTAATACTCGCATCCAAAGTAAATGCTGTTACAATCTGAACCCAAACATCCATAACAAAAGCCCACTTAGGAATCTTAATTATATTATAAGTGGCATCGTCAGGAAGTAGTAACAACTTACTTGCCGCTAATCTAAAATTATCAGAAAATTTATTTGCGTACGCATCGGTACTCATTTTATATTCCTCCTTTATCAGCTAATTGCCGCACCCCAAGCACTACCAACAATAACACCGTAGTCTTTGCCATCGAAGATAGGTTTTGCGGCTCCGAAAATCCCACCTCCACGAATCATAACGAATCTTTCTGCGTCCTTAGTGTAAGGAACAAAAGCCATCGTTGTAGACTTACTTTCACCTGCTCCACCCCATGCCCATACAGCCGCCTGACAACCAAGCAACAGATTCCTGTAGACACTTGAATTTCCTGGAGCTTTACGAATGTTTTCAGATTTAGAAATCAGCATACCATTATACTCAATTTCCGTATTAGGCACCTGAAGTTTATTAGCAGACCGCTGCAAATCACCCCACTGCCCCACATTCGTATTCTGCCGAAGAGCATCATACACATAGTTGTGAAGAATAACTCTCCAGTAGTTCTTACCACCAAGAGACAGAGGACGCAACTTATAACAACCTGTTGCAGGAATTTCTGCTCTTTGTTTCATTCTATCCAGCATGGTAAGATCCATCACATCAGCAGATGTCATACTCGCCTCAGCAACATCGTTGGCAAGAATCAAATGTCCTGTGTCAGGAGCCGTAATCGTAGTTCCAAAGGTCTTACCTGCCACTATAGCATAGGAAGTATCACCGCAGAGGACTGCCATTAGATAAGTGTTGAGCTTTGCCACCCACCAATCCTGCAGACCGTTCTTGCCTTCTTGCATCATATTATAAGGCACTCTCTGCTCTTCCATTTTACCACCAGTATCAACCGCATGGTTGAGTTCTTCGATGGTCATCTTGAAATCTTTGAATTTCAGTTTCTCTTCATTTCCTTCAACAGGATCGTTGCCCACAACGCCCTCTCCAGACAAAGGCAGACGAATACCAAAGGTAATCGCATCACCTTCACCTTTTCCAAGGTCTGTTTTAATCTGGACAATAGAGTTACTGTCCTTTCCTACCAGTGAGTTAATCTCTACTGCGGGCAGGATTATACTGAACAAATCTCTAGCCCACTTTTTCCTGGTAAGATTATCGTTTGTTAAAAATTGAGTTTTCGGATTATCAGCCATTATAACTCCTCCTCATTAGGCTAAAGTTCCTAGCATATACTTTTCATATATATCTTTAGGAACAGATTTTAATTCCTCTTCATCGAGTGCATCTATCTTTGCGGCAGTCCAACCACTACCTCCTGCACCACCACCCCCTGCTCCAAGATTTGCAGCTGAAGGATTACTTTCAATAACTTTCTTTTCCTTCACTTTATCTGCATCAGCAGCAATTTTCTTAGTAGCTTCTTCCGCTTCTCTTACTTTCTTTTGCTCATCTGTTTCAGCAGGTTTCTCTGCATACTTAGGATGATACTTCTTGACAAGTTCATAAATCTTCTTATACGGATTAGGTTCTGACCAAATTTCTTTCTCCATGGCGGCAGCAACTTCTACTTGCTTACCACCATTCTCTTTGACATAAAATCTGCTAAAAGCATCAATTACGTCATCAAGATTACCTTGGGAACAAACTGCACGAACATCAGTATAGGTCGGGTTCAACTCCATTATTGTGACCATTTCGATTAGTTTGTTTTGTCTCTCGGTAAAAGCAGTCTTTGCTGCAACTTCTTCAGCCTCTCCAGCTTTAACCTCATCCTCCGTAATAACTCCCTTGTCAATCATTATTTTTTGAAGTTTCTGATAATCGCCAACTGCTTTCTTAAGAGACTCTGCATTAACACGAAGTTGTTCTTTAAGTTCTCGAACAACATCAACCTCTTCTTCCTTGGCTTTATTCTCAGCTTCCTTCAATTTTGCTGCATCTTCGTCTGCTTTCAGTTTCGCTGCATCCTCTACTGCCTTAGCCTCTGCAAGCTTAGCAGCATCATCATCAGCCTTAACCTTGTCAGCATCAGACACACCATCTTCACCAATCTTATTCATCTCATCTTGCATTGCATCAACCATCTCTACTGTTAAACCACTTTGTACTTGATCACTCATTGTTCTGTACTCCTCTCCTTAGTTTTTTGTGTTGCCTCAATTTGTTTAATCTCCTTGTTTTGTATCCCAGACATCATCAATTTGATAATCTCGGAATCCACCTTTTTATCGGTAGTAACCAACTTAGCCAAATTGTTGATTACTGCAATAAACTTCTGATTCTCAAGTCTTGCCATTTCAAGATCATTTGTCATTTGCTCTGTGTGTTGTTCCTTCTGCTGTTGTGCCTGTTGCATTGAAGCAGAATATTGCTTCAACTTCTGTACAATACTGAATGGTGCGCCAGAGTATTCTGCAATCAAGTCTGGAGGAACAGAACCTGGAGAATTATGACTAAGATCAATTAACATCTGTGCAAGAGAGTTTCTAGAGTTAACTGTTTCGATTCCCTCTTCCACAAAGAAGTCATATTTGCCAATACTGACATCGTTAAATCCTGGGGCATTAGGATCACTCTGAGAATTGATTTGCAGTAACTGCTGTCCCTCCTGCCCTTCAATCCTGATAACTCTTTCAGTAGAAACATACTGTTGAATGAAAGAGAACAGAATCTTAGTTGCCAATAGTCTACTCTTCTTGAAGTTGTCAAGTAAAATGAACAGGATTGCAATGTTCTGTCCTTGACGTAACTGGGTTGTAATTCCAGGTTCTCTGGAATACGTTTGAATCCCTAAGGTATCATTCTGTACTCCAGAAACGTCCTTAATAAACTGTTCATCTTTATCAAGTAACTGTCCATACACAGGACTGATTGTAGGTTGTTCAGTAAACCGAACCTTCTCCAAAGCACTCTGTGCAACTTCCATATGATAATTCGGTTCTGCAGACTTCTGTTCATATGCTTCAATATCAAGTATTGCTCCAACTTCATGAATCAGAATACCTTTAGGAGAAGTCTGTAACAAGTGTTGCATCTGTCTCCGCATAGTGTTAACTCCCGTCTGCGGATCTTTCATCATAGAAATTAAGCCAAACCATCTATTCTCCTTATCGTGTTTATAAGCACCAAACAAAACATCAGGGAAACCTTCCCATCTATGACTTGACTTACCCTGTGCAAAGATGAAGCAGTTGGAGAATATGACAAACTTATAAATTGTACCGAATCGTTTGATTCCTGTAAAGTTGGGGTCATGTATTGCCTGACCACTTGGTAAAGTGAATCCTTCTATCATCTTCTTCTGTATTGCCAAGAATGTTTCTTTGTCAACTTTCTCTTGTGCTTTAGTAACTGGATTAGTAATCCACCAAACTTCGGCAACTTCTTTATACCAACACTCAGTTACTCGATAAGTATCCTCAACAGCATTATAAAACATCGGACTCGAACCGTCAGAACTTTGTAGTTGAGTAACCTTATCAGGATCAAAATTGGGATATCTTACTTTAATCTCATCTTTATCATACCAAAAGTCTATAAACAGGAATCTTGCATCCGAGAGATCATAGTTAATACTTCGTGGGTCAATCTTAAAATTTCTGCCGTGAACAAAGCGAGTCTTTATCTCAGGCTCAAATGGATTTTCATCTGAAACATAAAAGTGCATCAAACTTCTACCAGCCTTGGTAGTATGCTCAAAACAAGTCATCTCATTATCTGCAAGACCAGACTCTCTTCTGAAGAATTTAATAACTCCATTAGCCAACTCAACAAGAGCCTCGTCATTGTGTTCAACTGGAAACGCCGAAGGTAACTGACGGTTCTGCCCAGCCAGTCCTACAACAACATCTATCTTTGGTTTAACTTCATTATATACGAGAGCAGGTCGTTTTGCTGCAGCGAGTTTCTGAAGGACTTCTCCTGTGTCTTGATCTCCTGCATAATAAGCATAGTCTTCCTCAGACTCTGTGAGCCAAAGAGATTCACTATCTGCTCCTTCTGTCTGCTTGAGCCAAGTATTTACTTTGTTAAGTAACTTACTTTCCTCTTCAGTTAAGTCAACAGTTGAGCCAATGTTTGGTCTTTCAGTGTAGTTCATACTTGTTTCCTCGTAATCAATGCAAAATTTTTGCAACACTTAATTATGGTGACTGTGATGGGGCAAGGAGAGTGACAATCCCCACCACAGTCTGAGAGCCAGCCCAGGCTCTACTTATAAAGTTAATGCTAACACAACTGCAATGATAGCTCCCACTACAACTCCACCTGTAAATACTGTCACATTACCCTTTAAACGTTCCCAGAAGGTACCATTGGCAGCTTTAATAGCAGTATCACACTCTGACCCCTGTTTCTTAATAATATCATCCTTAGCCTTTACAGCAACAACATACGCTGCGTTCTTATCCTGAAGAACCTTCACAGTATCCTGACAGGTAAGAATCTCATTCTTCTGTTCCTCAATCACTTGTTTAGAAGTAATCAGAAGATCAGTACATATCTCACCCTGTTCAAGTTTAAGAGTAAGTTTGGCTGCATCCAAGTCAGACAAAGTTATATCAGCCCATGTATTACTTGGCAGTATAACCAAGAGTACGCAGACGAGTAATAGTCTCAGTCCTATCTTTAGGTGTCTTAACATTGGCATACGCCTCCTGTTTCTTTGCCAGTTGATTGTTAAGTTTAGTTATAGTTGCAGATGATTTTGCCAACTTAATCTGCAACGCCACAATCTGTTCGTCACTTGTCTTAATAGTTGCAGTAAGATCAGATTTTACCTTCTCATTCTGCGTCTGTAGTACTTTAAGTTGACTAACAGCAGTATCCTTTTTATAACTCTGATACAGAAGAAATGTAACTACCAGAATTAGAATAACTACTGTACCAATGGCAACATTCTGTAATGTAAGATACTTTCCTATCGCAGTCTTTGCGTCAGTGATTACTTCAGTTGAAGTCACGGTCACCTCCCTATTCGGATAGTATTAAGATTACTCACCAATCCAAACACTTGTAACAACCAGATGATTACTACAATAACTACAACTGCGATAATGATTCTCTGTATTACTTGAGGCATTGGAATGTAAGTAATAACTGCCCACAGAACCAAACCAAGTACTGCCAACACTATGATTAACTGAATTAATCCCATGATATTTCTCCTTTGTTTAGTGAAGCACCCCCAGATGTCTGGAGGTGCAAATTCACCAACTTACACTGCAGGCGTGTTTGCCACAACAGCTGCTGCCAATGCATCTGCCGACGCCTTAAGGTCATCGGACAGTTTCTGCAGGGCAACGGGATCGGTTCCTGCTGCGGTAATCTGTGCAGCAAGACCCTGGATGAGCAGAACGGCGGAAGCTTCTGCATCGGTGTTCGCTTTGACCTGTGCGGTCAAACCTGTTAGATCAGCCATAATCTCTACCTCCTTTCTCCAGACTACTTTAAGTGCCAACATGATGTAGTCCAGTTTTTCGTTTATTTCGTGTAACTGATGTTCGATACGCATATAAACTCCTTAAAATCCGTAAGTCATTCCATCCATTCCACGTCTGTACAACTCACCATACTCCTTAACTTTTTTAGAGTAGTTATAGTTGACAGAGCACAAATCCAACACTCCTCCATTTATATGAATCTTGTTTCTTTTACAAGACTTCTTCATTAAATCCCAGTTTAGTATTCCTACTCTTTGAAATTCCTTATACAATAAACTTCTGCCTCCGTTATAAATCTGATATGATACCCAGAGACTATCTGTCCAGTTCTCTTTGGTATGAATCCTGTTCATGTAGAAAGCTTGCATTCTAATCGCCTGCTTAGAATTATAAGGGTCAAGTTTCATGCCCATTAGACTTTCGATATACTGAACTGTTTTGGGCATAAACTGAGCCACTCCCTGCCCAGAATCAAATGCCGTAACTGTTGTTCTGCAGGCAGATTCTTGTTTCAACTGTCCTACACCATACCAGTATGGATACTGTAATCCAAAGTATCTGATATGCTCAACACGAACATCTTTAACTAAAGATACACATCGGTCAAGAGCATGTGCAGATCTGACAATCGTCATTACAAGAAAAAGTATAACAGCCAAAGTTACTAGTGCTGCAAATATGACAAGAATCTGTTTCATTTATCCTCCAACTGCCACTGCGTATATAATTACACAGTACCACATAGCAATGAAGAACACTCCTGACCACTGACCATCTCTTAACATACCTTCTAAGGAAAGATATGGAAATCCAAATATTCTCATCAAATGGGCAAGAGTAACACCAACAGTCAAAGTTAATACCTTTGCTGCAAGAAGAGATGACAATCCTGCCAATGCTTCCTTGGGCATCAAAAACCCAGATAAGACAATAAGAAGAAGAAATACAATCAGTTCAATTCTTATCCTCTTAAGAAATCGCCAGAGATTAAATGGTTGAGGATCATTTACTTCCATCATCTTCTCCATCCCTTTTCTTTTTGCAGCATAACTATAGTTATTACCATTAAGATGGCAACCATAATCCATGCCACTATATCAAGCAGTTTCTTTTTCATTAATTTTCTGGTTATGGCTTCACAATTACTGGATTGACCACCACAGGATTGACAACCAGTGGATCAACCACCAATGGATTGACCACCGTCGGCTTTGAAGTCTGGTCGATATGCCCTGTGTAGTTTCCATTTCCATAGACGTTGCTGTTCGTAGCACCGACCTTGTTGGCGTTTCCTGTAACATTAGTAACGCTACCCATGTCTTTCATGGAATTTACAATAGAGGCCGCACCGATCCAGGGAACCGCCACGGTAGCCACGGAACTAAAGAAGTTTATCCACGGCTGTGCGTAATCTTTCTGGACGTATTGGGTCAGGGGAGTGGTATTAGATGGCGGGGCAAAAACCGTCAGCCTTGCCACATTGTTAAGGATAATTGGTTTTGCTTTATCCTTCGCCACCATTTCAAATAATGGCGTAGATGCCTGTGCCTGTTTCGCTGACAGCATGGCGTAAAAGGATTTCTCAGCTTCAAGCTGATTAGCTGTCATGCATCCCATCAATGGAACCAACAAAAATAGCCAAAATAACTTTTTCATGATTTTCTCCTTTCTTATTTACTCTTTTGGATATGCTCCATAAATAGAGCTCGCATTTCTTTAACATCAACTCTGTTCTCTTTAATACTGTCGTTGAGATAGTCTATCTTTGTCGATACTGCCTGAATAGTTCCGAACATGGTAATGGCACCTATAATAGCAGCTGCGATTACAGTTTCAATAACACGCCTGAAGGAACTATTGTTCTTATTGTCTTGTACAACTACCGCTTTTGCTCTTCTTATATCACCATGTTCTGTGTTATCTTCCATTTGCCGTCACCTTCCCATATCCACTGTATGTTAGTTTACCCCCACACATATGATCCTCCTCCATTTGGCACCTGGAAGGTACTACTAAGGAAGATGTTAAAAGTATCATCTGTTGGCCACAGATGGAAAGCATTTGTTGCTACATTAATCACCAATGCACTGTCGCCAGCAATCGGAATAGCATCAAGTATACTCGTGATCTTGGTAGCATCCAGTACATCTGTCATCCACGCAGCTTGTGCCATATCAAATATCCTTATGCTGGGGCAATAAACAAGTCGTGCTTCCAGGCTCCCAAGTTAGTGTTTCTATATGCTGTATCTACAATCTGATACTGAGATGTAGCATCTGGGTTTGTCTGCCAAGCATCTACTGTCAGGGAAGTTGCATCGTTATCGTTAATCTTTCTACACTGACCTACTCCCAGACCGTTTGTAATAATCACCCATCTCCCAATATGTATATCAGCTGTCCATGCTTTAGCAGAGTCTACCAACGATGTTCCAGAAGCAGATGTTACCGCAGCAACAGGAGGAATGGATCTATCGTTCATGGCTCCAAAGACATCACCCACTGAACCATATCCAAGTAGAGGTCCATTTATCTTATTATAGGCAACATTAAATCCAGTACCGTATATGTACATTGGAGATAACGATCTGAATGAGGTCATAACATTGACTGCATCACCACGCAGAAGTTGTAATGCAGATAGATAAAGACCTGGGACAACTACTCCTACATCATCATACCTGCATACACAGTACCATGCTGTAGTGTTAGTAGTGAACATCCCAGCAGTTGTTGTAACTCTACCTATGATTGAGCCCGAGGCATAATTTCTCGGTAAAGAAGCAACGACAATATGGGTTGCATCTGGAATACTCGCGATCTGCAGTCTATCGCGACCTGCAATACCCGCTATCTGAACATAACCTCCAGCACCAAGATTATCGGACGATACCACTGGGATGGATACACTACTCCCCGCTGTGATGGGTGCAGTGGTAGTGGTTCTGACATCATCAAAATTGAAAGGCCACTGACCTACTATCATTGAATAAACATTACCAGCATCCGACTCACTTCGTGACGCAATGTAGATTAAGTTCTTGTCACCTGCCATTGCGGCTTGGTATGCAGCAGAAGGAGCAGAAACATAATTTCCAGCAGCGGTTCCTACGACTCCTGTATGAGCTACAGGGTCCCAGTACAAATATACTCTCAGGTATAATGATGTTGCATTCTCAGCATAAATATAGCAGGTGGGCTGTAACCCAGACTCTCCAGTCGATGTGTATACTTTCTTGTTTGCTGTCCAGTCATCATAAAGCGTCCATCCTGCTGCCAACATGAAAGCTTGGAACGCAGTCCAGAAAGCTGCTATGTTTGCACATCGCCATGAGTACGATTTGTAAGCCATCTTCTACTCCTTATTTCGTAAACATCAGTACAATGGATGCCCACACGCAGACTGTACATGAATCTACATTGAAACCGATGACATCTCCTGCAGTTACGATTAATCCAGCACCCCAAGTCGTTGGATTAGTATTACTATTTAACTGCTGACTCGAAAGTGTCGGTCTTTCAGATCCTGCTATACGATCAGTTACTGTTGGGATCGCTCCTGCTTTCTTCCATACATCAACAACTATTGAACTGGCAGCAGGTAGTCCAGTTATTCTCCATCCTGTAATCGTGCAACTATACGGTACAGTGATATAGCCCTTAAGTCCAGTAAGTATTGCAGCGCCACCGCCATCTATCGTGATCCCAATACTACCTGTGGTTGACCCAGGATCTCCCTTGTCTCCCTTTGCACCTGCAACACCGGCAGTACCATCTGCACCAGTAGTTCCATTAGCACCATCCTTACCGTCCTTACCATCAGCTCCAGGTACTCCAGGATCTCCTTTTACACCCAAAGGAGTAAGATCAATAGTGTTTAATACTTTCTGTAAAGTATCATCTGACACATGCAAAATACCAGAAAACCCAGAAGAGTCAAAACTCAAATCTACTGGTATAGGTCTCCCATCATCAACAGGTGTACTTCCAGGAGTTGAACCATGATCAGACATTGTTGCCATTTATCTGTGTCTCCACCAGTACTTCAGATCCCACCAAAGAGAGTTACTTCTTATCCTACCGTATCCATAGACAGGAGTCAACTTTCTATTTCTAATCATATGATAATAGATCAACTGTAACACTGACATTTCCAAGTCCTGTTTGTGTAAGTGTAGTTATATTAGTTCTTATCCACACAATAGGCTTATCTACAATATGAAACATACAAGCCTGTGCGGTTAATTCTGCTGCTGTAAAAGAGTGACTTGCTAAAGCAAACCAAAAGTTTCCTGTAATACTTCCTTCAACATCGATAGTTAGTGCAGTACAAACAATACCTACATCTGTTACAAATGAAGTTTCTACTGTGATAACTCCATTAGTAACAGCCCACTTGCGTGACTTAGATACACCAGTGTTAACTTGTTCTGATGTTGCTACTGCCCGTCTTACAGCATCCATTAGTTTCGTCTTCCTGAGGTATCTTTAATATAGAGATAAACAACACCAATCTTTGAGTCGCCAGCATGAAGAATCTCGAGTGTAAGACAAGTATCGTATATGTAACCAAGAGAACTCGCATTTACTTGTTCAGTAAGTGTTGCACTTCTATCAGCTCCTGCACCAATCAACACATCTACTCCATCATCGTCAAGAATAGTAATGTCATAGGCTGCAGTAGGTGCTGTTACTCCAGGATCAGTAACAAGTCTGACTATATCTCCAGTATACTTATTGGTAGTCTTTGATCCTGTAACAACTCCTGCATCAGTAGAAAGCCAAGTCCATGCAATCTTTTTGAGTCCAGGAAAACCGTTATACTCCTTTATTGAAACTACTTGAGCCGTTGCCATTTTACTTCCTCCTTTTAATCAATGCAAAATTTTGTCGTTGCTGATACATTATGCTGTCTGCCACGCATCAGCACCAGGAATTCTTTTCTTATTGTAAGGCATCGAATTAGGTAACTGATACTTTCTACTCTTGGTATCTACAGTCAATCTGCGGAACACTCTTGTAGAGATATTGTAGAAGTACTCAGTAATACAAAGTGCATCTGCAATATTCGGAGACATAATACCTCTTTTCTTCATCTCCTTTTTGCCTTCTACTTTAACAGCACCATTTCTATTGAACTCGTAGAAAGGACTGGATAATTCATTCGCAAGTTCCTGACCAAGACTCAAAGTTTCTCCAGGAAGTTTATCATCAGGAAAAGAATAGTACCCAAGCATACACTTCTCTCTTACTCTCCACCATAACTCATCTCGTAAGAGTGCGTACTTTTTAGGATCGCTGGAAGCCCAACTAACATTAACATCAAACAATCCAGGCATCTTCTTTTTCCTTAAATAATCCGCGACTCCTGCTCCAACTCCAATGACATCCACCACACAGCCTTCGGCTAAGACATCATTGTAAGTCATTGCAACATGGTCTCCAAGAGTCATTGTATTCATTCCCTGAAATGAGAGCCAAGGAAGGATTTTTAATCCGTGTCTGGACAGAACAACACTCCTATCTTCACCGTATCGAGCAACATCCACCCCCAGATAAATTGGTTCCTCCTCTGATACTTCAATCTCTTTCCCTATACATTGCTCTGCCCAGAACAACGGAATTAGAGTTCTTGCATCTTCAAGGGGAGGTTCCCCAGCAACACGAATCCTAAAGACATTAGAGTCAATCCCATACTTCTGTGCCATATATTCTGGATATCCAGGCTTAACATTTTCAGAATCCCTGGAGTCCCAATGTAATCTGAACCAACTCTTTGCGATTTCTGGGTGAAACTGAGTATCATGGAAGTAACCTTTGTTCTTAGTAGGGTTTCCAATAAGCATAACCCTGTTGTCTTCCTGAGTCATAGCACCTTCTATCGGAATAAAGACTGGATCTTCAACACCAGATGCCTCATCGACGACTATCAGAAGATGATCTCCATGGAAACCAGCCAATGTTTCTGCTTGGTCTGCAGGATCAGCCTTCACCGATGGTGATACTGACCGAGCCCACCATTCTTTCGGAGCTCCTTTGTGGAAGATTTTATCGGATTGGATGACAAACTCATCTTGAATTGCCGAATCTCTCATCCATTTACTAATCTCTGACCAGAGAATATCGTTCAACTGACGTGCCGTGGGAGCAGTACAGACAACCTTTGAGAAGATTCTGGTACTAAGAAACCAAAGAACTGCCCAAGAAGCACTAGCATCCTTCCCAGTTCCATGTCCAGATCTGATAGAAATTCGCTTTTCCTTAGGAAGATTTCGCAGAAATTCCATCTGTTGTGAGGAAATCTTAATATGAGGTTTATTGACAAGAAGAACTTCCTTTACAAAGAGGACTGCATCCTCTCGCCATTCTTTAATCTTCTTGAGAATAGTTGGACTTAAAGCCATTATAACCCCATACTCTTCATTAGTTGAGCAATCCCTGCATTAAGTACTCCACCGCCAAATCTTCCAGGTATCATATATTCAGCGGGATTAACCGCCTCTTCAAGTGGTTTATCATTCGTCTTCAAATCTTGTACTTGTCTTGCTCCAGCTTCTTGTGGCGAATACATAGATGCTGCAGCAGGTAATGCCAAAGCTGCCTTAGGTAAATTCTTTGCTGTAAAGAAATTCTTTACATCCTGAAGACTATTAAAGAACAAATGCTCACCTTCATCTTTAGGAATACCAAGTTCTGCTTTTGCAGTCCTATGAGGAATCCATGGGCTGAATGTAAACCAACTAGGATTACCATCACCTTTATCGTGGTAGATTCCCCTCATAGCATAATCAAATAAACTGTCCTCGTTGCCCAGTTCCTTCATGTGTCCTAAAGCCTCTCCCATTGTAGGATTTCTATGGAAGGTTTGCGGAATACCTCTTACCGTAAGTTTAGTAGGAAAAGGTGCAGCTTCACTTTCATTAGGACTAAATGCTGATTCTGCTAAATATCTTGGTACTGCAAGATTAGGAGCCATTAAGATTCCTCACCAGTTCTGCTCATTCCTACACCTGCTGCCAAAGGCAGACCAAATTTGAAGGCATCGATAATACGGGCTCTTTCTGGATGCTGTAAAACATAGTTAAAATAACCTGCTTGTTGAGCATCTCCTCTG
>QGNH01000580.1_pt2 | contig 29490 bp, 42 predicted proteins | sample 1735481 | NCBI WGS metagenome assembly QGNH01 (sample SAMN09239004, study PRJNA386568) | Viral metagenome, whole genome shotgun sequencing project. | reverse complement strand
CGCAGCGCAGCAGCCGGGCGCCGAGGATCAGGGCCGCAGCGCGCTGCTCGACCAGATCGGCGAGTACCAGGGCGTCTTCCGGGGCCTGGTGGGGGAACTTGCGGATGCGCGCGATCTGCGGGAAGACGATATCCAGCGTGTGCAGCTTGCGCGAGACGTTGGAGAGCGCGGAGTCGAGCGCGGTGTTGGGGGGCTGCAATCGGTCTCTGAATTCAGCGTTCATAGCCATCCTCCTTGATTCCCATTCGCTTCATCTCCAGGTGACGCCGCCAGCGCATCCACTTGCACGCCATCACGATGGCGTGGAAATAAAGCCACGCGCCCAGCGCCCATGGCGCGGCCGCCCAAAAGGCCCGTTCGATCAGCGCCCAAGCAGTCATAACTGGCCGCCTTTCTCGACGGTAGCGAAGGCGAGGCGCGCGCAATTGGCGCACAGGTCCCGGCTATCCCAGCGCTTCCATCCTTGTGCCCTGGCGAGCCTCCGGACCTCTCCGAAAGTGAGAATCGCCGCGTCGAAAAAGGCTTCGCCCTCGTCGACGAAGACCCCGCGGCACTTGTCGCAGTGAAGCTGAAAAGAAGACTCGATCATCGCTGGCCGCCTTTCCGCGGCGCTTGCTTAGAGAATTGGATAGAAAGAGTCTTGGCGTGCAAGTTCGCTTCGAGGAGATCGAGCAAAAGTGCAGAGACGTGATAGAGACTGGCCGCAGGGTTGCGCGCGCCGTTGAGCGACTTAAGATCGCTTGAGCGGGTTGCGGCGGCATAGAGCGCCTTATCGATTAGTTCGATTCGTTTGCGAACGGACATGGGCATCAGCGGCCGCCTTTGCGCTGCGCCTTGCGGCGGTTGCTGCGCGATCGCAACGAGGCATCCTTGTGGCCACGCGTTTTTTTTCAGCGAGCGCCACTCAGGGTAGTGGCGCTCCGATTGGGCGCGGACGGCGGCCATGGAGGCCAGCACGGCGCGTGTGTTGGAACCGTTCATTTGCTCTCCTTCGCTGCCTTCTTCGCCGGCTTGGCCGGGTCGGCGAGCGTGACGCGCAGTGACGGCTTCTTGGCCTTCACGCCGATGCAGCGGCCCCAGAGATTCAGCACCTTCTCACTGAGCCGCTTGGGCAGGCTCTCGGATTTAAATAGAGCCTCGGCGCCCTCGATGACTTCCCACTTCTTCCGCTCCGCGAAGAGCTTATGAAAGAACGGGCCATAGCCGTTCACGTAGAGCGCGTCTTTAAGCGTCTCCACGCGGCTATCGTCGATGGTCAACGTGTCGGCCTTGGTGACCGTGAACTCAGAGAGCTTGCCCGTCAGGCGGCGCGACTTCTCGGCGCGGGGCACCACCACGCCCCAGGCATTGACCAGGGCGATGGCCGTCTCTTCGAGCCCCGCGACGAGTTCCCTCTGCGCCGCCAGGCTGAGCCTCGCGACGTTATAACGTTCGGCCAGCTCGTCGAGGCCTTCCGGCGTGGGCCGGGCCTGGCGCGCAAAGAAACTTTCGAGGGTTGCCTCTCCGGGCAGGCGGTCGGCGGCGGAGCGCTCGCACTGCGCCACCGTATTGGTCAGGTTGTCGATCATGTCTATCCGGTTCGCGGTCTGGGTCATGCGGTCACACTTTCATCGGGTGCGTTGAAAACACTGTTGAGTTCGTCGAGCCATTGGCCGAGCCGCTTGTGCGCGCACTCCTGGCCGCAGAGGTCCTTGTAGATGAAGTCCGGGTTGCGCGGATGTTCCGTGGCCTCGGCCGGCTGGAAGATGATTCCCTCAAAGCCTGGCCGTGTGACCTCGACCAGCCAGTGGTTGGTCTCCTGCTTTTGCCGCAGGCACAGGTCGCAGGCGATGGTGTTGACATCCATCAGCGGCCCCCCAGCACATGCGCGGCCGCGCCGCCGGGCAGGAACGCCAGGCCGATCTCAAACGCCAGATAAAGCGCGGTCGCGATCACGGAAAAATTGAGGATGCGGGTGGCCACCACGCCCGCGCGCAGGAGCCAGTCGGTGCAGTGGCGCACCTGAGCATCGGTGGGCGTCCAGTTCGTCAGCGCGAGCCACAGGCTCTGGACAGGATCGGTTGCCGGGATTGTTTCCGGGTAAGGATTGTGGAGCGGATCATCCTCCAGCATGCGGCGCAGCGATTCGGGGATCTGCGATTTCGGAGTCATATATTTCTCAGTCATGCGATGGCCTCGACTTTCTCGTTCGCCGGCGGCCGAGCTTCTTCCATGGCCGCGCGCGCGTCTTCAATGGCAAAGAACAAATTGCGTGCGGAGATGTAGCGAAAGGTCTTCTTGTTGCGCACCGCTTCAACGGTGGCATCGGCCACGGTCTGGGCCACGTCGCTCGGATGCATCGCGCCCAGCTCCGCGCTCAGGATGCGCCCCGCCTCGGCCGCGCTCAGGCCCATAAGCATGTGGCTGCGCCGCAGGCGCGAGCGCCACTGCTCCATACGCCAATCGCGCAGCCGCATCGACAAGTCATGGCTGCCGCCCAGCACCACGCCGAAATAAGGCGGCGTGTCGAGGAGCTGGCGCAAGACTTCCAATCCGTTCAGTCCCAGGTGCTGCGCCTCATCCACAATCAGCAGCGCGCGCTGGCCGCCCAGGAAGAAGCGCAGCTTGCGCAGCAATTGATCAATAGTCCCGCGGTTGGGTATGCCGGCCTCGGTGCACGCCTCGGTCAGGAACGCCTGCGGCGCGTGATCGACGCGGGCATAGACATACACAGCGCGGCCCTGCCTGGATGCTTCGATCTCCGCGGCCACGCGGCGGAAGGTGTAAGTCTTCTGCGTTCCCGGCGGCCCGTCGACCAGGAAGGCAGTCCCCTTGCGCAGCGCGGCCAGCATCGAGCGGCGCACCGCCTCATATTCGGCTGTGGGGTGGTGATTCACGGGCGCGGCCGGCTGGCTCTCAATCTCGTGCCGGTCGATCGCGGCTTTGATGGCCGCGCGGACGATTAGAGTGTTGCTGTCGCAACTGTGATGCCGGTCGTAGTTGCCGGCGATCCAGACGCGGAAGGAGTTGACGTTGATGCCGGCGAGGTCAGCAAGTTCGCTATACGTGAGGCCGGCGCGCAGAGCGAAGGCGCGGGCACGGCGAATCATCTCCACGTCGCTGGGCAGCCCCAGCGCCTGCAGGCGCGTTTTCTTATTCAGAGCGATCGGCACGGTTCCTCCGCAAAATCTCTGTAAGCCGGTCGGCAGCTTCGCCGGGGACCAGCGTGTTCTTGGGCTCGGTGTCATCGGCGGCGCCCCCGTCTGAAGAAAGCCGCGGCCGCCGCTGGGTGATCAGGTCAGCGCCCGTCTCCCCGGCAGAGAGCTGCAGGCGCTCGGCCATGGCTTCGAGCGGCGAGCGCGCGCCGTTGGCGCGGGCCGCGCGGGTAATCACTTCGATGGCTTGCTTATTCCCTTTTTCCAGACGCCGCCGCGTGGCCATGGAGTCGGCGATCTGGTTTTGCGTGCGCTTGTCATACGGCGCAAAGCGGGTCAGCGTCTCCGCCTGCAGCCAGGCCAGGAACACGCCGTCGCGGTCGAGCGCGGCCACGTTGTCGAGATCGGCCGTGTCGTAGGCCACCAGGATCTCGCGCTCGTTCTCCGCGTGCATCATCGCCCAGCCTTCCTGGTCGACGGGCACGTAGCGGCGTTTGTTGAGCGTGACCGCGCACTCGCGCACCAGGCGCGATTGCCGCTCGGCCATAAGCAGCGCCAGCGCGCCATATTCAGGAACCGGCTTCTGATCGGGGTTGAGGTTGGCTTCGAAGATCTGCCGCGGCGTCGCGCCGTCCATGCCTTCGCCCTCGTGCGCCGTGTCGGCATATTCCTCCAGCCACGCCAGGCAGCCGAGAATGAAGCGGCTGGCCAGCGGATGCTTGCTGTCTTGAACTCGCCCCGCTTTCATCAGGCTGCGGTGCCGCATCATGGCCGTCTCTGTGGATTCATGCCGCGTGAGGGGGCTGCCCGAGGTGTAAGTCGGCCAGCATTTATCGAAGCGCTCGTGGACGGTGCGGAAGGCCCGCTCTACGCATTTCGATTGCGGGTGGTGTGGCAGACAGTGAGTAACAGCGATGCCGAGCCGAGCGAGGAAACCACTCGCCGCGATGGAATCAAGCTCGGCCGCCCACCAGCCCAAGGGAACCAGCGGCGCTTGGTGTTCGAGTGACGCCTGAGCCACGCAGCCCGGTCGCGCTCCACGCGCCACCTTGCGGTAGTCCTTGCCGTTGTCAACATAAATGCCCTCCGGTGGTCCGTATTTGAGAATCCCCCTGCGCATGCATGCGGCGATGGCCCGCGAGCTGCCTTCCCAGCACCAGCTCGCGCCCACGAACATCCGCGAGCGGTAGTCGAGCGCGGCCGAGAAGCGAATCCTGACCGGCGCGCCCAACTCGGCATCGTCAAAGCAGTCGTTCGAAACTTCCGCGTCGTGGATCATGTGATCCAGGACCCAGACTTGATTGGCGTAGACATCGGTAAATCCGCGCTTGAGATAGGGCGCCATGCGCTCGCGGTAGGCCTTGCGGCCGAGGCGCGCGTAGACGGTGAGCGAGGGCGGCATGGACCGGAGCCAGGCGCGCACCGTTTCGCGGCTGGGCAGATCCTGGTCTGGGATCTCCAGCAGCGCCGCGTCGCGCAAGATCGCCTCGTGAGCCACAGCGACCGAGGCGCGGCATTCGAGAAAAAGGTAAGCCGCCAGCCACGCGGCTTTGGGATGGGCGTCGAAGAAGCGGCTCGTTCCCTTATCACTGCGCTGCCGATCGGCCAGTGCGGGCAGGCCGCCGCTCTTGTAGGCGCGCAGCCAGTTGTAGAGCGTGCCGGCGCTCACGCCGCTGGTCTCGCTGGCGTACGCAACCATCCGCGAGAAGCTGGTCACCGGCGTGCCGTCCTGCAGCCGCAGCATGCCGTAGCGGGTGTGGTTGGCCTGGTAGTCAAGGATCGGCTGCAAGGTGGCCAGGCGCGTGTCAGCCTGGGCCTGAGACTCCGGAGTGGTCAAGGCTACCCTTTGCGGCCGCGCGGCCGCGTGACCGGCCTGCGCGGGAAGAACCAGTGCTAGTTGCGTGCTCACAGGCCACGCTCCCGGCGAATTTTGTACGTTTTGTACAAATTCAGGTAAATGGCGGCAAGCACCAGCGTGCTCAGCACGGCCACCGTGGCCGCGCCGGGGAAGGTGCAGAGCAGGAAGCAGAGGGCGCTCATAGGTCCATCCCCTGCAGGCGCTTTTCGAGCAGCGCCACCTTTTCGCTGGCCCGCTTCTGGCGCAGGTATTCGCGGCCCAGGCTGAGCAGCTCCAGCTCCGCGTTGTCGATAACGTGAAAGCCGGCCAGCTCGACGCGGCAGAACAAGAGGCGCGTATCGCCCACCGCGGCGCAGAAGGCGCGGTCCCAGGCTCCCGGCCAGCGGTGCTGTTCTTTGGTTTCCGAGGTGAAAGCGGTGATCATGCGCGCCGTCACCGGCCGCGCCAGGCTGCGCGCCATCTCCTCGGCGATCTGCTCCCTGCTCTTGCCGCTGCGCTTGATGGCTTCGGAGATGACTTCGCGCACGAGCGCTTCATCGTTGAGGCCGCCAGGGACGGCGTTGTTGGAGGAATTATCTGGAAAGAGAGCCATCGACATCGGGACCGGCGCGGTGTCAGGCTTTTGAAATGCTGGCTTCTCCCTCATCACGCAGCCTTCTCGCAGGCGCTGTTCTTAATGCGCCGAATCTCGCGATCTATGGCCGCCGACACGCGCTTAGAGCTGCGCAAACCAATAGCGACGTGGCGGACATGCTGGGGGGTGACCCCGAGTTTCTTAGCAAGCCGGCTGTAAATTCCGTAGAATTGCGCGGCGTGCTCAAGCTCTGGTGGGGTAGTCTTTCTGTGCAGGGTCAAGTTGAACTCCGAGAGTATGCGAGTAACCATATTCTCGATGGAATATCTTGTCAAGAGGATTTTCTCGTGGGCCTTCGACGCAGAGAATCGGCCGCTCTCCCCGCCCGTCTAGCGGCCCTGAAGGAGAGCCTTGGCGTAAAGAATCAAATAGACTTCGCGGCCGCCCTTGGGACCGATCAAGGCACTGTGTCCAAATGGCTCAACGGCAAGAGCCGCCCGCTGCCGGAGACGCTGATCGAGATCGCGAACCTAGCCGAAGGCGCAGACAAGCTGTTTTTCCTGGAAGAGGCCGGCCTGGCGCCCGAGTTCTTTGCCGGGAGCCCCATGCTGCGCGAGATACAGGAGGCGACAACGCAAGTCGTGGCGAAAACCCTTCGCGAGGGCTCTCCCACTTTTGAGGCATTAACAGTGAAGGACGAGCCCTTTACGATCCATCTTCTAAATAACCCAAAGAAGCTGGGGGCGCCGGACGCATTGCAGGCACCTAATGTAGAACTGGCTTTAAGTCTCCCGTCCACCTGGTTTCCTAGGGGTTCGGATGTCCAGGCGGTACGCTTTAGCGGGCAGCTTTCCCCTTTCATCGGCGGAGATATGATCGCACTTGTGGATGTGTCGCGCTCGGACCCAGATCGGCTCCTGGGCTGCATTGTCGCCGTGCGCACGCCGACAGGTGCCGAGCCGATGACGCTGCGCAAGGACGGCGCGACTTATTTCCTTGTGCCTCTTCACGAGGACGCCGAGCACCGCGTTCGGCTTCTGAAGCGCACCGGAGCGTGGAGTATCGTCGGGCGCGTGTTGAAGTGGATCGGGGACGCACCCCCGGCCGGAGAGTGAGAGCTATGCCATTATTCGACACACGCGATCCGAACTCGACCGTGCACGCGGAGTGGGAAGCCGCACGGGCGAAGAAGAAGCTGGGGCCACCGGCGCCGCTTTCCTCGGCGGGCATCTTCTGGGCGGTGCTCGGCGCGCTGTGCGCCTTCGCGCTCCTTATCGTGATCCTCAGTGCACTGCTGAGCTGAATCCAACCCAACCCTGGTACTCGCCGCGCGCAGCGGCTAGAGGGAAGTTATGCCCATGAACACGCAGCGCCTGCCCTTGTTTCCCGATGCAACTGCGAACGCGTATCGCGCCTGGCCGGCGAGCGCGACGTCTGTCTTGGAGCAATGCGGCCAATGCGGGCAGGTGTTTCTGCGCCACCGCGACGGTCCCCAGACCCTGGCCGCGCTGGCGGGCGGCGAATACCCCGGTGCCTCTGACCCGAAGATCTGCGATGAGTGCTATAAAGCAATTATCCGCTGCATCACGTTCAGCGGCCTGCCCCCGGCCGCGTGAAACCGGCGACGCAACAGGAGACTGCGATGGAAATCAAGCAAGCGACGCTAGAGCTGGACGAAGCCAAAGAGGAGCTGGCCCTCTCGATCCGGCAGTACCTCTTCAAGATTGCGCTGGTGCGCAGCTTCCTCATCGCCCGCAACAATCCCGCCCTCGCCACCAAGATCGCCGAGATTCAAAAGCTGGAAGCCACCTACAAGCCGTTTCTAAATTAGCCGATTCCCATCGCCCGCACCCGGCCCCCTTCTCCCCTTGAACGCTCCCCCTGTCTCGCCAAACTGCGCCGCCTTCCCGCTGAAGGCGGTTGCGTTGCCGTACCGCGCCCACACTCGAATCCATACCTGGACGGTAGGCAACGCCCATCTTCCGAAAGGAGATGGTGTGGTGCGCCAGAGCGGCAATGAGTGTCCGTGGGGCAGCCTCCGCGCCAATCCCGCGCGCTGCGGCCCCCGGCCTCCTGTTGAAGTGCAGGGATCAGTGGTCAGGGATTAGTGACAAGGCGGGGCGGCATGAATCAGACGCAATCGGCTTTTCTTTCGAACACCGTGCCCGCGGCGCTGGCCATGCAACGCCAGTACAGCGTGCCCGCATCCATCACGCTCGCCCAGGCCATCCTTGAAAGCGGCTGGGGACAAACCGCCCTCGCCAAGCAGGCTAACAATTTCTTCGGCATCAAGGCCATCTACTTCGCCGATCCGAAAAGCTACATCGAATTCCCAACCAAGGAATTCGTGGACGGCCGCGCGGTGATGGAGCTGGCGAAGTTTGCCCGCTATCCCTCACCCGCGCAGAGCTTCGCCGCGCATGCGCAACTACTCTCCCTGGCCGAGCGCTACAAGCCGGCCATGGCGGTGGCGCACGATCCTGAAGCCTTCGCGATGGAGCTGCAGCAGTGCGGCTACTCGACCAATCCCGGCTATGCGGTCAGCTTGATGCAACTGGTGGCCGAGTTCGACCTGACGCAGTACGACGAGCAACCAGCGGCGCAGCCTGCAGCTGAACCTGACCGGGCTCCAGATGGGGCCGCCCCGGCTGCCGAACCTTCCACGCAAGATTAACGCCGCGCGCGCGGCAAGATGAGACGAGGACACACATGAAGATATTGGCAGCGCTGGTTGGATACGAGCACACGTTCACGAGCTGGGTAGCAAAAGAGTTCACCAAAGCCAGAAACGAGGAGCCGACGCTGCAGGCGCTGGCGGACCGCGTTTTTCCCTACGCCAAGTCAGCCATCGAGATCGGCCTGACCCTAGAGAGCCCGGCGATCGCGGCCGCGGCCGCGCCGGTGCTGGACAAGATCAAGGCCGGCATGGACGTGGCGGGCGGCTTGCTCTACGATTTTGGCGCGCAGCCTACGGTGGCCAGCACCATCGCGACCGTGGAGGGCGATATCGGCAGCCTGGAGACGGTGGCGGGTATCAAGAATCAGGGCACGATCGATGCCATTGCCAAGGGCCTCAGCAGCGTCAATGCGCTGGCCGCGGCTGTGACGCAGGGCATCGCGGCGGCAGCTCCGGCGGCGGCCTAACCAACCATGCCTAAGTTTCTCCCAGCCTTCTACGCCCTAGCCGCAGCGCTCGTGCTCGGCCTGGGCGTGTGGGGCTGCTTCGGGATCTCAAAGCACGTCATCGTAACCGTGGATAAATGGGGCGATGCGGCCCCGGCCACGGTAGCTAACGAAGCCAGCATCACGGCAGCCGCGGCGGCGCTCACTAAAACCGCCGACGCGGCCACCGCAACGCTGGGCGCGGCGGCGACAACCATCGCCGCCGCCCAGCCGGTGCTCCATCGTCTGGACGCGACGGTCGCGGTCATCAACCACGGCTGCGCTCCCGGCCCGTGCGGACTGCTGGCCGATACGGCGAAGACGCTCAACACGGCGCGCGGAACCATGGTGCAGATTGAGATCGCCGCCAACCACGAGGACAAGAACCTGGGCGCGCTGGATGCGCAGGAGCTGGTCCTCTTCAACGATTTCCATGGGCTGGCCGGCAAAGGCGCGGAGACGTTTACCGATATCAACACGCTGCTTGAATCGCAAGCTATCCATGCCAGCCTGGATTCAAGCGCGGGCATCCTCGACGATTTGCATGGCATAACGATCGACGCTCGCAAGGAAGTGCACCAGATGGCGAAGCCGAAAACCAAACGGCAAATCGTGATCGGCTATATGCCCGCAGCGATAAAAATTGGCCTGATAGCCGGCTGCGTCGCAACAGGAACCGCATGCCCATGAAGCCGCAGGTCTTTCGCAACGTCTCGCTGCTGCAATACCACGCGGTGCGGGCGCGTATCGAAGCGCAGGCCGAGGATGGGGAGTTTGTTGGCAACACAGGCACGGCGCGCGGCCACGGCTACGCGGCGCGGTGGACCTTCGACGAGGCGCGCGAGATCCTGACCATGCAATGCACGGAGAAGCCGCTGTCGGTTTCGGAGAGTTACGTCGACGATAAAATTCTGGCGCTGGTGAGGTCGGTATGAAGACGATGAAGATTCGCAATTGGATTTATCTGGGCCTGGGCGGCGTGCTGGGCGCATGGATGGCGAGCTGCGGCGGCGGAACCTTCTGTCACGCGCAGCAGACCCTGATCCATGTGCCCCTGCCGCCTGGCACGACGCTGAACCACTCCGGCACGCTGATCCGGGATTTCACCGGCGTAGTAGTCACCTACTATTCGCCGGAGACGAATCTGGAGACCTTCGACGTGGCCCGGCTCGGCGCGGCGAAGGAGACGGTCGACCTGGCCGCGTTCTCGCTCACTGACGCCGCGATTGTGAACGCCCTGGTGGCCGACGCTGGGCGCGGAGTCAAGATTCGTATCTATCTCGACCGCGGCGAGCTGCAGGCGGAGTGCCGGGGCGACGCGACCTGCGCGCGCATCCCGCTCCACAACTTACTCGACTTACCCGGAGTTACCGTCAAAGTTAAGTTCAGTAAGGTGCTGATGCATTTGAAGAGCTACGAGATAGACGGCATGTTAGTCCGCGACGGCTCGGCTAACTTCTCCGAGCAAGGCGAAAGCCGGCAGGACAATTCAGCCACGTTCACCTCCGATCTAATAGCCGCCGCCGCCTTCGAAACCAAGTTCGAAGAAATCTGGGCGCGAGCGGACAACCTGACCGTCGCCGAGGGAATTAAGGCGAAGTAAAAGCGAAAACGCAACAGGCCGCCCGTGGCCGCGCCGGTCATTTTTCAGGCGGCTACCCCCGGCAAAACTTCCGGCAACGCAGCCGGGGGGGGCAGAGGGGCGGCAATGAGGCGAAAGTGAGCAAGATTGACCATCGAGATGGGCTTTCGGGTTTTGGAGGGTTTTGTGGGTAAATTGTTGGGGCGGCTGGTGGTTTGGTTCCGGGGGAAGAAAACCATCCTGGGAGGCGGCCTGGTGATCGCCGCCGGGGCGCTCGGAGTGTGGTTCGGGAAAGTGGACCCGGCGACCGGCCTCGCCTTAGTCGGAATGGGTCTCTCTGCTGCCGGTTACGGAGCCAAGGCCAACCGGCATCAGGCGGAGTTAGTCGCAGTTATCCAGGGTATAAGTCAGGCCGGGGTTGATGTTAGAGCGGGTCATTCGAGCCAGGCCGCAGCCGATCTTGAAGTTACCGGGGAGAAGGTGGGGCCGACGTTGCTTGCCTCTCTCAAACCGGCCAAGCCGGGGGGAGACGCTAAGTGAACCTGCTAAGCCTGAAGGGCGATGCGCCGAGCGCCGATGTCAAGGTGGGATTTCGGTCCGGATGGTTCCGCCACATCGGCGTGGCCATCGGCGGGGCCAGCGGAGCGGCGGTGGTGCTGGGCGGCTATGACTTGCTGCGCAGCCAGCCGGATGCGGCATTCGGGCTGCTGAAGTCATGGGGACCGGGGTTCCTGCTTTCGGCGCTGGCGATCTTTATCCTGGGCAAGTTTCTCGACGGCCTCAATCAGACCGTCCGCGAGAGTTTCAGCATGGTGGCGACCAGCGTCCACTCGAACGCCGAAGCGGCCGGGCGCACCGCGGATGCGCTGACCCGGCTGGCGGAGCAGGGCGGCAAGCAAGGGGAAGAGGTAAGGCGCCTCGCGATCTACGCCGCGCAGGAGTTCCCCAGCGTGTACGAGCGGTTTGACCGCCAGGACGCGATGCTCGAAAAGCAGAACGCGACCATGGGGGATGTGGCCAAGGCTGTGATGGCTTTGACTGTGAGGGGAAAAGATGGGGACTGAGCAGGAGTTGATCCAGACGAAACGCCGGCGCGGCAACATGTTGAAGCTGATCCGCCAGGGGCACGAGGCGCAGCTTGAGCGCATGGACGACTTCGAGATGGCGAAGATGATGCAGAACCTGGGCGCGAACATGAGCCAGCGCCAGGTGCTCACCATGCTGCAGGATCTGCAGGTGCTGGGCTACGTCGCCTTCGATCAGCATTTCTGCGAGATCAGGGAGCGCGTGGTGGCGGAGCAGATCGTGCTGACCGCCGCGGGCCTGGCCCTGGTATCCCGCCGCAAAGACAACGACGAAGTTCTCTTCGACTGAGATACGTGGACTGAGGCGCGCCGAATGAAGCCCAAGCCTAAAACCGGGGAGGCGCGGAAGTCGCGCCAGCCGCTCAAGATCGACCTGCTACCGCAGAGCGCGCGGGATGCGATCGAGACGCTCTATGATCGCGGGCGCACCTGGCTGGAGATTGCTGGTCGCTCGGCGCAGCCTTACAGCGAGAAGTGGCTGACGGATGGCGGCGGCTTTATTCACTGGGAGTCGCTCGACCTGAAAGTGCTGGAACAATTTCCGGAGATGCGGCTGGCGAAGTCGAGCCTGCAGCGCTGGTTCGACCTGCGCGTGGCGCAGTCGCGCAAGCAGGTGCTCATCGAAAGCGCGCAGGCGCGGGCCTTCGCCTCGGCCTTCGCCGGCGGCGATCTGCCCGAGGGCAACGCGGCGGTGATCAACGCGCTGCGCGACCAGGTCTTCAACCTGATCCAGAGCGCCGGCGTCGGCGATAAGGCGTTGTTCGCCACGGGCCTGAAGGATCTGACCCTGGCCATGAGCCGCATGCAGCGCGTGGAGCTGCAGGCCAAGCGCGTGGATGTGGACGCGCGCAAGATGAAGCTGCTCGAAGACCGCGAGGCGCGCGCGCGCCAGGCTGTCGACGAATCCACGAAGGAAGCCGCGCGCAAGGGCACGGGCCAGTTCTCCATCGAAGACATCAACCTGCTGCGCGAGCGCACCTTCGGCTTGCCGCCCTTGCCGGTGTTGCCATGATCTCTGTAGTCGAGGACCGAGCGAAGCTGCCGGCCGTGCTGCAGATGCGGCCTTACCAGCAGCGCTGGATCGACGACGACTCGCGCTTCAAGTGCGCGGTGAAGTCCGCGCGCATCGGCTACTCCTTCGCCACCGCTTACCGGCGCGTCGAGATCTCGATGCGCATTCCCGGCCGCACCACAACCGTGCTCTCGGCCTCCAAGGCGCAGTCGGTGGAGTTCGTGGAGACCTGCGCCAAGCTCTGCGAGTTGATGGGCGGAACGGCGCAGCACTTCGCCAATGAGGACTTCGTCGACGCCCTCGGCCGCATCGACGCGATTCAAAGCCGCATCAGCTTCCCCAACGGCAGCCGCATCATCGCGCTGCCCGCCAACCCGCGCACGGCGCGCGGCTATCCCGGCGACGCGGTGCTCGATGAGTTTGCGCACCACGAAGACAGCTACGCGATCTTCGCGGCCGTTTTCCGCCAGGTGGCGCTGGGCAACTCGCTCGAAGTGCTGTCCACGCCCAACGGCGAGCAGGGCAAGTTCTACGACATTGCGCGTAACCTCGGCCTGGATCTTGGTGTTGCGCCGCCTGGGCCGTCAGGGGCGCCGGTGAAGAAGGATGGGTGGAGCGGACATTGGGTCGATGTCTATCGCGCGGTGGCCGAGGGATGCCCGATTGAGATCGAGGAGATGCGGCGCGGCTTGAACGATGACGACACCTGGAATCAGGAATTCTGCTGCGTGTTCCTGAAGTCCACCGGCGCGTGGCTGGCTCTGGATCTGATCGCGGCCTGCGAAGATGCGGGCGCGACCATAGATCTGCCTCCGGACTTCAAGCCGCGCGGGCCGCTTCACTCCGGCATCGACGTGGGCCGCGTTCACGACGCCACCTGCCTGTGGCTCGACGAAGGAATCGGGGACGTGGCCTGGACGCGCGCGGTGATTAAGCTGCACGGCATGAGCTTTCCCGAGCAGGCCAAGCGGCTCAATCCGATTGTGCGCATGACCACCAGGTCCGCGATCGACATGACCGGCATGGGCGTGGGCTTGTTCGATCTGCTGAATCTTGAGAACCAGGGCCGGCTGATGGGAGTGAGCTTCGGCGGGTCGAACGATAACGGCGTGAAGATGAAGACCGACCTCGCCATCCGCATCAAGAAGCGCATGGAGCAGCAGCGCAGCCGGATACCGTACGATCCGCAGATCCGCGCCGAGCTGCAGTCCATCAAGCGCCAGGCTACGGCCTCGGGCGTCACCTTTGACGCGCCGCGCATCGAGGTGGATACGGCTGTCGCCGGCGGCGTGAAGAAAAAGCTATTCGCGCACGCCGACGCATTCTGGGCCAAGGCCCTCGCGGATCTCGCGGCCGACACGGGGATCTGCCGGCTCGACGGCGTCCAGACGCCGGCGAAACTCACCTCCTACTCTGGGTTGAAGGGATACCTCTGATGGCAGACAAACAGATCCGCGCCGTGCCTCCGCTGCCGCCCAAGGGCGAGATGATCTCTTCGAACTCGCTCTACATGCAGCAGATCTCGCTCTACCGCAACACGCTCGCGTTTGGCGGCTCGCGCAACCCATCGGATATCTGGGCCGCGATGACCTTCAACCTGCCGGAGACCATGAGCTACTACCGCGAGCTTGAAGACAAAGACGAGGACGTGGCCAATTGCATCGATACGCTGAAGCTCTCGGTGTTGGAGCGCGATCGCAGCATCCTGCCCGCGCCGGGTGACGAGTCGTCGCAGGCCGGAGACATCAAGGAGTTCATCGAAGACGAGCTGGGCAAGATCGACTTCCACGCGGTGCTCGATTGCGTGCTCGACGCGCCGGCCTACGGCTTCAGCGTGCAGGAGATGATCTTCGACGCGTCCGCGGGCCAGGCCTCGCTCGTCGACATCAGCGATTGCCCGCAGGAATTGTTTCTCTTCGGCAACCGCTTTTACCCGCAGGTAGGAAACCTGCAACTGCTTGAGACTCCCTGGTCTTCGGAGGGCATCGCGCTGCCGGAGCAGAAGTTTCTCATCTTCAGCTACCGCAAGCGCTCGCGCAACCGCATGGGGCGCCCGCTGCTGAAGAGCGTCTTCTGGCCATCCTGGATGAAGCGCAACATCCAGCGGCTGTGGGTGCAGTACGCGGAGAAAGGCCCCGGCACGGCCGTGGTGCACTACAACGACGCGGACAACGCGTCGGAGCGCGCGCAGGCGGTCGCGATCGCCGAGGCCATTGTGCAGAACACGGCCATCGCGGTGCCCAATGGCTTTACTTACGACGTGGAGTTGCTCAAGGTGGCGCGCGCGCAGAATCCCCAGGTCTACGAGCATTTCTTTCAAGCCATGCAGTATTCCATCGCGCGCAGGATATTGGGCGAGACGCTCACCAGCTTCGGCAATGAAGGGGGCGCGGGCTCGAAGGCCCAGGGCGCCACGCACGCCGACACGCTGGACAAGCGATCAGTGGAGCTGTGCCGCAGCCTGCAGTCGGTGATCAACGATCAACTGATCAAGCCGCTGGTGCTGTGGAACTTTGGGCCCGCCGCGCCGATGCCGGTGTGGCAGTTCGACCTGGAAGAAGCCGAGGACCTTTCGCAGCGGCTCACGGTCGACTCCGGATTGCAGCGCATGGGCAAGCAATTCAGCGTGGGCTATATCGCCGACCGCTACGACACGCCGCTGACTAAGGACGAAGATCCGGACGCGGTGCTGGTGCCCAACATCAACGCGCCGCAAGTTGCGCTGCGCGACACCACGTCGTCGACGTTTAGCGAGGCGGAAAAGAACAGCGAGATCGAGCTGGCCGAGTTCGACAAGCTCTTCAGCCAGCTCAAGTCCGACGCAGCAAAAGCCTACACGGAGCGCGCGGCGGAGATCGTGCGTTCCGCGGTGCCAGTCAGGAGCGTCGAATGAAGCGAGCAATCCTAGCGGTTGTCCTCGCAGTCGCTCCCAGCGCCGTTCTTGCGCAGACGGTGCCGGTGCAGTCAACCCAGACCATGGATGGCCCCTCGCATCTCAATGGCAAGACGGTGTGGGTACCCGTGCTGAGTAACGGGACGCCCACCTACTTTCACGAGCCCGGCGGCGGCCTGGCAACGGTGTCGCCTGTGTGGGCCGCGGTGACGGACGGAGCGTGGATTCTTCCTTCCATGCCAGACTCGGCTTACACCATTCCGGCGAACCTCTGCTGGCGGGTCACATTTTATGGGCAAAGCGGCTCCCCTGTGGCGACTATCCCCTGCGTGCAGCCTAGCGCAGGCAATTACTGGTACTCCGCGGGCGTCGATAACTTTGATAACTGGCTTCCCTCGATCCCGCCGCTGCCTACGATCGCCTATGTGCAGAGCGTCAACGGGTGCACTGGCGTGTGCACGGTGAGCAGCGGCAGTGTCGGCGACTCCGACGTGCTGGGGCAGACCGCCTCGCAAGCAACCGTCAACCTGGTGGGCACAGTGCCCAGCGCCGGCAAATACCGCATCGGATACACGGCCGACCAGAATGCGCTTTGCCCCACCGGAAGCGAGTCTGTGTTTTTCACCTTCACCTGGACCAGCGCGAACCATGTGCGCACGGTCAACAGCATCACCCTGACTTTAGGCTCCGCGCAGTCCTCGACCAGCGGCGCGATCGAGGGCGTTGTTCCCATTTTCGCGGCGGCATCGAGCGCCATCACCTACACCTCAACCGTCACCGGCTCCTGCGCGACCGGTGGGCCGGCTAGTTACGACGCGCACATTTCCGTGGAGGCAGTCCAATGAAAAAGCTGTTAGCCCTTGCAATCGTTTTATCCTGCGGTCTCGCAGCTTATGGCCAGACCGCCAACGCCAACTACCCGGAAAACAGCCTGGCGCCCAACTACGCCGCGGACTCCGGAGCGGTGAACACACTGGTGGCCACTGTGAATGGCTGCATCGCGATCGGGACCGGCGAGGTCTTCAAGGTGCTTCCCGGCCACGCCAACACCACCACCACGCCTACCCTGCAATATTGCGGGGTCGCGGCCAAGACCATCACCAAGTGCGGCACCTCGGCAGTCGCGGCGAACGACTTGATCACCACCGCCGTGGCTGTCTTCGTTTACGACGGCACGGATATGGAGCTGCAGAATCCCCAATCGGCCCCTTGCGGCGCGGGCGCGGGAACAGTTACGGATGGCAGCGGGGTTACGACGGTTGGTGAGCTGCCAGTGTCGACCGGCACGGCTCATGTGCTCAGCTACAACGCCAACATCATCTTTGCTGGAGCCGGCTATCCCACCACTGCCGCCGGTGGCGCCACGGCCGGCATCGGGTACTCCACCGTGCTCGGCGTTTCCGATGTCACCGCGCAATCCGCGTCGCAATCGACAGTGAATATTCTTGCTTCGACTCCAGCCGCAGGGCATTACCTGGTTCGTCTCTACGCCGACCAGAATGCGCTTTGCACCACCGGCACCGGGAGCGTATACGCCACGGTCAGTTGGACGGACGCGACCCACGCGCACACGGCGCAAACGGTTCCGCTGACGCTGGCCAACACCGCCATCTCCAGCGCCGCCGGCTTTGTGGACGCTGCGATTCCATTATGGTCTGCGACCGCATCCGCGATCAGCTACACAACCACCTACGCGGGCTGCCCTACCGGAACCGGCACTTATGACCTGCACGCTGAAGTGGAACGCACAAACTAATGGAGAGCATAATGAAGAAGTTTCTAGTTTCAGCGCTCCTGCTGTTTGCTTCGGCGGCCGGATGGGGGCAACTCGTCGGCGGCCCCATCTTCGGCTGCACGGGCTCTCCGAGTACCGGCACCGGGTGGACTTCGGCTACCAGCGTGAACGCCACCCAGGTGCTCAGCAACAATCCGCTGGGCAGCGCGATCCTGGTTACGCTCGACCAGGGAACCACCATCACCGGCGGCGCGATCTCTTTCCTCGCCAATCCGGGGGATGGGAACTTTGTTACCGTGCCTGCCTACTCGGTCGTAGACCCGACAACCGCGCCATTCGCGACTATCTCACTGCCCTACACGCTCGTCGCTTCGACCAATAAGCAGTTTCTGGTGTTGGTTTCCGGTTACGTTTCAGTTGAATTGAAGCTGACCACCGCGATCACTGGAACTGCCACAGTGACGCCCTACACGGTGAACTATTGCGGGCCGACACCTGGTGTGATTTACCAAGCCAGTAATGCCAACCTGAATGCGAGCGTCACATTTCCATCTGCGCAGTTGGTGCAGCAAAACCCGATCACAGGAAGCGCATCGGCCACGTCAGTTTGCTTGCTGACAGCGAACACCACAGCTGCGAGCTGCAAGGCCTCGGCGGGCAACGTGTACGGTTTCTCGATCTATAACCCCAACGCTTCGCTGTGCGTGATGCAGGTGTTCAACACATCTTCGATCACGCTCGGAACCACGCAGGAGCTTCTCGATATTCCAGTGCTGCCGACCGGCGGCAATAACTACGCGTATATCTTCCCGGTCAACTTCAGCGCGGATATTTACGTCGCTTCGACGACCGCGGCTCACGGCGCCACCACCTGCACAACCGGAATGCTGGTCAATCTCTTCTATGAATAAGCAGCTTCTACTTATTCTGTTCCTGACGCTGACCTGCGCGTCATCGGCGTCGGCGTCTATCGCCTACGTCTCAGCATCAGGGACGCTCTGTAACCAAACCACAGCGTCGGCGGGCGTGGCCTGCACGCTCGCCGGATCGACGACGGCGGGCAATGATGTGGTAGTCGGCCTATCGTGGAAAACCACCACGCGCAGCATTAACAACATTGTTGGCAGCGCGTCGAAATCGTATTCCTTCGTTTACGCTCAAGGCTGCAACGGCAGCGGGACTTGCTCCGCTATCGCGATTTGCGTGAAATGCGCAGCCCTTACCACCGTAACTCCAACATTCACAGGAACCACTCTCTATACGCTCTCTGTGGCTGAGTACTCAGGGGTCGCGTGGGTGGGATTCACTTCGCCGCTGGCGACCGGGACCAGTACCGCTCCAGCCGTCACCATGACCACCGGAGACGCGAACGACTGGATTGTGACAGAGTTCTCAGCCCTGGCCACGGGCGGCATCCCGACCAGCAACACCGGCAATCTGCGCCAGGCGAACCGGACCGGCACCACTTCCAGCAATGTGGCCGGCGCGCTCTGCGATAACACCGTGGCCAGCGCGGGCAGTGTGAAGTGCCAGGTCACGATCACATCCGTGGCGTGGGACGGCATCGGGGTGGAGCTGCGGACCACCGCGCCTAAGACCTATATCTGGCCGGATTGCGATTCGACGCATCCCTGCATCGTTCACGAGAAAGACACGGTTTCGTTTGGGCCGGCTGGCGATGCTCTGACTACGCCGCTTTATATTACTGTTCCTCCAGTTTCGGCGGGCAACGTCATCAATATGACCATCAGCATGCCGGATTCAAGCGGCACGCCGGCGCTCACGCTGACCACGCCGACAGACGATAAGAGCAACACCTGGGCGGCTGGCGCAACCGTGGATGACACGTCGAACCATATCATCACTTCGAGCTACCACGTATGCAACCCGGCGACCGGAACCAGCAAAATCAGCATGAACTGGACCGGAGGAGCTTACAGCGGAACTGTGATCACGCAGATTCGCTACGACGAGATGAGCGGGCTGGCGTCTTCTGGTCCTACGACTTGTTCCGACGGCGGCCACGCGGCCAGCGGGCTGCAGGGCGCATTGCAGCCGGGCTCTTTTACCACCACGGTGAATGGGGATGAGATTTTAACCACGGCGGTGGGCACGTCTACGAGCATTCAAAACAGCGCATGGGCCGGCATGATGCAGCCGGATGACGTAGACACCATCGTGTTTGAGAACACCTTTCAGCAGTACGCAATGATGGCGTTCGTGCAGGGGACTGCCGGGGCCACAAATCCCACGCTCAGCGCCAACGCGCAAGATCCCAACAACACAGGCGGCCTGACTTTTAACATCATTTCTGACGCATTCAAACCATCGTCCGGCACCGGGACGCAGCCCAGCATCATCCAGGTGGTGCTCGATGCAGTGTGGTTCAGCACCACGGGGAGCTTAGCGTGGAACCCGCTGCCCTCTGAAGGCAACGCGATAGTCTTCAGTACATCGAATCCAATCACCGGATACCCGCTCACTGGATTGAACTCGAACCTTGGCGAGACTTACACGGCCATCGCGAATTCGAGCGCCACGACCGATCCTCAAATCTATTCGACCTGCCTTGGCTCTGCCGCGGTGCAAAGGGATCGAGTGTGGAATTTTCCATCGCCTACCACTTCGACACACATTGAGCTTTACACCATTGCCGGGGCGAAAACGTCCGGAGGCTCGACCGGCTGTGTAGGCGCCACGGCCAACAACAAAACGCAGACACAGGGCGCAACCACCAACACGAACGTTGTGGGCGATCCAGTGTTCACCCCAACCATCAATTCCGGCGCCTATTCCGTAGTCATCTCGACCAGTTATGTGGGCACCGGGCCACCATCAGGTCTCTGTATTTCTGGCGGCGTGACCCCGCCAAGTTGCACAGGACAGTCCGCGGGGGTCGTTTTCAACTCGCTTTGGGCCGCCGGCATGTCCGATACCAGCGGGTATTCGGCAGGCGATCCTTATGTGCTTTATTACACGAACTCAACCAGCAGCAAATCGCTGGATTACCTGATGGCGAATGGCATTGGCGGCACAGTTCTGGATGGCGCGGCGATAGAAATCGAGGGCCAGTCAGGGGCCGCGCCGGTGAAATGTTTCATGGCTCTTTTAGGGGCCGGGCTATGCTAAGTGACCTACACGCAATGACCCTCCGTTTTCATCTCGCCCCGCCACACGACCCGCGCATCCAGACGCGGATCGGCGACCAGCTCGCGCGCCACCTGGCCGCGGCCAACCTGCTGGGCCGGGTGCAGATTGTGAAGCTCGCGCACAAGAAGAGCGGGCAGCGGCTCGCGGTCAACGCAGCATCGCGGCTTCGCTTCGACGAGGCCGAGGACATTGCCACACTCTACGGCAGCTTCTCCACCGAGCTGCCCAACGACGACGCGGCGCAATATATCGCGGATCTCACGCCGGTGACCAAGGAAATCTTCGATGGGCTCACGGCGCAGTACCGCAAGGATGCGTTCACGCTGGCAGCGGCCGCCGACGTGCGCCTGATCGCGAAGATCCGCGACGCCCTGGCCGAGGTGGCGAAAAACGGCGGCACCGCGCAGGACTTCGAGACCGCGGTCAACAAACTCACCGACGACGCCGGCATTGCGCAGCTCAACGCCTTCACCCTGGACACCGCATTCTCGACCGCCATGCAGCGCGCCTACAGCCTGGGCCGCTACGAGCAGATGCAGGACGCGGCCACCAAGAACGTGTTTCCTGTCTGGCAATACTGGACCGTGGGCGACGATCGCGTGCGGCCTGAGCATGCGGTGCTGGACGGCTTTGCGGCGCACGCCGACGACCCGGTGTGGCTCAAGATTTATCCGCCCAACGGATTCAACTGCCGCTGCAGCGTGGTGCCGCTGCTGGCCAAAGAAGCGCCCAAAGATGCGACCGAGCCGGGCTATGCTCGCTTGCCGCTGCTGGCGCGACTGAAGGTTCCGCAGCTTGGGTTCGGCAAGGTTTTCTCAGCGGCCGCGTGAGCGAATGAGCGGGCGATCTCGCCAATGTGCGCCGCCCTGTCACGTTGCACGGCGCAGGCAGGGAGTTAGTAGAGCATGGCTTCAATGGCAGCGAAGATCAAGACGGTCGCCGGGAGCCCTCTGACTGCGGATAAGTTCGCGGCGGTGGGCGATCCCTCTAATCCGGATACGTGGCATCTTCCGCTGGACACACACGATCATGTCAATTCCGCGCTGGATATGTACGCGCACACCGACTTGCCGTCGAGCCAGAAGGCTCCGGCCGCGCGCAAGATTGTGGAACGCGCGAAAGAAGAAGGCCTCGACACGACTGACTTTGTGAAGAACCACCTGCCCTCGCAGCAGACGCACGGCGAAGCGCCGCGGCCGTGGATTGAAATCTTCCGCGCCGGCGATTACACGGGCGCGAACAAGGGCAAGATTACCCGCGCCGATCTCGACCGCGTGGTTAAAAACTACGACCCCACCTATCACGAAGCGCCAAACACGATCGGCCATCCGGCCGACGACAAGCCGGCCTACGGATGGATCGACGGCTTGATGGTGGACGGGGACACGCTGCTGGCCAGGGAGAAGCAGGTCGACCCAAAGTTCAACGAGCTGCGCCAGGCGGGGAAGTTCAAGAAGCGCTCTGCCGCGTTCTATTGCAACGACGACGGCAGCATCAAGGGTTTACGGCATGTGGCCTATCTGGGCGCGCAGCCGCCGGAAGTCAAAGGTTTGCAGGACGTCGCATTCGACGATCGTGGATCGAAGTTCATCACGGTGGACTTCGGGGAGGATGGAACAGTGGCAGAAACGAAAAGTATCGGCGAGCAAGTGAAAGACGCTCTCGTCAGTTTGCTGGGCATCGGCGGCGGTCCTAAGACTTTCGCCGAGAGCGACGTGACCCGCATCGCCACCGAGGCCGCAACCGCGGCTGCAGCCCCGCTCCAGGCGAAGATCGCCTCGCTAGAGACGGACCTCAAGAATTCCACTGCCAAGTTTGCGGAGCGGGAGACGGCCCTGGCTGGCGGCGAAGTGAAGCAACGCGCCACCGAAGCTGTGACGCGGCTCAAAAGCAAGGGCCACTGGGTGCCCGCGTTTGACAAGCAGGGCTTGCCCCTGGTCTTCGACGAGCTAGCCAAGATCACCACCACGGTCGAGTTCGGCGAAGGCGACCAAAAGAAGAAGGTCACGCCGCTGGAGACGCTGGTGCTGTTCATGGAGAGCTTCCCGAAGATCGTTCCGGGCGGACGCGTGGTCGAGGGCGGCGGCGCATCGCGCGGCAAGGGCACAACCGGCGATCCGCTGACCGACGCGGCCAAGGCTCGCCAGAAGGAAAAGAACATCACCTTCGGCGAGGCGCTCAAGGAGATCGCCGAAGAGCATCCCGAGTTGACGCTGGCTGGATCGGCAGCGGGCGGCGCGGTCTAAATTCCGAGCGCGCGCAGCGTAGTTGCTGTGGGCGGCGAAGCCTGGCTCGCGATGGCCAGGCAGCTTTTGAGAATCTCAGCATCGAGGAGAGCGGCACATGGCGAACATCTACATTGAAGGAAAAGGCCCCAAGGGTGTGCAGGCGAAGGAATCGCTGCTGCCCACGACCGTTAGTGGCTACACGCGCGGCCTGGCCGTGACTTATGGAGCCGACGCATACCATGCCACGCTCATCGCAGCCGCGGGCGTTGCGGCTATCGGCATCCTCGAAGAGGACGCCATCAACGTCTACAATTCATGTTCGGTGATCGAGTTCGGCCAGGCTGTGGCGCAGATCGGAGCCAACGTGACCGCGTTGCAGCAGCTCACCACCAACGCGGCTGGGCAGCTCGTGCCCGCGCAGCCTGGGCAGCCTATCTTGGCCGTCGCTCTGGAGACGCAGAACTACGTCGCGCCGGGCAGCTTCGCTAACGTCTTCGTGCTCGGCTTGTTTGGGCCCGCGCTCACGCTGGAAGGCGACCCCGTCACCTACTACGCCGCAGCCGGCGCAATCGCCGTGGCTAGTGGCACGGCGGCTATCAACGGCGCAGCGGCTCTGGCTATGACTCTGGCGGCTCCCAGTGCCGCGCAGGATGGCACCAAGATTTTGATCACCGCCGCCACAGCGCACGCTCACACGGTCACCACTCCGGCGCTTGGCATCAATGGCGTCCACCATATTGTCACCTACGCGGCCATCGGCGACGGCATTCTTTTGGAAGCGGTCAACGGCACCTGGAACCAGGTATCGCTCACCGGCCCCACACCCGCTGTCATTTCGTAAGCGGCGCTCTGGTTCTTGCTCGAACGAATTTACGCCGCGGAAGCGGTAGGAGGAATATCAGATGGGCGGTTATGTAGGTCTTGCGCCGGCGGGCTTTCCGAATGTGGCGCTCAGCAACTTCGCGAAGGAGTTCGCGGACGATGAAGTGCCGCTGGTGGGAGATCTGATCTTCCCCAAGGTTCCCGTGGAGCGGCAGTCGTTCCCCTACGTGATCTGGAATCGCGACAACCTGCGTATTCCGGGCTCCACGCTGCGCGCGCCGGGCGACTCGGCCAACACCATCCGGCGTTCTTACTCGACCAGCAGCTATTTCTGCCGGTCGCACGCGCTGGAGTCGAGCTTGCCGTTTGAAGACGAGTCCTACAGCTTAGGCTTGGGCTTCAGCACCAAGCAGCACATCACGGGCGATCTGATCGGGCGCATTCGCCGCGCCCGCGAATCGGAGATCGCCGCCATGGCGCTCAATACCACCAACTTCCCCAACGGTGTCACGCTCAGCGGCGGCGCGCAGTGGGATAGCTACATCACCACGCCGGCCAACGATACCGAGGCTACCGTCACCTCGCATCCCATCGTGGCCGTGCAGGCGTACATGGCCATCCTGCGCCAGGCTGCGGTGCAGAACACGCAGATGGTTCTGATCCTCAGCGATCCTGTCGCCCAGGCGCTGGCCAACCACCCCGACATGATCGAGCGCTTCAAGTACACCAACCCGACCGGGAACGTGTCGCTCGACCAGATGGCTTCGGCTTTCGGGCTGAGCGCGGGCAACGTGGTCATGGCCAGTGCGATCACCATGTCGCAGAACAATGTCGGCTCCTACATCTGGGGCATGGACGCGTTCCTTGGCTTCGCCAAGAAGAACGCGGACCGCAACGATGTGAGCTGCGGCAAGACGTTCGTGTGGGCTGGTGGCAAGGGTCCTGGCGGCGACGGCGGTTCCAGCATGCCGGGGCCTCCAGGAACCGTGGACGGCTACGGAGTTCTGGAATGGATCGATCCGCACCAGTCGAAGAAGACGTATTGGCAGTCTGTCGACTGGTACTACGGAATTCAAGTCACCGCGCAGGAGACCGGCATCCCGATCCTCAACGCCGTATCCAGCGCCAACTTCACTGTCGGCGTCATCCCCGGCGATATCGAGGGATAACTGGTAGAACCGCTGTAACCACGAGGGGCGCGCTCATAATCGGCGCGCCCCTTTTCACAAATCAATTGAAAGAGAGAAGAATAATGGCCGAGCAAGCATCCACAAAGAAGAAGTACAACGTGCTCTCCAAGGTTCACCACGTCGACCCCGACGGGAAGAAGAACGACAAGCAGGTGTTCCTCAAAGGCGAGAAAATAGCGCTCGCCGAAGATCACGCCGAACCGCTATTGGCCCGCAAGGTCATCGAAGCCGCCAAGTAGCTATGGGCTGCCTTGGCGCGCTTTACGACCACATCTATGTGCGGCCCAACAAGGAGCAGCAGGGCAAGATTGACGCTGCTGCTCGCAGGCTCGCTCGATTCCGGAAGCGCATGAAGAAAGTGAAAGCTAAGTAGCCGATGCCCTACGCCGCCCAATCCGACCTGGTCCCGCTCCGTCTTACCGAGGCAGAGCTGGTGCAGCTCACCTGCGACGACAACACGGCCACGGTGAACGCGGCCACGGTGAGCGCGGCGCTTGAAGAGGCCAGCGGGATGGTGGACAGCTACTGCCGTGGACGCTACCAGACGCCTCTGCAAACCAGCGACGATGTGAAGGCGAAGACGCTGGACATCGCGCTCTACCTGCTCTTCCGCCGCCGCCGCAACGCCAAAAACGGAGAGATCATTCGCCAGGGCTACGACGATGCGATCGCATTCCTCAAAGATGTGGCGGCGTCCAAGGCTTCGATCGATCAGCCCGCGGCCGACACGCCGCAGAGTTCGCTTTCGGGGCCGGAGATCTCCCGGCGCGATCACCACCTCCGCTTTAAAGACCGGCACCTCGACGGGTACGTGTAATGGCCGCGATTGTCGTCAAAGTCGATGCTGGCAAGGTGACGGTCGCGCTGTCGCGCTTTGCGCTGAGCCTGAGCGGCAAAGATGAGCTGCTGCGCACCATCGGCCTGGGCCAGCTCGTGAGCGTGCGCAGGACCTTCCGCGACCAGGGATCTCCGGGCGGCTCCTGGCCGCCGCTGAGCCCTGCATCGCTGAGCTGGCGCAAATACTCGGCCGGCCACAAATTGCTGATCAACACTGGGCTGCTGCTCAACTCCATCATGTACTCCGTGGAAGGCAACACGGTGACCATCGGCACGGGCGTGCGCTACGCCAGCATCCATCAGTTCGGCTTCGACGGCACGCAGTCGGTCAAGCCTTACAGCTACATCCGCCGCCAGAAGAGCCGCGACACTGTCGGCAAATTCTCCATCACCAACAAAGCCGGGCGCAGCCAGACGGTCAAGCGCAAGACTTCGAGCGGCATCGGCACGGTCAACGTACGCGGCTTCTCGCGGCATATCCGCATCCCGGCCAGGCCTTTCCTGATCTTTCGGCCCGAAGATCCGGCGCGCATTCAATCCGAAGTCCAGACCTGGGTGGCCGCGTCGGCTAAAGCCTCCGGACTGGAGGCCGTCTGATGCCGGGCTCGATGGTATTGCCGGGCGACGTGGAGCAGAGCCTGCTGGCCGCGCTCACGGGCGGCCTTGCGGATATCAACGTGGGCGCGATCAGCGACAAGGATATCGGCGACGACGATCAGCTGGTGCTCGAAATGCCCTGCGCGCGCCAGCGCTACGTGGGCACCGAGTACAAGAACCAGGGCGACAACCAATGGCTCACCTACGACGTGAGCCACATCTTCGAGATCTGGACGGCCGCCGAGGATCTGACCAGCAAGGAAGCGCAGCGCACGGCCACGCTGGCTATCATCGCGCTGGTCCTGCCGCTGATCGCCGGCGCGCGGCTAATGCTGGCGGATACTTCTGTGACCGAGCCGGTGGCGCTCAAGTCGATCGGCAAGCTGCCTGACGACATCGTGGGCCAGATCTACATCGTCACCATCGAGATCTGCGCTATCGCGCAGTTCCCCGGCACGCTAGCGGCCGGAAACGAGGACCTGTGATGACCAGGCCTCGTCCGGACTTCATCAACATTCGCTTGAGCGCGGCCGGGCTCAAGAGGGCCGGCGAAGCGGGCACCGTGGGTTGGGCCAACAGCCGCCGCCATTTTCATTTCGCGGCTGGCGAAATCTACGAGGTGGAGCGCAGCTATGAGTGGAATCACCTGCTGCGCCACGAGTTTTATGAGGGGCAACCGCTGCTCGAAGAGGTTCTAGAAGAGGTTGAGATCGCGCCCGAGGCTGGCCCGGAGCCTGAGATGTCCGCGCAAGAAGAAGAATTGCCCAAGGATGGTGAGTGATGCCCGGACCCTATAATTTTGAGTTTCAAAAAATCACGGCGCGCAACCTGGTGCTGAGCGCGAACAAGCAGGCCGCCTACAACACCGCGATCGCCGGGGCCAGCATGACCCGCCGGCAAAAGTTCGACGGCTCGGCGGTGGGCGAGCTGAAGCAGACGCGCTACAGCGACAAGGCGATGGCGGGCAAGGGCACCGAGTTCGCCACCCAAGGCCTGATCACGGGCTGGGATTCGGCCTTCACCTTCAAGGCGGACGCCGACGACTGGCTGCTCGGCTGGGCGCTGGCCTTCGCCATGGGCAAGGATGTGACCACCGGCGCCGGGCCTTACCTGCACACCCTCAGCTTCGACGAGACCACCGTGCAGGCCCCGGCCGCCAGCATCTACCTGCAAGACACCGCCGCCGTCTTCTGGACGCTGGTGGACATGGGCCTCGCCGACCTGACCATCACCTTCCCGGCGCGCGGGCCGATCACGCTGTCCATGAGCTTCGTCGGCACCGGCATCTGGGTGGACGGCGTCATCGGCGCTCTGCCGGCGCTGCCCGCCGCCTACGCCTACATGCTGGGCTCGGATGTGGTGTTCTCGATCGGCGCCCACGGCGCGACCGTGTCGAAGATCGGCCGCTTCATGAGCGGGTCGATCAAGATCTCGACCGGCGTCAAGAATCACACCGCGCCCGGCCTGGGCCTCTACGGAGCCTTCCCGCTCACCGGGTTGCGCAAGGTGAGCTTCAGCGCCACCATCGCGGCCAGCAGCGCGGAAGATATTCGCCCCATCTTCGACACCAACGAGCTGCAGGAGGTCAATTTCACCGGCACCAGCGGAACCTCCATCGTGGCGCTCGATTTCCCCTATTGCAACCTCAAGACCACCAAGCTCGGCGCCAGCGGCAACAGCGTGGTGTGGCAGATCGACGGCGACGAGACCACCATCTTCAACCAGGGCGGCAGCGGCGTGCTAAACGCAGCGGTCACCAACAGCCAGGCTACGGCTTACCTGATCGGGGCCTGATCGAGTTTTCCTTTTCCGGAGCGCGTTTTCACTGCTTTGCGCGCTCCGGCCTTTTTCTTAGTGGCACCGCTCGCGTTCTACGGCGGGCGTTTTGAGGCTTCCGCATGAGCTGCGCGGATCTCAGGCACGGCAGGGTCCTTCACCCTGGGAACGTCACAAAAAACCCAAACAAAAAAAAGGAAGGACTCCCATGTCTACTCTCAACTTCATTGACCTCGCTCTGCGCCGCAGGGTTTGCCTGCGCCAGGGCAGCGCTGTCGTCGGCTATTACGTCAAGCCGATCGCAGAAGCGCAGTGGTTCAAATTCTTCGACGGCATCGTCTCCACCGCGGTGCGCGACGGCAAGCAGATCGTGCAGCACACCGACGCCACCTCCGCGGGGCTCGGCCTGGTCGCGGACGCCCTCAAGCTCGGCGACGACGCGCCGCCCGTGCCCCTGGCGCATCGCCTGGCCATCGCCAACATTCTTACCTCGGCCTACGTGCCCACGCCGGAAGAAACCGCCGCGCAGGAAGAGATGCCGCCTGAGGCCGTGCGCCTCTACACCATCTGGGGCGCGGGCGACGGAGAGGGCGACGCCATGCGGCGGTTCAAGAACCTGGTGCATTGGTTCGACGCGCCCTCGGCCGAGCAGTACCGCCGCTACCGGCGCGACGACAGCCGCGCCCAGATCGTGAGCGGCTCGCGCAAGGGCACCACCATCTACCGCGGCGCGCAGCGCACCCTGGCGGCCTTGTACGACGAGCTGATCGTGAACGTGGCGGGCTACGCCGTCAACGGCACGGACCTGCAAGGGCGCGAGCAGATCTCGCTGCACATGGACACTTATCACAAGGTCTCGGCCGCGCTGGGCCTCTTTTCCGCCGCCGTGCCCGAGATCGAGGAGGACGAGGCGTAGATGGCTATCGACGTGACACGCGACGCGGAAGGGTTGTGCCAGGCGCTCAGTGAACTGCTGGAGCACGGCTTTGCGCAGTCGCGCGTCACACGGTCGCTGGAAGATTCCGACGAAGGCGGCCGCGACCGCATCCATGGCTCGCTGCCGCCGCTCACGCTTTCGCCCGGCTACTACAAGCGGGCCGAGTACCTGCTGTGGCTGGAGCGGTGCAGGAAGACGGGGCTGGCGCAGGACCATCTTTCCATGGCCGAGGCGGACGGGCTGATGGCTGTGGCTGAGGCGCGGGCGGCTTTCGAGCGCAACCACCCGCCCTGCGGCATCTGCAACGCGTTGCAGGATTCGCCCTTCGCCGCGAGCTGCTGCAAGTGCGGAACCGAGTTCATGCGGAGGTCGGCGTAGATGGGCGTGCCCGTAACAATCTCGATCAACGTGACTGATGGCAACGCCGCTGAGGCGGTGCAGCAGGTCGTGACGCAACTGAATGCGATCGGTCCGGCCGGAGAAGCGGCGGGCGCGCAGGCCAGCGCGGGCCTGGATCGAGTGATCGCCACCACCATGAGCGCGCGCGAAGAGGCGCGGCTGATGAACGAAGAGCTGCACCTGGGCATGTCGCGCGCCATGCTGGGCGTGGTGGCCGACACCAATCTTCTTTCCGGAGCGATTCACGCGATCGGGCCGGCGCTGATCGCTATCGGCGCGGTGGACATCCTGTCGAAAATGGGGGAGTCGGCGTACAACCTGTACGAAAAGTACATCGACATCGACGGCGCGCAAAAGCAACTGTTGAAAACGATGGAGGAGGGCCGCGACAAGGACTTCATCGACGTCCACTCCCTGGAAACGGCGCGGCTGCGCATCGACCAGGCCACTTCCGCAATGATCGCTTTTCGCGGAGCCGCGGAAGGGATGCACAGCGGCGGCATAGGAGATATCTTGTCG
>QGNH01000661.1_pt2 | contig 29497 bp, 45 predicted proteins | sample 1735481 | NCBI WGS metagenome assembly QGNH01 (sample SAMN09239004, study PRJNA386568) | Viral metagenome, whole genome shotgun sequencing project. | reverse complement strand
CCAGTGGTAGCTCCCCCTAGGGTTGCTCCACCGGAAGCCCCTGGCCTGACTTCGCCAGTGGTAGCTCCCCCTAGGGTAGCTCCTCCAGGCGCCGAAGCGCCGCCCTCCAGCCCCTACGGGAACCCAGGCAAGGCCCCTCCCTTCGTTCGCGTCAAGGTAGACGCGCCCGAGGAACCGGCCATTAATCCGGACACGGGCAACCCCGTGGACCCCATTCCAGTCAACACGAGGATCAAGGGAAAGGCTGCGAGACTAGCACAAGCCACCGCCGCGCAGGATGCGCCGCAACCGGCCTTTAAAGAGGACACGGCGGCGACGATAGCGCAGGCTATGGCGGCTGATCCGACGCTGGCAGCAGCGGCACGGACGCAGAGCCCCGGCTCAATCTACCTACAGCGCGGCCTGGGTATCAGCCACGACGAGGCGATTGACCTCGCCCATCGCTCAGAGGCGGCCGGCGTCATCCCGCAGGGGGCGGCCAGTGTCGTTTCCAACGTCTCCGCCACACCGTCACACCCGTCCGATCTGGCGGCCATTAAGGACTTCCACAGGCTGTCCCAAGGCTTCCCTAAGGCCACCACCGGCCCCCAGCTAGACGCCCAAGGCCAGCCTATACGCTCCGTTCCGGCCTACCAAGCGGCCCACGGCGCGTATCACAGCACGGCCCAGGCGCTCGCCCAGCAGGCTGAAGCAGCGTTCCCCGGAGCAGGGGGCGCAGCGGTCCTCCAGGTGGCGGCGACGCACGGGGCAACCCGCGCTGAGACGGTGGCGTTGAAACGGGCGGAAGCTCGTCAGCTACTCGACAAGCTCCCACCAGAACAGCGTTCAGCGGCCTCCGCGTATCTCCTGGCCGACAGCCTCATTAACCACGGATGATAGAATGATAAACCACCTCTCGATCCCGCACACCGGGGTGTCGGCGTCCGCGGGCATGGGCCAGATGAACCACGGCCACAGCCAGCAGATGGCCTTCGCGGCCAACCGCCGTCTACAGATGGCACGGGCAATGAGCGGTCAGCCCGCCCAGCCCGGCCCGATGTCTGGCATGATGGGGGCGCCCCCGCCACAACAGGCTCCGCAAGGCGACTTCCGCCAACACGTAGCGCAGGCCGCAGGCGTCCCCGCAGGCCCCCAGGAAGTGCATGGAGCAATCCAGAAGCTCACCCAGGCGGGCCAGTTCACGCCGCTCCAGGGGCACGCCTTGATGGCGCACCAAGGGCCACTACAAGGACCCCAGGGCGCTGCGACTGTCCAGAAGATCGCTGGAGTGGTGCGGCAAGGCCGTATGGCCCCACGGCCCCCGATGGCGCCGCAAGCCCCGATGGCCCCCGGAATGAGGCAGTAAGGTGGCACGCAGGGGACCGAAGATAGGCCCTAAGCATGGGACGGAATACGTTGACTACCGGGGCTACCGCCCCCTGGCGTCGCGCGGCGCAGGACGGGGTAGTCGCGCCGGAGCGAGCGGGGACTGTCAGCGCCACTTCCCCGGCCCGCCGTTTTACAAGGGGAAGGTGAAGTTTACCTCCTGGTATACGTCACCGAACGGCCGGAAGTGGCGGGCCATCTGCCGCGCCAACGCGCGAAGCAAAGCATTTAGGATCGTGAGCAACATGGAAAAAGACGTCGAGTTCGCGGACTCCCGCGCCAGACTTATGGTCGAGAAGGCCGTTGAGATCGTGGTGGACATCTGCGCCCCTGCGAACCCCCGCGCCCAGGCCGAGGGCTACGAAGGCAAGGCGGTCTACGAATATAGCGCGAAGGACCGTATAGCGGCCCTGAAGACGATTTTGGAATACACACAGTCCAAGCCTGAGAGCAAGTCAAAGGTGACTGTAGCAACCGCCGAGGACTGGCTCGCGGGCCTTGACAACTGAAGAGAAGGCCAAGGCTGCGCGTAAACGGCTCCGGGATGATTTCCGATACTGGAGCATGAATTGTTGGTCAATCAGGACCAAAGAGGCGAAGATCGTCACCATGCGGCTCAATCGAGCCCAGGAGAGGCTGCTGGAGTGCTGCACGCAGCAACTTGAGGACAGGGGCTATGTCCGCCTGATAGTTCTCAAGGGCCGGCAGATGGGCTCCTCGACGTTCTTTGAAGCGTTCCTTTATCATTGGGTGTCTCAACGAGAAGCCCAGAAGGCCCTTGTTGTGGCCCACGATAAGGAAGCCACCAAGGTCCTCTTCACGATGACGCGCCGCGGCCACGACAGGATGCCCGAAGCCCTCAAGCCCCATACGGCCGCCGCCAGCACCACTGAGCTTGTCTTTGACAAGTTGGACAGCGCCTACCGCGTGGCTACGGCTGGCGGCGACGGCATTGTGCGGGGTGATACCTTGACCGCGACGCACCTCTCGGAGGTCGCGTGGTGGCCTAAGGGCTCAGCCCTTGATAACTACTCAGGCCTCATGGACGCCATGCCTACGGGCGTAGCTGCGAGCGGCACGGTGGCGTTTGAAGAGAGCACGGCTAACGGCTTCAACATATTTTGGGACCACTGCCAAGCAGCGCGTGGACTTGCGCGTGACGCGAATGGCGTGCGAATTGACAGCGATTGGAAGTTCGTCTTCTTGCCGTGGTTCTGGGATACCACTTGCGAAGCCAAAGTCCCCGAGGGGTTCGAGCGGTCCCCAGGTGAGATCGAACTCGCAGAGAAAATGCTCGCAGAGTTCGGTGACGTGTTGACTGACGCCCACTTGCAATTTCGCCGATTGAAGATCGCAGAGAAGGGGACGGACCTCTTCATGCAAGAATATCCCTGCACGCCTGACGAAGCGTTCTTAGCTTCCGGCGCGCCGGTTTTCGACGCTGGCAAGATACAAGCGCAGTTAGAGAAGCAGATCAAGCCGATTGCACTTAAGGTGTTGACGCCGGCCTTGAAGTGGGAGGACAGCCGCCTAGGGGAACTTAAGTGTTACCTTCCCCACGACCCAGCGGAAACCTACTACATCGGCGGGGACGTCGGCTTCGGTGTCCGCAAGGACGCCTCGGTGTTCCAGGTGCTCGACAGCAAGAAGCGTCAGGCAGCCGTGTGGCGCTCTAACCGCATTGGCGCGGACTGGTTTGGGACTGTCGGCGCGTGCTTGGCGAGCTACTTCAACGACGCTTTCCTCTGCATCGAGCGCAACGGCCCAGGCATCCTGACGAACCGTGTCGTCCACATAGACATGGCCTACCGGAACGTTTACCGCGAGTTCCTGTATGACAAGATCACGGACACTGAGACGGAAGTTGTCGGGTTCGGCACGACCGTCCGCAGCAAGCCGTTGGTGATTGAGGAACTCCGCGCCGCCATCCTCGGCAGCGAGATTGAGATTTACGACGAGACGACGCTCCACGAACTGATGCGCTTCATCGTCAGTGAGTCGGGGCGATACGAGGCCGAACAAGGCCATCACGACGACACGGTGCTTGCACTGGCGTTCGTTAACCACGTTCACGAGGGTGAAGTGACTGCGATCGTCAACCAGGAAAGCTGGTATACGCGCATCGAGTAGTCCACGGCTCCGCACACAGGACAACCATACATGGCTGAACGAAAAGAGCCGGCGCTGGACGACGATCGTATCTGCGCGCTCATTGACCACGGGATCGGACAGAGCGTCGGGTTCAGCGAAAGTAAGCTGAGCAAGGAGCGCGAGAGGGTCCAACTCTTCTACGACGGTGAGCGCCCCCTCAAGGCCCACGCAGGCGACTCAGGATACGTTTCAGACGACGTCTGGATCGGCGTCGAGAGCATGAAGGCTCAGCTCCTCGACGTCTTTGCGGCCAACGCAAGGCCCGTGAAGTTTACCCCGACGTCGGCTGAAGATGTCCCTGCGGCTAAAATCCGCACCGACTATGTTACGCACGTCATCATGGACCAAAATCCCGGCTACGAGATCATGCGGGACACCATCGAAGAGGGCCTGAAGTCCCGCGCGGGTATCTGCAAGGTCTGGTGGGACGTCAAGTCCAAATGGGAATACACAGAACTTAGTGACGTCGCTGAGCAGGACCTCGTCCAGTGGCTCGCCCAGAACCCCGACGTGGAAGTCCACGAGAAGGAGACCAGGGCCGGCGACGGCGCGGTCTTCAAACGGGTCAGCCTGAAGCAGCGTAAGGACGTCTCGCAGGCGCGCATTAAGCAGCTTGCTGGCGAAGAGTTCGGCATCAGCCCGATGGCCGAGGACCTTGAGACGGCGGACCTTACCTTCGACCGTCACGAGATGACTGTCAGCGACCTCCTGAAGGCCGGCTACGACAAGGACAAGGTCGCTGACCTTCAGTCTAATGATCGTCTGTGGCTGGCCACGGAGCCCGAGAAGATTGCGCGCTTCCAAGGCACAGACGACATGATCGGCACGAAGGTGCTGGAGGACGGCCAGGAGGCGCGCCGCACCGTCATGGTCTACGAGTGCTACCTGGAGCTAGACATTGACGGCACGAAAGAGAGTCAGCTCTTCAAGGTAACCAAAGTCGGGGACACTATCCTCGACAAAGAGCCTGTGGACGAGAAGCCCTACATCGCCTTCGTCCCGCTCCCCCGCCCTAATGCCTTCTGGGGGGCCAACTTCGCGAAGCGCCTGGAGCACATCCAGACCGCGAAAACCTACCTGCAACGCTCCGTCGTCAACCATTCGCTCCACACGAACAACCCTAAGACGCTCGTCCGGTCAGGCACTCTGGCCAACCCTCGGGAGCTGATGGAGAACCGCTTCGGCGGCATCGTCAACGTGAAGGACGTCAATGGCGTCGTCCCGATGCAACAGTCCGCGTTGAACCCGTTCGTGCTGCAAGTCGTGCAGATGCTTGACCAGCAGAAGCAGGAACTCACCGGGCAGTCGTCCCTAAGCCAAGGCCTCAACCCCGACGCGGTGTCCAAGCAGAACTCCAGCGACATGGTCCATGAGCTGATTTCAGTCAGCCAGCTTCGCACGAAGATCGTCGCCCGGAACTTCGCTGAAGGCTTCCTACGGCCGCTCTACACCCGCATCTACCAGCTTGTCCTCCGCAACGAGGACCGCAAGAAGATCGTCGCGGTGTCCGGCCAGTGGGTCCACGTAGACCCCTCTCAGTGGCCCGACGAGTGTCAGGCCCAGGTTAACTTCGCCCTTGGCTACGGGGAAGCTGACAAGGAAGTGGCCAAGTGGGGGACGATTGTCCGGGCGTTGACGTCCGACCCCACGCTGGCCCCGTGGTTCACCCCACAGGAGCACCACTACTGTGCCACACGGGCGCTTGACGCCTGGGGCATAGCTGACAGCGCTCAGGTGCTCAGGCCGCTCCAGAGCCCCATCCAGCCCCCGCCAGACCCCCTGCACGCGGCTGAGGTCAGCATGAAGAACGCTGACGCCGCTGCCAAGAACGCCCAGGCGCAAACCAGCGTCCAGGCCCAGCAGCTCGCCTCTCAGAAGATGCAGAACGAGCATCAACTGGAGATGACGAAGTTGCAGCTTGAAGTGAAGAAGCTTGAGCTGGAGATGGCGAAGATACAGCAGACCGGCGGACAGCATGACGAGAAGCTCCAGATTGAGAAGGACAAGCTCGCTCATCTGGTGACCGTAGACGCTGCGGAAATAGCGCTGCAATACGCGGCCCAGCAGCAAGACAAGCTCACTGCGAACGCAGAACCGAAGGGTTAGTATGAACCGCTCTACAGACGACCTCATCGCCCAAGTTGAACGGGGGCAGGCCATGGATACCGCCCTCGACTCCGAGCCGTTCAAAGAGGCCGTTGACCACCTTACGAGTTACCACTTGGCAGCCCTTATCGCCTGCCGGCCGGGTTATGCGGCCGACGCGGAGGCGCTAGCGTTCCACCATAGCCAACACCACGCTCTAGCGGAGATCATTGCCCAGATGGTGCAGTGGTCGGCCGCGGGCAGAGCAGCCAGCGACGCGCTCGAATGGGCGCGCGAACACGGAGATGAATAAACCTGATGTCTGTCTCTATCCTAATGGACGAGCACCAAGACGACGGCGTAGACGCCTTCCTGAGCAATTTGACAGGCGAGGACCCTAAGAAGCCCTCCACCAAGAAAGTTGAAGAGGCACCCGAGGAGCAGGAAGAGACACCTGTGTCCGAGGAAGATACACAAACTGCGGACGAGAAGACCGAAGATACCGAAGATACCGAAGGCGAAGAGGGCGAGACTGACCCCGACGACGCCGAAGTCGAGATCAAGGTCGGTGAAGAAACCAAGAAGGCCACGATCAAGGAGCTGAAACGGCTCTACGGTCAAGAGGCCGCTCTCACGCAGAAGTCTCAAGCACTAGCTGCCGCTCGCACGGCCGCGGACCAAAAGTTCTCTCAGGCCGACACCGCGCTGACCGCAATGGTCGAACGCGCGAAGACCGCCTACGAGCCCTACGCCAACCTGGACTTCATGGTCCTGGCCCAGCGGATGGACACAGAGACCTTCCAGGCTCTTCGCCAGGACGCTGCACAAGCCGAAAGCAACCTCAAGTTCTTTGAGGCCGAGCTTACAGGCCTTCAGCAAACCCAGGCACAGCATACAGCCCAGGCCCACCGCGAGGCGGCCACGGCTTGTATTGCGGAGCTTAACGACCCTGAAAAGGGTATCAAAGGTTGGGGTGAGCCCCTGTATAACGAACTGATGGCTTTCGGCGCCAAACACATTGGCCCGACCGTTCGTCAGATGACCAACCCCGCCGCCATCAAGACGCTCCACATGGCGATGCAGTGGGCGAAGTCTCAGGACGCTCTCAAGACTGCCGCGGCCAAGGTCCAGGCAGCCCCCAACAAACCCACCGTGGTGCTGAAACCCGGCGCCAGTAAAACCCAAGGCGGACGTCAGGCCACTGCAATGCAGGCCCTACGCCGTTCGGGTTCCACTGACGACGCCACTGACGCGTTTCTCGCCAGCTTCAAGTAAACCCTCTATCTCTCAGGAAGTCCCATGTCCAACGCTATTATGGCGTCCTACGACCAAATCGGTAAGAAAGAAGACATCTCCGATATCATCACGAACATCAGCCCGACGAAGACGCCCTTCCAGGCGATGATTGGCTCTGAAGGCATCCACCAGGGTGTCCACCAGTGGCAGGAAGACTCGCTGATCGCGGTCGGCACCAATGCCCAGGTTGAAGGCGCGACGGCCATCTCCGCCGTTCAGAACCCGACCGTGCTGCGTTCCAACAGCACACAAATCCTCATGAAGACCGCTTCCGTCACTGGAACGGCGGACGTCGTGAAGACATACGGCCGTGACAAGGAACTGGCATACCAGCTCTCCCTGCGTTCCGCCGAGGTCAAGCGCGACCTTGAGAACGCCATGGTTGGCGTGAACCAAGCCGTGACGCTTGGCTCCGACGGCGTGGCTCGTTCCATGGCGTCTGCGCTGAACATGATTGACAGCACCGGCACCTACTTCATGGGCGCTGCCACCCCGCTTGGTGGCTCCTCGGGCACCCCTGCGACGATCTCCGAGGCGGCACTGCTTGCCGTGGCTCAGCAGCTCTACACGGCCGGTGCAGACCCCGACACCGTGCTGGTGAAGCCGGGCGACAGCCTGAACGTGTCCGCATGGCAGTATAGCAACCGCACCCGGTTCGTTGACAACGGCACGAAAGACATCGTGAACGTGGTCAACTTCTACGAGTCGCCGTTCGGTCGCCTGAAGATCGTGATGGACCGTTTCATCCTGAACACCTCTGCGCTCGTGTTCGAAGCGTCCATGTGGAAGAAGCTGGTTCTCCGTAACTGGTTCCGCGAGACGCTGGCGAAGACCGGCGACTCGACGCAGGTAATGATTGTCGGGGAATTTAGTCTTAAGCACCGCAGCCGCACGGCTTCCGGCGCTATCACGAACTTGGTCTGAGGTTGGCTGAGAGGGGGCTTAAACTCCCCCTCTCGTCCCTTTCTAGGAGCCATCAATGGCACAATCCAATCTGGCCGAAGGTGGTAATGTATTCACCGACCTCGGCTTCCTTCAGGCGAACGTCGGCTTGCCGGCGCTGCAATTCCCGACCAAGTCCATCACGAACGCCATCACGTCCACCGCTTCCAGCGGCGTGGCGCTGACGTGCGCGATCAACATCATCTCTGTGGCCAACTCCACCACCACCTACGGCGTGTCTCTGCCGGCCCTGGTGCTGACCGGTATGGAGTGCCGCGTCATCAACAACGGCGGCACGATCCAGACGGTCTACCCACCGACAGGCGGGACGATTGACGGCGGCAGCGTAAACGCCGGCGTGACTATCGCAGCGGCGGCCAACTCTGGCAAGACGTTCCTCCAGACGGGGTCAATTACCTACATCACTTCCAGCCTCACCTAAGGAACCCCCAATGTCCTTCGGCATGAAGCCGGTGCTGTCGTATCAGGTGTCCATCAGTGGCTCATCTGCCGCAGCGTCCAATCCCGTCACCGCGGGCGTAACCCACGTCCGCCTCCACACCGACACAGCCTGTAGCGTGGACATCTCCCACGCTGCTACGGCCTCCCTGACGACCTCGATGCGCCTCGCAGCCAACTTTCCGGAATACTTCCTCTGTAACGGAAACGGTGGCGATAAGGTTGCCGTAATTGGCACTTCAGGCACCCTCACCGTCACCGAGATGTCCAACTAAAAGGTAGCCCCATGGCCACAGTATACGACGACCTCAATCTGACTACCGACGTCAACACGGCTATGGTGACCCGTTTAGCGGCTCCCGGCCCGATTGGCAACACGACTGCTTCCACCGTTGCAGCCACTACCCTGAACAACACCGTAGCAGCGGGTTCGGCCATCAACGCGGCCTCGCTCGGTGCGACTACGGCAGGCACCGTTGCGGCGACCACGCTGAACAACACCACAGCGGCGGGCTCGGCTGTCACGGTTGCAACCCTGAACAACTCGACCGCTGCGGGCTCCGCCCTCAATGCGGCGTCGCTTGGCGCCATAACGCCGGGCTCGGTCGCTGCGACGACTGTCAACGCCTCTGGACTGATCACGCCAACCAGCGCGATCGGCATCGCCGGCACCGTCACCAATGACGAAGCGCAGGCGGGCAGCATTGGCGAGTATCTATCCTGTGCCATGACGACCGTTGGAGCCACAGGCACCACGGCCACCGTTGTGGGCGACAGCGTCTCGAAGGTCATCACTGCCACCGCGCACGGCCTCGTGGTCGGGCAGGCGGTCGTGCTCACCAACTCGGGTGGCGCGCTGCCAACTGGCATTGGCGCAGGCAATCTGTATGTGACTGCGGGCACCGTGACAGCCAACACGTTCGGCGTATCGGACACCCTGGCACACGCTCTGGCAGGCACGAACGGCATTGCTCCGTCCGGGGCTGGCACAGGCACGCAGACCGTTCACGGCTACTGCTCCTTCGTCACGTCCACCACCACCTACGACATCTGCGGGATCAACCTCCCGGCCGGTGACTACGACGTGGACGCCTATATCTTCCCAGGCATGGCGGCTTCCGTCTCCTATACCAACTGGGAGTTCTGGATTGCACAGGCTGGAGCCTCTGCGGCCCCGACCACAGCAGCCCAGGTGCTCTCGCAGGGCTACACGACCGCTCTGTCGGCTGTGGCGTCCGTCGTGCTGACCTCTCAGTGGGCCACTGCGGGCACCACTCGGGTCAAGCTGGCGAGTGCAGGCATCATCGCGCTGGCAGGCCGGGCGACCTTCACGGTCGGCACGCTGTCCCCGCAGGCGCTCCTTCGCGCTCGTCGGGTTCGTTAATGCTGCGCCTCCTCGACAACGAAGTCCAGTTTAAGTCCAACGCTGATGGCCTGCTTGTTCTACACGAGCAGGTTATCACGCCGGAGTTTCTGGCTAGCTGTAAGTCTATGCGAGAAGCGCAAGCGGACATGCGCCAGCGTGAAATGAACCAAGTGGCCAGCGTGCCTTGCCACGTTATTGAGATTTGGATCAAACAGGGCCGGGACCCATGGAACGCCTCTTCACGGGAGATCGTTCAGTGGTTGGAGAAGGATAGTCTCCAGGCGTTTATTACCACAAACGGTAAAGTCTGAGCTGCGCGGATATGGCTCAGACTAAAGAAGAGCGCGTCGCCCGTAACAAAGTGTGGCGCCAGGAGAACCCTGAAAAGGTGCGCTCCTGCTACACTAAGTCCGCGCGCGCGCGGTATCGGACACAGAAGGGACGCGCGTCTGCGTTGTGGTATATGGCGCGGACGCGCGCCAAGAAAGCCGACGTTCTATTCATGATCACGAAAGAATGGATCGAGGAACGCCTCATAGGGGGCGTGTGCGAGGCGACAGGATTACCCTTAGACATAGGCCTAATAAAGGGGCCTTACGCCCCTTCGCTAGATCGCATTGAACCGTCCGCGGGATATACTCCAGACAACTGCCGGATGACCATTACCGCGTTCAATCTAGGCAAGAACCGCTGGCCCGATGACGTGCTAGCTCACTGGGCGAAAGCCTTCCTTCAACAACACGACTCAGCACACTAGAGGAGGGCCGGGTGTCTTATAATTCGATGCTGAACTCGTTCAAAGTCATTTTGAACAGGGACGACTGCTCCGATGCCCAGGCTGAGGAGTTCATGGCGCAAGGCATACAACGAATTCAACGCGATTGTAGGCTCCCAAGTATGGAAAGGGCTCAGGTAGTCAACATCGGCGCCTCCGGCTCCAGCATGATCCTGGTGCCGCAGGACCTCGTCCAGCTCATTGACATCATCTGGCAAGGCCCCCGAACGGCCTACCCGGTGGCCCTCAAGAAGCTCCCCTACCGCGACCTTCTCCGCCGCCCGGCCCTCGCTACGCCGCAGTATTACGGGCGCCTTCAGGGCCAGTATTGGCTCTCCGGCACGGCAGCCTCGGGGGACACGCTCCAGCTCATTTACTACGGCAACTTTAGCGACTGGACGACAGCGGACTCCGACAACGAGTTGTCCGCAAGCACCCCTGATCTCGGCGTCTACGCCGCCCTCAGCTACGCGGGCGACCACTTCGAGTGCTCCTTGGCCGCCCAGTGGGAGGCTCGCTTCCAGGCCATCAAGGCTGAGGTCATTCAGATGTCCATTGACCTCGACGCCGAAGGCGGGGAGCAAACCATGCAGCCTATCTACCACTGGGATTGAGCCATGACCGACACAGTCACTTCTACGCCTGCTGGCTTCTTCCAGATCGGACAAGTGAACAACACCACCGTTGAGGACCTCGTCTCCGCGGTAAACGGCGCGCTGACCATCTCAGACGAGGTGGCAGCGGCCCTCACGGCGGCCAACACAGCGACAGCGGCGGCACAGGCAGCTCAGACCGCCTCTGCGGCGTCTGTGGCCTCCATTGCCAGCTCAGTGACGGCCGCCGCCGCCAGTGCCACCTCAGCGACCAACAGCGCCACTACGGCCACCACAGGGGCCACTAACGCGGCCACCAGTGCCACCTCAGCCGGCACCAGTGCGACTGCCGCGGCTGCAAGCTCCTCTACGGCCACCTCAGAAGCCTCTACGGCCACCACGGGAGCCAGCAACGCCTCCACCTCGGCCACCGCCGCGGCCACCTCAGCTACTGCCGCAGCCTCCAGCGCCACCTCAGCGGCCACCAGTGCCACCTCCGCTACAGCCTCGGCCACCACTGCCGCGGGCTATGCGATCAACTCCGGCACCGTCACCGCGGGCGGCGCGCTCGGCCTCGTCCTGACCAACGGCACCACCATTGCCGTGGGGGGCACCTTCGCCACGGCCTCTGCGGCAGCGGGCTACGGGCTCAACACGGGCACCGTGACGGGTGTGGGCAAGCTCAATCTGATCCTGACCAACGGCACCACTGTCACAGCCGCCGGGCTGGTGACGCCGGCGGAGCGCGGCGCTCTGGGTGGGCTGATCACGTCCCGCAACGGCGGCACACCAAACACCCAGATTGACATCTCGGCTGGCTACGCGATGGACGAGGTGGCCCAGGCGGGCTACATCACGTCGTCCGGGGTGCTGACGATCAACGCTGCGACAACCGGCGCCAATGGCCTCGACAGTGGCTCCCTGGCGAACTCGACGGTCTACCACGTCTTCGTCATCGGCAAGACAGACGGCACTGTTGCCGGCTTCATGTCCACCAGCCTGACGCCTACGTTACCTACAGGCTACACGCTCCGCCGCCGCATCGGCTCGGTGCGCACAGACAGCAGCGCCCACTTCCTCGCATACGTGCAGCTAGGGGACGAGTTCCTGCTGGCGGCGGGTATAGCGGACGAGGCGGCCCTTGGCGTCACGAACTCCGCTACCCTTCTGGCGTTGTCTGTCCCCACGGGTATCCAGGTAAACGCGCTCTTTAACGGGGAAATGATCTCCGACACAGCGGCCACCCTGGGGCTGTTTACGAGCCCTGACCAGACTTCCACAGCCGCAAACACGCCAGCAGGAAACTTTCAACTCGACGTAGCTGTAGCCCTCGGGGCTGACGCCGCGCAGTTGAACATCCGCACCAACACGAGCGGGCAGGTGCGCTTCATCTCGTCCATTGCCTCGCCGCACTCCACGTTGAGCATTGTGACGCAGGGTTGGGTAGACACCCGCGGTAGGTTCGCATGAGCCTCTATTGGGACGGCTTGGTAGCCAGTGACGGCGTGCAAGCGCTGATCAACGGCACCGGGCACCCCGCGGTGATCGGGGACAGCATTACCTACTACATGACGCCCCACTGGACTGGCTTAGGGCCGTGCAACGGGCCTTATGCCAACCTAGGGTTCCCTGGGGCCATGCTAGAGGACATGTGCGACTACGCAGTGCCTATGCTGGCCAAGGTAAAGCCCTCCGCAGCCATCATCCTGATTGGCATCAACAACGCACTCGACGCGCAGAACAGCCGACCAAACCCGTTCATTAACGGGTTGGGGGTGATCATCCCGGCGCTGCGCGTGTGGACGAACAAGATAGCGCTAGCGACGATCCTTCCAATGGAGAAGGGCATCCCAGGTATTGCGGATGCTGCCTCTATCCAGCCGTTCGTAATCAACCTCAACGGGATCATCAGGCAGGCAGCTACCGTTGAAGGCGTGTGCCTGCTGGAGACCAACGCGGCCTTCGCTGGCCCTGACGGCTTCGCGCTCCCAGGCAACACCGTGGACAGCGTGCATCCGTCTGCGGCTGGGTTTGCAGCGCTCAAGCCTCTTTACGACGGATTTCTCTCATGAACGAGTGGCTTAAAACGAACATGATGGTCGTCATTATGGCCGTTGGGTTCATCATCTCAGCCTCCCTATGGGTGGGCTCACTGTCCTCCAAGAGCGGGGTTACCGACGCCACCCTGGTTGCCACCAACGGCGCCCTGACGGTCGTCAACGCGCGCATGGATCGGCTATTTGACAAGCTGGACAGCATAACCGGCACACTGCCCGTCATGGCTGAACAGATCAAACAAGTCCGGGAGGCTATCGCCCTCGCCAGAGGAGACGCCGCGTCATTGGACGTCCGTCTGCGTGGCATGGAGAACAACATCGCTGCTGTCCATGCCGAGGCAATTGTCCCCGACAGCCAGAAACCGCGTATATCACGGTAGGAATAACATGACTGAACTGGTGAGCCTTCCGGCAGCGTTCTTCGGCGCGCTGCTCCTTTATCGCTTTGTATGCGGCTGCATGGGGCTCGAAACAGGCTTCCGCATCAGCGTGATCCACATACACGAGGAATAAACTTTGGCCTTTGATCCAATCTCGGCTGCCCTCGACATCGGGGGCAAGCTGATTGACCGACTGTGGCCCGACCCGCAGCAAGCGGCAGCGGCCAAACTCGAACTCTTCAAGATGCAGCAGGCTGGCGAGCTCGCGACACTGACCGCTGACAGCGTGAGCGACGCGGCCCAGGCCTCCATTGATCAAGTCGAGGCTGCCAACGCCAACAAGTTCGTCTCCTACTGGCGCCCGACGCTGGGCTGGGTATGTGTCGGCGGCTTCGCCTATCTGGTGGTCGTGACGCCGGTTGCAAACCTCGTGGCATCGCTGCTGGGCTTCACCATCGTCATGCCCGCGGCGCCGCCTGAGCTTAACTACGTGCTGACCGGGTTGCTGGGCCTTAGCCACGTCTCCCGTTCTGTCGAGAAGGTGTATGGAGTAGCGAAGAAATGAGCTTCCTGGACAACCTAAAGGCCTACTTCAACGCCAAGGCGCGCGCGCCGGCCCCTGGGACAGTCGCTAGCGCTCCTGGAGGCACCCTACAGCCCCTGAAGGCCTCTCCGGTCACTACCCTAGCGGCCCCCTCGCCACAGGGCGTCCAGGTGGCCTCCAGGCCGGGCGTTTCTCCGGTAGTCGGCTGCACGGTAGGCGCTTGGCAGGCCTACGAGGGCCTCCTGAGGTTGCGGGAGGGGTATCAGGATGACGTCTACCTGGACAGCCGTCTGAAGCCTACGGTTGGCATAGGGCACCTTGTGCTCCCTGAGGACAACCTTCGGGTGGGCCAGTGGATCACTGACGCTCAGGTTAGCGCCTTCTTCGAGCACGACGGTGCCAGCGCCATGCGCGCAGCGGTGCAGCAGATGGATGACGCCGGCCTCACCAGTCAGGCCTTCCTGCCATATCTGGCCAGCGTCTGCTTCCAGCTCGGGAACGCCTGGACGACCAAGTTTCCCAACACCTGGAAGATGATCTGCGCCGGCCAATATGGTGCGGCCGCCGCGGCTCTACACGGAACGGCGTGGAACAGCCAGACGCCAGTGCGTGTAGCTGACTTCCAGGGAGCCTTGAACAGGCTGCCAGCTAAAGCCAAATCCTAACTGTCCCGTTCCTCAGGAACGCGTAAGTTAGAAGTCTGACGAAAAAAGCCCAACCAGCAATCCCAGATCGGGACTGTCGGTTGGGCTTTTTAGGTTACTTGAAGGCGCTGGGGGATAGCTCGTCATACAGGAAGTCCAGATCAGCGGCGTGCTCGTCAACGCGCCTTGCTATCGCCAGGTGTGAAGCGCAAGCCGAGCACGCGGCGTCGTCAAGGTCGTCAACGCGCTTCGCTGTCTCCACAGCACCGTGCGCGGTCCCGCAGATCAACTGGTAGAGAACCGCATACCCCTCTACCAGGGTCTCCACCCGCTTCTCCAGGCGGCGCACATACGTCACCAGCTCAGGCAGTTCGCGCAGCGGCATCTGCCCTGCTTGGCCGCGGTCCATTCCGTCGTGTCTCATAAGGTCTTCCTCCAATAAAGGCTGCCCTCACACCCCCAGGGGGTAATCGGGTCAAACAGTCGGAACCCACAGTCAATCAGGTGGTTTGCCGACACGGGGTTGCAGATGGTATCGGTGATAAGGAAGCCCAGCCCCATGCTTCTGGCGAGGCGCTCACGGACCTTGATCAGCCGTAGCTGGAGCCCGTGGCCTCGGTGCTTAGGCAGGACGCCGGCGCGGCACAGGTAGGCGCCAGCTTCCTTGACGCCGACATGAAGTCCCGCGAAGGCACCTGGGGTATCTTCGGGGTCATATGCAAGCCACCAGTGGGCCGGCTCAATGTCGTAGACGGCACACCGTGGGAAGCACACTCGGTGCATCGCGGTGATGACCTTGGCCTCGGTAGTGCCGTTGACCTTGTGGACGGTGTAGCCAGCCTTCACCTGGGTAGCACCGTCACAACTATCTGCACCTCCCCGCAGAACATGTAAGGGCTACCTACGACCACGTTCATGTTGGGGTAGGAGAGACGAAGGCGGGCGATAGTTGGCGCCAGGGAGTCCTCTGTGGGGCCCGCCAGCACATACTCAGTGCTGGCGACGTCCCGGTAGAAAGACACCTGACGAACGGGGTTGTAGGACTGGTGGGTTATGGTCACAGCATCTTCGCCCACACGGCCCTCGCGTTCTCGCCCGCCTTAACCCGGTCTTCCCGGTCAAGCCGCTCGATGATCATTTCAATATATCGGGACGCCTTCTTCAAATCCTCCCGGCCATTCTTGGCGTCGAACCGGCAGACGTATTTGACGACATTGCCGACGTCGAAGGGGAGATTGTTGGCCGCATTGAAGGTGGCCGGCTCGATGACGAAGCGGGCGTAGTGGGCCGGCTGGCGGACGACGTCGGGCGCGTGCTGCTGGGCCTCGTATCCCTGCTGCACCACGCCAGGATATGCCCCCGATCCCTGCTGCACCACGCCGGGATATGCCGCAGCGTTGGCTTCGCTGTATGCGTCAAACTCGTCGGGGTAATATGTCCACTTCGCGTCGTAGTTACGATAATTGCTCACTCTTTATCTCCTGTAACCAGTGGTGTCCATAGGGGTGTTGTGGGGTGCCACAGACGAATTGTCTGCTCGGCCTTGTTCCAGTCTTCGTAGCGTAGGATGCGCGCCACGCGGGCTTGCACCAGGGCGTCGGCTTCGGTCAGCTTCTTCAGTCGGTAGGCCATGACGACCTCCTTCCAAAGCTCTCCCAGGGGCCTTCCGACCCGCTTCAAGGCCTTCTCCGCCCCGACCTTGCCACACCCCGGAAGGCCAGTGTAGCCGTCGCTGATGTCCCCCATAAGTGTCTGCTTCATCCAGAAGTAGTCGCCTTCAGCGTCCGTCACGGTGACCGGTTCACGTTCCTTTAGCGGGTTGTAGTGGCGCCCTGGAAAAGTGCGCATGTCTTTATCGACACTGACCACCACAGCGTCGACATACTTCGGGTTCGTCGCCAGGATGCCCAGAAGGTCATCCCCTTCGAGCCCGTGGACGCGCTCACAGCGGTAGCGCTCTTCGCACGCCATGACTGTGCTTTCGTAAACCAACGGCTTGCCCGACGTGCGGTTGGCCTTGTAGGACGGCAGGATGCGCTTGCGGAAGTTGTCAGTGCCGGTGAACGCCAGGATGGAGTTCTTACAGCCAGCGAGCTTCGTCCAGGCCTTGACGAGTTCCAAGGCCGTGGCCGCTGCTGCATGAGGGGAGCCTGAAAGGGACGTCGTGGTGGTTTCGGCGTCCCACTTGAATGACGTCTGTTGAACAATGGCGGCGCGGTAACAGATGATGTCGCCGTCAATGAGGGCGACTGTCACCCGCCCATAACCCCGTCGTAGCACCCCGCCACGAAGGCGCGGAGAGTCTCGTCGTAGGCGTCCATATCCGTGTCATGGAAGCTATGACTGATCCGCGTCGTGGGGCCATTCGGGATAACCCGCACGTCCGTGCCGGCATACTTGTCAGCGAACCGGGCAGCCCGTGCGAGGGACCGGCACTCCTGAACGTGGTCTTCAGGCTCCAGCATGGTGATCGTGCGGTCCAGAAAGTCGTTCATGAACGATGGCGTGAAAACGAAGTGCGCGGGGCCGTGGATGCCGATCTGGCAGGCGCCGAAGTCCATCCGATCTATGGCGTCCTCGGGGCTTTTCAAGCTGCGTAGGCCAACGATCTGAACCTCCAACGGGAAGCTCGGAACACGGAAGCCAACCACCTTGGCCACTTCGCTGCGCATCGTCTGGACGTAGTCCGTGTTCACGGTCATGGACACACGCCAACCGTGGCGAAGAGTGAGGACGTGCTGAATGTCCTCCCAGCCGATTTCGCTGCTGGCGTCTACGAAGATATCAAGGTCCTTGACTTCGCCGCCGAGGATGAGGTCGCGGAGACAGCCGCCTGCGAGGACGGCCGAAGGGGCGATGGACTGAATAAGGCTGAGGATATCTAACCAAGCCGGGGGAACGGTTTTTCCGAAGAGTTGCATGGGTGTTGTCTCCTGTTGTGTGTGGAGGCGTGTAGGTTAGTGAGTCCTTTGACAGTAATGGGTGTGCATGAGACGTAGCTCGGCCAGTGAGGCGTCACTCTTCAATCGGTTAGCGCGCCACGAGATGACTTCCACGTTCCCCACCACATAACCTAGGGCGGGCTGTATGCGATCTAACGAGGGGGTATTGTCAGTGCGTCCCCCAGCCGACCACAGGAGAGGGATGCGTAGAACGGGACAACACTCTGGTATCCAGATATCGCCGTGTTGGATGTTGAACGGAAGATGCGCGCGTGTGGCCCGGTTCTTAGCCGCAGACCATAGAGCGCCGGCCGGACCCCCCATGCGGTAGATGGCCGTCTTTCGATTACGACACTCCTGACAAGTCAGTCTATTACCGCGATCAACTTTTACCGCCCCACATCGCCCGCATAGGGGGTTTCGCGTGTATACTCTAATGACATTCACTCCAGTTGCTGCCGACTGAGTAGGCGCCGGCTAAGGGACATTTTACGTTTAGTTCAACGCCAGCTTGCGCGATGCAATCAGCGAAAGACGTCCCCAACGCATCGGCAATCTCCGGCTCACACTCCATTTCGACTTCATCGTGAATGTTCGCGCATAGCGCCCAGGTAGTGCCGTGTGTGGGCTCGTGGATGTCCATGAACAGCTTCAAGGCCACCTTCATGGCCACTGCGCCGGCCGCCTGTAGCAGCGTGTTGAGCGAGGAGTTGGCCCCACGGGCGTAGAGCTTGCGGCCATCGAGCCCTATCAGGGGCTGCTTCGCTCTGACACGCGCGGCGGTGGCTTCGGTCAGCTTGGCAATACCCGTCATGCTACTTGAGAGAGCGCGACGGACGAGAGCGCCGGTTTCGCGTGGTGGTAGGCGAGATGTAGGGAGCTTTTGGTCGCGTAGGTTTTCAATGACGATGGAACCTAGCTTGACGTCGCCAGCGCCATACATGAGGGCGTAGAGTAGGACCTTGGCGCCGTCGCGGTTGACCACGAAGCCGGCCTTTCGGACGGCGGTAGCGTTGGCAGAATGCACATCGGTTCCCTTGGCCTTGTCGCCGTTTAGGAGCATGTCAGCGAGGGCGCCCTTATCCCACCGGCTCAAATAGTGGGCGAGCATCCGGGCCTCGATGCCTTCGGCGTCGCACCCGACGAGTGCCCAGCCCGGCCGGGGTATCCATAGCGCCCTCATGCGCTCATTCTTGTCGGCTTGGGCGACATTGGGTTTGGAGTGCGTCATCCGGCCGGTGAGCGCTCCGTTGGGGTTCACTCGGCCGTGTATGCGGCCGTTTTTGATCATCTTCAGCCAGCCTCCCTTGCCGTCGCTTAGCTGGCCGAGTTGCTTGGACAAGCGGAAGTGACGACGGAGGACGGCAGCCTCAGGCGCCCGAAGGGTTGCCAGCGTCTTCTCATCGACAATAGGATGCCCGTCCGGGGTAAACGAGCGAGGCTTCCAGCCAAGCTTCTGGAGGCGGGAAGCGACTTGTTGGCGGCTGTCCGCGTTGAAGACTTCAAGGACTACCTTGGTGTAAGGAGCCCCGACAGAGGTGCCTAGCTTGGAGTTGCGGACCTTCGGGATTTGAACGACCGGCTTGCCGTTAACGCGGAGCGGAACCCAACGCGGCGGGAAGGCTGCTTTGAGTTCGGTTTCAAGGGCGGCCTGTTCGCCGCGGAGTTCGCCTTCTAGCGTGATTGCGGCTGGCTCGTTGAAGCAGAAGCCGTTCCGTTCTTGGAGTATTAGGGCGAAGGCAACTTCATGTTCCAAGGCGCAGGAAACGCCCCAGGTGCGGACATGCTTCACGGAGTTGTAGAGTGCTCGGCCGACCTCGATGTCCTGCCGAGCGTAAGTTACGAGATCGTCGTTAAAGGTCTGGAAGTCGCCCTGGTATATCCCTTTGAGAATACCAAGGCGGGAACCGTGCGCGCGGAGGGAGTGATCTCTTTCCTCTGGTTGAGACAATCTCGCCATAACGAGCGTGTCAAGTATCCTGCTCCGGTCAACGGCCCCTGGGTAGAACTTCTCCAACGCCCACCAGTCGAAGCCCAGGCCGTTGTGCCAAACGGTTTCGTCCGCGGATTGTATTCGGGCGATGGCTTCGGATAGGGGAGGGAAGCCGGGCTGGTCGGCGTATACGGTCACTTCGTCAGTGGATGCGTTCCCGATCTGGATACACCAGATGCGGGTCATGGAATGGAGAAAGTTGTCCGACTCCAGATCGCATATTAAAGTTGTCATCTGGTATATCCCTGTGTGGTCTCCTTTAGAACGGTAAAGCTTCGCTCTCGTCTTCGAAGGCTAGCGTCTCGTCAACCTCACTCAATTTCCCAGTCTCCTTGTCATACACCAGCATCCCGGCCGGCCCGGCGCCGCCGCTCAGTCTGTTCTTAAGCAGCCTGAGTTTCATCCTGCCGTCCTGGCCCTGTAAGTCGCGCTCCACCGCAATAACCTGATCACTCAACTGGGCTATGCTGTGACTGCCGCGGAGCATGGACAGGGTAACCCGCCCGCCTTCCTCTGCACTCTTCACGTCGTTGGGCGCTCGGCGTAGATGGCTGATAACGTGAAGCAACACCCCGGTCTCTTCAACCAAGGTGCGCAGCGCGGTCATCGTGTAGTCAATCACGCGGCGCTCATCGCCCTCGACACCCATACCGCTGATGGCGATCGAAAGGTGATCCAGAACCAACGCGTCGCACTCACAGGCCACCGCGAGGTAGCGCAGCTTACTCAGCAACGTGTCGCTGTCGGCCGAACCAAAATGGTCGAACAGCCAGATACGCCCCGACGCCAGCGTGGCATCAAACGCGGCCTTCATCTCGGCCTCTGTGGCCTGCCCAGGGAGGTGACAGAGCTTCCCCATGTGCTGGGACAGGAACCGCTGTGCAGCGTGCCCTACGCTCTCCTCAAGGGCCACGTAGCCCACCTTCAGGCCGTGCCGGAACGCCAGATCATAGGCCACCTGACTTAGTATGGTTGACTTCCCCACACCACTCCCGGCCGTCCACGTCACCAGTGTCCCTTTACGCTGTCCATAAGTCAGCTTCTGGAGCTTAGCCCAGGGGTATTCAATCCCCGGCTGTTGCTGCTCGATGATACGGTCCCAGAGGTCGGCGCCGTTGACGATACCGCCTGGACGCCACACCCTTGCCTGCCAGAGGGCCTTTCCTAAGGCTGATCCCTCGCCGGCTTGAAGCATCTCCGACGCGTCCTTAAACGGTATCTCAGCGATTGACACCTTGCCGGGAGAGAACAACGGAGCGCAGTCGGCAGCGGCCTCGCGTCCCGCTTCGTCCATGTCGAAAAGCAGAACGACAGACTCAAAGCTCTCTAGGAACGAAAGGCTTTTCGAAAGCGCCTTTCGCGCGCTCTGAGCGCCGTTCGGAATGGACACCACGGGCCAGCTACAATTAGTAGTCTGAGCCACGCTAAGGGCGTCAAGCTCCCCCTCACAGACCACAACACGCCTACCGCCCTCCTTCCATAAATGAGCTGCGAACAGCCCCATTTCCTTGGCGTCACCCAAGATGGTGAACTTTTTATCCGATGTCCGCACCTTCTGGGCCACTAGCTGACCGCTCTGGTTGCGGTAATTCGCCACCTGAACCAGACGGCCGCGTTCGTCTGTGGCCGTTCCATAGCCCATGCGGCGGCACGTCGCCTCACTGATCCCGCGTTTAACGAGATCAGTAGGCGTCACTTCCAGAAAGTCTGCGTCCACTCTCGGCCCTTTCCTCGTCTGCGGAGCCGTGTTGCCATCAGCCGGCACGTAGTGAGAGCACCCGAAACAAAATGAGTGTCCATCATCATACAGCCCAAGATTGTCACGAGACCCGCAAGCAGGACACGGACCATGAGATACGCAAGAACTCTCACGCTCCATCTGTCTCCTCTCGCCGCTGCATCCGGTTGAACTCAATCTCACCTTGTCCCTGACTGCGTCTAAGCCCGGTGATCTGTATGCCCAGCGGAAGCGGCGTCACCGACAACAGCTTCGGATCAGTCGGAAAGCCCTGCAAAATGAACTCCGTAGGGAACTGCTTTGACAGCGCACCAAACAGCTCCACGTAGGTAACCGCGATTGATATCTTGCTCTCGCGTTCGATCCTCATACGCGCGTCATCTCCAACAGTTCCTCGGCGAGTTGGCGAACCTCGTCGCGAGTAAGGTCCGTGGAAAAGTATCCGTCACAGGCCTCCCAGAACCGGAATAGCGTGCGCTTGTCGAGTGAGCTTATCTCCATAACCCGCGCAGCCTTCAGGCGATCCAGCATAGGGGTATTACTCATCGAAGGCGTCCATCAAGGCGCAATTCGCCACATCTTTCATATCCTGAATGAGGCCTTCAAGGTCACCCCGAGGAACTGGCCCGACACCGTCATGCCAGATCGGGCGGGCCGTGGCGATATCCGTCAGCGCCTCGGTCAGCAGAGCGATCTTCTGTTGATCGGTCATGGAACCAGCGCCTCCATGCTCGCCCAGATCGGGGAGACAGCCTCGTCAAGATACGCCGCCAAAGCCACGTATATTTCATCAGCGCGCGCCTCCTCGGCCACTGTTAAGGCGCAGCCCTCATCCAGATACTTCGCGAAGATATGGAGGTCGCATATCAGCAGCTCAGGGCGTTCGATCATAAAGGCCTCCTCAGTTGGCGTTCAGCGAATAGCTCGCATATTTTTGGCCGGTTAAGTCACGCTTGATCGTCGTCACCACGGGGTAGCCGTGTTCTTTGATCTCGAAGATTTTGCTGGGCAGATGGCGGGCCTTGTAGACCGCCGCGGCTTCCACCGGGGTGATGTGGCCCACTGCTTTAAGGTGCTTCAGGATCGTCGTGCTTTGAGGCGTCACTGGGTAACACTCCCCTCGTTGTCGAAGTAAACGGTGTCGTGCTTCCCTTCGATAATATCGTCCAGGATCGTATACATATCGTTTTCCTCTCCGGTGGCCACGTATACCCAGCGACCGAACCACCCACGCTGCTCCAGGGTGTAGCGAAATTTAGAAGCCCCTGGGGGGTGTGTTATGCGATACTGCGCTTTCATTTCAAGACTCCTGCGTTGATGATAGCACCAGCCTCTTCGCCGGGCTTCGAATACCGTTTAGTCGCCAGTAGAAACTCAATCTGGGCGTCGTCTCCCCACACGCCGGCCTTAGTGCCGCCGTCCAACACGCCCTTCACGTAGTTGTCGATGTCCCCTCTCGGCAGCAGCAGTTTGCCCGTCCGGGGCTTGGCACAGATGATCTCTACGGCGCACCAGATGGTGGCCTTAAGAGGCGCTCCATGCGGTATCTGCTCAGCGATCTGCTTCTGACAGGCGGCCATCCACTCGGCGTAGGGCTTCGAGTAATATGTTCCGAACCGCGTCACGCTAGGCCGGCTTGCAGGTGATGGAGTGCCCACCACCCGCGCCGTGACAAACTCAGTCCGAGCCAACTTCGCTTACCCTGTCAACGATCCATAAACGCTGCGGAGAGACAGTCTTCAGCGCCTCCAATTTAGCAGCTTCCTCACTTTCCGCTTCAACCTGTGTTATGTGGTGTTCAAAGGCTGGAGCGAGCCACACCAGATATTGCGCCATATCAGAAGTCGCTTTCGTCACTGGCTGCGCCGTCCGCCTCGGTGTCGTCATTCTCTGCGGAGTCGTGTTGCTCTCCGTCGCCCTCGTAGCCGTCTTCCTCGCCAAACCCGAGGTCAGCCGAACCACCCTGGACGAGCTTCAGGAGCTGCACACCACGGAGCCGCAGGCTCAGCCCACAGGCGCCTGTGCCGGGAATGAAGTAGCCCGGCTCGCCGTCCGCACCAATGCCCACCTCAATCGAGCACTTGATCTCAGAGCCACCCCATATCTCCGGACCCATCTTCTTGAAGACGGTATTGGCCAGCGTGCCGCCCTTGATCTCGTGCAGCATACCGAACTCGGTGCCTTGGACGAGCACCTTGCCCTTGGCGTCAACGATCGTCGGGCGCTTGATGTAGACCTTCCCGGCATACTTGCCGTTCTTGATCTCGCCGCTTGCCGGCGTGCCGAACTTGAACTCAATCTCCCCAGTTGGCTGCTCAGTCGCCTCGTCGTAGACTTCCGAGTAGAGCGGGTTAACCACGGCGGACTTGACGCCCTTGGCTTCCAGCGCCTTCCGGGCCTTCACGCTCAGCGCCGCGAACGCGACCTCCGCGTTGGCAACCGCCTTCTCGTGCATCGGCTCCAGCTTCGTGATGAACGCCTTAACGTCCTCGCGGCTGGCGTCGTAGCGCACCTTGGCGGAGAACTCACCTTCCTTCTTGAACTTGGTGTCAGCCGCGTTCAGCTTCGGGTAGACAGCAACGCCACGCGGCGCCATCAGTTTGGGCGCCGAAGGGCGCTTAGTGTCGCTCACTGTGTTAGGCTCCTTTGCGGGCGTCAACGACGAGTCGATGAACCAGCATTGCGATGATTGCCAGATTGAGCGTTACGAGGATGTAGAATTGCACGGTGTTGTGTTCCTTTCTAGTAGGCGGTGGGTTCGTCGTCGTCATCGTCACTGAGGGCGCGCATGGCGGCCACCATCAGCACGAAAAGGCCCATGGCCACGAAGAGCAGCGTCATGACCGCCTCTGGGTCAACCGGAAGCGTTCTTCAATCGTCGCAGGCTGCCTTCGTGCTCTCCCGAAGTCCGCGTGGAACGGCACTCCGGCAGCCGCGTGGCTGGCCATCCTGCGCCCCATGAAGGGGTCGTCCCGGTCCACGTTGGTGGCCCAGGCGATCTGGGACGCACTACTCATTGATTGCGGGGGCATCAGTGTTATCCTCACTTGCAAGGCTTTCCCAGGCCAGTTGAACTTCAGCCTGAAGCCTGTCGTTCCAATTCAAGTCTTCAGTGATGAACTCTGCGATGGCCTTAAGCAGCGCCAGTTGAGCGGGCGTCATGCGTCAACAAGATCAGGGCCACCCTTGCCGCCGCGCGAGTGCGCCTCAATCAGCAGCTCAGACACGCCGGTAGGGTCGTAGCCGCCGTCAATGCACATCTGCACGAACACGGCGCTAAGGCTGACAATGACCTCCTCAACGCGCATAGGCTCAAACGGCCGGCCTGTGGCGTAGTCGGCGGCCTCCGCAAGTTGGTTACAGAAGTCATGGCCCTGTTCGTATTGCGTCGCGTCGGCTTCTCGCAGCTTGGCGAGGAAACGAAGTTCCATGCTGTGTCCTCTCGTGGTGTTCAAAGTCGTGTAGCTACTGGACAGTCTCGTGCGGCTGAAACACGTATCCCCTGAGGGCTGGGTCATCCTTAGGCAACCCTGGGCCACTCAGAATAGCCATCAGGACAGCCTTAAAGCACCCCATGGTGCTTCCCGCTTTCGCTTCCTCCACCAGCCCGTGAAAGGCCGCTGCGAGCGCTATCAGGCCAGCCGTAATGGTCCGCTCGTCGTAGTAGACGAGCATCTCGATGGCCGAACAGAGCTGGTAGGCCTCGCGTTTGGTCTCCGTTGAGACTACCAGGGGACGCTCGGGCGAACCTTCAGCCACCCGCGCCGGCCACGGTGTCGGTTTCCATCACACGGCCTTCCAACTGGCACGCGTAGTGATAAGCCTTTGCTATCGCCTGCTTCACGCGCTCCATGGGCTCACTGTGGCCGCGAAACTCAATCGCCATCAGTATCATATGGAGGGCCACAAGGCTGTCGGTGGCAAGCTCGATGGTGTGGTTTTTAACTGAAGAAATAGTCGGCATGAAGCACCTCATTGATGTTGAACTCCCCACGGGCGGGGGGCAGCTCTAGCTGAACGTGGGGCGCATACGCCTTGAAGCCCTCGTAGAGACGCTCCAGCCAGTTGGTGGAGTAGATGTCGGCAAACGTCTGTCGCAGGACACCTGCAAGCACCTGAGTGTTGCCTGCGTGTGTCCCAAAGCTGTCATGTATCATCGCCCAGTGGCCGATCCCTCGCTCCCTTCCGGCCAGCACAGTCAACGCCAAGTGGGCCGCATCGAAGCTGTGGATGATGTTCGGCGCGCTTGCCAGGGCCTGCTTGGAGGGCTTGAGGCCCACCTCGCCGTCCTCCTGTAGTAGGATCAGGCGACCGCATAAGGTCTCAATCTCGCGGCGCGTCGTCTGGTGATACGCCTGCTCGACAAGCGAGCCGCTTGGGGTCTCCCAACGCAGCGGCAGGCCCGCCTTGCCCAGCTTCGCTGCGCAGTCCTGAAGCCACCCCATGATGGCCTTAGCGGCCACCACAGTGCCCGCCAGCGCCTCGCAGATGCAGTCCCGCATGTAGTCCGCGAGCTTGCCCTGAGAGGGGCCTTCGGGAACCAAGGCGTCAGCCAGTAACTGGTCCCTGATGCCCCGAGCGGTAACGCCATAGGGGGTCGTCATCACTGCTCGCTTGACAGTCTGGCGCGTTACTTTGGTGGTCCAGGCAGCAGCTTCCGGGTTGCCACCGGACGCATCCTCCACTATGCGCTGTCGAACACGGTCGGCTACCAGCGTGTAGATGTCCTGTCGAGGGCCGTTCGTCAGGTTTGTTGCCTGCGCCCCAATAGGGTCCAGACCCATCGCGGACAGGTGCTGTATCCCGTTGCACGAGCCATCCAACGCAATCGGCAAATGGGAGACGAACTCGGAGGGTTCCGTCAGCGCCCAACACTGGGAAAGCTCGTAGCATGCTGCGAGAAAGCTCCATGGGTTTGTCGTCGACGTCCATCCATTTGATCTCAACGGCGTAGACGCGCAGTTCCTGATCAATTCTGCGTTCGCGAAAGTCCATTGAACTCTCTCCTCCAGTGTTAGCTTGTCCTGCCCAGCACAATTCGCCGCGTGGACGCACAACCAGAACTCACCCGTCTCCCCCAAGGGCTTACCCTCGGCAAAGTGAATGAGGCTCTTGCTGATGTCGTCACCCTGCGGCTGGGGAGCGCGCACCGGCACCGGGTAGATGCGGTGCCTGAAGTCCTTGGCGTGCGGGTAGTAGAAGACCGGCTCGTCGCGTAGCTCTCGGGCGACTGCGAGGTTGTCCACAATGGCGTTGAAGCGGCCCTTGCGTCGGGCGTTCTCGTCGTGCACCTGGGCTTTCTTGCGGAGATACTCGCCTCGATCCTCCGCGTTCAGCGCCGCGAACGCCTCATCGTCCAGGCGCGCGTGAGGCATCATCTCGCCCGGCTCCAGACCGCCAAGGCGCTGCCCGTTCGTCCAGGCCTCGCTCATGACGTCGTAGATGTATCGGTTGACGGCCCAGCCGGTAGACTGGACCGCGTTGATGGCCTCCAGATCGGCGGCACTGACGGCGCTTGCCAGGGCCTTGGTATGGTCATCCCGGCCCGTGCGGATCATGGGCACCCGATGGAGGACATAGCCGCCCTCAAGAGTGCCACTATGCGGAGCCGCGCATAGTTCTCCTCGGGGTGGGGTAGACAGTGACGCCGCGTATCGCCAATCAAGCGGGCGAATGATCATAGGCATGTAGTGTGGAAGTGTGATAGATCGCCGTTGTTCCACGTCGTCCATCACTGCGCGCGTAACGTCCCCCAGCGCTAAGCAAAGCTGCGAGCGTCCGCCACGTTGCATAAGCATAGTCAACTGGAAGTGCTGGGGAGCTACGGCAACCATTTGACGGACGAGGGCAGCCCCCAGGCCTACCCGCACGTCTTCAGGCCAATCAAGTAGCGTCGCCCCCAGCTTTCGCTTCCAACGGCTCCACGTCGTCCGGTTAACTGCCCCAAACTTGGCGCGGAGGTGTGCGAGGGGGTCTCTGCCGGACGTTTCTGCCAGCGCCGCTACTTCGGCGTGTTCCTTACACGACGTGCCGATACGCTTGGCAATCATCGTCAGGGAAGTGGGCTTCGCGGTTCTGAAGTCCGCCATCTCACACCGCAGACAGGTGTCCATCGTCAGGAACGCCATCGTTTCCGCCTTGACCATTTGAATGGCCCATAGGTGGGCCTTACGATGCCCCCCGGCGCGCTTAATCTCGTCCATACACTCCTGCTGATGCTTCTCAATGGCCACCGTCAGGGCTGGGATGACCTCCCGCATCAGGCGCTTGCCGCTTGGTAGGCTGGAGGGGTCCTTGCTCTGCATCGCTTCGTAGTAGGCCTTCTCGCCCCGCCGTATCTCCGCTATCTCGCGGCGCTGTTGGCGTTCGATATCTAATGCCGTTGGTTGCATGAAGCCTCCTTCGGTGTGGCGAAAGTGCGCCGCAGCTATCTCATTGATCCAGTTACCGCACGACTATATGAACCCGTGCGACCCGTTGTCAATCCACGGGTTTCTGCCTCTTCCAAGGCGACCAACAACCGCTCTCCAGACTGGGATGTGCGCGTCTGCCGCCCGCGTTTGAGGGTGCCTTTTGTTTAGCACTTCCAGTATCTTGGGTCGGTTGGCGGTGTGTCCTCCACGACAGTGCGGAGGGGAACGTGTGGCGAGATTGTGTCTACCCTAAAACTGTGCTCATTATCCCCGCCAGCTTCGCCACGCTCTCCCCCTTGCACAGGTGGGCATACCGCCGCGTCATGGCCATCGAGCTGTGCCCGAGGGCGTCCTGGATGTCCGACAGGGAGGCACCGTTCTGGAGCAAGAGAGATGCGTAGGTGTGACGCAGCGAATGGACTGTAGCGCGTCCATTCTGTGCGACCACCGCCTCGGTGGCATTCAATCCACACGCATTTATCGCTCTCCCTATCGCGCGACACGAACCAGCGCGGATGGTGCCATTCGTAGAGGGAAACACCAGCCGGGCGTGGCCTGTCTGTGCCCGTCTCCTGAGCATTTCCAGCATCATGGCCGGAATACCTACCAGACGCTCCTTTTCGGTCTTGTTTCCCCATAGCCTGATTACTCCCTGTTCGAGGGCGATGCGGGACCATTGCAGGCCGGACACCTCGCTCCACCGTCCTCCACACATGACCAGGGCGACGAGCAAGTCCTGGGCGTCCTGGCGCTGTCGGTAGAGCTGGGAGGCAGGGTCAACGGGTCTTCCAGCAACCGGGCGAGCGGGGTCCATGAACGCGTAGACTTCATGAAACTCCGCAACAGATAGGAAGCGCGTCTTTGTGGGTAGCTTGGGCAGTCGCCATGCGTCACGGATCACTCCATTGATCATATCCAGGTTCACCTCGGCCCCCATGGCCGCGGCGTAGCGTGTGCTGGCCCTTAGCAGCTTCAACTCGTGGGCTATCGTCTGGTTGCCGTTCCCCTCCGCCCTACGGGCTTCCACGAGGCTCTGGAGGACACGGGGCGTCAGTGAGCGGAGCGGTGTAGGCCCTGGCAGGCTGAAGCGGGGCCGTGACGGGGCCTGGAGGCCACCAGGACGCCCCTTTGAGGGTGCCTCGCTAGGGTAGGTGCTGGGAGGGCCTCCAGGGGCTGCTGTAGGCCTCTGAGGCCCCAGACGCCCTAGGCACTTCTCCATGAGCCTCCGCTGGCCGAACGCGCTAGCTTTGCTGTCGCTCTCAAGGCTCCTACAGTAGGCCTCAAGGGCGTCCTCAAGGCTTACCTCATGCTTCGTGCCTCGGGCTTCAAGTTCCCCTAGGAGCTTCTGGGCCACCTTCTGGGCGTCCGCCTTGGTCCCCTTGACCTTCAGAGACTGTCGGAGCCTCTCCCCCGTGACGGGGTGGACGAGGTCCACCTGCCAGTATGGGGAGCGGCTGTCTGGGCGCTTGTAGACTTCCATGGGCTGCCTCATGTGCGCTTTGGGTGGCTGATGTGGCTTGGTAGAGAACGTCAGAGGCTCGCTGTTTAATCCACTTGTAGACTTCCACTGGTTACCTCCCTCTGTAGCTGTAGCTCCACCAGACCACGGTATCGGCTGGCTGGTGGAGGGTATACTGGCACTGGCCAACCCGAGGCTCGCCTTGGTGGCGCGCAGCGCAGCGTTCGAACGCCAGTGTATCGTCAGCGCAGCCTGACAAGGCCACGCACGCGATGATGATTAAGCTACGCATTGG
>QGNH01001400.1_pt1 | contig 29743 bp, 37 predicted proteins | sample 1735481 | NCBI WGS metagenome assembly QGNH01 (sample SAMN09239004, study PRJNA386568) | Viral metagenome, whole genome shotgun sequencing project. | reverse complement strand
ATCAGCGGCTTGGCGATCTCCTGAGTAATAGCGAGTGGTACTCGGGCCACGCCCGCCACCTTAGCCTTTACCCCCGGCTGCTCGAAGGCCTGTTTTACGCCATTAAAGCCGCGCGTCTCGTACTCCTTGGGTACGGCCAGGTGGCCACCAGAGGCGTCGAGGACCTTCTGAGCCTCTGATCCGAACTCGCCAGCTTTAACGTCCTTCATTATATTATTGCCCTTGAGGAAGTCCTTGATCGTCGGACCGACGACGGTGGCCGAAGTAGCGAAGGACTTTCCGGCACCAACAATATCTCCCCGCTGCATCCGCAAGAAGCCGTTGGCGATCTCGGTGGCCAGCGCGTTCATGGTGGTGTTGGTAAGGTGGTAGGCCGGCAGCGCCAGGGTGATCTGGCCAAGGCCGCTCGAGAGTTTACGGACCGACTGGTAGAGCGAGCTATTCTGGAGGCCTCGATCGGTGGCGTTGTGGAGGATCGTATTGACCTCGGGATAGGTGTAGAAGTCCTTGCCAGAGTTGGTCGGCGACATGGCCTGGACCGTATCACGCGGCAGCTTCTCCATCCCCGGTCGGGCTTCGGTCGAGATCAGGCCGCTCTTAATCTGCTCCTTAAATGACTGATCGTAGACCTCGGCTTTGTGGGCGTTAACCATCGTCCATTGGCGCAAGACCTCGGGGTTGGTAGTGATCGGCTTNNTCCCCTTCTCTTTTAAGGCAGCGATCGTCTCATCGAGCGGTAGGTCTGAGCTTCGGCCTTTAAGTGGAGACTTCGACCCCCAGATCTTGGAGAGTGTGTTAACCGCGGCCGTCTCGTCCTTGGGGCTGGTCAGTTCGAGGTTGCGGCGGACGTAGTTCTGGATGTAGCCCACCTTATCGTCTCCGTAGACCTTCTTGAGGATGGCGTGGGAGGCGTCCATATCGGCTTTGTACTGCTCGGAGTAACCCTTCGACGGTTCGTGGCTAAAAGTACCGGTGCGCTCGAAGTGGGAGATATTGGCGATGTTGGCTTCATCTCCCTGCTTATTAAAGTCCTCCTCCGCCTTGGCGTTGGCTTCGGTATTCTTGAGCTGCCCCTCAAAGTTGTGGGTCTTGGCTCCGGCCTCGATAACACTAGCGGCCGACTCTTTGGAGAGCTTAGAGGCGCTCTTAGCCCCGAAGAAGCCGCGAGCTTCGTGGTAGGCGCTGCGGAGTGCGCCACCCTGCTTCTGAGCCTCGGAACTGCGGTTGGGAGCCTTCTTGCTCATCTCCTCGACCGATCCCAAATCAGCCGGGGGCGTCTTCTGGCTCTCATCGACCGCCTGGTAGAGTGGGCCATGTTCCCCGTGGCCCTGGGCAAGCGTCTGGTGGGCGGCTTCTACAGGTTGTCCCGTCTGAGCCGAGTGCTCCTCGGCCAGCGTGTCTTTCGCCTGTGAGTGGAGGAGATCGTGGCGGGTCTGGATGGCGCCAGCCTTAATCTCCGGCGAAGCGTCGGGGTGTTCAATAATCTTGTTCAACGTCTTGATCTTGGCGACTACGGCTGCACCTTGGTCAGCGCCCTTAACGCCGCCCTCGACGGCCGTATTCGTGCCGGGCTGGCGCTCCTTAGAGAGAGACTGCATTAGGCTATCCAAAGTCTGCTTGGGTTGGAGGCGGTCCATCGTGATGTTGGTAGCCGGCTTGCCATCGGCGATCTTCTGACCGGCGGCGACAACCTTATCCGAGCTGGCCTTGGGGGCAAAGAGATCGGAGACGTTCTTGCCGTTGCCAGCGCCCGGCTGAGTCTGTATCTTACCAGGCTTGCCGGCGTTAGCGACGATCTTGGCCTCCGGGCTATTCTCATCGACCTTAACCGCGCCACCGGGGGTTCTATCCGCGTCACGAGAAGCNNCCGGTAGGCCGAGGACTTCGGGGGTCTTCTCGCCGGCCGGAAGCGCCTTCTGATCGGCCGAGTTAATCTGATCCGCGTAGTCTGCGAGGCTCTTGAGTTTAGCCGCCGCCGAGGACGTGGAGAGCTGGGCTTTAAGTCTCTCAGTCGCGCCAATAGCCCCAACACCTTCGGTAGCACCGTGGATCACGCCGCCAGTTGCCGCGCCAGCCGCATACCCCTCTAGGGCTTGTTTGCCGATATTCTCGAGTATCTGCTTGGCGTTCTTACCTGCCGTCTCGGCACTGGTAACGGCGTTGAGCGCTCCACCGGCCGCCCCAAGTTTGCCGACCGAGTTGGCAGAACTGGCCATCCTGGCCGTCAGGGTTGCACCCTCCTCAGCCTGCGTAGCTTCGGGGGCCGCGATAAAGAGCCGTGCCTCTAGAGCAGCGATCGCTTGGTCTCGAACCGATTGCATTTTACCCGCCTGGATTTGATTTGCCGGGATATCTGTAGTCTGTTTACCGACCTGTTCGTTGAGAAGAATCCGATTCTGCTGGTCTGGGGTTAGATTCTCCCCCGCCGTACCAGTACCGAGGACTCCCTCAACCGTACTACCGGCCGCCTTGAGGATACCTTTACCGATATTGATTGGGTTGGCGTCCCGCTCGACTACTTTGGCCGCTCCGCCGATCTTCTGCATGAGATTCTGCTTTGGAGCCACCGGCGCAGTATAGGCATCCTTTAAGTGTCCTGTCAGGAGTTTGAGGGCGGCGGCGGCATTGGGATCGGTACGAGACTGGGCGTTAAACTGAGATAACGTTTGGGCTCGTTGCGGAAGAGGCAACTTAACGAACTGAGAGATAGCCTGTTGGTCGGCTTGGGCGGCGTTAGCCTGTGGGCTGCCCGGTAAATAAGTGGGGCCATTAGGGTCTCCACCCTTTAGTCCCGCCAATGCCTCGGCGTACGTTCCCACTAACTACTACCTGGTTTACCGAATACAGATGGATATTTCTGCTGCAATGAGGTAAGAAGCGCCTGCCCACTCAGAGAAGTCTTACTAACGTCTGACTGGATTTGCTTGGATAATTGTATATCGCTGGCCTTGCCACCACTTGCCTGGAGCTCAGAGATAACCCCTTGGATGGCGTTTCCGCCGTACTTAGCCGTCGCGTACTGGAAGGCAGTAATCGGGGTACCGTTGCTATCGGCAAATGCGACACCCCCAGACGGCGAGCGAGTAACCGTAAAGTCAGTGCCCTTGGCGTAATCGGTGGCCGCAGTATTAGCTTTATCAGAGGCACTAAGCTCAGCCGAGTACTCGCGATCCTCGGCGGTCTTCTCATCAGACAGTTCGTGGCTGGTAACGTAGGAGTTGACCTCCGACTGGTACTTAGTCGAGAGCGCACCCTCTTCAGCGTTGTACTCGTTCTCGGCGTTCTGCCCCTTGGTGGAGATGGCAGCCAGTTTATCCGCCCGCGTCTGATTGGCCGTCTGAACCGCCGTCTGGAACGAACCGTAGGTTAGGCGCTCGGCATTGGCGGCGAGACCGCTATTGCCTAGACCTCGACTAGAAGCGGTAAAGAGATCTTTGGCATCGTTACCCTGCTGGGTCGAGGTAGCCGTATTAGAGGCCTTAGTGAAAGCATCGTTGGCCGTATTGGTGTCGGTGGCATTGGTCGCTAGGACATCGTTGTACTTAGTGGTATCGCTCGCCGACTCCGCTTGGATATCGGGGTTATAGAGAGATTGAGCGATAGAGGTATAGTCCATCTAGGCCACCTTATTGCTGAGTTACCAAGTAGCCACCGAGGTAAACCGAATAGGGCGCGTTACCACTTCCCAGGGTGGTTCCTGAGCCCGTACTACAAGCTCCGAATAATTCTAGATAGTCACCCACTAGCATAGGGAGAGCGGGTGGTGCAAGCGTTACGGTAAAGGTATTTACGCCAGCGCTATCGTTTCGGGCGTCTTCAGAGAAGATTGGGCTACCATTCTTATACATAGCAGCGTTCATCGTACCGTTGGCCGCGGGGACAAAGTCAATCGCTGCCTGGAATAGGTAAAAGCCAGGGACAGTCACCGTATAGCGATAGTTGGTAACATTATCAAAGTTATTGCCGCTATCGTAGGTCTCGCCCTGTAAAACAATCTTGGTAGCCCCGGTCCCAGTCAGCGTTTGAGTGGTGGTCGGATAGGCCAAAAACTTGGAGCCATTGGAGACTTTGGTCTGGGGTACGAGTTCGGGAGGAGCGACTGGATTACCGAGCGGATCGTACCCAAACCAAGTAGCGGTATTCGGCGCAACCGGAGCGACGTTAATGCTGTTCTGGAGGAACTGGACGATAGCCGAGCCGTTGGAGACTATCTTGGCAAGGCGTAGGTTATTAGACGTTAGGGCCATGCCGGTGGTGGCGTTGTTCCCCACCCCGACGACGGTAATACCGCCCGATGAGTTCATGTCGATATAGCTATCCTGGTTGGCTGCCACCGTCACCGAGCCACCACCGTAACTAACGTAGAAGCCGTTGATATACGCTATACCGGCCGGGAGGGTGAAGGTGAAACCGGAGCCGACCGAGGTAATGACAAAGCCGGATACGACGAAGTTTATCCCCGCTAACGTGCGGAAGAGGCGGTCGTTAATGCCGGTCGCCAGGGCGGCCTCTTGAACGGAGCCGGATATAAGGCCGGTGCCGTCGATAGCGTTGTTGAAAGCCGCGAGCGCCTGGAAGTTCTGGCGGATCGCAAGACTTGTTAGTGGGTCATTTGTGGCCGGCGAACCCGGGTTGGGTAAAGAGAAACTCATCCTATCTCCGTATCTTTATTAAGCATAGCTGTTTTTGGTTCGATTGTCATGCTGTCTTCGTGCGGCACTACGCGATAATTGCCCGGGTTGGCCGCCACATCGTTAAAATCTATCTGGGTCTGCTGAGACAGGTGGTGACTTTCGTACCCCGGGAGCGTCAGCGTTACGCCTAGATCCCCGTCGTAGGAAGTCAGGTGGTGGATATCCTCACCCTTATGGACAATGATATATCGGCGCATTAGCTTGCCCCCGCGATCTGCGTATTGCCGACCAGCACCAGAGAAAATGTAACGTAGAAGGTCGCCGTCCCCCCTGTCTGATTAAAGACCGAGAACTCGTAGCGCTGGAGCGAGACGGTGTTGGTCGAGCTGGTGATGGCGTTATTGGCAAAGTGGTTCTTTAAGACNNTCCAGATCACCTGATCGGCCGCCGGTACCCCCCCGCCGCCGGAGCCCGGAAGTGAGACATTTATAACGTACTCGCCGCCGTTGAGGGCTTGCGGGTAGGCAGTAGCCGAGGCTTCGAGGGCTGTAGCGAGGGTCGTCGTCGGGTTGGAAGTCGGAGATATACCGGGACCACTGGGATTGACGTAGAGGTCGGCATAGGCCGTTGAGAGGAAGGTCGTCACCCCGGTAATGCTGGTACCGGATAAGCCAACCGGCGGCCCGACATCGACTACGGCATTGCCCCAGGCATTATTGCCCACGGAGCCTATGTAGAAGCCGAAGTTGGTGATCGTCAGGAGCCGGAGCTGATTAGCCGTTAGCGAGTTATTGGGTATCGTCGTGGGGTCGAAGTTGGCGTTGAGGAAGTCCATGACCGCCTGCATATCTTGTTGCAAGAGCGCGGTAGGAGATTGGCCATTAGTCGGCTGAGAAGGCTGAAGTAGGCCAGCCATTAGTTCGGACTCTCACGCTTGAGTTTGTAGGTGAAGCTATGCTCGAAAACCCGCCAGGGTTGGTTGGAGTTGAAGCTACCAAATATCACTTGGATGAAGTGGCCTTGGCCCGGTAAGCCCTGCTGGGCATAGACGGTGGCCGCCACATCCCAGAAGATGCCCGACTCGTCCCAGGTGATCCCAGCCTCGTCCCAGGTCACGCCCCCACTGGCGAGCGAGATCGGCGGCAGATTATAACTCAGCACCCCAAAGTCGATGCTGACGCCGTTCTGGAGGAAGTATGGCCCCTCGGTGTCGGCAAAGACGTTGTAGTACTTGTAGCGCTTCCGCATGGCCGGATCGTCGAAGTCGAAGACCTTACTCTTCCAATAGGCGTTATAGGCTCCGATTGAGTAGTTGAGTAAGGTCGGTGGCGTACCGTTCGTCCAGCTCGAGACCGTTAAGGTCGTAGCCGAGTTGGCGGTAATCACCCCGCTATAGACGAGCGCCGTACCGAGGCCGACATAGACCTTGGCGTCGACGAATTGGTTGGTCGCCCAGGCGGCCGTGGAGTCGACGAGCGTCGTCGAACTAGAACCGGTGACGGTACCGTTGTATCCCGCGATATCGGCGTAGCCCTGGAAGAGCTCATAGATATTGCCTTGGTTGGCGTCGCCCATAACGGTCGAGTCGATCTGATTAAAGCGGAAGTTGCAGGCCCACGACCCCGGGAAGTCGTCCCATATCAAGAAGCGCTTTAAGATGAGGTCGTAGCAGATCGCCTTATTGGGGGTGGCTGAGGCGGCTGAGGCGTAGCCGACAAGGTACTTCTTCTCATTGGCATTGTAGACCCCCCAGGCGAGACTCTGAGCCGAGTTGTTCATGTCGTTTTGGAAGGTGCCGTTTATCGGGTCTGATACCAACTGGACGGTGTTGTTCTGGAGGGCGTAGATCCCGTCGCGGGCCATAAAGAGAATGATCGACTCCACGTTGCGGATGGTGCGAAAGGCCACGCAGCCGACCGAGGAGTTGACCTGCACGAGCGACAGGTTGCCGATAGTAGTGTTGGTTCCGGCACCGAGCGGCTCGCCCTTAATGTACCAGACCGAGTCGGACTTAAAGACGACCAGAGCATCATTTAAGACACCGAGGCCGGTGATGTTCTGGCCATCGTTAGTGTTGACCTGGAGATAGTTATTGGCCGGCCAGGTGGTCATATCCCCCGCATTGGAGAAGTAGATCGTCGAGCCCTGGGCGATCCAGCCGCGGTTCTTGTGGACCTTGATGTTAGTGGGCTGAGTGAAGACCCCGCTGATACCACCGACGATCCCGCAAGTCGAGCCGTTGTACTGGATGAAGTCGTTGCCATCGACCCCGTACATCACGTCGTTGTACATATCGAAGTCGAGCGGCGTGGAAGGGTTGAAGGACGCGATATTGAGCTGCGTCGAGCCACCGACATTGTTATAGGCATACCAGTTGAGGCCTTCGGCATAGACGAGTTGCTTTACCCCGGTCGAGCGGTAGTAGGCGAAACCACCAAGCGTCTGGGCAGAGAGCTTGGTGGTTAAGAGTTTGGTGTAGCCCTGCCGTGGCAAGAGCGCCCCGATCGAGTCGAGCACTGTGTTAAGGGTATCGGGCGATTGTGCGGGGGCAACCGAGACGGGATCATCGGTGGTGTTGACCCCGTCGAACTCATTAAGTGAGTAGACGAGTTTCTGCTTTAGGGCAGCCTTCTGCGGCTTCGACTTCGGTTGGGCGAATTGGCTAGCCATTATGCTCGTGCTCCTGTGGTCATTATACTCACCTCGGCACCCGAACCCAAGTATCTTCGTCCGGCACTTCGACCGGGGTAAAGCCGCTCTGAGCCGTATTGATCCCCGTAAAGCCGACGCCGATTGGCCCCGTGCCGGTCCAGCCGCCATTCTGGACGGTGGAGTGCGGCGAGAACGGTGTCCCGATCGGACCTGTCGGTATCCAGAAGAACGGGTTGTAGATGGCGGCTCCGGCGATCTGCGTCAGGCTGCGACCAGTCGGATTGGTGGGGGTTGGGTATGGCGGGTGGATCGGCTGGAGTTGGAGGCGCTTCGGTAGCCGGTTACGCAAGGGCTGGCTGGTCGGGTGTATCCAGGTCGAGACTAGCGGAGCAACTACCGGCTTAACGTCCTGCCAGAAGTTACCGTACTTCTGGGGTTGCTGACGCTTGATCCAACGATGGCCCACCGGCTGGTTCTGGGGATGCAGCCAGCCGGTGGGCAGCTCGCGCGTCTCCTCCAGGCCAAAGATCTGCTTCGGGTACTGCGGCTGCTGCCGTTTAGTTACACGGTTGCGTAAGAATTGGTTGGTCGGATGGACCCAGTAGCTAACGAACGGCGCTTCCGAAGCCTGGGCCGGGAACGGCGGCTCGACGCGCGGAAGCTGCATCCGCTTAGGCAAGCGGTTGCGGAGAGGCTGATTAGTCGGATGGAGCCACATAGAGACGTACGGAGCCTGAGAGACGATTGGGTAGAACTGCTGCGGTGGTTTGGGCTGCTGGCGAGACCTGATCCTATTGCGGAGTGGTTGGTTAACCGGGTGGACCCAGTACGACAAGTACGGTGGTTCAGAGGCCAGTGGCGGGAAGGGCGGATGAAACTCTCCGGGCTGCTGCGGTCTCCGTATCCGGCTCCTAAGCGGTTGGCTCGTTGGTTGCACCCATCCGGCCAAGTTAGGAGCAACCGGAGCGCTCGTCGTAGCGTACCAAGGGTTGAACGGGTTGGGCGGCTGCTGACGTTTCGGTACGCGGTTCCTCTGCGGCTCATTGACCGGCTTGACCCAGTAGGGCAGATCCGGGGCTTCGGTGGTCGAGTTGAGCGCCCCGCCCGGGATCTCGATAAGGCGAGACTTGCGACGGGTCGGGTTCTCCGGTAAGCGGTGCCATTGGCTGACCAGCGGCGTCGTATTGACCGGCTGGTTATCCGCCCAGAACGTGCCGTAGCTCTGTGGCTGTTGTGGTCGCCTGATCCGGTTCCTTAGAGGCTGCTGAGTGGGGTGGTTCCAGTACGAGAGATACGGAGCCTCGGACGGTAGTGCTGGGAACGGTGGGTGCATCTCCCCCGGCTGCTGAGGCCGACGTATTCGGTTTCGAAGCGGCTGATTAGTCGGATGTACCCAGTAACTAAGTTCTGGGGCTTCCGAGCCTAGCGGCGGATAAGGCGGATGGATCTGTGGGATCTGAGTACGCCGAGGTATCCGGTTGCGGATAGGTTGGTTGACGGGCTGCTTCCAGTAAGAGACGTAGGGAGCTTCCGAGGACTGCGGTAAGCCTACCCATTCTTCCGGGGGCTGCTGACGGTTTAGCTTGCGGGTGTTCGAGCGCTGCGGTTGATTGACCGGGTGTAGCCACATCGCCACATCATTAGCCGGGGTGATCCCCGAACTAGACGAGACCGGCGGTACCCATTCAGGCATCGGCTGTTGACGCTTAGAGATTCTACTTCGTAATGGTTGGTTGGTTGGTTGATGCCAGTAACTTAGATAAGGTGCTGCCGACGGAAGCGCTGGATATGGAGGGTGCATCTCCCCCGGTTGCTGGCGCTTCTTGATGCTATTGCGAAGCGGTTGGTTAACATCCTGAACCCAATCGGCTAAGTACGGAGCTTCGCTCGGTAGAGCCGGGAAGGGCGGATGTATATATGAGGGTTGCTGACGCCCCAGTCGCTTTTGCTGAGAGCGTAGGGGCTCATTGGTAGGTTGTACCCAATACGATAAATAGGGAGCCTGGCTACCTAGCGGAAGCGGAGGGACACGCCGTTTGGGGTAATAACGAAAGGTAGCCATCAGTACTCCAGAAGTTTAGGCTTGGAGTTCTGGGGCTGATAATCTAGCCCTTGGCGCTTGTATTGAGAGGGATAGATAGTCGTGGTCGCGCCAGATCCAAAGGGTAGGATCTCTAGCGCCGCCGCCGCCCAAGGGTTGGAAGTAATGGTGCCGTTGATAGTGACGTTCGTCCCCGCCACCGTCGTAACGTCATTCTGGCGCAAGAAGTCGGTGGTGGCAAAGGTACCGGCGTTCTTGACCTCCACGAGGATCTGAGCCGTGCCGGCCGTCAGGGTATTGTTATCGGCGTGAGCGATCACTCCCACCACCAAGGACTTAGCGGTCGTAGTAGTTAGGGTAACGCTAGGAGCCGTACTACTCCCCGTAGCCGTGGCCGTGGCCCCGATCGCTCCTGAACCGTTAGTACCAGTAGTCGCCGCCCCGATAAAGGCCGCCACGATGGCGTTAGCCTGGGGGAAGTTCGAGCCGCTAAAGTTAACGGTCGTCGTCTGAGCCGTCACTACGGCCGCGGCAAAGACTCTCCAGATCTCCGCAAACCCATTCGCTGCCAAGCCATTAGGTGAGGCAGATAAGCCGGTAGTCGTCCAGGTGGTGACACCTGTTGTGGTGATGCTCGATATATTGGAACCATTCTGACTCTCATAATCGAAGGCCAGGAGAAGTTCATTGGTGCCGACAGTCGTAAGCGCTGCTGTGGTAATCGAGTTTACCCCGTTGCCGGTGCCGGTGACATCAGCGTCGAGCACCACGCCACCACTATAGGTGACGATGATTGCCTCCCAGAGCGATGCCGAAGTGCCGAAGGTCGCCGACTGCGTACCCGTGGCCGAGGTCGTCTTATCCATGATCGAGAGGTCGGCGGCGGTAGTATTAGTATCGAGGAAGTTGCCGTAGCCTGTGCCAACCGTGTTCGCAGATCCTAGAGTACTTCCTTGGATCGCCACATCGAGCATGACGGCGGCATTGGTACTGGTAGCCGTAGCGCCAGTTGCCGGGGCCGATGGGCCGGACGCGTTAGCCTTCTTGGTCGGGCCGGTACTCCATATACCGCTAGAGTTAGAGTATTCGCGGAAACCGTAGACCGTCGTCTGACTGAGAGTGCCGCCGAAGTGTAGCGTGATAGTCGTTGCCGATGCCGGCATATTCATACAATGGAAGTAAGTGAGGACTCCAAGACCAGAGAAAGCCGCCTCGCTCGTAAACTTAACCCAGGTATTGCTTCCGCTATCCGTGACCGAGCTGACCGTGGTACTCCCGGCGGTGTAGACGTAAACGATCCCCAGATTGCCAACCGTCGTGGCAGATCCAGGGGTCAAGACCTCGGTGCTGGTAGTGGCTAGTGAACTGCCGGTGATATCTTGGACTTTAGCGTAGGTAGTAGCCATTAGCGGATCACCATTGGGGTAGAAGCCGACATGAAGTTAACCGGGTTTAGCGTGTAGGCCGCTATCGCCATCCCCCAGGTAGAGAGGTTGCCCGTCCAGGCCCAGGCGACGGCCGGGGTTACGATCGTATCGGCATTGCCGTCGGCCAGTCCGGCGTTCATCAGGGTTGGCCAGCCCTGGCTACGGACGGCAAGCGGCGGCGTACTGGAGTATATCGAGGCGCTTGTATAAGGACTTGAGCCTCCTGTCCCTAGACCACTTACGACAAGGTCTATGCTGCCCGCTGTGGGAGTCGAGGCCACAATAGAACCGGTGGCGACGTTCGAGGCGCTGTTGCCATTGGCCGTCACGTCTACCGTCGAAAAGTTGCCGTTATACTCCGCCACCGTCAGAGTAACATCATTCTGAGAGACAAAGTTGGCCGTTATGCTATCGCTCGTGGTGAGAGCCGTAGCGAGCACGGTGCGGATAATAGAGATCGTCGGACCGCTGCTCGGAGAGTGGACATCGACTACCCAGATATTGCTTTGGGTATCGGTGACGCTCGAGACCTGGTTGCCACCGCTCAGTTTAACGATCCCGATAAGGGTGTTGCCAACCGTCGTATTGGCCCCCGGCGTTAAGGCGAGAAGCGTGACGTTGGTGGTAGAACCTGTCGTTCCGAGGAGTTGCTTAAACGAGCCCATCGTCCCGTTACCCCGCTAGTATTCTGGACTTCGCCTCTTTTTCCATATCGTCGAGTCGCTGGTTCAGGGATACGCAACCAGCCTTCAGGCACTCCTCCTGGGCACAGACCAAACCGTGGCAATTCAAGCAAGTACCCCGCGTTACCGGCTGGGTGCTATCGAGACCCATCTCGCGCTTAAATTGGGCACCTGGATCATAGACCCAGGTAAACCCACAATGAACGCAAGAGCGCGTCTCCCCCTCGACCCAGCTCATAGTGGCTGGGTCGAGTGACCTGAAGTATCCGCTTGGCCGTTCGAGAGCCTTCAAGAGAGACCTCCTCTTATTCTTGGTGGAAGAAGACGCCGGTGTTCGAGTCGGTACCACCGGATACGGCTGCGTATTCCATGATGATGCCGTTCGAGGCGGTGGCGGGAAGCAAGAGCTCCGAGTCGGGGATGGCTACCCAGCGGAAGCCAGCGCGAGCGTTGACACCGATGGCGAAGAGCACCGTCGAGGCGGTACCAGCGGCGGTGGAGTTCGCACCACCAACACACACGGCAGCGGCATCGGCGGTATCCAGCGGTGCCGGCGTAGCGGCAGTCCAGGTACCCGAGGTAGTCTGGCGTTTAATTCTGATCTGATAGTTCTGGTCGACCGGCGCGGCGGCGGCGGCGGTGGCAAAGTCCCACTCATAGATAGCCCCACGGGTGGCCGCGGTACCTTCCAGCTTGACGATACCAGCCGTAGCGGCCGTCGAGTTGGCGGTAGGGTTGTTACCAGTTGTTGCGAAACGCTTGAGTGCCATTAAATTGGCTCCTTATTTAATTACTAATCTTCCCAGCTCGATGGATCGCCCAGGTCGGTCGGCGTCTTGCCGTCCTTCTTATACAAAGGAGGCCAAGGTCCACTCCCGCCAGGCGATTGAGGCTTGGCATCTTCGGTGTCTTGGTCATCGTGCATCTCCGCCTTGTCGATAACCTCGTTCTGAGGCGTCTCGGGTTGGGCGGGAACTTCTGGGGCTAATGTCGGATCTTCGGTTGAAGGGTTCATAACACTCCTTATATTATACTCATGCTTTTTTAATTACAATGCTTACACTTACAGGCCTATTATAGCGTACGCACCTCCTCCACCGTTACCCCATTATCATCCAGAAAGCTATACCCGAAGTCGCAGCGCCGCCACCAGGACTCCATATTGCCGGTCGCTAGGTTAACGGCCATGCGACCATGCCGACGGCGGATCGGTACGGCATCCTCCGGCAACTCGGTGAAGTCGATATCGTACCAGTCGTCCCCGTAGAAGCAGGAAACTCGGACCAGCGGCCCATGCTCTTCTTCGGGTGAGCCGTCCTTAATATCGCGCAGGATATTGGCTCCCGGCCGGTAGGGCGAAACATCACCCAGGTAGGCCTCATTATGAATGTAGCCGTCGGCGTACTCGGCCTCGACCGAGGTATCATAGTCCGGGCTCATTGCTCGATCCAGTCGGCGATCAGGTAGATCGGGATCGTCGGGCCCGGGTAAGCAGCAATCGTCGTCTGGAGCTGGGTGCGAAAGAGCTGCGCGTACATCTTGCCCCCGGCGGTCGTCGTGGGGCTGCCAGCACCATACGGTGTCGTTGATGAGACGAAGTTAGCCTTTACCCCGGTCATCGAGGCGAGGCCATCACCGGTCGGTAGCGTCGACGGGGTCTGAGCAGCGGCTACTACTGACCCCACGATCTCCATGCCGGGCCCGGGGATATTATTGCTAACCATATAAGTTAGAGCCGAGAGCTCGGCCCAACTGCCGCTAAAGACGACCCCTTGGAGTTTGAGGAAGGAGTTCTCGGTCGCGGTGACGGGGTAGAGCTGGTAGTCCGAGACCGAGTCGTCGATACTCTTCCAGTAGCAGTCCGTCCGATTGGGTGTCTCGGTGGCCCCGTTAGAGCCGTTGAACTCCGACCAGCTCGGGGTCGAAGACATGGACTACGCCTTGGGAGTTTCGGGAGTCGGGTCAGCCGGAGCGGTCGCTAGCGCCTTGAGTTCGGCCTTGGCCGCTTCAACCGCCGTCTCGCGCTTCGTCACCTTGTCCTCGCGGTCAGCCACGGCGCCCTCAGCTTCGGCTAGGTTCTTCTTGCCACTCTCGAGCTCGGCCAGTTGCCCCTTAACGGCGGTTGCCAGTTCGTAGAGATCGGCTTGCTGCTTATCGAGCTTGGCCTGGAGCGGTGACGCGCCGGTGACGCTGTCTTCCAGCTCCTTGACTTTAGATACTACGGCATCGAGGTGGTCGGTAAGTTCACTCATACAAAAGTCCTTTTGCTTAACAGTTTACACTGGCCTAGAAGGGATTTCCAGTATTTGAGAAGAAGGTGCCGGCCTGGAGGTCGTAGTCGGTGGTTCCGACCGAGGTCTGCGTCTTGAAGTAGGCCTGGAGGCGATCGGTGATACTACCCCCACCGGGGACGAAACCGAGCGTGGTCAGGCGCGCTGAGACCTGGTCGTTGGTCGAGCCAGCGCCGCCGGAGTTCTTACCCTTAAAGAAGGCGTTCTTGGCATAACTTAGGTCTGTAGCCGTCGAGATCCCGGGCTGGGCTTGGTACCAAGGCAGGCCTTCTTGGACGAGGATAGCCATTAGTTTAAGACCCCATAGCTAATCTCGGTCCGCCGCACCCGCTTGGGTTCTTGGATCTGGCGATCACGCAAGGTGCGCTGGAGCGAGTTCAGGAGTTGATTATACCTATTCTGCATAGCGGTGGTGTCGGCTTCGTCTTTAATCATCATGTCGATAGCCGCCTGGACCGCGATCATATCGTGGTGCTCCGAGGGGATCGGCGAGACATCGGCTAAGTTAACGAGATCGGGGAGGCGCTGGACGTAGGTCATCAGCACCGGGATGGCCGTCTGGGGCACCGGGTTGAAGCCAACGCTCGTCCCCATGACGTAGTAGGACAGGGGCGAGTTTTGGGTAACGACGGTGGCAAGCGAGTAGTTGTTCCAGACCTTCTCATTCTGGTCGATCGGGGGGATCGGCTCATTGGTGTCGTTGCGCTCGATCCGCTTAAACTTCAGAAAGTCCGAGGGTAGCGTGTAGAACTCGATGGTCGGGATCGTTCCCCCGCCGGACGGGTTAAGAAGCGACTGCACCTCGAAGAAGTCCTCGTATTCGTGGACGATCTCCTTGGCCACATCCTGCTGCGCTACATTGATGGCGTAGGTGATGGCAGCCTGGGTGAAGTTTTGGAAGGTCGTCTCGTCGATGAAGAATTGGACCCGCGATATGAGATCAGAGAGCGACGCCATTAGCGACTCCTCGGGTTAGTGACGACACCATTATGAAAGCGGACTTCGTGGGCGGCCTGGTGAACGAGATCCTTGGAAGCCTCTCGGCGCTTCTCGGCCCGAGCTTCTTCCTGAGCCTCGATCTTATCCATGTACCAGTCGCCGCCCTTGCGCCAGCCGACATGAGCCGACGCGGCGGACTTAGCGGCCCGGTCGAGATCGCGGCGGTCCGGCAAGCGGAAGGTGCCATCGTCGTTGGTAACGTGCCATAAGAGAAAGGGCCTATCAGCCCCCGTCGGGACGATGATCGTCGACGAGCGGATTTGGAAAACTCCCCAGAGTTTCATGCGCGCGTCGTAGAGCAAGCGCATATCCGGGGCGATCTTGACCAACTCATTATTAAAGCTCTGCTCGTTCATCGTACCTCCGTCCCCCGGTACCCCCACGGCCTTGCGACCTTCTGGGGTACCGGGCTCTGCCTAGTTATTAGTTGAGGCAGTTGACGTACTTGATGTTGCGGTTCGGAGCTTCCGAGTAGAACTGAGCATCGTAGAGCATGGCGTACTGGTAGGCATCCTGGTTGGACGCAGCCATCAACGGGTGAAGGACCGAGTCGCCATTAAGTACCCACTCAATATCGCTCTGCTGGAAGATCTTCCAGCTCGAAGTGTCGAGACCCCACATCTTGGCCAGGGGTGCCTGACGCGATGCGACCACCGGGGCGCCGTCGAACGACAGACCCTCGGCGAGGTTGGTCCGTAGGTCTTGCGACCGCTGGAACCCACCGGAGAACTGAGGCGCGGTAATGCCTTCTACCGGGTAGCGCTTGTTACCGAGCAAGATGTTCGAGTAGGTGCGCCGAGTATCGTAGCCAGTAATGAAGACATCAATGTAGCCTCCACCGATCTTACGAGCCTGGTCGACTCCGTACTGCATCTTATTCTCGGACAAGTGGACCGTCGAGTCGCCGGGGACGGAACCCGTACCGGAGGCGGCGCTAATGTCGACACGGTTGCCGAAGAGGATCGGGAAGCTGGCCTTGGCGTTACCGAAGTAAGACGCACCCGAGAAGTCGGTACCATCATCGACCGTGAAGTCGAGACCGTTCATTTCATAGGTGGCCGTAGCCGAGGTGTTGTTTCCCTGGCGCGCAACGGTGGCGCCCGAGGTGATCGAGGTCTGGGCCGTGGTCATCGTGAGAGTCAACGTGGTGGCGTTGATCGCGGCGATGGCCGAACCAGCGGTGAGGCCGGCGTCGACGGTGGTCTGGTTGGTACCACCATTCCAGAACTCAATAATCATCCCGACCGCTAAGTTGGTAACGTCGGTTACGACGACCGAGGTCGAAGAGGTAACGGTACCGTTAGTGACGGTGATCTTACCAGTTCCATAGTAGAGCTGGCGCGAGAGGTCGGTGACGTAGTCGGACAGGCCGAACTTGATTTCCTCTTCCAGCACATCGGCGAAGGCCGCGGTGTCGGTTGCGGAAGTACGCATCACACGGTTAGAGATCTGACCACGCAGGTAGGTGGTCGCAATGTTGATGTTCGAGTTGATGTAACTCTGAGCACCGGCTTGAGGCAGAGTGCCGTTGTCCGGGCGGGAACCTACTCCCGAGTTACGCTGGGCGCGCATGGGTCGAACGATGCGCTTACCTTGACCACCGACCGAGACTTTCGTCTTGTCGACAATGGCCCAGAGTGCGCACTCATTGTTCAACTCATCCTCAACCATGCCAGGATAGACTTCCTTTAAAATGGAAGAGACTGTGGCTTCTGTAGCAGTTGCCATGAGGACTCCTTAAATTGTTATTGTTGTTTAGCTCGCGGGTACGTTGCGTTGGATCGCGCGCATAATTCGACCCTTAGAGTCTCCGGGCTTTATCTCCGTCTCTGCTGGCGTTTTACCACCACCAGGTCCGGGCTTCTCCGCCGAGGCGGTTGGTTGGCCGGCCTTTGCTAAGGCTTCCTTAACGGCGTTCTCAACGATCGTAGTTTGGTTCAGCGAAAGATACGCTGCCTCCAGCCCTGCCATGTTCTTCACACCCAGCTCATCGGCCTTGGCGGCTACGGCTTTGACACCGTCTTCGTCGAGACCGTACTTAGTGCCGAGAGTTTGGAGGTCGGTACGGGCTTGGATCTGATCTTGCCGGACATAGCCATTCTTGGCTAGGTGGGCGTCTAGTGCCGCGGCTACTTCAGGATCTAACTCCTGGTCAGTAGTAGTGGCGGGGGGTGCTACCGCATTAGCAATTCGGTCCTGAACTTCCTGAGCCTTAGCGGCTCGGGCCTCCGCAGCCGTAGCGCGCTCTTCAGCGGCCTTAGCCTTGTCGTTAACTTCTTGGAACCTGCTAAACGGTACGGTCTTATCGTCACCTTCCTTACCTTCCGTTGTAACGGGTGTCTCCCCGGGGTCTTTCGGTGGGTCGATAGTCGCAACCGGTGGGGTTGCGGGGTCACTTACGGGTGGGGTGGCGGGGTCCTTTACGCCGGGGGTCTCTTCCATTCGAGCTCCTTGACACTTTTTAACGAGGTTTCGTGCCCTCAAAAATTATATTGTAAAACTAATCTACGCCGAGATAGGCGCGGGGTCCTTGACGACGGCTGGGCGGTAAGGGACTGGCCTTGCCCGCATCCTTGTCATCAGAAGGAACCGACTTCACCTGAGCATCTACGGGGCTTAGGGTTCGTCGGTTATTGGGTCGCTTAACACTGGCTTGGGTACTATCCTTGCCAGCCGCCATCGCACCCATCGCTTCCGAGTCGAGGATGCGCGAGCGTAGTGGCTTAGTCGCGCCGGTGTTGTTGGCTCCGATAGCGTTATCGGGGCTACGGAGGGGGTTGTTGTTGGCAACATTGGCCCCCTTGCGAGGAGCTTTAGACGGGAACGTGCCAGCCGCCATCTCTAGTCCTCCTCAGCCGCGGGCTTTGGCCCTTGGAAGCCGCAGGTCGCGCAGGTGCCGTCCTTGTCGNNTGTTGGTTAAGCCGCTATTATGGCAGTTCTGGCAGTTACCCGGATCAGCGATGCTGCCGTCGGGAGTTACCCGCTCATCGCCATGGATAATCTCGTCTAGGACGTCGGTCTTCAAATCATCTTCAGCCACTATTAGTCTCCTTAATATCTTCATTATATATACCGCTAGGCTTTCTTCAAGTTATTTGTCTTTTTGGCCGGGGTTTTCTTCTTGGCCGCGGCGGCTTGACCCCCCGGTACGGCGGCCGCGATCTTGTCCTTGGTAGCTTGCTTGGCTTGCATGGCGGCTTCTGAGGCCATCTGGTTCTTGACGGCGCCGGCGTGTTGGATGGCCTCGTGCGGCATCAGCGGCCGCGGGGTCTTATTAGTCGGATCGAGGGCCGCTTGGTTGACCTTCTGCGTCTTAGCCAGGGGCAGGCCAGATGGTTGGGNNGGCTTCGTCACGGTACCGATCGGGCCCGGGCCGGCATCGGTCGGCGGGGCGGCCTTGGCCGGTTTATTCTTAAAGATCTGGGGGTTAGAGGGGATTGCGCCGTTCGGGCGCTCCATCAGGCCGGGAGTAGGAATAAGCGACATGAGCGCCGTGATGTGGTCTTGGACGTGGAGCTGGAAGAGCGTCTTAATCGGCTCCGGCACCGTCTTCCAACCGGCGGTCGCCATGACCTGCGAGTGGGTCTCGATGTGGACCTGGTGGTTGTCGGAGATACCGACCGACCGCGGCTTGCCGTCGAGCATATCATTGTCCTCTGAGATGGCTTGCGCTTCAGCTTGGGCCGGGTCTTGGACGTTGAGACCACCCCGCTGGACGATCTCGGCCACGTCGGACTCGACGCCGTACTTACTCATCCATTGGGTGCGCTCGTTCGGCGTCATATCGAGGAAGGAGGCCGGTCGCAGCGTGACGGACTCGCTTCGCTTGATCGGCTCGACATTGAGGGAGTTAGCGATCTGGGCCAGCGTGTAGCTCATATTGATGTGGTCGGAGATATGAGCCGAGATGGCGTTCTTGATTGATAACTTAGCCTTCAAGAAGGCCGGTGACTTGACCAGTTGGCCGTGGATACGGATGTGGGTAGCGTGGTCTTCCTGCTTGGCCGGCTCACCGAGGATCTTGCCCTTCATAAGTTGCTGGTTCTCACTAATCGCTCGCTCGATATCGGCGTCGTCGGACTTGGTGGCGTCATCGAGATCGGGGCTACCCAAGGCTTTAATAAACTGGTCGGGAGTCAGGACCTTGGCGTCCATCATATTGAGTAAGAACTCCTGCTTATCGGCCAGGGAGTAGGGCATATTACTACCCGAGATGACCTTGACTTGGTCGTCGATCTGGATCATGGCGGGGGTCAGCTTCTCGAAGTCGTAGACGCCGAGAGCGTTGGTCGAGCGCGAGCGGATCATCCGGTCGACACTCTCGACTTGGTTGGTCTTGAAGGTCAGGAGCGCCTTCTTCGATACGCGCGCCTGGAAGTCGTCGAGGTTGTCACGCATTAGTAACAGGTTATTGGAGTCACCCTCTTGGAGGCGGTTGACCAGCTCCCCGGAGGCCTTGGAGCCGGGAGACTTGCCATAGGAAGCAGAGTGGTTGCCGGCCAGGTCGTCGAGGTCGGAGGCTAGACGAGCTAAGTGGAGCTCCACATACTGCGGTAATTGAGCCGGGGTCGCCTGCTCGGGCTTCCCGCCGGGCGACGGGTCGAACTCCAAGAATTGGCCGACCTCATCGGTGATGACGTTGACGTTGGCGTTGCGCGGCATGGTGTAGTTGATCTTGGCCATCAGGCGACCGTTCTCTTGGACGATACTCATAAATTGGTTGTAGGCCCGCTGGGGTGAGCGCAGGTCGCGAACGGGGGCGCCACCGTCGAGGATCGTCCCCTGGACATCAGCCAGGTAGAACTCGAACGGGTAGAAGTTCTGCGGCCAGATCTGATTACGCAAGAGGATGCCGTTATCGGTCGTGACGACCAGGCGGATGATCCACTTGCCGCCGTACTTCGCCTGCTCCTCGGTCGGTTCAATGCCAGGCATGGCCGGCTGGATGTACTCGCGCTTGTAGAGCTCGCGGACAATGACGGTGGAGTACGGACCTTGGGCATCGGTCAACCCGACCGCCCCGTTGGTCTGGGCTCGGATCTGGGCTTCTTTTAAGTAGCTTGATGAGACCTTATTATCGGCCGAGACCTTCTCGGTGTTCTTATACAGCGGATTAGAGCGGATCTCCCCCAGGGTCCGCGGCAGGGCGTGTTCGATATAGCGACAACTCTCCACATCGTAGGCCAGGGCGTCCCAGTACATCTCGAACGGATCGACGCGCTCGATCATCACCTCGCCGTAAGAGTTGGTGGTGGGCGTATCGAGCCCCTCCATCGTATACGGGCTGGTCGGGGCGATGGCGTCCTTGTCCCAGAGGATCTTGGCTACCCCGACCTTGTACTTGTAGGCGTCCCAGGTGATCTGCTTGTACTTGCGGTTGAGTTCGCAGTGCTCATAGAGATAGTCGAGGTAGTGCCCCTCGACCTTGGCCCGGACGTAGGCGTCGTCGGATGGTGAGCCGGGCATGATCTTACTCTGCGGGTGGTCGCGGTTGAGCCACATGACGACATACCGGGCGTTCTTCTTGACCAGGTTAATGACGAGCTTATTATCGAGTTTTACATTGGTACGGCGGACCTGGCCGGCTACTCGGTCGAAAGCGATGTACTGCTCCCCGGCGATGAACTGGTCGTTGAGCCACCACTCGTACTCGGCCCGCTTGCGGCTCTTAACGAGATCATCATGGATCTTGGTGGCCTCTTCGACCAGCCGCTCCTCTTCGCGCTCCTCCTCCGTCTTACCGCGAAACTTCTGCAAGAGTGCCGAGGCGAGAGACGGGTTATCGACGGGGGTGTTGGGTTGCATCAGCCTTCCTCAATGTATTCGTCTTCGCGGCCAAGCTGCCGGGCGATACCGAGCATCACCTCTTCGCGGTCAGCTTCGTCGATCGGGACCATATTAGACTCGGTGATGGCGCGTCCTCGGTTCTCACCTCGAACCTTCTTACCGGGGACGCCGATCTGGATCTTGGGCCGGGCCGCCTCATACTCATTAAAGGTCGGGGCCATGATCTTGGCGGTCAGGCTATCAACTTGGGCATCGTGGCGCTTGCCCGAGCGGTCTATTAACAAGATGAGGCAGATATTTAGTAATACCAGCGCGCCGATGGTCACGTCGTAGATCATCCTTTTCTCCCCATCTCATGCTTGGGCATCGGTCCACCCTCGGCTCCGATGATCGTCTCGTGCTGGATGCGGCCGTAGTTATCGAGATCGGCCAAAATGCGGTCGGCTGGGTTCTGATGGACGCCGAACTGGTTCGTAGTAGTCTCGGGGATAAAGAAGATCTTGGTCAGGCGTGGGTCATCGTTGAGTTTACCGAGCCACTGCTTGACGGCGACCCGTAGATTGGCCGCGTCGTTGTCGGGGAGGAGGCTAACGAAGGCCAAGACGTGCTCTCGGTTCAACGACCCCTTCTCCCAGATATCCTGCTCGATCTCGGCCCGCGTCTTCATATATATGAGTATAGGCCACGCCACCCAAAACAAGCAATAGCGTCTTGACACCGGGATATCGGGAGGTCTAAAGTGGTAATACCTAGCCGCGTGAAATACGTCTAGGGGCGGTGCTCGAGCCCGCGAAACACCACTAAAATCTTGGATAACAAAAAACCCCTCGTTACAGCGAGAGGCTTAATAAAGTTGTGCCGAGTGAAATACTCTCCCACTTTAGCACGTTATCCACCTAGGAGTCAACCCCTGTGGACAAAATTACCCAAGCAGATATAAATAGGACTATAGGCAATAGTAAAAGAGATATCTCATCACCTATAGCCTATAGCCTAACTACCAAGGAGGCGGATACTGTGATGCAAGAAGCCGCGGACCTGATCGACGATAGTCGTTACCGGCCGTTCTTCTTTAAGCGGCTCTACAACCTCGGACCGGCTAAGTTCCTGGAGCTCGCCGATCGGGCCCGGGCCGGCGCCCAACCCGCCAGACTATTTTGCAAACTATTAAAGGAGACTTGAGATGCCGCAGTATAGAGTCCGCGTTTTAAACGTCGACACCGGTGAGATCGACTGGATCTCCATGTGGGCCGATGACGTACGACAAGCCAACCGAAAAGCCCTGAAGCTAGCGGCTAAGTTGTTGGAAACGCCCAATGTAGAGCTTGCCGAAGTATGATAGCCTAGTATAGGCTTCACTTGTGAGGTGGAGTTTCAGCAGGTGTCCCGGCCTTAGTACAGCCGGGACTCTTTTTGCCCTTTTCTTTTAAGCGCGAGCGATATACGATATATCCAACAGGAGGCAGTTTGTGATTAAGAAACTCTCATCGCTCTCGGACGAGGTGGCCAACCGGCTCTCCGGCGAACGCAACCAGTCAGCCCTCGTCGAAGGGTTGCTCCGCCGCCACTTCGGGATGCCGGCCATCACCGATACGGCCGCTCATAATAAGGTGCGTAACGATGTCTTAAAAGGCCTACCCGAAGAAGGCCCACTCGACGATATACCCGAGACCGATCCGCAGGCTCAGGCCTTCCTAGACAAGCACACCGAACCGGAAACGTCGCCACCGATGGAGACCGCCGCGCCTGCCCCATCTGTTGACGAACAAATTGACTCATCCGTTGAACAAATAAGTAGCTCAACACCTCCAACCGACCCGGTCGCCGTCGCCGTGGCCACCGGCCATGCCGCCACCGAGGACCTGTGGCGCAAGACCCGCGATGTTAACGGCCCGCAGCCCTTGGTCCCGGCTTCGACCGCTCCGACCACCGACCCGGCCACCACGCCACCCCCGGCTGATCCGGCTCCTCCCGTGCTACCGGCCGCCATGTTGCCCGATCCCCCGATCGTGGCCCCCGCTATTACGACTCCCGAGGACCAACCGACCGGCCAGCCCAGTGGCGACGTTCCGATCAACGTCATGGGCGCCCCCGGGGGCAACTGCGACACCCACGGACCATATATAGGTAGCGTATGTATCGACTGCCTGTAAGCCCCGACTCAATACTAGCCAACCCCTACTACTCGGAGGCCTACCTGGCGCTGCATAAACGCCGCCGCCACAGAATAACGCCCGCTCATATAGCCGTCACCTACCAGATCCCCGTGAGGTCGTAGTGGAACCGCTGACTCAAGCCGATGTCGAGCTTCAGTCGCGCCCCGAGCACCTCGAACAGGAGTCGTTTGAGGACCGCCCGATCAAGCTCAAGCCCAAGCAGGCCGAGTTTATTCGCTCCAAGGCCCCGTTCTGCGCCTACGGTGGAGGGGTCGGCAACGGCAAGACCCTGGCGGCCATTATTAAGGTCTGGCAGCACTGCGAAGACAACCCTGGAGCGTATTTCTTAATCGGCCGCAAGTACTTCCCTGAACTCCGAGACTCTACCATGCGCGACTTCCTCCAGATGATGGGTAAGTACGGCACCTTTCAGGCCGGGGACAAGAAGTTCATCTTCCCCAACGGTAGTGAGGTGATCTTTCGTCACCTGGATAACCCCGACTCGCTGACGAACCTGAACCTATCCGGCTACTACGTCGACCAGGCCGAGGACATCCCCGAAGAGACCTTCGACTACCTCAATGGTCGCTGTCGGCTCGAGTATAACAAGCGCACCAAGACCAAGATTAAAGAACGTCTGCGGGTCATCACCTTCAACCCCAAGGGCCACGACTGGATCTGGCGGCTATTTGACCAGAAGAAGGACGCCGACGGCTTCGATCTCGAGTATCCCGACGACTACTTCCTCCGTATGGCGACGACCTATGAGAACCGCGACAACCTCCCTGACGACTACATCCGCGGCATCGAGGCTCGACCCAAAGAGTGGCGGGATCGGTTCATCCACGGGTCGTTCGACGTTAAGGCCGGCCGGATCTTTGAGGAGTATAGCCGGGCGCTCCATGTGGTGACGGACAAGCACAAGTTCCAGATCCCCGAGAGTTGGCTGCACTTTCGCAGTATCGACCATGGTCAAAACAACCCAACCTCCTGCCACTGGTACGCCGTCGACCCGGACAATAACGTCTTCGTCTACCGGGAGTACTACAAGCCCAACGCCGTCGTTTCGCACCATGTCGCCAATATCGACCGCCTATCGATGGAGTGGGAGCAGGGCCAGCTCGTCCACTGGGGCAAAGACAAGTATGCCTACTCGGTGATCGACCCCTCGACCCACGCCAAGACCCGCGAGACGGCCGACGGCTGGAAGTTTTCGATAGCCGATGAGTACATGGACGCCGGCATCCCCACCATCGGGGCGCAGAACGACGTTCTAGCCGGTATCAACCGGGTGAGGGAGTACTTAAAGGGTAACGAGCGCCACTTCCACCCGTTCTTATTGGTCAAAGACCTCGAGCCGGGACACCCATTATATAAGTTAAACTTCGGCCGGGCGGCCGACGATCCGGTGATTGGAGCGCCTAAGCTCTACATCTTCGACGACTGTGTAAAGCTGCTCGAAGAGTTGCCCGAGTACCAATGGCAGCCGCTCAAATACAACCAGATCGGCCTATCGAATAACATGGAGCGGCCGGTTAAGAACTTCGACCATGCCGTCGACGACCTCAGATACGCCATTATGTCCCGCCCGGTGGGCCCGGATATCGTCGAGAGTATCGACTATCGCACCTGGAACGACCCGATCCAACTGGCGCTGCTCGCCAAAAGCATGGGTCTGACCAAGGATGACCTGATCGGCCGGAGAATGGGGGAAGCCCCCAAGATCCGCCATACCGAGGGCGGCATCTCGACCTCCGACGGCTTAAGATAACGAAAAAGCCCCCTGACAAAGAGGGGCTTTTTGTGATGGCTGGCCGCATATAGCCGGACGGCGCAGTAACCAAAGGAGGAGTATATGTAGGCAGAGACCTACGGCTTAATTATCCCTCGCCGCTTATGCTTCGTCAAGCTTCTTCAGGGCACGAGCCATAAACATCGGCGGCGATTACCAAGTAGGCACGCCGATCGCCGATATACCGGTAGCTCGGGATGAGTTCCTCGATCGGCTTAGTCACGGGGCTGGTACTCCGCGGCGTGGTGAGCCATCAGCGCCTTGACCCGCATCAAGAGCACCTTTCTTTAGCTCTAATCTAACCATGCTGGTGATAGCAAACTTGGGGATGGCGCAAGCCCCTCGCCAGCGGTAAGAGTCGGGGTTGGTGTGGTAGTCGCGAACCACCACAATATGGTCATCATCTTCCTCCGCTAGCCAGCCAACCGAGATAACGGTATTAACGGTGGGTAAGTTATCGGACTGCTCGTTGATGAGCGCAGAGTCGCGCCAAGTAACCTGGACCGCGGGGAAAGGGCCTTTCTTCATTGGTCTTGGTACTTCTTAATGATGGCGTAGAGGTTGTCGGTCAACTCGGCGATACAGATCGTGACGATAGCGTTGGCCTCCTCTTTGGTGGGCTGCTGGCGGTAGATAGCGGCGGTCCGACCCATCCAATCGACAACCCAAGCATGGATCTCGTCGTTACAGTCCCAACCGAGCTCGTCGGGCAGGAGGAAAGAGTTCTTGCCCATCTTGGGTGGTTTGGCGGGGTGCACCTTCTTCACTTCCCGAACCGCTTACACCCTTTGCGGGCACAGTGACCGCGGGTATCGAGGATGGTACCACACTCGCGGCAGGTACCGCGTTCGGCGACCTTCTCAGAAGCCGTCTGGATGGCGGGATGAGGGATAGGCGGGGTAGAAGTCGTAAAGGTATCGGGCAACGGCTCCCCATCCGGGTGATGAGCGTGGGGGACACCAACCGGCTGATCCGTAAAGGGGACTTCTTTACCAAGAACCAGATTAGTAGCCTCGGCGACCGCCCGCTTATCATCTAATGACTCGTCAGAGTCGGCGGATATTTTTTTGGCAGGAGTCCCAATCTGAATGACCCCACCCGTAGCTAGAGCCTCAAGAGCTTTTCGGATATATACCAGCATGGTGACGCCTTGGTCGACGGCGGACAGCTTGATCGCCTTGTGCAGTTCGTCCGAGACCGGGACTTGCAGTACTTTCATTAGAACCATTGTAAGTAATAGTTTTAATGATTGCAATAGTAGTATTAGAACTAATGGTTCCTATGGTTTTGGCGATATTTGTGTGTGGATGCCGCGAATATCTAACCACACAGGTAAATATACTTACTGGTCGGGTGTGACTGCTAGATGGGACCCATTAAAATAAAATCGAATCGTACATTTTGGAAACAATCAAAACTTTTCAATACCTATATAGGTGGATACGTTGTAGTATGTACCACGCTACTATTGGCTTGGTGTAGGTATAATCTCACCATCTATAACCTCAGTTGGCATGATGATCTGTAGTGGCTTCATACTGTGCTGTACGTCTATAGTTTCGGTGTTTAGACCATTAACCCGCGCCCTTTGCTCATAGTACTTAACTAGCCGGTCGTGTATCTGGAGCTTCAGCGCCGTATCGTCGGTTTTAACCAGCTCATCGACTAATTGGTTAATCATGCGCTCTATCTGGCTACGGTGCACCTGACGAACGCCCTCACGAGTATAATGTGTCTCACGCTCTAGGATCTTATACGCTGATTCTAACCACTCTACGGCCGTTGGTCGACTAACTCCGTACTTATCCATCACGTCCTTAGCTCTCAAATTGCGGTCCATCAACAGATCAGCTATGTCTTGTAGTATAGCTAGCTTCTCATCTATATTGAGTTTTACAGTCGGTTTTAACCCCGCCGTCTTAATAAGTAGCTCAGCTTCAACTTTCATAAGGTCTATTCTAACCCTTACCACGCGAGCCGTCGAGCAACCGGCTTACCGTCTTATTATAGTAATGAGTAAACGACGCTTTTATCCCCCGCGGCTGTGGATATACTGGGGAGAAAGTCGGCGATTGCCTGCTTAATTCAACCATGCAAGTAAAATCATTTGACAAGCCTTATACTTTGGGTGTATGCTTGAGTCAGTTCATCGACAAGCAAGCAAACGACCACCAGCTCCACGCTCTTAACTGAGATCCGAGCAATAGGTCAGGCAATTGGTAAGGCTTACAGCTTTATCCCCGCCACGCTTGCTAGCCGGTGTGCTGAGTAAATACAACCAAGAAACCAACCGAACCTTAACAACTTGCGATCTGGGCGCTGGCAATCCAATCAACGAACCAGCTAGCCGGTAAGCGGCCGCCAATCAGATCAGGGATACTCGACTTGCTAATTAAACAAGGAGCAATCAAATGGATAACTTAACTAAGTTTAAGCAAATGAGTAAAGCTGAGCAGAAAAAGGTTTTGGCTGAAATCATTGAACGACGCTTTACAGGTAAGACTAAGGAGCAGATTAAGGACTACATACTGTCCTAACCGCCAACCCCGCTTGATTAGCGGGTCGAGTATCCCACAATCTAAACGCTCGAATTGCTAACTAAAGGAGCAATCACAATGACCAACGAACAGCGTGCAACTATGCACCAGATCAGAGTTAAGCAGGCAATTCGCTACTTACATGAGATCGAGACAAGGCAATTTGGCTTAATCAATGGCAATTTTACCGCCGTCGCCCACAAATACGGGCTGAAGGTAAGAGAGTTGAGAGAAGCCTTTGCAACCGCTTAGATAGCGGTTCGAGCGTTTAGAATATCCTATCCGGTAATTTGCTAATTAAAGGAGTTACCAATGCTAGATGTACAAACCGGCCTACCCTTAATGCGTTGTAAACATTGCAAGCACGCTGAGGATACCGCCAAGATTTGGGAAACTAAGTGCTCAAGTGGACGCCATTCGTTTACTGAGCCTTACGAACCCTTAACCGCTTAATTAGCGGCTACCGGATAGGAATAACGATTATCTGGCTTGTGCTGGTAGCGAGTAGTTAGCCCGCAATTTACCGGCTAGCCTTGAGGCGCTATCCTCTTGCGGTGGTTGCGGGATACCTGCTTACTGCTGGCACTAGCTGGATAATCAAAGAACCAGGAGGAAATATGGCACACAATAAATCAGATTGTCAGAAGTTCCACGTTGTTATTCTGCCCGCCCTCGGCGAGCTCTGTATCAACTGTGGCGCTTGTGAATAACTTAATTGTTCAATAAGGAGGACAGATAACATGAGTCACCCAGCCAATGATATCTATTATGAGACTATCAAAGAGCTTGAAACCCCCGCCGACCAGTTGCTAATCTGTGACCGTTGCGGTGAAACCGCTAGTCTCAAGGGAGACGATGCGGTAGCTTATTGCAATGAGTGCGGAGTGATTGAGGGTATCTATCACGTTGAAGTGCCTTGCGTGATCTGTGGCGAGTATATGCCATACGATGCGCTGGCGCCCAACGCTTGCGATACTTGCCTAGCAGATATACCATTCTAACAATATAAAAAGGAGGAGAGATGACAAACAAGCAGACGATCTGCCTAGTGATTGGGATAGCTATTCTGGGGTATATCTTAACCGTTATTACCCCCACGCCGCCCAAGAGTATCTACCATACCTGCCAAGTACAGGGGATGAGCAACGGTTCGGTCTACACCTACAACCAGTGCTAGAGCCGACAGGCTTTGAGGACGCGCCAGGCTTCGTACAGAAAGGCCAGCAGAAAGACCTTAAAGTAGGCCAGGGGCAAGTATGGCCACTTGGTCAGTTGGTTCTTAATGCGGACCGTATGTATGCCCTTAGCTCGGTGGTGTTTATCCCGCTTCTTATCCGCCCGCTTGTCGTGGACGGAGCCGTCGAGCTCGACGATCAGCATACCGGCCGGCCAGTACCAATCGGCAACGTAGCCCGATGGGGTAACGACCTGGGCATTAAAGCCAAAGAACCAGAGCAGGCGCATACGGCGCTCGGCTGGTGTCTGGTTGCGCCGGAGGTGTTTCGCGTAAGAGCGTTTTACTTTGGTGGAGTACATGAAAATAGTATACTCTGTGCCGCGCTGGAATAACCAGCGTGGTTATGAGCAAATTATTTGTTCAATAATCAATAACCAAGGAGAGATATATGACCGTACCCGTTAAGCAAGAACCCGACACCAAGGCTGAGTATAAGAACCAGACCGAGGGTCAGATGATCGAGGAAGCGGTGGCCAAGGAAGTAAAACTATCCAGCCAGGAGCAGATGTACGCCGATCTGCTAGCCGTTCAAAAGGAGTTGCCGAGCTTGCAGAAGTCGGCGATCAACCCACACTTTAAGAATAAGTATGTACCGCTTGAGGTATTGAACCCTGCCACGCTGGAGGTGCTGAATAAGCACAATTTTGTCTGGCTGACGCTACCCGACACGCTGCCCGATGGGAGCCAGGCGCTCAGTTACGTCTTGCTCCACACGCCCACCGGCGAGAGTATCAAGGGCACGATGAGCCTCGGTAATGAGACAAATACGCCACAAGCCCAAGGCTCGGCGATCACCTACGCCCGCCGCTACGCCCTGATGGCCGTTCTCGGCCTGGTAGCCGATGAGGACGACGATAACCAAGGTCAAGCCAGTAAGGCCAAGGAGCCGGCCTCTGAGAGCTCCAAGCAGAACCTACTCAAAGCGCTAGCCGCCTTGGATATGGATTTGGGGGAGTTCGAGAAGAAGAAAGGCACAACTCTCGACACCATGACCCAAGAGCAGGTCGATACCAGCATTGCTCAAGCCAAGACAACGCTAACCGCCCGCGCCGCTAAGGCATGAGGCGGGATATACTAACTAAAACGCTATCCGTAGTGCTCGGTATCGCCGTTCTGGCGATCGNNGGCACTACCTAGCGGGGAGGATATGATGGACTTACCAAATTATTTGAGAACCCTACCGAATACCCGAGTTGAGTTGGCCGATCGTTGCCCGCATTGCCGCCAGCTTTTGAGTGGCATGGTCGAAGCCGATACTAACGCCGTCGTCGATGTTGAGTGTACCCATTGCGGATATACGGATAACTTCGGCTGCCCGATCGGCTGCAAAGGAGATCACGATGAACCGCGAGATTAAGTTCCGAATTTGGGACGGTCAAGAGATGAGCGAGTGGGAGGAGATTACTTTTGATGTACCCCAGCTCCATCATCACCACATTGCCGATATCTTTGAAGAGTGGGCACAAGAGCCTAATGTCTTCATGCAATACACCGGCCTCAAGGATAA
>QGNH01000439.1_pt2 | contig 29853 bp, 53 predicted proteins | sample 1735481 | NCBI WGS metagenome assembly QGNH01 (sample SAMN09239004, study PRJNA386568) | Viral metagenome, whole genome shotgun sequencing project. | reverse complement strand
GTGAATCGTTGGAGTTCCTGTCACTCCGGAGGCCGAGTCAGTGAAGGCGATTGCTGCATTGGGGTCTACGTTCATCACCACACACCCACTCTGCGCTCCGGTCGTGGCGGTCACGGACATAGCAGCCGAACCTCCAAAATTGCGATTCGACGCGGCAAGAATTCCGTAGAAGTACATCTGAAATGTTCCGGCGGTTCCAGCGATCGTGACGGCTTGAGTCCCGCAAACTCTAAACGTGTGAGTCGTTGCATCGTTCGGCGTCGTGTAGATCGTGTTCCCGCCGCCCCCGATGGTGGCCGTGCTGGAGTACGCCGTGTCGGCAATCGACGCTACAACTCTCGGCAAGTGCGCATCTGCATACGCTGTCGTCGCCAGCTTCGTGGAGTTGTCGCCCTGGGCCTGCGTCGTGGCCGCCGTGCCGTTAGGCAAAGTTGGGGTCCCCGACAGATTCACCGCATTCCCTCCAATTGAAAGATTCGCGACCGGCGTCGTGCTGCTCACTAGGAAGGGGGCCGTGCCTGTGGTAGCTAGGGATTGGTACTGGAAAGAACTCAGCTTTCCATTTCCATCGAAAATCAACGGGTTTACGTTGCCGTAAAGCCCCCATGTAATACTGTTGCTCGCGCTTCCCGACCCACCGACGTAGTTGAACTGCTGCATCATGCAGTTGTTCGTGCTCATCGCTACTCCGAAGCAGTGTTGGTACACCTGGCCGGTCGTGAGGCTGGGTGCTAGTTCGTTCTCGCCGGGTAGGTAGCTGGCTGAGCCGGGCGTTGAAATCGTCGGGCTCCCTGAAATCGTTGGACTCGATGCCAGGACTACCGATCCGCTGCCGGTTGTTCCGTTTGCCAAGTGAGACGCCGAGATTGGCGAGCCGTTTATATTGAGACCAGTGCTTGTTACTGAAACCGGAGTTACCGCCCCTGATCCGTCGCCTTTAAAGAGTAGAAAATCAATCTCTCCGTAACCTCCCACCGTATTTCCAAGCGCCATCAGTCTGCCAGCCCCATACGTTCCACAAGCAGGGCAATAGTCAACCGCTGCGGTGCCTTGAGCTACGTTCCCGTTTACGGTGTTAAATGTGGCGTAGGTGCCGTTGATTGGAGCGGACAAAATCAGCTTTTCTCCAATCCATCGAGTCCCGTTATATTCCACGTCCCATTGCGCAAACATAGTTCCGAACGCAAATGCGGGCCACGCCTGTGCGAGCGTAATTCCCATCCAGCTAAGGGCTTTCGGGTCGGGGTCGGCATAAGTGTTTCCCGCAAACTTCGTGGTGTAGAGAACCGTATCAACGGTTAAATATTTCCCGCCATCTCCTGTGCTGAGGGATGCGCTTCCACTGGTCGAACCGGCATAGTTCACAGTCAGCGTTAGGACCGTCGCAGTCGCAGTTTTGATCGTGTAGTTTGCGCCGTTGATCTGCACTCCGAGGCCGTTCCAACTTCCGTCAATTGGAAATCCGGTTGTACCACTTACCAGTGTTGCGTTCGGCGTTCCGTTTGTGACCGAAACAACGAAAGTTGCGCCAAATCCGGTTCCGAAAGCACTAATGAGATTTCCTCGAACATCTAACTGGCCCAGGCTTCCAACGTGGAATAGCGATTTACCAAGGCCGGTGATTGCGATTTCTCCATCGGTGAAGTGAATGTCGCCCCCAACGGGGATGTAAACCGAATCGGCCAGGGCTCCAACTACCGGGCCGTTCGCGGTGTAGCCTCCGGTCGTGTTCCAGCGGTAAAGAAAATCCTCAATCTGGAAATTGTTATCAAACCAAGTCAGACGCGGCCCTGCAACAGAGTTGAAGTGCGATGTGTTGTTTGTTCCGATATAAAGACTGGTCGCATACGAGCCAACAATTTGCCCGCCGTGGAATCCAAGTTGGTTGTTTTCGTCTGCCAGCCCGCCTCCCTGATAGGGCGTCTGATCTGCTAGCGATGCCTGCCCCGTAGCCAAATCTCCGCAATATCGAATGGAAGTGTTGTAAAAATTGGACTCTCGGACTGTCGCTCCTGCGCTTCCGAGTGAAAGAGGCGTCCATCCTCCCAGCACAAGCCCTGAACCGTCGAGGTCATAAATTCGCGTGTCGTACATAGGGATGGTGTCCCAACCGTAAATCTGAATTCCTTGTACACCGGTCAGCGAGCGGAAGCCGGGGTCCTCGATCCACACGCCCTTCATCGCGGCGCCATAATTCACAAACTCACGTTGGAAGGCATTCGCGTTGTAAATCCACTTCATCACCGGCTGGGCATTCACCGCCGTGGCCGTGCTTGCACTAACCGATGCAATCGCCGCCTGGGTGAGTGTCAACGTTGTGCCTGAGTTGACGGAGAAGATCTGTGTCTGCGGAGGAATCCCGGGACCGCCTATGGCATACCCTGCAGCAAGCCCGGACGTGTTGGTTACGGTCATGGCTTGGCTTCCAGAGGTAAGGGTCACTCCGGTTAACGCCATGTTCGAATGCGACAACGCTGCCTGTGGAATCAGGCGCGATCCGGTCATATCGAAGTGAATAGGCCTGTCGAAGATAATCTGGGTGCTCACCGCATGATCGCCGGGAACACAGATAGAAACCCTACTGACAGCCAGCAGCGGAGCAGCTTGCACCGCTGCATTCACGGCCTGCCCGTAATCGCCCGCCATCGCCGAGGTTAAGAATGATTCGACGCACGCAGTCGGGGCGGATTTTGTGAGAGCACTCTGTGACATTACGGCCGTCGCGTTCACCGTGTTCGGCTGCGCTACGCCAATGGGCCCAGGAGCGGTCAGATTTGGATAGAGCGGGTTCAGCGCCGGCGTAGGAGCGGCGGTCGAGATGTCCTTCGTGCTCACCGTCGCATAATCCACGAAGCACGATCCCGGGGTAGTGAAGTATGGCTGGATGCAAACCGTGTAGCTCGTCCCGCTTGGGGTCAGTGCCGTGTTCTGCGTCACCGTACATGGCGACGCCAGGTCACCGGCCACAACCTGACCTGAGGCGTTCAGCCCGCAGGTGATCACCGTCGGCACAAAGCGCGAAACGCCGGAGATCGTCGTATCCACCGAGGGCGTCGGCGTGAATGTCACATTGCCCGACGTCACAGGAGCGCCCACCGTGCCCGTCAGCGCCCCTGAGAGGTCGCGCACCGTGCCCGTGTAAATCGTCGTCTGGGCCTCTGCCGTTGGAACGCAGGACAGGCCGCACAGGGCCGCAATCACCAGCAAAATCTTACTGAGCTTCATAGTTCTCCTGCGGAGGCATTGTGGTGTTCAGCTTCTCAAAGAATTCTTCGTCGGTCTCTGCGCCCAGAGCGTCGGCCATCATCATTGGCGGAAACATCGGAGCGCTCTGTCTCTGCTGCGTCACCCGGCCGTGCACCGGCTGGTCGAACTTAGCCAGGACAATCCGGTCCAGCGTCGCCTGCTGCTGCTCTGCCAGCTTCATCAGCCGCTCGTTCTGAGCGATATACGCCTGCAATAGCATGTCGTTACTTGGCATGGGCTTCCGCCGCAAGAGCGTGGTGAGCCAGCGCACGATCCATTCCCAGAGATCGAATAGCTTCCAGCGAGATTGCGACTCCATCCCGGTGGTAGAGGTTGGGGGTATCTCCATCGCGTACAAATCCTTTCGCGAGCAAAGCCTTGTCGCTCGTCCAATGGCCGTCGTCGTGCTTTGCCTCGCACTGCGGCGAGCAGAACAAGGCCCCGTATTGAACGGGGCCGCGGCACACTCTGCAAACTGGTTTCGTGCGAGCCATCAGGCGACAACCGTAACCAGAATCTTTTCCGTGCCGTTGGTGCCGGCGTCGGTGTCAATCCACAGGTCCGCGAGATCCTCGAGGCCACCGAACTGGCCCAGCGATATCGGCTGAGTGCCGGTGAGCAAGGTCATGCCGCAACCTGCCTTCGTGCCCACTACCATGCCCTTGCTGCCCACGTAGATGTTCTTTGCGGCCGTGTTTTCTGGAGCTGCCTGGAGCTGAATCTGCGCCCCGCGCAAAGTGGCCGAAGCCGCTGCAAACGTTGTGCCGCCCATATTGATCGTCGGCTGTGCCGGCGAAGCAGTCGACGCCAAGTTCTGAGGCGTTCCCGCCGTTGCCACCGTCGCGCTGAAACAGATAATCGACATTGCTGAAACTCCTTTAGAAACTCTGTCGCGCGATCATCTGCGCGTACGTTCTGTCTTCCAATCCCTTTGCCGCCTTGCAGGCTTTCTCGTACTCCTGCCGATGCGTCAGCACGTCTTCCTGAGCCCGGATGCACGCTCTGCACAGATACATCCAGCGATAGAGCCGCTCGCCGTCCTTGAACATCGTCCAGCCCTGACTGATGAAATAAGGAGACAAGCTCTGGTCCGGCATCAGCTCTTTCGGGCTCACTCGCACCAGGTACCTGCGCACCTCGTGAATCAGCCGCGGACAGCGTGGATCGTGATCCTCATGCCCTGCCGCAACCGCTCCGCACTTGCAGAGCGACTCCGGATCTACTTCGGCCCGGTCCTCGCCGCGGCACTTCGAACACAACCTCATCTCGCCTGTTGCTCCTGGTACCTCTTGTCCGCGTTCCTCAAGTACGCCGCCTCATCCTCACCGAGCTCGCCCTCGGGAGTCTTTGGCGCATGAGTTATCGCATATAAGTGATATCTCAGCGCGTCCGCGCAGTGGTCCTCGCCGTCGCTGTCGAGATCCTCGGGCTTGTTCTTATCATGCACCAGCGATGGAAAGGTCCGGATGAACTGCTTGCAGGTGCTGAACACCTTCAGCCGGGGTTCTACGTTGACCTTGCCCAACTCGTTGCGAGTGAAGTCGAGCCACTGTCTGACCAGTTGCCATCCCGCCACTCTTGAGCCCGGGCCTTTTACGCCCTGGGCCCAGAACACCTTGAACTCGGCAAACTGATCCGCGATACTCTTCGGCCTGCCCGTCGCATCCCAGCAGGCGCCGTCCAGCACGCCGATCCGCTCCACGTTCTTACCACGCTCGAAAGCGTGAATTGCCAAAGCCTGCTGCTTTACGCTCAGGCCGGCTTCAGAAACCTCGCCGATGACGATCTTTTCTCCCTCCGGAGAGGTCGCTATCCACAAATACGCGCAGGGCTTCGATTCGCCCCAGTCGCCACAGCGCTCAATCTTCCAAAACCATGGTATTGGCTGCGGATCAATGACGTGAACGTCTTTGCGCCACTGCTTGAAGTACTGCCCTGCGAACAGATCCCAATCACCCTCCGCGTAGGCTTTTGCCATGTCGGAAGGCAGCGTCAGCAGGCTCTCATAGTAGCCAGGACTCAGGTGAGGATTATCCTGCGCCTTCGACTGCACGTAACAAAACTGGTTTCTGAGCGACTCCATCTCTGGAGGAAAATCCTTATCCAGCCAAAAGCCTTTTACCCACGCATGACCAGGCCCACCAGGGTTAGTAGCGCCAAGAAATCGAGTGTCGTCATCCGGAATTCCGGGCCACCGCATACGTTTACGAAGCTCATGGAAGACGCTCTCCTTGTTCTTGGTCAACTCCTCAACCGCGATCGCTGCAAACTCGGCCGAGTTGTACTTGCTCGGATCGTCCAGGTTGCGGAAGGCAATCACTCCTCCGCCCAACTGCTCACAGAGCTTGAAGGTGAATCCTTCCGTGCGGCTCTCGCTGATCTTGCCAAGCCAGCTTGGAAACTCCCACTTGATCTTCGAAATCTGCCGGTCAACCAGCGTGGGATAGTCTTCGCTGAAAAGCCCGACCCGAACATTCCGGATGCCGTACTTGGCGAAGTAATACACGCACTGGAGTACGCACCACCAGCGCAGCAGATAGGATTTGCCGCCTCCCATCGCCCCGCCGTACAGCACAAACCGGAACAAGCGCAGCGCCTTCAGACATTCCCTCTGGCGCTCGGTCGGCTTGATTAACTCTGAAATCTTCATGCTTCGCCGCTCCCAACGGAAAGGACACCGCTCAGGGTGTCCTTAAGTGCCCATCGTTTATCCGTTGGAAAGTGGTGAATTAAACCGCAGGCGTTTCGGTCAGTGTTGGCTCTGCAGCCGGTGCTGGCTCGGGAGTGGGAGCAGGGTCGGCAACTACTTCCGCTGTCTTCAAACTTGCATCGATTCCCTGCAGTTTGGCGTCCAGCGCCGTCAACGAAGCGATCGGGCCGCTCAGATCAATCGGTTGATAGGGCGGGGGCGTTGTGCCCTGCAGCTTCTTCAGCTCGGCAAGCACGGATGAAACGTCGCCAGATATCGCGCTGATATCATCGGAGATCTTCGAGATCCCCGCATTCAAATCGTCAAGCTGTGCCATGATTCTCCTTTGTCCCCTTCGAATTTCCCCAACGATAACACGCAGCAGCCACAAAACCACTCTCACAGGTCCACCTCAATGCTCACCGGGATCGCGCCGCCATCCGGGCCGGAATGCTCAACCTTCTGCGGTACCGGCATGAAGTACTCGCCATATTCCGCTGCCAACTTGGCATATTCCCGGCGCTCGCTCCAAGCGATCATGTCGGTCTGATCGAAGACCATGCCCTGAAACGAGAAGACCTTCGTCTCCATGGCGTCGAGGCCTTCGGCGATCCGCGCCACGATCTTCTCGGCCGGAATCACCTGCTGAATCAGTTCGGAGAACGCTTTCCGCACATCCGGAGTTTCGATGTGGGCTTTCGCGTTCTTGGCGACGCTCTCGGCATATCCTGCGTCCAGGGCCGACTGGCGCTTCGTCTTGCCTTTGGCCAGTCCTTCCAGATACATCCTCTTGCGGGCCGATAGCAGCTTGAGCGGATCGTCCTTCTTTGGGGCTGCCTTGCGTCCGGCGCCCTCACGTTTACCACCCCGAGGCATCGCTAACTCCCATCGAATCTATACGCTCTTTGATAACCATACTTTTTCAAACCGGCTCAGAGACGGCAAAAGAGTCCCTGATCGCGCGGCTGGCTTCCGCGTCGGACTTCTTCAGATAGGCTCCCGTGGACGCCATCGATTTGTGGCCAAGATACTGGCGCACGTTCTCAATCCCTGCCTTTTGAATACTTTGCATGGCAATGCTGTGCTTCAAAATATGCGGGTGGCCCAGCCGCTTGGGGATGCCGACCTCCGCTGAGTACTTCTTCACCAGGCGCCAGAACTGAACGCGAGAGAGCGGAAACACCCTTTGATTAGGGTGCATTCCGCGCGTGTATTCAATCAGCGCCGCGGCCTCTTCAAGCAGCGGTTCCGGGCTCGTTACCAGGGGCTGTGTCGTCTTCATCGAGCCCTTGAGCCGCGCAACTGTTACATGCCCGTCAGCGATGTCCGAGGCAATGATTCCGCATACTTCAGACGCTCTCAGCCCATGCCAGTAGCCCAAAAGAATCATCAGCCAGTCACGCTCCCGGCAAGCCTTCGCGGCGGCCAGGAGTGCGAGCAATTGAGGTTTTGAAAGAGCTTCCATAATCAAAAAGCGTAACGAAACAGCATTTTGTTACCTGTGAGCCCTCAGCGGGCGGCCAGAAATTAGCGCGTTACCCCGGGCTGAGGGTGAGTGCAGGAGATCGAAACGGACCGGCTGATCCCCGCCGCTGCAGTCATGGCGCGAGGAGCGGACCCGCATTCGGCGCGGTCAAACGCCAACTGCTCTTTGAAACTCAGCAGCGTCTCCGGGTTCTTGGAGTCCTTTCGCCTTAACTCAATCGTCTCCAGGCAGCCGGCGCAGTGAAAGCTTCGGGTAAGCGGGTCGTACGTAATCGGGCTCGGGTCCATGGCTACTCTTGTTCATCCAGTTCCCGAGGCGCATCGTATTCGAACGCACGATCAGCCAGGTCCAGACTCTCTTCTCCAAACTCGTCTTCGAACTGTTCAGGCTGCTGACTCATGCACTTTTACCCAAAAGAATCGCGCCCACCAAGGGCGCGCGCTTCTTGCTACGTGATTCTGCTTTATCACAAATTTGATATATCTACTTTTTTCTGCCCTTTGCTTCCGGCTCGGGAGCCAGCACAAATACTCCCGCCGCGCCTGGCGCCGATGCCGCGGCCTCGATCACCGTATAGCTGTATTGGGTCGCCGTCTCCGCCTCGATCTCCGCGACCTTGGCAGGCCCGGCAATACTCAGCAGCTCCGCCTTCCACTTTGGATACTTTCCCTGGGAGGTTTTTACCACCGCAAATTCGGCGAACGCCTTGGGCTCGAGCTGGAAGGCTTTTCCAACCCGGCGCTCGATGACGTCGGCCAACGCCGCCGGCTCCAGGCATTTCACCTCGTCCATGTTGAGGAAGCCCATCTTAAAGAAGATCTGGGCCAGCGCTCCGGACTTCTCTTTTTCGGCCGCCGCCATCATCTTCGACGCGACCGCGCAATTAGCGCATGCCATCCGCGCCGCTTCCAGTTCCGCTTTCGTGAGCACAGGCAAATTCATCTGCTTCGCCATCCCGCCCTCCATTTGAGTTTGATGATACTGAGTTGATATCAGCACGATGTCTAGTAGCTGTTCGCCTCGGGGGTCCGGCTCCGCTGCGAACACGTCGGCCGATGCTCCCGCCAAGCCGCCGCACTGGGGCACATCTCGCCGCAGGCGGAGTTTCCCGTCCGTCACTGGCCTGCCTGGTGTTTCTCCAGCTCGAGCGTTCCAGTCGTCCGGTTTGGCGCGAAATTCAGGCCGCCCCGCGTCGCTCCAAAGTGTCTGGACATGCTTCCGTAGGTCATCTTCATTTGCCAGGTCAGCCCGCTTGGTACCCAGACGAGATTCCGCCCATAACTCACCGTCCGGTCGTAGCCGATTTCCGCGCCTCGATCCTTCGCCGGCTCAATGTAGCTTTTCCGGTCGCAGATGTACTGGCAGGCTTTGCCGTCCAGCACCATTCGCACTACGCCGGCCGTCAGCATGGCCAGCACGCGCGAGCGCGAGCGGAAGCACAGGGGTTTATCCACCGCCGGATTTGCCGTGTGTACAAAAACAGGAATTCTCATGGGATTTGATAGGGCACCGCTGGGCGCGCGCGGGCAGACGCTTAAAAAACGATGTGGGCCGTGGGACTGGGGCTGGTTGGCACACCAGCCCACGGTGGTGGGGAAGCTTTAAATGAATACGTCTTTAATGGTGTTCTTCTCTGGATCGCGGACGCAATGCTAAAGGTTGGCTAAAGGGTGTCGAAGTTGGGCGTGTTGCAGGGCAAAAACTAAGGCCGAGGCTCTAAGTCCTCCACCCTCATAATCAGGATTGCCAGCGGGGTGCTACAGATTCGGATGTGGATCCCGTGGTGTTTGGCAATCGCGTAGATCGACTGCCTCGCCCGTTTGCGCGCCCGGCCGGTGTTCTCCCCATCTCGCAAGCAGATGGAGAAGACGTCACCAGGCGCGCTTAGTTTCAGGTTCTCAATCAATTGCGCCCAACGCGATCGCAGCCGGTCTCGGCGCCGGTCGAACTCCTCGCGCGTCATGTCGAGGCGCGTGATCACATTTGTGCGTTAGCGATGGCTTTATTGGCTACCATCACCGCGCACTCAACCTGTGCAATCGCCTGCTCGCTGTCCCGGCTGCCCGGCGGGCAGTTGCGCACCAGCACCACGATAAACGCCTTCGCCGCATCCCTGATAGCCCGGAACTTCGGAAGCGTTACCGTCGTCGGAGGATGATAGTCCAGCCGCCGCAATACCTCAGCCAGATACATCTCCTGTATTTCGTTCGGGCCCATCGGAGCGTGGCCTGTCATGCATTCATTGACCGGCACTGGGTCAGTCGGGCCACCACTCTGTCCCGCTCCGTGCCGGTCGTTCCAATCGCGCTGCGCTTGAGCTTTCTCTCTGATTTCTCGGTCGCACATGGCTCTGCCCTCCCTTATTCCGTACATCTACAAATGTGAATGTACTCACAATCTTAATCCCGCCGTGGCTAGTTGCAAGAAAAATCCCCAGCCCGCTTGGGGACCAGGGAGGGGGGATTATCGCGGGAGCGGCCCGCTGTACCTCACTTCGCCTTCGCTCGCCTCGCTCCGGTTGCCGTAACATCGCACCCGGCAAAACGAGATAACCTTGCGAGCTACCGAGGCCCGGGCGGACTATCCGCCGCTCCCTTCTTCAGGTGGCATCTCTTCACAGGGGTAATGCCATTTTACACGCGAGGCGGCCAACTCCAGCTACGCTCGCCGGTTCCTTCGGACACACTCGTTGCCCAAAAGCAATCGTTGCCATCGAGTAATACCTGCCCATTAACACACCCCGGTGACCACACCCGCGTCACAACCATCGGGTACTGCTCACCCGCAGTCGCTGAATTTCCGATGTGGGCCTGCGTACCGAGCGGCCAGGTGTCGGGGATGTTTGTCGCCTGCGACAATTCCATCCCGTTGTTTTTGATTCTTTCGGAGATTGATCCGCCGGTTGTCCGCCTGCGATTGATCTCGGCGGCGTCCTGCTCCGTGAGCTTGTACAACACAATTCTTCCAGTCGTGATTTCCATCATTTCACCTCGTATGGCGTGTAGTTTGGATTTCCTTCGTTGAGACGGTTTAACAGCCCCAGGGATTTCGCTAGCGGGACGAGCCTGTTGCCTAGGCTGCCAGCGCCGAGCAGCATCAGAACCAGGTCGTAATCCTCTCGGCTCACGGTGAGTATTACCTTTCCGCTTCCTCGCGATACATGCCTAGCACCCCCTCTTCAGCTTCTCTGCAATCGCGCGTGAGCCAGCCGGAACGAAAAGCATTCCTTCTAAGTAGATACTCCGATCGGCAGCTAGCAATGTTCTAAACTTGATCAGTCGCACGGTATCCTCATGGCTAGCAGGACGCGGTACCAAAGGAAACCCTTTATATTCGCGGACCTCAAATCCAGCCTTTTGAAGTTCCACGGAGACTTCTGCAGTCCATTCAACAAGCGTCATCAGCGCCCCCTCTCCAGCTTCTCCGCGATAGCCTCCAGCAGCCAGGTATGCCTCGGAGTTTTCACCCGCCTCGCCGTGACGTCGGCATCGATCGCCGCCAGCGTCTCGTTCGGCACCCGCAAAATCACTGGTGTCACGTCGGGGTTTGTCACGCTTCCCCGTTTTGTAATTGGCAGGTCTCTGTGACCGTTGCCATTGCTCCTGGCCGGGTTTCCTCCGCGGTTAATCAACGCCTCCACATTCACCGGAGCCCGCGCCAGAGTTGTAGGCTTACGCGCAATTGCCATGGGCTGCCTCCGGACGCGTGATATCAAACTGATTTCCGCCACTATCCGGTACCGGCTCAATCTTGCGCATCAGGAAGACCCAGTTGTATAGCGCCCAAATCTCCTCGAGCGCCTTCTCGTCCGCGTGACGCAGCTCTGTCACCGCCAACCCTTCCGCCGCCGCGTTGGCAAAGGCTTTCCGCGTTCCCAGGCTCACTCCAGAAAATTCCAGCGCGGGGATCTCGCGCAGGATCTCCGCCGCCTCCGCGTTATCCGGCCCGCGCGGATCGGCGCGGTTCAGAAACGTTGCCGCCCGCAAATTGGGATTAGCCGGACGCATCTCCTCCACCAGTTCGCCCACCGCCTCCAGCGTCCACAGGTCAAACGAGCGCGGCACAAACGGCACCAGCAGCAGATCGGCCACCGTCAGCGCAGCGCGTTGCGAAGTCGTATCGCGGCCTCCGGTGTCGATCACAATGTCGTCGTACTTGTCGCGCAGCCGTAATACCTGGGTGCGCACAGCGGCCCCGGAAAGCTGAATGCTTGTGTACACCGCGCAACCCTCGGGCTGGAATGCCAGGTTCGTCCACTTCAGCCCTGCCGCGTGCTTCTCGCTGCGCAGCTGGGTAAAGCCGCTCGCCGTCTCCTGATCGTCCGCGTCGATCAGCAGAACGTCTCTTTTTTTGCCCGCCCGCATAATCGCCAGATTCACCGCGGCCGTGGTCTTTCCAGAGCCGCCCTTGATGCCTCCACATACGATAATCATTGCCGTTAGTCTCCTGTCTCTGAGGCTGCCATTCCCCATCCAGCGCGCAGGCGGGACTCTTCTTCCTCACGCTCAGTGGCGGAGGCTGAAGCTGTTCTTATACGCGCCAATTCGTTTTTCCTGACAAACTTTTCCAGGCTGCTGCGGAGATGCCGGTAGTAGTCATCGCTGACCTCCGTCTCCCCTACTTCGTCAATGACCGCTCGAAAGTAAGCCAGCGACCGAACATCTCCTGGAGGAGCCCCGCCGTCGCGAAAAAGGCGGCGCGCAGCTCCCAGCGTGATCCCGTTTATTGCGTCCTGCAGTGCTATCTTCCGGTCGAAAAGGTCACCCGCTATGCGTGAATCTGACGAGTGAGCCGTGCCAGTGGTTCCCGGAGTCTCTCGATAGGCATCGAGAACTTTTCGGATGTATTCGTCCCGGACGGAACCGGGGGCTTGGTCGGTTTCTCGGATGGAACCGAGTACCTGATTCTCACCATCATCGTCGCTTTTTTTTTGCGTCAAGGATGATGATGGTGGAACTACTCTGTCTAATCTGGTTAGTACTTCATCTGGTTCTTCCTTATATGGCGGTCGATTTTGACTTACCCCCCCCCTCGTTTTTGACTCACCTGGTAAGTCAATATGACTCACCGGGTAAGTCATATTGACTGAGGGGGGTGAGTCATATTGACTTACCCCCCCGGCCTGGTCGATGTAACTCACAGATGCCACAAGGGGTGTTTTTCCGGGTTGAGGGGGGTGAGTCATATTGATTGACCCCTCCGGCAGATTATCAAATAACGGAGCGCTGTCCGAGAGCTTCTCCCGTGGCACGTCGCGCAGGATATACTCTGTCTCCGCGCCCTTCAGCTTTCCACTCTCACGGTGCACCAGGCGGTATTGAATGAGTGCAGCTATGGCCCTGGAAACCGTCGCCTGGCTGATAGCCAGCTTCTTTGCAATCAACTTCAGGCTCACATACGTGCGGCGCGTCGTGCGGTTGGCATAGCGAGCCAGAACGATGTAGACAGCAATTCCGTTGGCTCCGATCAGCGGCCCAAAACGGTCAATCAGTTCAACCGCGATCATTACAAACGGGTTTTTCCGCTCGTCGCGGACAAATCCCCCTTTACTCACAAGCCCCACCCCTACGAAGAATCATCCTCATCCCCCCCCCTCTGATATCAGCGTGATATCTACGCGATATCACGCGGCCCTGCGTCCCAGCCTTCCAGCCGTCCACGCCCTTGCTTCCGCCGCGGCTGAACTTACAAAACCAAAAGTCATTCACCAGGCAGCGCGCCGCTAACTCCGTTGGCATCTTTCCGCCCACATTTATCCAACTCTGGTACCACTCCCGCACCGCCTTCGGAAGCCTCTGAAAAGTCTCCCGCGTCACCGGTTCCGGGGCCTCTCCCGCCTGAGAGGCCCCTGCTCTGGCTGCTCCGCTACGTCCTCCTGTGCCACCGGTTAGGGTTGAGTTGGGCGGTAGAACTGTTTTAGCGGTGGCCATCAGCGCTGCTCCATGAGTTCGGCCTTCGCCGCGTCACGCGCCTCAACGATGCGTAAGAATCGCTCAGAATCAGCTTCTGGCATGTCAGGGTGATATTTGCTCGCGAGGTAGCGGAAGTGCTCCTCGACCAGGTCGATTGTGACCGTCACGTTATTAGGAATCAGCAGCGTGTCGCGCCACGGCTCAGAAGCCTTTTCTGGCAACGCCAGAAAGCCGGTGAATGAACGTTCGAGGATCTCCGCGCCGCCATGCCTCCCGATCGCACGCATGGCCTCCAGCGTCGCCGCGATCGCGCCCAGGTTGCCGGCCACCGTGGAATAGCGGTCGATGGCGATGCAGCGCCGTTGCTCGATCTTTACGCGGTGCGCGGGGGAGTAGATCATCACCCGCCAATAGACAGCGATCCCAGGGTCTTGCGGAGCGCCTTGATCCGACCTCGGCATTCCATCCATGCGGGTAGGAACGTTGGTCGAAATGATTACGTCGTCGCGGCTCACCCCCATCAACCGAAGTTCATTCAGAATACGGCCCACGCCTTCGTTGATCGAGAGCGAGCGGAACTTGTCGCCAGTCGTGCCGAAACGTCCACGCTCCTGCTCTGAGCGCGGCGTGCGCTTCCATCCATCCGGCCAGCACAGCGGATAAGCGTCGATCATGCGACACGCTCCACGCCACACCGCATCCCTCGAACTTTGTCCAGCTCGATGGCGATTTGGCGAAGCTTCTCCAATGAGGCTGGGCGTGCGCGCAGTTTTTTAATCGCACGGCAATACGTCTCGAAGGCCAGCTTTGCGCCATGTCTGTTGCGAAATCCAGCCGGGTATCCAAGGGCCTCGCCGATCTCGTCCCATGTGTGCGCGGGCCTGATGCCCAGGTCTTGAATGGACGCACTCTCCTGCTTCATGCCACACGCTCCCCAATCGCGCCGTAGTACGCCAGCGCGAACGCCGACGGCCCCACCTGCATTGCTCCCTGCTCCTGCAGTTCCTCTTCGCAGTCGGCGCACAGCTCCACGCCCTTGCCCCTGGCCGTTTCCCAATATGCAACGGAGGGTTTCCGGCACCAGCGCATCTTCGCGTCATAAACACTTACTTTGAAATCAACCGCGTTCAGCGCCATGACCTCGCAGCGAGATTGGATCCAGCTATAGCGCTGGATCAGTCGCAACCGTGGCACATGGTCGCCCTCGTGAAAATCATCGAGTCCACAACCGGGAAAGGGGCAGTCAGATAGCTTGCTCACGATGCCTGCTCCTCCCGGCCATACAGCCGCTCCCACTCCTCGAACTTCGCTTGGTCCTTTGCGGAGCGGGCCTTTGAATTCATCCAGGCGAGCCTGTGTCCGATGGGCCACTTCAGGCCGAGTTGACGGCGCACTTCGTCACACCAGATTTTGTAGGGATGGTACTTGCGCTCGCCGAATGGATACACAACCTTCAGCGCCGCGCGCAGCTCCTTCTCTGTCTTGCCCTTGTTCTCCGCAAGCACCTTCGCTACGATCGGCGCGGCCTTCCGCCGCCAGTAGGAATAGTTTCCCTTCATAGCCGCATGCCTTTCCCCATGCATTCCGAGGCCAGCAAGACGAGCCGCTCCCACGGCGCCGGATCGGGCACGCCATGCAGCACGACGAAGGCGTGAATTGTGTACTCCACATTGAGCGATGGACTCAGCGACCAGATGCCAGGCGCGATCTTCTGCACTCCATATGCCTCGACGCCTTCTTTGCTGAGCAACATTCCCCCGTGGTTTATCGGCAGCGAAATCACCTCGTTCGGGAGCAACAGAAGTAAGGTATTCAGGCCGTCCGCGCGTTTAGGACCGAGCCAGCAGGCCAAGTACTCCGTCGCGCGCTCCGAGGCCTCAGCCCAACGGAAGAACAACTGGCACACCGGTACCGACGCGTCGCCATACTCTTCTGTCGCGCCATCGCACCACTCCGCGACATCGGCCAGCTTGTTCATGCGCCACCGCCATTTCTCAGCGCTTGCAGGCTCTCGGGAAGTGTGCTGGCCGCGCTGTTGGCATCGTTGGCCAGTAGGAACTTGCCGCGCTCGGTGAACATCCCCGCATCGATGCACGCCTGCAGAATCGCCCGCGCAAAGGCTGCTGCCATCTCCGAACTGGGGCGCGTGGCTGCCTCGGGATGACGCAGCGCAAGGCTTAGATATCCGTGCACAGCGAGGAGCGTGACACAGTCGGTATCGATCATGACGGTCGTGCGAAAAGCGTCGCGGTTGAATTCCGTCCCATCGAGACCGGGTGTGTTCGCGTGGCATCGCGAGCAGATGGTATGTTCGTCGTTCACCCAACAGCACCCGTCGGCGCAGGCTAGGTCATCAGTGCATCCGCACACTGAGCAGGTACCAGATTTTGTGCTCATGGTGCACCGCCCTTCTCTTCTTCGGGGAGGCTCTCGATCTCCACGTCGAATCCGTTCTCTCGCGCTCGGACAACTGCGTCTCTCATGCAGCCGAAGTTAGCCACTTGCACACGCACCCCAACGCCCCTCTCGTGCGCAACCCAATTACTTCCGCTCCACGCCAGTGATGGGTTTTTCGCGTTGACGATGATCCAGCGTCCCAAGGCATTGCGCACCGCGATGCAGGAGTTGTTCTCGGGCTGTGGCTCTGGTTCCTGCACCGTGATTTCACAGTTGGGAAACATTCGGAAGAACCCGCGCATTGCGGCGAGCACATCGCGATCCGGCAACTGATGCCACTCGCTCGGCCGAGCCATGAGCGCCACCGTCGTTCCGCCTGGGCCGGTGTATCCGTTGGCCAGCATCTTGCCGTCTTCTCCATCGCCTTCGTAAACGGCAAAGGTCCTCAGCAGGCAGTCCGGTTTCGAAGAGTCAAACACAACGCGCAAAAGCTTAGGGGCTTCCGTCATGCGGCACCGCCGATCTCGTCCACGCTGTCGGGCCGGAAGTGCTGGCTGAACTTGTCCATGTCGGGGGCGTGATCGCGGCTGAAGGTGAAACCCATCCGCCCATCCACGCGGACGTAAATCATCTTTGGGGCGTACTCGATCTCCACCGGACCAACCTTGACCGCTGTGTTCCCAGTCCAGAACTTCAGCTCTTTAATGCACTGTCCTGGAACGCGGTCATAGTTGAACTTGGCAATATCGGTAGTCGGTTGCGGCCCAGGTCCGAGCGCCGCGCGATCGCGCTCAAACTCTTCGCGAGACTCTCCGATGGTTGGCAGCGGGGCAGGCTCCTGAGAGTCGAATAACCCAGGACAAGCTGGCTTCGCAGGTTTCATGCGGCACCTGCTCTCTTCCGCTTCCGCGCGGGAATGGCCGGCATCCGTGCTTTAGTGATGGCATCGCGCGCCGCGGCAACTACCTCCAGTACATTTCCCTGGTATTCCTTGCCAAGGCTCAACGCGTCCGCCGCGGCGATTAACGCTTCGAGAAGTTCAGGAGCAGCCGCGACTAAGCGAGCGTTTGCCTCGGTGGCCGTGTTTGAAGTGTTGCCGTAGACCTTCGCAACATCGAAGATCATTCCATCTTCCAAATCGCGGACGATCCGGCGCCCGAACGGCCCGGAGAGCGGAGCAACGCGCCATGGAGCCGACGTGTATAACACCCTCATAGTTGTGCGGCTCATGCGGCACCTGCCTTCGCCTTGCACTTGGCGTGCAGCACTATGAAGTCCTTCCCCATCGCCACAAACGTCGTCAGCGGACACGGAAGGTTCGGCTTATAAGTGTCGCCACAGCGCGTGCAACGGTAGCACGGGTCGAGGCTATCGAAGATTACCCATTCGGTATTCATCTTCCACCGCCGCAGGTGTACATGATGAAAAGCGTGAGTGCTCCCCAGATGAGCAGCACCATCGGCACCGCCGCCGCCAAGCCCCGCATTGCTCCGCGCGAATATTGCCGACGCATCTCCAGTACTTCTTCATCCGACAACTTCGCCAGGTATTTCATGCGACACCGCCAGTCTCTGCGTTGCCCTCAGGCACCTCTTCACCCTTCGACACATCCGGAACGAACGCATGGGGATAAGCCAGCAGGGCAATTTCGCAAATTGCGTTATGGCGGGCATTTAACGGGTTCGATAGAGCTGCCATGCCCTGCTTCACAAAACGCCCATGGAGCTTCACCGTGGCACGCGCGACCGTAACCAGGTCCTCATCGCTGATGGTCTGTAGCAGCCGCGCCGCGCGGTTGATATGGTTCTGGAGCTTTCGGACCTGCTCATAGGAAATCGCTGACGCTCTGAACGTGTCCGCAACTCGGACAAACAAACTTCCAATTAAACGGGTTATCGCCGAAGCGCCTGACAGCCTCGGCGCGCCATTCATCCTTGGACATCTTCTTGAGCCCAGGGCCGCTGAGGCTCGGACCGCTTGGCGTATGAGTGACGGTGATCATGCGGCACCGCCAGCTTCCGCCGAAGATGATCCCGGCGTCCGATAGCTTTCACCCGTGATGATCGGCCATAGTTTTTGGCGGTCGTCCCAATCAGTCTGCTGAGGAATGGTCTCGCAAGCGATCCATCGCACCTTCGGCTGCATGGCGAGGACGGCGTGGCGCATACAGATGATCGCCTGTTGTTTTCCGGCCGGGTCGGAGTAGGTATATAACTCCATGGCGTGCATGAAGGTCTTAAACGCCGCATAATCTTGCCCGGTAAACGGGGCCAGGACTGACTTTCCACCCGGTATGCGGCCAAGCTCAGCCTGGGTTCGTATCCATCGCGCCGCTTCTTCGCAAACTGGTTTTGGTTTACTCATCGCGCACCACCGATCTGAGCCTGTTCAATCTGCGGGAAGAATTTGCGTAGCAGCTCGGCGAGCGTCGTCTTTAGTTTTCCGACTTCGCCGGTCTTCAGATCCTGCCAGGCGTTGGCGCGGAAGTTGACTTCCAGACGGCGGGCAAAGACGAAGGTGTCGCCGCGCTCGGTCAGGTTCACGCGATAGAGCTTCGCTAGGTGCCGCGCGATCCCCTGCAGTTCCATGACTTGTTGCGGAGTGGCGGCCGTCATCGCGCACCGTCCTTTTTCAAATTCAGCCACCAGCCGTAATGCACGTAAGCCAGGCGCAACTCCTCCGGAGCCGTGCCGTCGGCAACGTACTGCTGATAGCCGGCCGCGAACGCCTCATGGTCGGGCACGTCGCCGAAGTGCTCGCACACCGCGTCGAACTCTTCCTGGCTGGCCTCGTAGGAAATCTCCTGGTGCGCCAGCGCCGACAGCGCTTTCAAATACTTTGCTGCTGGGGTCTTCGCCTCGCCGCGATAAGGTTCCACCGTGGACACCATCTGCCTGGCTACGGGCGTCTCGATCTGCGCCTCGATCTGCCGCGCCCACTGCCATGGCTTTGGGAACGCCGGCGCAGGCAATGCTTCGAGCGACGGCACCAGGCTGATCTTCTGCCCAGGCTTCGGGAACTTCAGCGCGGGTTTGGGTTCCTCAGGAAAGAGCTGCTTGGTGAATCGGTGAATCCCGTTGAGCTGCTTCAGGTCGTAGTGTCGAGGGATGAATGCGTAGCAGCTCACATCGCACCTCCGGAGCGGCCCTGCAGGGCTTCCATGATGTGCGGCCAGGCAAAATAAATGTGAGTGACCATGAAGGCCGAGAACCAGGCAAGGAAAGCGGCGGAGCAGATGTCTCCGGGCCGGTCCAGGAAGCTGGAGCGGGGCCTTGCGGTAAGTAGTCGGGAATGGCTGGAAATACGTACGTCGGCGGAGGTTCTGGCGGATTCAGTCATCGGATCGATCTCCCAATCGACCCGGCAATCTCAAAATCGGCTAGTGCTCTTTCCCGCGTTTAAAGGAGACACTGCTTAGAAGGCAGATGCTCTATCNNATCCAACTGAGCTACGCTCCCAAGCTGTTTCGGCTAATGCTCTTTTGCTTGCGGGAAGGATTTGATTTTGGGGTGCCGGTAGTTGCGGTTTGGGACGCCTTCTCAGCGTCGCGTTTTGCCCATCGGGCGCGAACAGCTTTCGTCATTTTGGCCGAGCGTTCCTCGGGTGACATCTTGGCGGCGGCTACCCGTCCACCCTTTGCTCCCATGGTCTGCGCCGCTTTGCTAATATCAGTCACGGAAGTCAGCATACTTAGCGACGTGTACTCTGTCAAGGGAATATTTTCAAAAGTTTTGCACAGGGTTTCCGTCAAGCCTTTTTAACCTTTCTGACGTCGGCGAATTCAACCACATTTGCCGGCTTCGGTTGGGGGGTCGGGGCGTCGAAGTTCAGCGCAAGCTGGTGCGCCGGAGTGTCGGTCTCGAGGCGCGCGGTTTCAACGGCCGTCACCGCCTCGCGCTGTGCCTGATCGCGAATGTGGGAGTAGCGGTCCAGGATGCGCTTTGAGACATGGCCGGCTGTCTCTTTCACCACGCGCTCGCTGATCGTCGGGTCCTCGAGCATTTTGGTGATGCAGTGGTGGCGCATGTCATACGGACGCACTTCAATGCCGGCGCGCTTACAGATCGAGTGCCACGCCTTCCACCATTTGAGCTGGGGCTTGAAGAAGTCGATATTGTTCCGCCCCGTGCGCGCCCGTCCTGGCAAAAGGTAATGGTCGCGATCGGGCTCAACTCCCTGCCGGTTCAGTAGCCGCTGATAGCGCTTGATCAGCCGTTGCACCACGGCCACCGCCGTCGGATTCAGGGCGATGGTGCGGGCGCGAAATTCGTTCTTAATTCCCTCCACCACGCTGATCGAAGGCCGCTTGGTTCCCTCGCCGTCGGTACGCTGCAGATCGACGTCGCAGATTCTCAGGTGCCGGATCTCGCCAGGTCCTGCCGACGTGTTGGCCGAAAGCAACTCCGCTAGGTAGGCCACCTCCCAGCGCGGATCGGCGGCGGCGACGTAGAACAGCCGCTCCTCCTCTTCCGGGGTCAGCGCCTTGCCTATTCGCGCCTTTGGCACCTTCAGCGGATGGTACCAGCGCTTGATGTCGATCCACAGTCCGGCTCGCTCGAGGATCTGCGCCAGCGTATTCACCTCATGGTTGATCGCCGACGGCCCCGCCGATCGCGTCCGGCTGTTGGCGTCCACGTAGGGCTGCTGCCTCCACTCCTGATACTGCTCAACGTGCCCGATGTGGATCTCGTTCAGCGGCAGCTCCCCTAGAAATTGAGTGAGCGCACGCAGATAGTATTCGTAATCGAGGATGGTCTTTGCCGCGATTTGCGGACGGTGTTCATTCAGCCAGTAGGGGCCGGCCTGGGAGAAACGAAGCAATCCGAAGGCGGCGGGCTCAATGGTTCTCTTGCGTGTGGATTCACAAAGCGGGCAGTTTACGTGAGGCGAGGCGTGGCCTTTGGATAACGGCGGAGGCGGCATAGGTTCCCATCCAGTACAGGGCCACATTAGAAGCCAGTTTCGCCTTTGGAGTCAATCGAGAGTTTTCGGAGAAGAGTAGTGCGGCGCCCGAATCCGCCACAGACGAGAGCGCCGCACGAGCCGATCAACTGGATGGGAAGGCCGGCAGCGGTTGACTACACCGCCAGAACTCACGGTACCATAGGCCGGTAAATATGGGAATAAATAGCAAAAGGCCCGGAACCTGTGAGGGTATCCGGGCCTTCTGGGGATGGAGCTGACACTGGAAATGTACCACAGCTAGGCCGCGCGCTTCAGCGTGTCCCTGGCTTTCCTGAGCACTTCGACGGGCAGCGCATTTCCCACCCGTTCGACCAGGCTGCAGGCGCCGTGTAAATAGTCCACGTGATCGAGAAGCAATCGCAGGGCGGCGCGTAGCTCGTTGGCCTCGTCATCGGTCATGGCCAGTTTAGATGCTGTTCTGATGCTGATCTGATATCAAAACGATTTCAGCGGACGATTTTGCGGCCTTATCCAGAGAGGCTGCGACTGAACTCTGAATTGCGGCCGCTTCCGCCTTCGCCTTGGCAATCACTTTGCTTGCGTAGAAACAGCACAGGACGGCAGTCGCAGCAGATCCAACGAGTAATCCATAAACAAAATCCATTTCACTTCTCCTTGTGGGTTGTTACGGGGTTTGAGTTTTGTGCTGCATGATGGCCAGGCCACCGCCGATGATCATGGTTGCCGGGGAAATCTCATGCTTGAACGCCATGCACGCGACCAGGGCCACGATGCCGAGCCCAAGCACGATCATTCCCCAGATGTTGGTTGCTACGTTGTTGAGAGCTTCGATGAATGATTTCATGGCTATCCCTCTTACTTGTTGTTCGCAACAGGTTGAGCCGTTGGCCGCAACAGTTTTGCCGGATCTGGCGCTTTAATCTGCGGGGTAAAACAATGGGCGAGCCACAGGCAGCGCACGGATCTCCGCGGCTGGGTGGTCTCGTTGTGCAGCTCGGTGTAAGTGTTCTCGAGCTTTGAGGTGTAGCCGGCCAGGTCCTGATACATCTGCTGCGTGGTGGCGAGCTGCGCGGCCTTCGTCGTCAGCTCCTTCGATTTCGCGTCCACCTGCTGGTTGCACAGGTCGCGGTCTACGAAGCACGCATCGATCTTTTGCCGGTCCGCGGCGCTGTATGGAGTGGCATCCCCGGCGAGTCGGCCGAGCTTCAAGTTAATCTGCGCGTCCACCTGGGCCGGAGTCATGCCGGCGACCTGGTCGGGTACCGCCGCGCGCTGTTTCGAAAGATTGAGTGCGAGCTGCTTGTAGGTGTCCGCCTGGCTGCTGAGTCCGTCCAGTTGCGCCTTCATCGTGGCGATCTGCTGCTCAATACCGCTCCGATCGGCAACGTGAGTTACCTCGAGCGCGTCGGATCCGCGCTGAGTCTGCGCGGCGACTCCCTGCGTTTTTCCTTCCGAAATAAAATGTGCCCGCATGAGGAAGAACGCCACGGTGAGCATGGTGATGATTGCGAGTGCGGCGAGCCCTCTGCGCACCCAGACGTTAGCGAGTAAGGCGATCATGCCAATACCCCGCCGGCCTCGACGTAAGCCTGTTGGAGCGAGGCCAGCGCATTCTCATGCTGCCCATATCCCGCGCCAGGCAGGCTCGCCCAGATGTGAGCGCAGCAGGCTACCGCTCTTTCAAATTGCCCCGCCTGAACCAGCGCCAGCGCTCGCGACTCGCGGATTTGCTGGATTGCGATCGCGTCCTGGGCTTCCGGGCTGAAGTCGAGCAGCCCAAGCTGCTTCTTATAGGCGTCGTAGAATCGGGCGAGGAGCTGATAGCGCCCGGCTGCCGTGCTGGCAAGGTTCGGCCTCAAGTGCACTAGCTTGCGTGGATGATCGGAATAGCCCTCGAACAGCGCCCCGCCCACAATCACGTTGTAGCCATCGTCGCCTTTACCCGCTGTGCCTTCGCTATGGGCAATCATGTCGAGGAATGCGTTAGTATTTGTGTCCGTCTTTATCCGTGCCATGTGTGCTCCTTATCGTTGTTGCAGAAACTCAGCCACGGCTTATCTCCAACTCTTCCCCAAGGGGCGAACGGTCGGTGCTACGGCATGAGCGCCGCGGAAAGCAGCGGTCCCAGATCGAATCGATCTGGGATTTATTGGCCGCTTCCTTTTCGTTCAGTGAGGCGATCGAGACGCGCAGGCCTCCGATTTTGTCGGAGAGATGCCAGGTCGCGCCGATCAGGGCCACGATGACGGGTAAGCCAGCGGCCATCGCTGCCACAAGCACGGTTGAGAGGGGAGTCATGGGATTTTGTCCTGAGATAGAAATGCCCGCCGGTTTAGCGGGCTTGAAAACTGCAATAAAAACGCCATCCTAAGATGGCGGCAAAAAGTGAAGCTCTGTCGTTCTACCGAGGTCTATTCCACGTCCGGCGCCAGCTCAATTCGCACAGCGATAGCGCGAGGAAGGTCGCTCAATAAGCGGCGGTGCGCCTCAATGAATTCTTTCAACGTGCTCTTCGTCAGCTCTTCCGGGTCGAACCAGGTAGCGTTGCAACTGGGGCAGGCGTCCGGGATGCGTGCCGTTCCCTTATGCAGGGTGACGCTCAGCGCGGCGCTGCAATGTTTGCACTGGAAATGGATGGCGGTCAGGTCGGAAGGCTCAATGAGTTTCTGCGTTTTGGTCGTCATGGCCATAATGCTACTCTGCTTCTCTCCGCTCTAAAGTGACAAAGATTGTCACTATTTATTGCTTGCTGCTACTTTGCCAGAGACTTACACTCTGCCTGTCGGGAAGCATGACCTGATCAGTTGTGCGCATGGGCCGGGTGCCCTTTTCACCTGGCCCTCCCGGGACTCACGCAAAAAGGGTGCGTACATGGAAATCAACCGCTCCGACGCAATCACTCTCCTGTATGGCTGGCTCTCCGAAAACCGTGCAATTCAGGCTGTCTATACGCGGGATGGTGTCAAGGCTTCCATCCTTGGATTCATTGACTCGTTTGTGGATGGGACGCTAAAAATCAGCGCAACCCGAATGAAGCGGCTCCCCGTCGGCGATGCTTACCAGCTATGCTTCCCTCTCGCTGGTGCAAAATTCGAATACGAAGATGAGCGGGAGGCACCGCCAGAATTACGAGAGGCCATAGCACGGCGCTTCGAGTCACTTTTCTGGATTCATAGCTCCGGCGGTTCCTTGGTCCTCGCGCTCCTTGATGTCGAGGATAAATTCTCGTGAGGCCTTGTCCCGCATATCAACAATTCCGAGTCCCTCAAACGCCTCACTCACCGCGTGAACCATCGCTTCGCTCATCATTGCGTCAATTGCTCCTTCACACCAGCTTACCGAAAGGGGATACCCTGTGAAACTTCTTGCCTTCGCACTCTTGCTGCTTTCCATGGCCTCGCCGCTATTCGCCGCCGGCAAGAAAACTTCCACCACGTACGTCCGGCCCCACATCACAAAAAAAGGGACGATCGTTCAACCCCACTACCAGACTCACAAAGATAAGACGAAGCTCAACAACTACTCCACCAAAGGCAACGTCAACCCCTACACCGGGAAAAAAGGAACGAAGTAGATGTCCAGCGACAACGTAACTTTGCGTGCCCGTGTTATCTGCGCTCTCATTGTCGCCCCGTGCCTGTGGGCGCTCCTGCGCACGAATAGCCCATGGTGGGAGGAAGTTATACTCGTGCTGGTTGCTTTCCTCCCTTTTAACGTCTTGCTCGGTTCATATCTCATTTGGCGAGACAAGCCCCTTATCGAGGCCAAGAAGAGAATTGTCGAGCTGGAGACTGACATATGGGAAAGGGAACTTCGCGGCAAATGATTTCATTTCTTCGGGGCTGTCAGGTAGTTCAAAACTTTTGGAGATTGGAGCAACCGTGCGACCCCATAATTCCCGGCCATATATAAGCCAGCGCCGAGGGCGTGGGGGCCGGTAAGCTGGCCCAATTCTCCCGCAGGCAAAAGAATCTTTGCCGTCCCGGAGGTATTTAGATCTCTCGTCGCTAAGCTTCCCACCTTCCCCATCGCCTGCAGGTTCTGAGCCCCTCTGTCACCAAAGACCGATTTCAGGTATTCCGGGCTTAGCCTTCCAACGCGAGTGTCCAGTGTTTTAAAGTCCGCCACACCATCCTTCGACATTCCTTGTAAAGTGTTTTGCAGCACCTGCCGTTGCACTTGTCCATATAGGCCAGGTCCCTGAGCTTCGACCGCGTTACGTAGGTCGCTCGCCACACCGGGAGTTTGATTGCTGACCAGGTTAGACGCGGCTTGGTCATACGGCCCGCGCACCGCATGGTAGAACGGGGCGTGACCACGCTCACGGTGTCTCTCCGTAACAACGGAAACAGCAATGCATCCTGTGAAGTGACAGTCTTCAACCGCAACGAATACACGCAGGTGCCAGCCTTTGGGAATTCGCAGGTTTCATTTAGCAATCTTCCATCCGGTGCACAGCCGCGCTATAGTTGCACAGCAAACTAAAAGGAAATCCATGTTCATCCCAATTTGGCTACTCGTGCCAGTGTGTCTGGTTCTTCTCTACGTGATATTCCACACCAAGTGCCCGGAGTGCGAGAGACGCGCATCCATCGAAGCTACGCGCAGGCTTGCCCAGTCCTATCGTGAATATGGGCTGGGCGGCGAGGCGCTGAAGTGTGACGAAGCCGTGCGTACGTTGGAGCACTCACAACCGCGATAGCTACTGACTCGGGGTTGAGGTGTACAGCGAGGAAGGCCGCGCAAATTGCGCACCAACGCCTTTTGCCAGGTTGATGGTGTTAGGTGAGGCGAGTATCCGCGCCGCCAGCATCTCTCCAACCGGACTTGTAAGGAAGTTCCCGCCCGCCAATCCAAGCATTCCCCCCAGAATTGCTCCGGATGTACCGCCCGTTTTCTTGCCTTCGTTATAACCCGCGACTGCGCCCGTGAGTGCACCGGTTGGTCGCGCCAGTTTCTCTGCAATGCTTTGGGTCACTCCGGGATTAAAAGATGTATTCCACGCCGCGTCCCTGGCTGGAATGAGATTCGTCATAGCCGCGTCAGCTTCCTCCGTGCCCGGTACCGCGGCATGGATGTCTCCCGCAACGATGCCGTGTACGCGCTCTCTCAGGCGCGCAGCGTCAGTCTGATTCTCCGGGTTGAAAGTGATGTTATCCATTCCCTGCTTTAAGGAACGCGCTTGCACCGGGTCCACATAGTCGGGCAATGCGACCGGGTTCATCTTCGTTGGGGCGGACACCTGCACCGGAACAAATCCCGCGCCTTGTGTGGTCGGTGGGGTTGCCGCCGCCATCACCGGCTTTCCATCTGGGCCATATTGATATTTCAACTGGTCCCCGACTTTCGCAATATCCTTGATCAAATCCGGCGAATTCTTAGTGACCGCGTTTTGCAACTCCTCGGCTGCAGCCTGACGAGCCGCATATAACGGAACGGTTACTCCATTTGCCGCCGCTTCGGCGAGCCGGTCATTCTGCTGGCTGGCAACGCCTGCGAGCTTTTCTTTCAACTGGCTGGTGATGGTGGAGGGTTTGATCCCTGTGCTGTTGTTCAAAACGGTCTCGCCGATATTGACACCTTCAGGCAGCGATTTGAGCATTCGCTTGCCGGGAGCCATTGCAATGTTTGCCAGGCCGGTTGACGCTGGCTTAAACAGTGATTGCCCAATGACAGACCCAGCCGCGCCACCAGCTGCACCGCCGGTGAACGTTCCCCCTTGCAGCTTATTTCGTACTCCACTCTCCATTGCGGCTGCCGTCATCTTCGCCGCCGGCACTGCAAACTTTGCAATCTGCGGGGCGTGAGCCGCAGCCAGCGCTCCGGCCTTGGCTTCAATCCCTGTGGGTAACAGCCACTCGGCCGCCTGCTCCGCATTCTTGAAAAAGGCTTGCGTGTCGTTTGCCGGCGTTGCGAGTTCATTGGCGCGAGCGATGCCCTGCGAAGGGGCGAGCGTCTCTCCAATGATGGGGATTTTGTTGATCGCTGGCGAAAGACTCGTGCCGGTCTTCAGCAGTCCCTCGCCGACACCCTTGGGTATGTCCATTGGATTGAGCCACGCGAGCGGCGACGGGGGCGCAGGAGGTCCCTGCAGGCCGCCTGGTACCGGGAGACGTGGCCCACTCGGGGCGGATTGCACCATCGGCGCATATTGCGGGTATTTCGCGAGCACTCGCTGCGTTAGTTCGTCGTCGTTCACACCATCATAGGCGCCCGGAAACTTCGCGCGGACTTTGGCGGCGAACTGCTGTGCGTTCATCTGTTGGTCGGCCATTAGAGAATCCCCATTGGGTCAGGCTTTGCGCCGCCGCCCGTCGCTGAAGGAGGTTTCAAAGCATTCCCGCCCGTTCTGCTGCCTGTGTTTTGAAAGTTCTTTTCGTCATCGAGGAAGGTCTGCACGGAACCGCGCAGCGCGTTGAGTCCACCAGCTAATCCTTGTGGACCAGTCTTCCAATGGTTGAAGAGTTCATTCTCGGTCTGGGCTACGGCTTCCGCCGAACGCAGCCCGTGGGCGCCGTTCGAAGCCAGGGCAATGTTGTGCATCCGGACACCAGTTGCGGAGATATCGGGGTCGTTAGAGCCGATCATCTGCTGCACGCTGGTATAGCGGCCGCCAGTCGCGCCGAAGAGGTCGGGCCTGCGCTGCACAATCCCGTTGATCGCATCGGCATTTTCCATCACGTTCGCAGCAAGCGCCGCCCGTTTCGTCACATCCGAAGGCACTTTGCCGCCAGTCGCCGCGCTTGCGCCGGCGCCCTTGGCGGCGATCCGCGCCCCGGTGTTCGCCTGTGAGGTGCTGTCTTTCATTTGCTGCAGCAAAACTTTGGTTTTGTTCGCCTCGGCATTGCCCGCTAAAATGCGCTCGTTTCTATCGGCGGCAATCTGCGCCGCCGTCTGGTTCTTTCCGCCGGCGATGCTCTCCGCCGAATCCGCCTTCTGCTTTCCCGTGAGCATCAAGGTGTACGCCTTTGAATTTAANNCTGTCCCTCAAGTTCGGGGTGTCCTATCGATTCTGCCTGCTCCTTGGTAAGCGTGATTGGCGCGTACGACTCACTTTGTGCGTTCGCTTTATCCGCTGCCGCCTGCCGCTGTGCAGTCTGCGATTTCACATCAGCCAGCGCAGCCGCGTCTTTCTGCGGCTGAATCCAGCGCTGGTTGTACGCGGTCTGGTTGGCGCCTGCCACCCCTTCGTCATGCGCTGCGGTCTGCGCGGCGTACTTTGCGCCCAGGCTGGGGTCGCCTTTCATTCCTCCCGCCAACCCCAGCGAAGTTGCGGCGATCATGTTCAGAATGTTCCCGACCTTGCCGGTTGCAATCTTGCTTTGGTAGAGTCCCGGGTTTGCATCGATGTCCTGCTGTTGCGTGGGCATCGCGGGAATTCGCGTCGGGCCTCCGATATTCGGAAGCGCCGGGTTTCCCGCTGCAGGCGCGGCCATGGTATCTGGATTTTGGGCTGCAGGCGGAGCCTTCCAGCCGGGGTCAGGTAACGCATATGGATTGCCTGAGGGTTGCGCCTCGATTACCGGCGGTGTTGCCGAGGCGTTCGGCGCGTTCGGCTGCAGAGGCGACGTGGGCGAAGTCATCGAAGGCTGTACCTTCGTCGCGTTCTGCGGATCCTGCGCCCACAATTGAAAGCCGAGTCCTGGTCCCTGTGAAAACGGGTTGCCGGGATTGAACAGCGGAGGCCGAAGAACATTCGGGTCTTGCGTCGGATCGAGTGCCATGATGTTCTCCTAGCTCTTAAAGGTTTTGTAAGCGCTTGCGCCCGCGCCTGCCAGTCCAGCAATTCCGCCCAAGGCCGTGGCCCATCCGCTCTGCACCTGCTGGCTAGCCGTGCCGTACAGGTTGGCGTAGTTCGAAGCGGCCGCCGAATTTCCCTGCACTGCCAGCGCGGAGGTCTGTGAGGCGTTGGCATTCAACATATTGTTTGCGGTCTGGTAATTTGCCGTGTTGTCGGCGAGCTGCGCGCTGCGTCCGGCGCCGTACAGATCACCTTGCTGTCCGGCCTGAATCTGGTACGCCTTGCGGGTCTGGTCCGCCGCGAAGCCGGCCGGAGATTTCCCCATGCCGCGGTTGGCCATCTCCTGGGTGGTCGTGGCCACCGCGTTGTTGGTGTCGTTAGCCAGTTTGTTCGTCGCTTCGTTGTAGGTGTCCGCGTAGGTCCCACTTAGTCCCTTCTGGTTAAGAATCGAAGGGTCTAGGTAAGCCGACTCCGTTCCACCCGTATATTTCCCCGTGGTGGGGTCATAGGTGCCGAAGAGGGATTGCCGCGTCTGGTTGGCAAACGTCTGGTTTTGGGCCGCATTTGCGGCGAGTACTGCGTCCTGCTGTTGCGAAGCCTTGGACGCGGCCTGCTGTGTTGCGCTATCTTGCGCGTGCGATCCCATGATTGCCCCTTCCATCTGCTGCTGATATCAAAGTGAAATCTGTCGAAAGAAAAACTCTGGATCCTTGTCCGTCGTTAAATGCTGGAACGCCTCAGCCTCGTCCTTGCCCAGCCTGGTCAACCCGCCATGGTCGAAGAGCCGCTTGACGTCTTCCTGGTACGTAATTGCCAGGTACCGCCGCACTCCGCTCAAGTTCAACGGAGAGCCGATCCACCGCTCCGCCGTCTTCCATAGCAGGTACATCGAGCGCCGCCGCGTCATCCGCTGCTCGATCTCCGGGAAAACCAGCAAAGGCTCGCCCTGCCAGATCTTCACTGGCCTGGTCAGTAGTCTCAGGGGAAGCATTCCGGTAAGCTCGCCGTCCGCCGCCTCGGTCACAAAGCATGGCGTCCGCTTCAGGTCCGACTGGGTAAATCCGCTCTCGAGCAACCGGTCTTGGAGGTAGCTCAGCTCCTCGATCCGGGCCAATCTTCCTAACAAGAAAGTGTCCAGCCGGCGGCGATCATTCTTGCCTTGATTTTCGCCGTCGAAGCGTCGATATCGGTAATGATGGCGGCCACGGTCGCATTCACGTCCACGTCTCCGGTTCCGTCCACCACATTGCGATATCCGCATGCCGGGCACACGCTCACGTTAAACAGGTGAATGGTATGCAGGCTGAGGTTTCCGAACTCATCCTCAATCGAGACAATCACCGCTGCCAGATTTGTATCGAAGCTGCGCTGGGTTTCCTTCGCCATGTTTATAACTCCGGTTTGAAATTGTGCAGCCGCACCCGATCCGGACCCGCCAGATACACTCCGCCAGGAC
>QGNH01001397.1_pt1 | contig 29899 bp, 39 predicted proteins | sample 1735481 | NCBI WGS metagenome assembly QGNH01 (sample SAMN09239004, study PRJNA386568) | Viral metagenome, whole genome shotgun sequencing project. | reverse complement strand
TTGGAAGCACTCGTTGGTAGAGTGAGAGATGGAAACGACGGTTAGTTATTCCCTAGCAGGTAACTTACCTCACGAATCATCTCCAAAGGTTCGAGGCCGTCGCCATAACCTTTCACTCTGCTATTTCCTACGGGAAACAAAATGAAGGAATAGAAGAAAATGGCAAAAGTAAATGAAAGGTTGAACTGAAGATGCCAGCGCATTCGTCTGCGGAATATCTGCAAAAGTGGCGTGCTGATAACTGTCAGCATGTCAAAGACTACGCCTTGAAGTGGCGTTTAACGAACAAAGAGTATGTAAAATCATATATGCAGAAGTATCGAGCAGAGAACAAGCAGAAAATCGCTGAGCAAGAAAAACAATACCGCCAGCAAAACCATGCACGTTACCAGCAATGGTGGCGAGAATGGGACAAGGCGAACCCAGAAAAAGTGAGAGTGAAACACCATAAGCGCCGAGCGCGATTATTAGGGAACGGCGGTGCATTTACTGCCGATGAATTGAGTGAGAGATTTGAAGCACAGGAAGGAAGGTGTTACTATTGCGGGCGGTTACTTTACGCCTCGTTCGATCGAGACATCCACGTAGATCATAAAACACCCCTCGCAAGAGGTGGTTCGAACGAGATAAGCAACATCGCACTTGCATGCTCAGCCTGCAATTTCTCTAAAGGCGCTAAAACCGAAGAAGAGTATTTGAAATATGAAGAATCAAGAAGAATTTGTTCCATCTGAAGACGAAGAACGCGAAGCAACAACGAACGGCTTCAAAATATCTCACGGCAAGCCACAGCCAGACAAGCGCGTGATAGAGCCCGAAGAGATTCGCGCAGAAGCGCCAGTCCAGAAGCCTTACCGCAACGAAACGGTTGTACGATCGCAGCCGGCGCAGGCAACACCCGCGCAGCGAATGGAGGCTGACGAAGAGGGTTTTCCTGAGCATCAGACATTCAGCCTCAAGCCAGTACCTCGCAAGTCGTTCTGGGAAGAGGGTATGTATGAGGTAAAGATTGACAGGGCGTGGCAAGCTATAGAACCTGATAACTTCCATACGGACCCTGCAACTGGCGAGCCGATGCAAGCGTGCTTCATGCACGTTCTCTATGTCACTGTAGACGGTGTGGCCCTCGAAGGCAGGACTTCAATGAGCCGCCATAAGAAGAGTCAGTTGACGGCGTTGTTGACCGCGATCTTTGGTGCGAACCCTCCACTGGACATCGAAAGTGATGATTTAGTTGGACGGCACCTGCAGATCGTGGTCAAGAACAAAGTCAGTGCTACTACTGGAAATGAATATCCAACAGTCAAAGACTGGTTGCGTAGCTCGCGACAGTTTGAACCGGCAGGTAAGTGATGTATTCCGGTGATTGTTATAACTCCCACAACTTAGACAACGCCGTAGTGGCTGACGACAAAGGCGTCTTTCATTTCGCAAGGGAGCTGCCGGAGAAAGAGCGCACACCGGCGCTTATGCGGATACTCGCAGAGGGGCTCGTAATGGAGTTCAAAGAAAAAGCAGTGGACATCAACGCGAGCGTCGGGAAGATTGAACTAAGCTTCTTCCTTGACGGCCACTTATACAGGGTGCATACGGAGTAGGTATGACGGGGCGCACACATCCGCAAGAGACGGAACTGGTTCAGTGTCCGTGTGGGCAAATGTTTGTTCGCACAAACTGGACGCACGGAGCCGGGGCGTACCGGAACAATCACCGAGGACGCCCTAGAACACTTTGCGAATCTTGTCGTGCTCTGTCGAGAAGAGGAATGTCTTACGGTACTGAATTAGCAAATAAAGGAGGTGAGATCAAAGATGATAAGCGAATCTATGTTTAGAAGTGCGCTAAAAGACGCAGGCGCACATAAGGTTAGCAAAGCAGCCCTCACGAAATTTCAGGCGTGGATGCTAACGCTAATGAACGACGAAGCAACAAAGGCCGTCGATAGAATGACTGCTGGAAGGCGAGTAACAGTTCTAGCAGACGACATAGGAGAGTGATCCAATGGGAGTCAGTTTAGACTATAGTGTCTCAGTAACGGCAGGAAGCATCGGGGAAGTCCCGCAATACATTAAGGACTGGCACATAAATACCGTCGAGTTGGTTTCAACCGGCGGGGCAGGTAACAATTACGCGAGTCAGCTCGCGTATCTCAAGGGTCTTGGAGTCAAGCCGGTGCTCGATATCGAGATGGATATCTGGGCAGGCGGTCAGATTCAATCGCCTATTGGCAACTTTACGAGCTTCCTGCAATCCTGCAAGGCGGCAGGCTGGCCGACACTCAGCTCAGAAGGTGGCAGAGCCGGTGATCCGAGCTTCATTAAGGGGCTAGGACTCGGCTACATCAACTACAACTGCGACCAGTGTGGCTTGTGGCAGAACATCTATTCCGATGTTGGAACCGTGATGAATCTCTGGGAGTGTTACTATCCTTCCGAGGTTGGTTACATCACGCAGGGCGCAAACGCTACTAAAGGCAAAGCGAACGGCGTTCTAGCCGGTGCTTGGCGTGACGCAGCGGAACATTCAAAATGCTACTTCTCGAAAGACGCGCCGAATTACGCAAATGCGCCGAACAAGAAATTCAAAGGCGACAACGATATCCTTCAGAACAGCATCAACGGAGCGCAACCTAGCTACGAGTCAATAATTGATTCGCTCATAGCATTAGGATGCTCAGTAACGCGGTTCGACGTTTGGGGTGGAACAGCGTCAAGCAGAGCGCAGAATCAGGCCTGCGGCTTCGATTCAATAGTCGCTAACTTGCAGAAGAACCACCCACCTAACGGCATTGGACCTGCGCCACCCCCTCCGGTAACAAAGAAAATGTTTGCATCGGTTCCAGTGAGCTGTTCTATGGTTCCTGGTCGCATCGACGAGTTTGTTAAAGGGACCGATAGCACACTGTGGCACAACTATCCAGCGATAGGCGCGGCTAACTGGCAGTCGCTAGGCGGCGTTCTTACGTCGGCACCTGCTTGCATCACGCGGGCCGGCAAGATCATAGACGTCGTTGCACGCGGTTCAAACGGTGGCTGTTACCTGAAGGAATGGAACGGCACTCAATGGCTCGACTGGAAAGACCTTGGCGGCGTTGTAGCTGCAAATACTCCATTAGGGATCATTGCAGTGAACGACAACAGCCTAAACGTCTATGTTATCGGGAGCGACGGCAATGTATGGGTCAAGTCAATGGTGAATGCTGTGTGGAGTAATTGGAAGAGGGACGCAACCGTAATGGGGTGAACCCAACATCAACACGCCGGTACCGTGTCGGAACTGTGGACGGCCAATGCTTCTAGTGCACAGTTCGCTCGGAGGAGACAACCCAAGTCTCCTCTGTCCTTTTTGTATTACAAAGCAAGACATAATACATAAGCAAACAAATCCGCTGTTAGGCATGTGGAACCTAGGGGGAGATTAAACGCGAGAGGAAGATTCATATCAGAGAAAGAAAGCACCCACACTTGAAGAGTTAGTGAATAAGCGTTTGAAAGAGGTCGAAGGTGAAGTTCGAGAACTGAAAGGTGCGCTCACATCGCTTGAAGAATACGTGAACCGTTTAGGATTACTCAATGATCCTGACCGGATAGGTGAGGAGGTAATAAGGGAGGTAATACGTGTCATCAAAGAAGCAGAAGTCCGACGGCATCCCGGCAGTATATAAACCAATAACACTCAACCTCCCTCAGCCGCAAAACGAGCAGCAATTCAAAGCGCTTGCGATGGTAATATATCAGATTAATCTTGGGGAGTTTATGAGACGATGGCGGTGGGAAAAGAAACTTGTAGATAAGCTACCAATAATGGAGCTCGCGCAAGTGCCACCACAGATGAACATTAAGATGGTCGATGCGGAAGCAGCAGTGGAGAACAAGGACGCAGTTCTAGGTCAAAATTAGGAGGCAGGAAATGGAAATCGAAATACCGGCTGCGAGAGAAGAGGCTGAATCGTGGGTAAAAGAACACCTGACAGATTACCTAGTATTCGTATCTCGGGGGGAAGGAGTCGTAGAGGTTCAACTTGATCAAGCTTTTCGTAATGGGTTCTTTATCCACATGAACGAATGGATGAAAGACCTTAAATTTGTGGCGACGCTGAAGGAAGGTAAACCCTTATTCGGGAGGAAGAAAGATGACTAATGTAATTTGCGTATGTGGTGCTGAAGCGCCAATAGTTATAATTACTGAACAGGAACCTGACGAGGAGATTAGGGAAGAGTTTTTCGGCAAGAAGCTTGTGCGGTGCGAAGCGTGTCACACACTTACCCTTGTAGACGAAGAGCTGCAAGAACAGCTCGATGAAGCCGAGGAGATTGGCAGACGCGATGGATGCGAGCCGCCACTTGTGCAAATCGTTGATGCAAAAGAAGAAGCTGAACGCAATGCAAAGAAAATTAAGGTTGAAGACAACGGCAAAGGTATTTTAAAGTTATCAAGACAATAGGAGGTGTTACAAGGTTATCGTTTATACCGCCCCGCAAACTGCAATGGCGCCATCCGTGGCTCCGTTATAAAGTTTCGCGGCTCGACCATGCCTTTACGGGAATTTATTGTAGTGTCACAGTCGCCGTTCTAGCGATTATGGCTTCAGCCCCGTTATGGCTCGGTTGTGCAGCGTGCAGGGTGTAAAAAACAGAACATAAAGGCAAAATGGCGATGGATGATGTTAGGAATTTGCTCAGAGAATCGGGCCGTGGCATGACCTTAGAAGAGCTGGCCCACGCTACTGGCTTAGCTAAAGGAACGGTCCAGCGCAACGTCGCCGATCTCTGGAAAAAACATGAAATTTCGCGGATGTATAAGTTCAATGAGCTTAACATCCGCTACGTTTATTACTTCTACGGCTCGAACTTAGTGGGCGACAATCAGATGAGGGGTGCATGGCCAAAACAGAAGGTTGCGATAAAAAGGTAGATACGCCTTGCGAGAACTTTAAGGGTTACATCATGCCCAACGGTTATGGCTACCAGCATGATCCGGTGCGATACGAACGTGGCGAGAAAAACTTGGTTTACGCGCACCGCTTGGCATACGAACGGCACTTCGGACCGATACCAAAAGGGGTGTGTGTTTGCCACCGTTGCGATAACCGCGCTTGTATCCGTCCAGATCATCTTTTTCTAGGAACGCATAAAGACAACACTCAGGATGCGGTCAAAAAAGGCCGCATGCCACGAGGCGAGCAAAGCGTCCTTGCGAAACTCACGATGGCGCAAATTGGCGAGATTCGGAAGCGCTACAAGAAATGGGTTGTCGGGACGCCCCAACTCGCTAAGGAGTATAGGGTAAGCAAAGCCACAATATTACGTATTATCCATAACGAGCGATATAGGGGCTGATCTGATAGCAAAGAAAGGATATCCGTTTGAAGCGTTCATTAGGTCGGCGCTGATTGACTTTTGCGTGGAGTATCGTATCCCCGCGTACGTGAGACGTGAATATCAGAACGTCCCCAATTTTATCGGCTGTGACATCACCGTTGACTCACCGTATCCAAGTTGGCATATAGCGATAGAGTGTAAGAGCCGCGTGCCTGCGAAGCGATACAACTTCGCGAAGATGTTTCCACATAATCAGTTCGAGCGCATTAATGAGTATCTACAGCTCTCCGGACGACGTGGTTTTTTGGCAATCCAAGTCCACAAGCGGCCTAAAAATAAGGTCTATGTAATAAAGTGGCATGATCTGGATGAACTTTATGCTCGCGGACAGCCCTCGTTTAGAATGTTCGATCCATCGGAGCTGCCCAGACCAGTGAATAAGGATGAGGTTGCCGCACGTGAGCTGGTTGAGAATGGGGACGGTATGCAAAATTTGAATGAGGTATTCTTATGATGCAAATTAATGTAGAGAAGAGGAGGTGAACAAATGACAGGTCCAGCATTTTGTGTTCAACGTCAGTTACTAGGACTGATGCAATCGTGCGAATGCACAGTGAATGATTGTGCTTTTGAGCCGGTCTGTGAGGCTATGAGGGAAATCCTTGCACCACCAACAAAAGCTAAGAAAGGAGCCAAAAAGAAATGAGTCTCAAGGATGAACTAAATACAGAATGTTTCGCATTTGAAAAACTAGCGGATGAACTTGAATCAGTCCTGGCGGATTTGCGTAATGGGATTGATCCGACGCGCACACGCATACGGTTAAAAATCGTCTGCGCTGAACTACATCTGCAACGAGAGCGCGTTGACCGGATGGTGAAAGACGCGGAGGAGGGAGCACCCGCGCCGGAACCAAAGATATCAACATTTAGCAGTGTGTTCCACGGGCCATTTCACGGGGAGGCCCAAGTCAATTTTTCAAAGCTTGTTTATGATTCTGGTAAGGAGGATAGATGATAACTAAAACTAAGAAAGGTCACGGCCTGGGGTGGAAGCCCCAATTAAAAGATCACCGTGATTATAGATACGAAGATCACGTGAGACTAATGATGGCTGAAGCGTTACAGCCTACAGACCTAACTAACTTGGTCAGCACAGTCAAGAATCAAGGCCAATTAGGTGCGTGCGTTGCTCACGGAACCACGTCAGGATTTGAAGCGTGTCAGATGAAGGCAAAGTTAGCACCCGTGTTAGGCTGCAGGCTGCTTGTCTATCGTGATGCGAGGATCATAGGCGGTGACTTCCCTGGCGACAATGGGTGTAATATCAGAGATGGTATCCACGCGACTGTTCAGGACGGCGTGGCACCTGAAACTGATTGGGCTTACAATATAAGCCAGTTTGATGACACTCCACCAGCGAAAGCGGTCGCGGATGCGGTGAAATCTGAGACCGTGAGCTACTATTTGCTTGATGGCTCGAGCACCACGCAGATGATTGCGAACATAGACAACTGCCTCTGTGTGACAGGCCTTCCGGTGGTTTACGGAATGCCAGTCTACCAACAATACGAAGACGTAGGCAGCGACGGAATCATTGAGATGCCGTCAGGGGCGTCAATCGGTGGTCACTGCAATGCACTCTGCGGCGTCACTGGATTCACCGCCAGCGACTATTACATCACCCTAAATTCGTGGGGGACAGGTTGGGGCAAAGGATACGGCAAGTTCAGTGGGGGATTCGGCTTGATCCCTAGACCGTATATCCAGAACTATGCAAGTGACAGTTGGGTAATTGCTACGGAGAGTCAGATCAATCCGACTCCTCCTCCGGTGACGCACGTAACTGCAAATTCATCGCCAATGCTTATGGCAAGTGGTGATCGGTTTGTAACGGGTTCAGACAAAGCAGTGTGGCAACAGCACGCAGCTGCATGGAAGTCCCTCGGCGGGGTAGTTCTCGGTGCGCCAGCATCATGCACAGACGGCACCAATGTTGACGTCTTTGCAGTTGGAAGCAACGGGGCTATCTGGTGGAAGCGCAATGCGAATGCGTGGGTATCCCTTGGTGGCACAGCTCTTGTAGGCTCAGTCCCAAGCGCAGCATACGTCAACGGCGTGTTGACTGTTGATGTTGAAGGCACAAACCACACGATATACGAAAAGAAGTATGTCAGCGGTGTGTGGACAACCGCGTGGGCCGCAGTAGCATTGAACTTGAACTAATTTAAAAGGCGTGAGGCGGTCGGGAGCCCGTTCTTGCGCTCTACTTTCTTTCTTAGGGGTGGGAAAATAGATGAAACAAATGGATGTGAAACCAGTTAAGACTTGTTTAGACCTACTAACGCCCGGCTACGAGTATCGCGGCGGCGTTAAAAAATGCCAATGGTGTCACGGGACTTTCGCTGACGGTCAACATAAGAACGAGCTAATCAAGCGCAGCAAAGACGAGAGCACCTCAGTAGGGATGATGTGCGATGATTGCTATAATTATCTAATCGTTGGACCCGAGATTGACTTCATTGGCCACGCAATTTACGCGAGGCACGTACACGAACATATTCGAGACTACGACGACCGGCACGTGCCGAGCTACGACCCGAAGAAAAGTTTGAAAGAGTTGGCACAATCTTAAGTGAGTGACACGGCGCGAGCCGGTTCAACACCGGACAATACTTGCAGAACCATTCAGGCAGTAAGGAAAATAGAACCGCGCCGAGTCTCACCGTTTGATTGAATGGTAATACGACTGCGCTCGCCAGTCTTCACAGAGAACGTCCTTGATGCTGTGATAGCGCCTGCGTAAGCAGTTGCGCGGTCGAGCGTGATAAACGTCGTCTATCTTCGGACTGATCTCAGCGAGATCATCAATGATTGTAATAACTAACTGATGATTGTGATCTTTATAAGGCTGGTAAAGAAGATGTTCGTATTCAGAAGTGAACTTGGTTTCGCTGCAGTCTTGCACGTTCTTAGCTAGTTCGTGGCCGACCATCGCTTGCTTGATTCTTGCCAGTTTGATATTGATCCTGAAGCACTTGATTGCTTCTATAGGGCAAGACGAGACGGGTTTGCAGGGTTTGTACATAATAAAGAAAAAAGAGTAGACTATTAGTAGTCTACCACTGGTTGTTCGTCTTCTATCGTCGTGAGCAACGTTGCTAATGCCGTGAGGATCACTACGATTATGCCGAGGGCGCCAGCTTCCGTCGCAGTCAGTTGGATGAAGCTACCGACTTGGTTCACGATCCCTATTACCATACCGATAATTAAGATCGCTACAGCAAGAGGGCTCAATGATGGATTTGGATCGACTCTAAGTGCCATTTTTATCACCTCCTAATGTATATGTACAGTTGTGAATAGGAGCGCTAATACAACTGTAACGATGAATCCGACGACGATTCCGATGACGTACTGCTGAGTTTTGATCTTGTCTTTTCGTGTATCATCTTTAAGTGCGTCAATCTTAAGGACGCATGCATCTTTAACTTCCACCATAAGCTCGCGCATAGTCGTCATGCGAGAGGTTACTTCTTTTTCCATAGTATCGAAGTCTGTGCGTAGTTGCTCACACTCCTTGGATACCACGCCAACATCGGCGACCAAACCGCTAATCTGTTCCGCACGTGTCGCTTGTCCAACTTCCAGTAATCCCTCAGCTTTGTTTACTCCGTTGATTTTGTCGCCCAATCCTTTGTTTACCCCTTCGATCTTATCTTCTAATCGTTGTATTCGTTCATCAGAGCCGCGTCTGTACCGATCTCCGCGATCCCACTGGTAGCTGCCGTCTATGTTCCTTTTATCCGGTATTCGCGACGAGTCTTCTAACGCCTTGGTAGCCGCATTACACGCATCGTCAATCATCTTCTGCGCTTTCTCGGCTGCCGCTTGTATGCGCTCTTGGGCCACTAACGCTGAGTCGTCAAGTTTCTTAATCGCGTCGGCTGCTTTAGTTGCTTGGGTCATAAGTTCTGTAACTGTTCCTCAGCAAGTCGGTCTTCCTCTGCAGCTGCGTCAATCATTTCGCGTGCGGATTCCTGCTCCTTTTGGATCAAGTCTCTCGCTTTCGTTACGGCTACAGAGAGCAAGTCTCTTGCTCGAAGCGCCGCTTCCGATATGAGACTTCGGGCTTCTTCTGCCGCAACTTCCATCAGTGCATTAGCCGCTGCCTCTGCTTCTCCAAGTCGGATTTTAGCGGCCTCTTCTGCAGTTTCCCGCCGAGTTCGCATCCGCGCTTCGATCTTTTCAATGAGTTCTTTCTTTTCAGTGTCCATCCGTTCGTTCACCTCCCAACTCTTTTATGCTTCAAGTGGTATCCTTTTCTATAAGCTGCTACACGCTTGATTTTGTAGCCTGTCTTATGCTTGTAGGCCTTGTGTTTAATTCCCTTCTTGTATGGCGCCGTTCTGTGGATGTGATAGCCTGTCTTATGAACGTAACTTTTATGGGGGTGGTGCGCTTTCGGTCGCGCTCCTCGAGCACCTGGTCTAGCTGCATGACTGCCTTTGTGGGGATGGCGAATACCCTTTTTATGTATATAAATTCCACGGGGCACCGCACCGGTCTCCTATGGCCAAACGCGCCTCGCAAGGATATTATGGATGTGCCCATCAGAAACTCCAAATTTGCTAACTAACTGAGCTATATGTAACGCACCATCCCAACCGAAAATTTCACTCAGTTTCATTTATTACTCCGCTGGCATTGCATTTTATTTAGATCAGGTTAAGTCCGACTCCTGAATATGTTGCGCCCCCCTCAAGCTGAATGTTAGCTCCTGTGCCTGAATCAAGGAAGTCATTGGCAATTGCACGAGTACTGGTGACAGTTGAGGAGTTAATCAACAACCCATACAATGTGTTGGGCGCTGCTGCAGTCCATACGACATTTCCTATTAACGTGGTGTGGTCATGGGTAGCTCCGGAAGCGCCCCATAACGAGATGCCTGAATACAGGCTATTCGCCTGAAGACCACATTGGGCAATCTCGTTATTCGTGAGCATATTGTACAGCATATTACATCCGGCCGTATTGCCGACCAATTTCAAGCCGTCCCCCGCCGAGCCGGTAATTATATTTCCTGCCACTTTGTTAGCGTCGCAGTGCGATCCTGCCGGAGCGCTGACATAAAGTCCTTCACCCCCTACGGTGCTAATCTGGTTATCTTTTATAAACCCATAATTACCGCTAAAGGCAATGCCACAGGCGTAACACAACTCGATAAGACTATTCCGAATAATCTGGTTTGAGTTATACCCCGCGGGCTCCTCAAAGAAAATCCCCCCGCCTTTGGCTCCGGTTATGGTCATATCGTAAACGAGCACATTACCCCCCGTTGCGTGAATTCCGTGTTGTCCAGTAGGCGACGGCCACACGTTAGTATTGCCTGTTCCTAAAGTGTAACCTGCACCACCGCCATTGAGTAACATATCATGCACCACGATATCCGTCGATGCCCCTATATCGACCATAGGAACGTCGTCGGCACCGATCCCCATCGTGATCGTTGTCTGGTCGCCGCAACCTGCAAAAATCGTGCCACTAGGAGGGGTGATGCTACTATCTATAACGCAGTCACCTTCGCTGAGCATTACCGTTCCGCCGCAGAGAGGCAGCGCATCGAACGCTTCATTTATGATCTCCTCTGCGTCAGCGTAGCCGGCAGTCGTTGGAATTTGGAAGTCCGCATTTTGTCGCATCTTGGGACTCGCGTTTGGCATAGCGACTATTACCGCATAAGCCTGAGCGCCACCGGTTGCCACGAACTTGCGCTGGTCAATAAGATTGACGTTCGTGACCATCGACAGCCCTTGCGTCACATTGATCTGACAGATAGGAATCTGCCATCGCACACCATACGTCTGCGTGAGCGACTGTGGCATTGGACCGGAGAGTTTGCTGCCAGACGGATACGCGGCTCCGTTAGTCCCTGGTAGAATCTTCGAGGTAATACCGCCGTTCAACCCCCATTTACATTCAAGGACTAACAGATCGGCTCTGGTTCCAGCAGAAGTATTAGGGGCGATGTCCGGCGGTCCGAACGATTTGATCGTATCATTGATGTAGCCGTGGCCTTGAATATAGGCGGCTCCGGTGTCCATATTGATTGTCAACGGCTGTGCCGGATCGCCGGTCACTTCGAGTTGGTTAAGCGAGTCATTGAAGCTCACCGACATAACGCCGGTTCCCATCAGGTACCTGAATAACTGAGCCCACTGGTTCTCAGTCATCGTATTTCCTGGTTGTGTCGAAAATGGATAGCTTGATTCAGTCATTTTTACTCCTTTATTTTAAGCAACTTTTCTAGCGATAGGCATTTTTTTATGATCTCGAAGCGCGATTGTCAAGCCGTCAGCCTGAGTCGGAGGCAACGGCAATACCGCCGTCAGTGACACATCCGGAGGTTCATAGCCGGCAGGCGTCTGTGCGATTGTCGGCAATGGATTTTTGGCGCCCCAATCGACACTTAATTCGTTCGCCCACTTGGTAGTCTTCCAAGCCGGAGAAGCGGCGGCAGAGGCGCTCGCAGCAGGCGTCGCTTTTGGTGTCGCAGCTGGCGCGGTTGGCGTGGCCGCTTTAGTGGTGGATGCTACCGATTTCTGAATCGCTGCAAAGACATCGTTCTCTGCGCCACCGCCGCAGCTCGAGACTTGCGATCCGTCGCATAAGACCGCGCAGGGGTAACACGCGCAACTGCCCGATTCAGTATTGTTGTATTTAATGTCCGCATTATTGAGCATCGTTTCAAGGTTAGCGCAATGCGGACATCCTGACAAAGTGATTATCGTTGGTGTACAAGCTTGTGCCATTTTTCTTTCACCTTTTAGTTACGGGAAGTTCCCGCCAAGCGATTCCCAATCAGACCATTTTTCAGAAGCGGTGCCAAAGCTTCTATGCCATATCGCTCGGTCGTTGCCACGGGCAAAATAATGAACCGTGGAACCATCTGCAGTAATTTGTACCTCCGGAGAACTGACTATAGTTGTGTTGTCAGTTACCCACGAGTTCCAAAAAGCTCCGTTGTATTCTCTGTATGCTACCTTATTGTTGCTAGTCGTGATAAACAGATAAATCTTGCCATTATACCCACACGCGGCAGGGTGGTTCGTTGATTCTACTTTCGGACCTCCAAGCGAATGCCACGCACTCCAAGCGGTCCCGCTCCAATATCTCCACCATGTATAGCCATCGGTGCCTTGCACAAATACTGCAAGCTGGTTAGCTGCATAACTGCACGCTCCTGGTCCGGAATTTGCTTTGCCGCCGAGAGTAAGCCACTGTGACCAGACGCCATCGTTGTAGTATTTTTGGAACACGGCGCCGTTAGTGCCGGTAACAAATATATCATTCCTTAAGGGGGCCATTGAACAACATGCAGGACCATGCGCCGTCTGACCGCCGAGATTGGTCCACGCCACATAGTTGCTACCCTCATATGTGGTTTCGTACACGGCACCGTTTGTTCCCACCACATACACAGAGACATACTCGGGCGTCCGGGAAACTGCGCAAGGGGAATAGTTGAAGGTTCCGTCCCCACCCGGAAGTATCCAGCCAGACCACGACGTCCCGTCGAATGTGTTGTGAGTGAGTGCTGATGGCTGCGTTCCGTTACAACCAAAAACATCTATTGTATGTAAACCGTCGTTCAGCACTGCTGCTGCGTGTGTCCCTGGTGCAATTATGGGCGCGGCATTAGGTGGTGTAGGGCCACCGCTGGCGGCTGTAATGGCTTCCGATGGAGGGGCAGGCCCGGCTGATCCGGGGTTCACGAAACAAACATTATACGCTCTTTTCTCGGCTGTATCACTGCCCACAAAAAAGGAGAAACTTCCATCTTTCTCTGGCCATATCTTCCCCAATGACCAACTCTTCCCTGCGGGGTTGCGCGTCCATATCTCAAGCTGTCCGGTGTAAGGTCTATCGGCAATCCAATGTTCAGAATTATCTACCCATCCAGCAATACCAGAGATTTGAACCTTAAACTCAATATGCTGCGAGGTGCTACTGCCTGAGACGCCGGTGAAGCCGATCCATAAGTGTTTACAGGGACATTGAACCTGTGGCACTGCAGCTTTGGCGGCGGTAGAACCGGATGCTGATGCTGTAGGTACTGCCCCTCCCGCCCACAACGGAAGGTCATCTTTCCAATTACCACCACCAGAAAGGTTTAACGCTGTATTATCTTCTCTCCAAGAATAAAAATAACATCCACATGGGAATCCAGTCACAGCGTCATCAGCGCAAGGAGAACCAGTATCAATACAGTTACCTATAGAGTAGGCTGAACCAAGGCCCATCCCGCTACCGTTTATAACAAGCTGAAGGTAATAATTTGTATGAAGCTGCACGTCCCAATTTGGCCATACATAATATGTCCTACCCTCACTTCCAACGGAGGGAGCCCCCATATTAACAGGCGCAGAATTCCCGGTGCCCACCCATAACTGACAACTTGCGCTTAATGTACCTTCGACAGTAAAATTATAGGTACTTGCATAGCCGGAACCGCTACCTACACCATGGAAATATGCGTACAAATTGTTTCCACCGGCGGCAAATAATTTTCCATCATTTCCATTTTGGTAATCAGTTATACCTGCCATCGGCCACCACTGATTAACATTCAATCCAACTTGCCAGGTGTGTTGGTACGGATTACTAAGGCCACCATAAACTCGTATTCCATCAGTATTTGCATCTAGTGGACCCCATACCGGATGCCCAACTGAATTTAGGGCGTATTGATTTCGTACTGCAGATCCGTTATAAGTACTACCGCCGGTGCCAAAATTTGTGATGCCGGAAGAGTTATTAGCAAAAGTGTAATGGATATATTGTGACATTGTATTCTCTTTATCTATTTTGAAGCGCCGCCGTAATGTTGAATCAACTCTTGCGCCAAGTCTACACAGCTAGAAGATAGGGTATTAGAATCACCCCAAAAACATATAGTATCACAGCCGCCCTGGTCAATAATGTTCATATAATTAGCTGCAAATCCTAGCGGATTTGGATACTGGATCAAGATGCCTAGATGTCGCGCACCCGCTGTCACCGCTGCTGAAAGGCAATCCAATGTAGAGAGCACAGTTAAACCATTCTGTCCATCGTAGGTCTGTATATAGTCCCAATGTCCCCCTACAGGGTGGTTCCAAGGAGCCGCATACATATTCACTTGTTCACCAAATAAGGCTGAAGTAATGTCCAATAGTCCATAGTTAATGTATGTACAATAGTTCGCCGCTGTGCCCACCACAGAGCCCCCGCACCCTTCACCTGCAATGCAGTCCCATCCAGAACTTGCCAATGCACTGAAATATCCCGCATACGGTGCACCCGCTGCGTTAGGTTGCGTAACGGCTGTCGACACATCATTAAGAGTACTGAATACTGCAGTTGGGATTCCGGCACGATGTATTGCAGCCGCAGTTCCGGCAGCAACGCCGGTGCCGTCCCACGGATACACAAGTCCTGCTTCGTTGAACCCCATTGAGGCTAATTGACTGAGGTTATCAAGATTGCCGAAATGCGCCGCAAACCGTTTCGCCATTTAGTCTAGATTTCCCCCCAAGTCCACCCACGCTGCACTCCAAGCGGTGCCGCTCCAAATTCTCTGCCAGAGTTCGCCCGACATTCCCTGCCCATACACCCAAATCGAGGTCTTAGCACCGCTCGCGCCGGAATTGTAACAATACGCAGTCAGTCCTGAACTGAACTGGCCGCCAAGGCTACCGTTCCATGCGCTCCAGATGCCGGCTGCATACGATCTGTACCAGCACGCTTGGTCACTTCCCACAACGAAAATCCAATGAGAAGTGCCATCTGTGCAAGCAGCAGGATTGAACCCCTTCGCTTCAAGAACGGTTATACGCTCTTCGTGATCTGCCTGAGTTTCAAGGACGCCACTGTCCCCATTAACCTGTACCTGGTCGTTCAGCGTGCTATTAATATCACTAATACTTGCACTGTGGTTGATGAGGTTCTGAGCCACTGCATTTTTATAATCCGCGTCGCTTGCGTTTAACATAATTACGCCATTAACATCTGTTGAATCTGTTTTGTAGTCACTTTCTGCGTTTTCATCGCCTGAGTGGGTTGCTTGGCTAAAGCTGCTGAAAGTGCTGTCCCTGAACCACCGCCGCTCGTGGAAGTCGGAACGGAGTATTGGATAGCTGTTATAATCTCAGTTACCTGTCGGCTCCCTACGACAATAATCACTTTATCCCCTAACTGGAAGTCTCGAGGATACCTGACCTGATCCGTCTCTTGGATCGTCAGCGTCATAGATGTGTTTATGATCGATTGTGTGAGTGCAAGGTTGTTCGTTTGAACCATGCTGGCATTGATAATCGCCGAGGAATCCGTTGCTTTCGACGTAGCCGCACTTATCCACGACTCCCATCGACCGAAACTGCCGATTGAAGCAATGTCGCCACTGGGTAGCATTGTCTTATCGGGACCTGTATCAGGCCCGCAGCCCCATATCATATTCGCAGTAGGATGGCCACTAGCGAGCGTATAATCTTTCAGGTTGCCACTTTCGACGCTGAAGATAAGATCGTTGTTTTGTGCCAGGTTGTTGCCGATGAACGTGTCAAAAACCAGCTCATTGCCGACCTGCGTGGTCTGGAAGTTGACACTTCCGCTCGCGCATACGTCCTGAACCTGCGTCAAAAGATTCTCGCCGCGAGCACTCGAGGTAATGACGCCGCCTACTGCTGTCGGCGCAGCAACCGCTAGATACGGGATTGCTCGGGTGCCGAACTGGTCAGAGCACGCTCCTATGCCTGCATTAAAGAAAACCAGCTCCTTAGCTACTTTATCAGCAGGGCCGGTTCTTATGTCGTAGCCTGTGTAAGCTGGATCATCAACGATGCCGCCACTCGTCTGGTATACCATGCCGCCAGTCGTCGCTATGTCAGGCGTAAGGATCGCTGGATACTGTTGCGGGACCGCTAGTGTCAGGGTATTGGTGCTGAAGTCTACACCTGAAAGGGCGATCGAAGCGCTTGCGTAAGAACTGTTAAGTTGATTCCAGTTTGAATACACCGTTCCGTCCGGACCGACAAGTTGAACGGTATTGCCCTCCATGAAGCCTTCGGCGTCTGCAACCACGATCGGTACATCGTATTCTTCACCTGCAGGGCAGCCTTTAGTGACGCTCGTTGAGATGCCCACGCACGAACGTAGAACCCCAAACTTCCATTTCTGTGCCACAACATCGAAGATCGGACCTGTCACGACGGGGTAACAGATTCTCGCAGAAAGGTAAGCGTTGTCACAACCGCCGATAATTGTTGTTGTTTCCGCACCTGCCGATAATGTTTGCTTAATGCCCTGCGATGAAATTGGACCGTCGATCAGCAAGACGCCATCTCGATAGAACTTAACGCCGCTGTTCTCGTCGATATCGTAGCTGTTAAAATCCTGAGTCCGCATGTCCAACTGCCAACTCGAGACGTCATTCAGCTTGAGCGTATGTAGCCATTGCGTGAACCGCGTGATCTCGTCTACGTCTTCCAAGTCCTTGTCACGTAAGACTATGACATTATCCGCTTCGACTAGAGGACTTCCTGGCACTATATTCCCTCGTATCGCTGTATCAACTGCACGTTAATCATACTTTGTCCATACGTAGCGAGGCCCATTTCAACTTCGATAACGTTAGCTGTCGGCACGAACCCCCAAAACGTATTCCCGTCAGGGTCCATTGCGAAGCGCAGGTTATACATCCCGCCCACATCGGTCGTACTTCCTGACGAAGCTGGCACCCATACACTTATACTTCCCGAACCGTGGCACGTTGGGCATACTTCGGTGCCTCCGCAGGTAGCGCATGCAGCGATAACGCCGGTTCCGTGACAGGTGGGACATACTTCTGATTTCATATAGCCGCTTCCGATAAAGTCCGCAGCCCGCGTGCTACCGACGGTATGCGCTTGCTCAGTCGCGTCTATAACGACTGCTTCGCCAGCTACTAGATCGTGGTTAAGCTGAAAGACGTCGCCAGTTGTAACATTCGTGAGTGTTGGAACGCACCCCGGCCCTGTAATTGTCCACACAGGAAATGTTTTATCTTCTCCATTGTTTTGCAGGACCACGCGAGCCCCGATGAAGTTCTGGCCGAGGCGCCACGTCATCGGCGGTCCGCAAGTGTCCTCGAGCACATCATCTGAAACAGGGTCAACTCCCGTAGTATGGACGCCACAGAACGCTTTAACAAAGATTCCACCGCGATAGATCGCAATCGTGGCAGGCATACCGCCTTTCAGGGCGTCAATCGCCCCATACGGCGGTGGCACAGGTGGCCCACATGCACAGTGAAACGCATACGCTTCTGGATACAGAACCTTAGCTGCGTCCATGCCAATGCTCAGTTCGGTTCCATCGTAACTCGGATCGTGATCCTGAATCTCAACGAATGTCAGCGCCAGATTGGTAAACTCTGCCTGCAGCGCGTGAAGCTGCGCCTTTGCGGTGAGGCACGGGGGACAACCGCGCATCCAGAAGATCACTATATTGCAGTTATCATTAATTCCCGCCGTGTCTCGCGTGGCCCCGGTAGGCGTCAAAAACGTGTCATTAGTGTCAACTTCCGTGACATACGCTTCACCCGCAACCGTGTAATTATTAGCAAGCGGATTAGCCAATGTCAGAACAGTTGGGCTATCCACGGAAGAAATTTCGTTCACCTCTTTAACCAGTAGGGTATCAACGACGCAAAGGTTTAGCGTAACACCGAATGCCGACGGGGCGGTGAATCCTAGATGTGTAGAATCTCCGGCGTACATGACCCTAAATGTGTGAATGCCTACGGTGCTTGTAAACGGAATATCATAGTTCCCTGCGCTGTTAGTAGTAGTTGTAGCCCGTTGCGTCCACGTGCCGGATACGTCTTCCCACAGGCTGATGGTTGCTCCCGTGAGCGCTGCGCCGGTAATCAGTTCTGTCAATGTGCCTGTAAACTCACACGTCCCTGCGGGACTCGTAGTGTAGTTCATTGTAAGACTAACCGCTTTATGTGTCGGTTGCGTCCACGTATAGGTAGTCCCGTCTAAGAGATGCGTTCCGGGGTAGTATCCTGCAATCTCAGATATTATGGTATCAAAATTGAGCGACTTATAAAGACTAATCTGCTCGGGTTCACTATCCCGCGCGGTTACTGCGTTATACTTAGGTCGGAACCACACGACAAAACTTGTCATCCCTACGTAGTTGATGTAACTCCAATCAAAGACGTCTTTATACGTCGGTGAGGTTCCATTCAAAGAGTTAGTAAGCATCTCGTTAATGCCCTTTGAATCGTCTGGCCGAACATACGCAAGTATCCCGCTCTTGACGCTTGGAGATGATAGATACGCCGCCGTAGTCCACGCTTGCACATAGGGAAGCGACGCTGATTGGTAGAGATCAAAGTTGTTATGATAAACGCCTGTGCCAGATGTGTCGGGGTTTGTCGTCGTCCCTGGCCACGGTGTAGCATTATCATTGATATATTTGAGCCCAAGCGAGTTAAGGTATGCTGGATCACCCACCCTATCACCTGAGTTGCCGCCCATAACATAGCGCCATCCGGCGTTATAGAGTGAGACGAGCCAATCGTGCCACGTAGAGAGCGGCTTTGTGTGGTCGTTCGTGACAACGGAGATATCAATCGCGGCCCACATATTATTCCCGTAATTTGGGTTGGCCGCGTGGGTATCGTGGATAATGTGATATTCAGTTGAATAGTTATCGCTAGTTGCCTCGGCAATGCAGATGATACCCATAAAACCGTTGTAACCGAAGTATTGTATCTCACCGTCGTTAATCATGCTCGGCGGTAAGCCAGCCATATAATTAATAGGATATGTAAACGTTCCAATCGCCACTACAAGAGAGGCCTTAGAAGCCGCAAACGATCCGTATTTAACGTTGCCTTCGAGCGCACCGAATATCTTTTCGAACAGCCACGTAAGCCACGATGATAGCGACGGGTCTTGTTTTGTTATAGTGGTAACAGTATCTCCTGCGTAACTTGCTGTATAAGAAACCCATCCAACATGCGGTTCCCGGACGGTTATTGAATAAGCACCATTTTTGTCTGTCGTTGCACTCCCCATATTCGACATTCCCATCGGTGTAGACCTTTGTAGCGCAATCTTTTGCCCTATGACTCCTACATTTTTTGCTTTAAGCGTGCCGGATAACGTGAATGTACTATTAACCGCTGGATTACTAGGAGAAACCGCTAATGTTAGTGTCGTTGCGGCGGTAGTTCCGACTGTGATCGGCAACGTTGGAGAAGTGGATGTGTGGAAATTTACTTCATCGGCTAGAAGTTTCACTATGAACGAGAATACGTCCTCGATGTCAGGAATCCATGTGAAGTTATAATTGCCGTTCGCGTTTGTTATAACGGTATGCGTAGTCGTCACTCCGTTGGAAGTGGTCATACTAACCTCGCATACAGAGTTTGAAACATTCGTGCCGCTCACTGAAACGGCTGTTCCAGAAACGTGAACTATCTGGTTGACTTGCGGATTTGAATTGTCGGTATTGATGCTTATCGAAGTGTTTTGCACGATGGATTCTGTGGCTTTAAGCGATTCTTTCACTTCTTCCGAGAACTCGGGCTCAGCCCCCTCAGTCCCTAGAACAAACTTGGCTGCGCGAATCTCAAGTTTGGCACCTACCGCACAGTTGATGGTATTATCAACGACAATCTGCGTGTCGCCTTCGCTTGCATCCTGTGCGACTGCCATTAGCTCAGTGAGCGTGAAGAAATTAGCGGTCCACGGATCGCTGGAGAAGTTCTTTTCAATCTCTGAGCCTGGCGGATCATACCAGTAGGGATCAAGAGCGTCAACATATAGTGGCACAAAGCCCCAGGAGAGTTGCCTATTTGAGTCATCGGCGAATGTATCAAAGCCCTTTGAATACCTGCAATACAACACCCTGGTTTGTCCCTCTTCGTTTGTTACCCAAAGCTGTACATCGTTATTTGGATTGAGCGATCTACGCAGTTTTGAGAGGTTATGATGAAAGTCCGCTGGCGAATTGCCTCGGATATAAAGCGGAAGATAAACCTCTCTGATGCCGTATTGGACCTGAGCTAACTCTGCGCCTGCAATATTCGGAACTTGGTCGCTCGTGAGCGTAACAGGCATCCCGTGATGGCCGGTAACTCCGTCCATAAGGTTATAAATGCCATCGTAGCAAGTTGGGTCATCGGTCGGCGCAACTTGTAAGTTGTAACTTTCCCCATCTGCAGTTTTGAGTATCCAAGTTTCCATTTTATTGCCCCGCTAAGTGGTGGTATTGCTCAAGCTCGCGAATCGCTGCGAATACCTCGCGCTTTATATTCTCGTTATCACTGACGATGCTCACCTGATATGTCGGCGCACCCGATGTTAGTCCCGATAAGGCTTTAATGAGTGTGTCTACAAGTGTGGACGAGAATGAACCACTAGAACCGCCCGATCCAACAATGGCACCTGACCCAAAGTGCGGCAATGTATTAATGAGGCTGCCCCAGTCTTCACCCCATCGGTGCTTAGGAACTACCATCTCAGCTTCTCCCGCTTCGGCAATGACGGCAGCGACACCATGCACCTTCGGAGCAAAAACACCGCCTGTTGCCACAGGAATAGTCACAGGGCCAATGGTAATGCTTCCGGTGATTAGCGAGTGAACGTCAATACTCCCACCCGTTATGAGGTCCCCCCAAAGGGTTTTCGCTCCGCCTGTGATGTAAGTCGACCAGATGTCATGAGCGCCACCAGTGATGTAACTCCAAATGTCGTGAGCACCCCCCGTGATGTAACTCCAAATGTCGTGAGCACCCCCCGTAATATATGACCAGATATCATGCGCCCCGCCGGTTATGTAAGTCCAGACACTATGAGCTCCGCCCGTTATGTATGACCAGATATCATGCGCCCCGCCGGTGATGTATGACCAGATGTCATGCGCTCCACCAGTGATATAACTCCAAATGTCATGTGCTCCGCCAGTGATATATGACCAAATATCGTGTGCGGTCCCCGTGATCCACGTCCAGACTTCCTTAGCGGTGCCGGTGATCCACGTCCAAATCTCTTTAGGTGCGCCGGTAATGAAGTCCCATATAGACTTAGCGCCACCGACAACGGTAGTTGCAGCTGAACCGACCGCGCTTGTAACTTGGCCTGGAACTGCGCCCCAATTAGTTTTCATAAGGGGTGCTAGTGGGCCTTGATCGAGATCGAAGATGCCACCTTTGGTAAGTTTGCTAAATTCCGCTCCGTAGTCAGCTTTAGCGAGAGGAGCTAACGGGCCATTATTGAGGTCGAAGATGCCCCCTTTGGTTAATGCGCCCCAGTCAACCGAACCAGCCGCCCCCATTATTTTGGATGGCAGGTTGATCATGCCGGGCACGCTTTGAGCGCTGCTTTGAGCGCCCTCTGTCGTGTTATAGAGCCGAGGCTTCTTTAAACCAAAAAGATTATTTATGCTGTAGCCACCACCTAAGTTGCCCAAGGAGTCAAGGGCGCCCTGCGGGCTCAAATTCGGCATCGCCGGTGCCTTGAGGCCACCAAAGAAGTTTCCTATACTACCCAAGCCACCCATAATGGCGCTTGCACCTGGTAGGTTCTGTGGTAATAACGAACCATTTCCGAATATTCCACCCGCCATTGGATTGGTGAGATTGCCTCCGAAATTTGCCATTCCCCCTAGACTACCAAGGGCGCCCCCCAGATTCCACGTTTCGGGATCAAACGCACTTATACTCCCTAATATGCTGGAGGTGGGCCATTTGATGTTACCAAGTGAGCTAAGTGCTGAGTCACCCAACGAACCAAATGGATTCTTTAACGGATTGTTAGGGTCAAAAGATTGGCTAGATGTATTAGATGATGAGTTCTGGGTCTTGTTGCCTGTTGCGAACTGGCCCAGACCCATAGCATCTAGGATAAACGTCCCCCAATCAATGTGGGACATCGCGTCTGTTATGCCTTTTTGGAAGCCGTTAACAAGGGCGTCGCCAGCGTCTTGCCCTGCTTGCGCGAGTTTACTGGTGCCGGACTGACCAAATGATGCTGTGCCGAGATTCGGGGATGTTATCTGTTGGCCGATAATGTTCCCTGTGGATGTTCCAGGACCCCCACTACTCCCACCGCTGTAAATGCCTGCTTGATCGCCCGCGACTGTCGCAATCATTGACCCAAGTATCTCGCCGATGGCGGTTCCGATGCCTGTCCAATCGACATCGTGCTCCATATAATCAGCGAGCTTACCTGCAAGTGGCTGAATCCCATCCATTATGAGCTGCCACAGATCGCCAAGTCCGCTCTGAAAACCGCTAACGAAGTTCTTAGCAGCAGTTATACCCACGCCGACGAGATTTGGCTGACCAGTAGTGATTAGGGCAGTTGGGATGAGATCGCTTAAACCGCCAACGAGCGAGTTAAGTGCAAGTTGTATCGCATATCGAAGACCGGAACCAAGGGCGGTTCCAACGCCGGTCCAGTTGATACCTTGAATCCAATTCATGAGACTAATCTGAATATAGTCCCATACAGGCCCAATCGTGGCCATTGACAGTTTTATGGAGTTAGAAATATCATTTGGGATTTGGGTAGCAAGTGCGCCCCACGGAACGCTATTTTCCCAAGTCGTAAAACTTGTCTCTATAGTGTTCCAGATAGGTGTTAAGTCCTTTTGAAGATCATTCAGACCTGCGATGATTGCTATAGGTATCTTCTTGGCGTCCGCAGTCCAATTAACGCCATTGACCCAAGTGGTGAAGTCTGCTGACGCTGTGGTCCATATCTTCTTAAGGTCCGTTGTCAGCGTGGTTATGCCTGTGACGATCGCCGCTGATATCTTCTTGCCGTCGCCAACCCAATCAACACTGTTGTACCACGTAGTAAAATCCGTCGCGACCGTATCCCATATCGTTTTAAGATCCGCTGGCAGTTTGCTTACACCTGCGACGATCTGAGTGGAAATAGTCTCGCCAAGACCCTCCCAGTTGATCTTGCTTATCGTATTCCACATATCGGTGAAGCCGCTAGTAAAATCCGCAAATCCTGCTTTGTAGTTTCCACTGAGTATGTAACTCAGTCCGGAGGAGATGTGGCTTCCTAATGTAGTAAAAGCACCAGCCACGGTTCCAAGAGTGCCCTCAAGCTCACTAAGAGTATCTCGAAACTGTGCAGAGCTTGTATAAGCAAGATAAAATGCAGCGGCCATAGGCGCGATGATGGCGACTAATGCACCAATAGCTACCGTCGCGACGATTATCACCGGAGCAAGCAAAGCCATAACGCCTACGATGAGCGGAAGAGCTGTGACAACCGCACCGACGGCAGTAACGATAGATCCAAATGCTGAGATAAGCCCTCCAATGATTACTAGCGCCGGACCTATTGCAGCAACGAGGCCGACTACTACAAAAATTGCGTCAGCGACGGGCGTGGGAAGGTCACTGAATGCACTTGCTAAGTCACCAATTATGCCGATGACGTCTTTGATGAGTGGCATCAGCTGAGTGAATGCCGAGATCAACTTCTCGCCGAGAGGGTTCAAAGCGATCTCAAGGGCGTTCTTCATTATATCAATAGACTGTGCGAATGTGATGGTGCTGGCGCCGACGGTATTAAGACTAATTGACATCCCGTTAGACAACGCAATGAACTGCGCTGCAGTCAGGTTGCCGTCTTTAATCACGTTAAAAACGTTATCCGCAAAACGGGAACCAAATATGTTTGCTGCATCGCCAACAGAGATAAGGCCGTGCTGTATGCCGTAGAAAACACCCTGAAGCTGGTCGGCAGTGGTATTGCCCTGGATACCAGCATCCTTCATTGACTTGGTTACGTCATCGACCCACGCAGCGGGTTTGGCCGCAGCCATGCCCTTGCCAAGGTTGGCCCACGCATAGGCAATTCCCTGCATCGTGCGCGTGACATCCAAACCTTTACTTTCAATATCGCCGATTATTGGGATAATCTGTTGAAGCGAGAAACCAGCGGATTCAATAACCGGCTTATAGGTGGTAAGGTCGGTGAGGATCGAAGTAACCGGAACCCTGGCAGCTTGGGCTGCGGTATAAACCTGGTTCATGAAGCCTTCGGTCGCCTTTGCCGAAACACCCCAACTCTGTATAGCTGCCGTAAACTCAGAAGCGAGCGAAGATGCGCTTTCGCCAGTCATTCTCGAAACGTCGAGGATGTTCTTAGAAATCTCGGAGATAGCGTAGGCGCCCTCAGAGAGTTTGTTATTGACTGTTGTAAGGACTGTTGCCGTGTCAGTGAAACTATTTGGGACTGTTGAAGCAAGGTTATCAAACTGCGTCTCGAGGCCCGCGAGCTTAGAACCAGTCGCGCCCGTTCCTGCGATGATGATAGCATACGCTTTTTGAACATTATTGGCCGCAAGTAAAGCAGCGGCGCCGACTGCAACGATAGGTGCTGTAACCATCAGCGACATGCCGACACCAGCGGCGGTCATTGTGGCGCCGAATGCTTTTATAGATGCCCCTGCACTGGTTATAGCTGCCCCTATAGTTGCGAAAGGCGTTACCGCTGCAGCGCCGAATGCTTTTATAGATACACCGGCACTTGCGAGAGATGCATCTAACCCAACGCTGTCACCTAAGATGTGGACGATAATCGGCTCTACTGTTGCCATTTAGTTCCCCGTAGCTTTCTTTATGCGCTCACTGACTGCGTTCAGATACTCTACGTCGGCGCCTACGTCTTCATCAGGCAGCGTGGATGGTGGTGTAACCTCGTCGATTCTCACTGCGTTCTTTACTTCCTTCGCAAAAAGCGTCTCTACTACTTGGGGGGTAAGGTGAACCGGTGCGACTTTGCCTTCGATCTCGCCGCGCATAACCTGTTGCAGGTATGCACGATCGCCTGTAGCGTCACGCGCAGCCGCTTTTTGCGGCTTCTTGCCGGACATCCCGTAGCTTACGCCGTAGGCGATTACATCAGCGAATCGCTCTTCGTAAGCTAGATGGGCTGCTATCATCTCATGTAGCTCTACCAGTGCATAGTCCCACCAGAATTCACGGGGACGTAATTTTAACGTTCCGTATGCGTGCTTCTTTAACTCTCCCCAGTCAAGGGTCCATTTTTTTCTGCGGCTGCTACTTGGCCTTCTTCCGCTGCCTTTTGAGCCGCAGCAATCTCCTCGTCAGTAATTCCGAACGCGTTTTGTAGGGCTTTATCCACTTGCTCCGAGTAATATTTTATTTTAGCAAGTTCCATCATGTCGTCCAGCTCTTCGAGTTTAAGCATCCGAGTTTCCCAAAGAAGCCCCGCCCAAAGAAACACCTTGAGCTGCGACCATGACATCCCCATCCCCGCTCTCTGCCATCTAAGGATAACCGAGATAGGTGTGGTCGGATTGCCTGTATTCACATCCGGATAATGATTCTCTATCTTTTCTATTGCTCCCATTTTAAAGTCGATCCGTCGAACATCGTTGTCCTTAAAGACAACTTCGACCGACGTATCTGATCCTGCCCCGTTCATATTGCGTCCTCCTTTCGGTCCTTTCACGGGCTTGTCGTGAACTATGGATTCATCGCCGTTCGTGACAGCTCCTCCTTTCGCTTTTCTGAGCCCATCTGTTCCAAGTCCTGCCTTTCGTTCTGCCATACTTTTCCTCTAAGGAACCGTGAAGATTCCCATCGAACCGTGTGCCTGCATGTTTGCGTCGCAGTTGAGCGTTATCATGCCATACGTTGCCGAGTTCGGATCGGGATCAATGTAGTGATCCAGATAAGGGATAACGAACGACTTTTCGACGTCTGCCTGTAAGACATTCATCACGAAGTTATGCAGGCCTGCATCGTTTGTTCCCGCCGCGTTGGCACACGCCAATGGCATACTACACGCCACTTTGCATACTGCGGTAACAGTCACACCCCAGGCACCTGCAGTCTTGAGAGTCAAGAAGTTGAGATTGCCTGTAGGCGTGAATGTCACGGTAGCTGGTAACGAACCTGTGACAAATGTTTCCTGTGCAGTTCCTAATGCAGTTAACGCGGTTACGACCGGCGGTGAAGTCGTCAGTCCTTCTTTGAGTGGTTCCGGTTCGGGTTCCTGTGACACAGGCGTTGCCCATCCATCAGTTTCAGGTTCCGGTTCCACCGTGTCAGTTACTTCTTTGCTTTTAGCCATTTTACGACCCCACTTGGAACAAACCTACGTTAAACGACGTGGCACTACTGTAATTTATGCTTATGTTGCCGTCATCATCAATGAAGTCGTTTGTGTGTGCTGTAGTGTCGAAGTTAACTGATATGTCTGCACTGCCAGCAACGGCAACAACAAGGTCCGCGCCGCCTAGCCATAATGTCGCTGTCCGCGCCGTGGTGTAATTGTTGACTAAACCAGCGGCGGCGTCGATTGTGACTGCATTTCCGTTGACCGATAATACGGTGCAGTATTCGCGCCCCGCACTGTCTACGATTGTACACTGATTGCCGACGTTGAACTTGCTGCCCAATGTAACGTTAATCACTGCTTGACCTGCATTTGCATTGCTAGTAAGCACTGAGTTGACTGGCGCGGCCCCTCCTGGGCGCGTCGTGGGAATCGTGACGGTGATCGATGGAACGCCGGCGTTCTGGAACCTAATAAATTCAGGTTTTGAGGACGGCTTGAACCGATCTCCGCACGCTGTCGCTGCAGCTAATGTCTGCTTGACCCCAACTGTGGTTATAGGTGTAGGCGTTAAACTCGCCATGATCTCCTACTCCTACGATGCCATCGTTGGGAATGTAAGCGGTCCGTCTGCAGTGAACGTTCCTTTTAGAGTAGCTTCTGTCGCTACTTGGTAGTCAAGCGTTGCAGTTTCCATGTATCCAAATCCCTGCGCCACATAGCCGCCAGGGAATAGAAGTTCGACTTGAACCCGGCCTGGTTGGTTTGCAGAGTTGTCCATAAACGTTGATCGTATGTAGTCTATGGTCGCTTCTGCGTGAACACCGTCGGACTGAAGCCAGTGCATGCCAGTAAAGTCTATTGACCAATCACGGTCGCCGGGTACTCTGTATGTCCATCTGTTTGAACCTTTCCAGTTAACTGCAATAGTCGTCATCTTAAGGTTCAACGTGCATCCTCTTTGACCGAAAAGCGTTGTCCACGTGCTAGCTATATTCAGTTTTAGCAGTACGTCGGTCCCGATCAAGGGAATTTCGCCAGCCATTTTTTATTACACCTCTTTTAGTTGTTTCCTTTAGGAAACGGGTTTAGTTCGGGTTTCACGCCTGCCGGATATTGAACTGAAAGATAGTTGAGCCCTTCCACGTTCTTCGATCGCGTTGGAGCGCACTAGGAACAGTTCGTTCGTGAATTTGAAGGTAGTTAAAGAAGCCATTGTCTAGCACGATATTTATGCTTGTTATTGCCGCTCTAATATCGTCTATGGCGTCTTTCACCGCGTTTGAATTTTCGCTTTCATCCCATACATTAATAGTTGCTCTAAGCTTCTCAATCGTGGTCGTCTTCGTCTGGATAGTTGAGATTATGTCCACGCTCGCTATTTCAATATATGGGGGCGGTTGGTTCTTCCGTGGCTTTTCTGAAACATTCCAGTCTGGAAGTGCCGCTTCAATGCGGCCTACTAATGCAACTTGTAAATCGTATGCAGCGGAATTTAGTGTCATAAACCTATCAGTTCACTTAATGCAAGTTCAATTTGCAGCATTAGCATTGCAGGAAGCTTTTCTTGCGCTAGGTATGCAATATATTGTTTGCTCTCCACACCTTTCTCCCCGATTGTGCGAGCGACCACGTATGCGAACTGTTTGTTAGTATATGATGTGCTATTGTGCCTCGAAGCCCACCCTAACAACGCCGCTACTGGAGGAGGTGTAGAACCAGGAGCGCGAGCAAATGGATTGGCGGGGACGGCCTCAATAGCCGTTGAATATTGTGCCATTGAACGCAGTTGTGCATCAAAGATCGCGGTCGGAGTCGCGGGTACTATATCTATCAATGACTTCGCGGCCCCGGTGTCAACCTTGATATCATCTTTGGCCATACCCTCAGCTTCTTCGAGGGCTATGTTGACGCCCGCTGCACAGCTCGCCGGAGCGATAGCTGCGAACGCTTCTAACGAGGCGATACAAGCTATGTCATCCACATAAACATCTGCCATTCTCTCTCTCCGTATCGTTCTTTCGTGATTTATACTTATTTAATTAGCTCATATCAAGAATTGGGTTGATGAATATACGCCCCCTGACTGCGACGAGTGTCGCCGGCTCTTGATATATATTTGATGGCAACATGGGTGACGGAAACGTAACTTGCGCCATGTGGTCCCAAAGTATCGGCGTCCCGTAAGATTTCGTAGCCGGAAGGATCGTGTCACCTGGAAGCAAGCTGAACATAAACATGCTGATAATCTTTGTCACAGCTGCGCCGTTGGCGGTGGTGTACTGGTTCTGCAACGGAGTAACCATCGTGATAGTAAAAGTTCCAGGATTTATCGTCGCTATTTGATTGACTTCACTCCCACTCGCGCTTGTGATATTCACGATGTCCCCAGGCGCGAAGTCGAGCGTGCGCCAGCCATCATTAGGGCGTGGGGCGAACCCGCTGACCTGAGCGACTTTGATACTTGGTTGACCGGCGTTTGCAGTAACCGTCACTAGACTGCTCGGCGCCGTATCCAACATTACGAGCATAGTTGAAGTATCTTTCTTGATCTGGCTAATGCCATTAAAACTCGCCTTCCACGTTACCGAGCCGCCCGTTATATCTCGCGGCGTAACTCCATCCGGCATAACTGTATTGACAAAGACGTTCAGTGATGCTTGCTCATCCATATGAATGTCCACGATCATGCCAGTTGCAACGATTGATCCATTTGTCATTATCTCACCCTAGAGTTATCGAGCTTTGTATTACCCCTGTAAGCACGCAGGATGGCCACGCCATAAATTCAAACGGGATAACTACCGGGTCATCATTACCGTAGGCTACATCCCCTGATTCGTCAACGAAGCGACCTCCCCGTGATAACGCGAATAGTCCGAACTCAGTGGTAAAGAAGTTACCGTTGCGATACGCAGTTAGCCCTTCATCGGTTATTATCATTGAACGATCCGTGACATTCACGCCTCTTCGAGGATCGCTATGCCTCTAAACAGGCCGCGTTTATAGCCGCCAATAACAAACTCTGCAATATGCGTGTATTCACCAGGAGCGAGGCCTACAGTTTCCCAACCTATTATTGTTATGACAATAGTCCCGTCGTCATTGATCTCTATGCCGCCATCTGCGCTAGTCTTTGTAACAACGTCGCCAGAGCCCCCCTGCAGACGCCATTGAACGATGCCATTCGCCAGCGTAGTCTCGATCGTCGCTTTGGTGCTATCTGTATAAATCGTTGCGCCTATTTGTTTAAACTCCCCTATGGTGATTGGCGGGTCTATAATATCCTGATACCTTAACATTACTCTAAATCTCCATCAAGGTCTGTTTGATCTAATGTAGAACCTTCGAGCCATAAAGGAAAACCAATAATCGCCCAAGAAATTTGCGTGGCAAGTTCAACATCTGGAACAACCCCCTGCACGATGTG
>QGNH01000142.1_pt1 | contig 29968 bp, 31 predicted proteins | sample 1735481 | NCBI WGS metagenome assembly QGNH01 (sample SAMN09239004, study PRJNA386568) | Viral metagenome, whole genome shotgun sequencing project. | reverse complement strand
GACCTTTTGTCGCTGATGATGTTATTAAGACGAGCATCGGGATGATGGCCGTCCCCATCAGGGGGGAAGCGACAGAAGTTGCCACGCCTCCCCTGACGGCAACCCCCAAAGTGACGGCGAAGAAGAAACCGACGAAGGTTTCCACTAAAGTGGAAGAATCTGCACCGGAAAATGCAGAGGATAACCCCCTGTCGGCAGAAGAGATTCTCCCATTCGTCTGCGAAAAATGCGGAAAGGCGTTTGAGAGAAAGAACCAGTTGCAGGGACACAAGATGCAGTGCAAAGCGACCGCTCCTGTGAAGAAACCGCTCCACGAAACAGAGGGTCTATGAAAGACGATGTGAACTACGATTCTTTTGAGCAAATGAAGACCGACCTGCTGGCGCAGGGGTTCACCATTGTCGACAAGGTGAGAAAAATCCGCATTGCTTTGTTCCATCGGAAGGTCGAAGACCCGAATGCTACTGACTTCAGACAAGTGATGCCTCCCGCAGGTACGATGATTGATATTGTGGACTACACCCCGCAATTTCATCTACTTTCCATTGCCGGATGCCGAAACAAGATAATCGAATGGGCAATCCGGGACGACATGACCCATGTATTTTTCGTGGATGATGATGTGATTGTTCCGAAAGATGCGCTCATCTCGCTCCTGAAACATAATGCAGACATCGCCGCCGGGGTGTACTACCGGAAACACTACCCGCTCGAAACTGCTGGGATGAATTGCAATGCCGAGGGTTTTATGAGTTCAGTCGATGACTATAAAATCGGGGATGTTATCCACAATACATTTGTCATCCCTGCTGGGTGTAGTCTGCTGAAGATTGAAGCGATGAAAAAGATTGACCCGCCGTGGTACCGGACAATCATGTGTGGAGGGGTCATCTCTCTCACGGAGGACGCTTACTTCGGCTATGTGTACCGTCGGGCTGGGATAGATGCCATTACCGATACGAGTGTTCAATGTCTCCATGTGGACAGCAAGGGAATTCTTTATGGGCACCCTGAAGTGGTTGACGCGGGTGCGAATGCAATCCTTCCGAAATACAAAGATGCCTTTGCGTTCAATGGCACTCCTGCTTTGAGTCTTACTCAGATGGCACTTAATCTTGGTGCAATGCAAAAAGGTGGTGAGTTCGACACCCTGCTCGGATTGCTCAAGACCAGAGACTTAAAGACTGTGGTTGAAATCGGCACCGGTCACGGCGGTTCGCTGTATGCGTTTTGTCAGGTCGCCAGTCCTGATGCGACTATCGTCACCATCGACCTCCCAGATGGGGAATATGGTGGAAAGTATGTCGACCAGAAGGCAGACCTGTCCTCATATAAGAAGGGTAACCAGAAACTGCACTTCCTAAAAATGGATTCCCATGATGAAGAAACCTTCATTTCATTGCTCGATATTATCGGCAACAGTGAGATTGATTTCCTGTTCATTGACGGTGACCATTCCTATGAAGGCGTAAAGAAAGATTGGGTGATGTATTCACGGTTCGTCAAGAGGGGCGGTCTGATTGCCTTCCACGATATCTGCGAACATAGTACAGTTGCAAATTGTGAAGTGAACCGTTTCTGGAATGAGATAAAAAAGAATTACAAGACATGGAACTGCGTTGACCCGTCCGACACCACATGGGGCGGGATTGGAATACTGGAATACGAGGAGGAAACATGATTCCGATTTGGCAGATTCTGCTTGCGGTAGTTATCGGAGGATTCATATTTGTGGCAGTCCTGTTCATCGGTTTCAGAATGGGATTACAGGTAAAGGGTGCGGACATTGAACCGCTGTTCAACCACAAGCCAAAGGAAAAGACCTTAACGATTGCGGAAGAGGACCCTTACCGGGCCGCAATGTTGACCCCCGTGGAAAGGCTTCAGACAATGAAGGGTGAAGGAGAATAAATTATGGATGCAAAAGTTCTTGCTATATCTAAAAAAGTACAGACCATGCGGTCAAACCGAAAGAAGACGGATGTAGGTGCTCCGTTCAAGTACAAAAAACCTGACACCGATGGCGCCCCTACCGCCGCGAAGAAGGATATTGTCCCACCTGCACCGCCGACAAGACAGACGACAAAAGTAGAACCGCAGGTAAACAAGCCGATAGGCGGTGGGTCGAAAGGGCCCCTTGGCGGTATGAACCCAGTTTCACCAAAAATCACGACCGCTCCGGCGGCACCAAAAAAGGAGGTAACAAAAATGGCAAGTCCAATGATTAACCCAATAGCGGCAAAGATAGCGGCAATGAGGGCGGGTGGCGCACCTCCGATGGCACCTCCCGGACCTTCCCCGATGGCAGGACCTCCTCCCGGTGCAGGACCGTCTGGACCCCCCAACCCGGTTCAAGCAGTACAGGCCGCCGCCGTCTTGATGGCGAAGGCGTTACAGATACTGTCGACATTGATTCCTAAAGGACCGGGTGCTGGTGCTCCTCCGGCAGGGCCTCCTCCCGGTGGACCTCCTCCGGGAATGTAGTTATATCGAACTGAATAAAGGAGTAAACAAATGGCCGATATTTTTTCTCTCCAGCCTCAAGGCCCGGGTCCAAATGAAATCGTATCCGGTGCTGAAATAAAGATAGTGGAATCCATTGTAGGGGATGACAATCAGTTAATTCCTGCGGAGTCCAACGACAAGGATAAGCAGAAAGAAATCGCAAAAGCGGTTTTTGAGATTCTCGACGAAGTCCTCGACTCCAAGGTCGAGCTTGGTCTCCCTGATAAGTGGAAACGAAATTATGAACTGCTAAAGGGGAAACATTGGCGGAATACCGCCGATAAGAAGATTCCGCTCATTTCAGCAAACTATATCTTTTTGCATCACCAGCGGACGGTGAATACACTGACGGACAATAACCCGACATTCAATGTCGTTCATGTCGACACCGAGGCACTGACGGAAGACCCTGAAAATAATGTGTACGAGGATTTGCAGAAATGCGCCACACACTGGTGGATTGACCAAGAACAACAGGATGTGTTGGAACGCTCGGTAAGCAACGGAGAAAATTATGGCATCGCTATCGAAAAGGTTGTTTTCAACCCCGACCTCGAAATGGGTATTGGGGAAGTTGAAACCGTCGTCGTCGACCCTTACCATTTTGGTCTTTACCCGGTCGACATTACCGACCCTCGGGAAGTACAGAAGGCTCAAGTGGTACTACACTTTATCCCCACCGACCTCCGAGAGGCGCAACGGCGATACCCCGATGCAGATATCAAAGCGGATTCTGATGTCCTGAAAGACCTTCAGGATGACCGCAGGGAAATAAATTCACCACAGTCTACTCAAGGAAGAAACATCTTCGTCACTGTTGCGAGCAAAGTCCGTCAGATAATGAATTACACCGGCGGCTCCGGAACGGACAAGAAAGACGAAGTCCTCATGGTGGAAGCGTGGGTGAAAGACTACTCAAAAAAGAAACGTACAGGGACCGCTAAACAGGGTGATACGAAGGTGGAGATGCAGGAAACGGAATCGAAGTATCCCGGCGACATCCGTTATATCCTTTGTTGTAATGGCGACAAAGTCCTCGAAGACAAACCCAATCCGAACATTAATATGAGTCTCCCTCTGGAGCAGGTACAGAAGACCTACCTCTATGACAAAGTTCCCTTCTGCGCTGTGAACTCTATCAAGGATGCCGTGAGTTTCTGGGGCTCCAGCGATATAGATCAATTAGAATGGTTGAACATGGAACTCAACAAAGCCCTGTCACAACTGGTTTTGGACAAAGACCGTTCCGCACGAAAGAAAATCATCAACCCAAAGGATTCTGGGGTTCCCGATACCGCATTCACAAACTTCCAAGGAATCATTTCCCCTGCCAATTCGGAGAAGTCAAAGGCGATTCGATACCTTGACTACCCGAAGAATGAACAGGATATCACAGATGCCATCAAACTCTTTAAGGATATGCTCCTTCAAATTGCGGGTACTTTTGAGGTTGACCAAGCCGAGGCGAGAGGCAATGACGCCATTGCCTACAAAGCAATCGCCGCCCTCATCGAGAGAGCCGCCACCATGCAGAGGGGCAAGATTCGCTCCTATGGCCGCTTAATTCGTGAGCGTGGCAGAATGTATCTTTCTCATGTGATGAACTTCTATCAGGAAGACCGATGGATTTCTTATCAGGACAAGGATGGAATTCCGAAGACCAAAAAGATTGACGGAAAACAACTTATTGTCCCCGCTAAACTCACCGTCGTGACCGGTTCTACTCTGCCGATTTCCAAAGTCCAGCAGAGGGAAGAGGCACTTAACCTTTTCAAGGAAAAAGCCATCGACCAGCAGGCTCTCCTTGATACGCTTGAATGGAGTGGTCGTGCTGACATCATTGAACGGATGGCCGCTGGACCTGTGGGGATGGTGATGAACGCCATGAAGATAGTGGGAGTGCCAGACGAGTTTCTGCAATACTTCCAGAAGGTCGCAGTTCTCGACCCGAAGAAGATAGAGGGCATGATGCAGTCGAGGCAGATTCCGCCCTTCCAGCAAGTCCTTATGCCGGTTGTCCAACATATTGCCCAGCAGATGGGTCAACCCATTCAGCCTCCGCCGCCCGACCCTGAGACGCAATCGAAGATTGTTGTCAATGAAGCGCAGGCGCAACGCCATATTGCAGAGGCAGGGAAATTCTCCGCACAGCAGGTTCTTGCCACAGAGCAGACGAATACGGAAAAAGTCAAGCAGGCCGTAGCCTCTGCCGGTATCGGGTTCGACGAAGAAAAACTGAACATCGAAAAAGCGAGGACAGTTGCACAAATCCGTCAGGACATTGCCGACACGGTGGCCGAGGCGAAGAAACTGAATGCCGATACGGCGCAGGTGGATGTTACCCCGGCTGGAATTAACCCGCCGAGACCGACGAATCCATTGACATCAACAGCGCATTCAGATTTGAACCCATTTAATGAAAGAGGGATGACATCGGATAATCAGTTAGATTAGGAGGGCATCATGGCAGAAGATTGGGTGAAGAAGATTAAGGATTACTGGGACACGATGGGGTTGCCGTCAGGTGCCGCCCCGTCACAGGCGTCTCCCGCAGGAATACCGCCAGCTTCTCCACAGGATAGTGGTACAGCAAACCTACTGGAAAGCTTACAGGCGGAGATGGCACGCAAAAAAATGCTGGAAGATATAACTAAATAAGGAGGCTATCATGGCTACAGGAGATTTTAACGCAAAAGACGGGAAATTACACGGACGGGTCAGTCGAGGGGCGAACCTCTTGGCTAAACTGCGTGGGAAAAAGAAACAGGTCGAAGACGATGATGCCCAAGAGTTGGCGGCAGAAAGTAAGGGTGGCACGGCCAATGACTTCAATACTACTGATACCAAACAGGACATCAACGAGGATGCCAGTGATACCGTGAAGGGTAAGAAGAAAAAAGGTTATTGAAAGGAAAAATATCGGGTTCTACAATTATACCGTAAAGACAGATTTTCGAGGTAAATATGAGCGTATTGACTACACAGCAGAGAAAAAATCTCCCTGCACAGGATTTTGCCCTTGGGAAAGGGCGTTATCCTATTCCTGATGAGGTTCACGGCAGGAATGCACTGGCCAGAGCGGCGCAGTTTGCGTCACCCGAAGAACAGGCGACAATCAAGGCCAAAGTCCATGCAAAGTTCCCCGGCATTAAGCAGGGGAGCGACAAACTGAAGTCCTTTCAGGACAGAAACAACGAAGGTCCCGGAGGTATGGCGTGACGATAATCTCAGACTTTGAATGCCCCAAATGCGGGTATATTGAAGAGGTTCTGTGTGACTCTGCCGACAAGAGCAAGAAGTGTAAAGAGTGTGGTGGCAAAGCGAAGCGGATTATCTCTTTCGGCAGGGTCTATACAGGGAATGAATCTGCTCCGTGGCTAAAGTCAGTTCTCGAAGTTGTTGACAAGGATAGCGATAAACCTCATGTCCGGGAGTTTGTGAGGAACCCGACACGCTCCAATTACAAGAATTGGATGAAGAAGGAAGGGTTACGACCGATGGACTCCAACATTGGTGGCGCCCCCCCCGTATACAAACCGCCTCCCCCGCCGGACATAAGAAGTATCCATGCGAACATTTTTGAAAACCATCGAAAGAGGAACCGCCTTGAGATCGGATGGTCGCAGGAATGAGTGAAGATGCGAAGAACATCTGCGTAGCACTTATAAGAGTTTTTAAGTTTGCAATTAAAATTTTTGAGGAACTGATAAAAAAATGACTCCATAACTTCCCGTTGCCCCTCGTAAGACGCTCTTCGGGATAAGCCAATAGCGGCAACTTCGCCCCCATTGGGTCTGGAAATACCAGATGCTGATGGGGGCTTTTTTTATTCAGGAGGATTTATGCCAGAGAATACGGATAGTGGGACGCTAAACACAACCGCATCGGAAGTGAACCTTCTCGATGGCGGCCCCGGTGGCCTCGTCAGCCCCGATAGTCCACATTTTGACCCCGACACGACCAATGAGCTCAGCGACCTTGATGGTAAAAAGGATGCAGACGCACCGTCAGCGGGAGACGCTACACCCGGCTCAGAGGAACCAGTTGTCGAAACAGTTTCCACTAAAGTGGAACCGAAGGTAGAGGACAAACCGAAGCCCTACCATGAAGACCCTGCATGGCAACGCATTATGAAGGAGCGTGATGATGCAAGGATTGAAGCGGCAAGATTACAGGGACAACTTGAGGCTTCAAAGCCGAAAGCCCCAGTCGAACAACCCCCGCAGAAACCCTACATTGATATCACCACTCTGACAGATGACCAGATTGCCGAATGGCAGAGGGTAGACCCGAAAGGGTATGCCGCCAATCAGTATGTCCAAGTTCGTGAGGAAGCCATCGAAGCCGCCATGAAGAAGATTGGTGAGGCTGAAGCGGCAAAAACCGCCAAATCCCAAGAGGAATTGACGAGAGCGAACGTGAACAAGACATACAACGCTTTTGCTGAAAAGCACCCGGACTTTAAGGATAAATGGGCATCGCAGGAAATCCAGAAGTTTATGATGCTGAATCCGGGTCACAATCCCATGTCTGCTTATCTCACGATGACAGCAGATACAAGGATGGAAGAAGCGACAACGAAGGCGGCAGAGGATGCCGCAAAGAAAGCGACAGCAGATGCAGAGGCGAACTTGAAGGCGAAACGAAATGCCAGAGTTCTAACCACTGGACCGGGCGGCGTCCGACCCACGGGAAGCGACGACGCTGAACTTCAAAACACAAAAGAAAAAGGCGGTCTGGTTTCCGCCCTTGCCGCAAGGCTTGTCAGATTGCGGACTCAGGGAGCCTGACCCCATAACAGGAGGAACCTAAAATGGCTTAAATGTAGGCCCCAAAGGTAAAAAAAGATGAAAAAACGATGGACACGGCAAGAAGAACAATTTGTGAGAGAAAACTACAGCGAAGGTGATGGGTTGCAGATTTGCATGAATCATCTTTCCAGACCGCTCGACTCTGTGAAGAATAAGGCAATAAGGCTGGGGGTTGCTGGTTCTCGTCGCAATTTTACTGATGAAGAAATTGTTTTTATTAAGGCAAACCATCAGTATCTTGGCTATAAGAAAATAGCCGAGGCTCTCGGTGTGTTGGCATGTTCTGTCAATACTTTGGCGTGTAAGTTAGGGTTAAAGATGAATCCCAAGGACAGGGGTGTACTTACTGCGGAAAGCAATAAGAAGTGGAAACGGACAGATGCGATGAAGAAGAATATGTCCGATGCCGCAAAAACACTTCACAGAACTGGGGATAAAAATCCTAACTGGAATGGTGGGGTGACCCCACTTCGCTCCATCGTAGATAAAAAATTGTGGCAGGTATGGAAACTGCCCATTCTTGCGCGAGATGGATATTCCTGTGTTGAGTGCGGAGAATCAAGCCGATTGGAAGTGCATCACCTTATCCCCTACAAAGAAATCCAGAAGAAAATTATGGATGCCAACCCCGGGATGGGGAACGATAAACTTTCTGATTTGATAGTCCTCCAACACAATGCTGGCATGGGAATCACCTTATGTAATGAATGTCATCATAAAATAACCTTTGGAAAAGGCGATGAATTGCTGGGAACTCTGACCACTTCGGGTGAAGACAATCAGCATCCAAGCCAGTCGAATGTGAGAAGTTTTGTAGACTGGAAGGTTCAACGACTAACGGGTGAGGAGTCACAAACCAATAAGCCCGACACGAGCGTCGCCAACGCACAAGCGTTATGAGATAGTCTGAACTGCATAGAAATATGCAGAAGGAAGGCTTAAACGCCGACCGATAACAACATTGCTAACATTTACAGAATTAGAAGCGATTACCCTTGATTATTTCAAGGCAGATAATAAGCGGGCGATTGATGTGTACTTCAATACCTCGTTTTTACTGAAATACCTCATGGACCAGAAAAAGGGTTTGTGGGAACGACCAGACGGCGGCGCCCGTGTTCGTGTACCGCTGGAGTACGATGGTCAGGAAGGTGGTTTCTACAACCGTGCAGGTTCCCTGTCTTCAGACGACAAGACCAGTCTGAACTCGGCTTATTATTACCTCAAACACGCATACGGCAATGCCACCGTGTACAGAACGGATGAACTGTCCTGCACGGGTCCTTATGAGGAAGTCCAGTTGGCGGTCTCTAAACTGGATGGCGCACAGAAGACGGCTACCCGTTTCATCGCACAGAACATCTATTCGACGGCGGCTGACACCGCTGACGAACTGACGGGTATTGGGGCGATGACGCAGGCGGCAGTTACCGTTGCCTACGGCGGTATCACCCCGAACGACCTCGTCTCTTCAGATGGTTCAAGGCCGTGGGATGCACAGGTCACGACCACCACAGAAGGTATTTCCCTCGCAGTCATCCGTACGCTCGCTTCCTTGGCGAAGGTCACGGACGGCGCAGAAGGAAAGCCGAATGTCGGTGTGTGTCCCGAGACGCTGTTCAACATCATTGCCGGTATCCTGCAAGTTCAGCAGAGATTCCAGCAACAGAATGAGTCCGTGGACGCCGGTTTCACGAATCTCGTTTTCGAGAACAAAGTTATCGCCGCTGACGATTTCTGCCAGAGCGGTACGCTGTACCTGCTGAACACCAAGTATGTGGGTTTCGCAATCCACAAGCAGGGATTTTTCGCCCGGACTCCGTGGGCGGACCTACTGGTTGCAGGTCTTGCCGCAAAGTCCATGAAGATTTTCTGGGACGGTAACCTGATTTGCTCCCGTCGACGCGCTCATGCGGCTCACACCAACTTGAGTTAATCGTAAGGGTTCAAATTATAGGTATAACGAGCGACCAAAAAATAGGAGGACAGTAAAATGCCAAGACCTTTGAAAAACGCAGGATTTGCGCAGGGGCTGTATGTGGTCTCTGCCACTCAGAACGAAATGCTCGGTACGCTCCGGGCAACCGCTGACGGTCGGTTTTTCCGTTACGGACTGGCGGGTGGCACGCTGGTAGCCGGTGGCTCGACCATCGGTGCAACCGTCACCGCCAACCATTTTGCACAGGTACAGACTGCGTACACGACCTCTGTGGGTCAGTACAATGTCAATGTCGTAGTGGGCGCAACCGCAGTTACCGCCAAGCAGTACACCGACGGTTTCCTGCAAATCTATGATGGCGCCGCAGGAACAAGCGGTCTCCAGTACCAGATTTCCGGTCATGCGACAAGCGCCGGTTCCGCCGCTGTGGCGGTCACCCTTCGTGACCCCATCGTGGTAGCAACCATTGCAACGACCACCATGTCTTTGATTCCGAATACATGGTCGTCTTGTACCCATGCGGGTACTCTGGCGAGTTCCGTTACAGGCGTCGCAGTCGTCGCCGCAACATCCGGGCAGTACACATGGCTTCAGGTGGGCGGGATTGCTTGTTGCAAGACCCTGACCACGACCCCGCTGGGAACCGTGATGTATCAGGGTACCAATGTGCAGGAATTGACCACCGCCGCCGGTTACACCTCTCCGTATCAGGGTTATGCTCTGTACGCCGCTGTGGCCGACAAATGGTGTCCGGTGATGTTGACCCTTAACTAAACCCCCTTGGTGACCGTGGTTCTTTCCCTTCTCCCCACGGTGTCCTGCCCGGGTAAAACCGGGCGGGGCATACCAAGACTTATAGGAGGACAAAGAAATGGTATTCGCAACTGCAATAGTAGGCCGTGATGTCATGGGTGCAAAGGCCGTGTCATGGGGAACATTCGCCTGCACGGGTGTCACCGGTGGCGACATCAAAACAGGTCTTCATTTGTGCCAGATGATACTCCTTCAACCCAATAATACCGCTTCACCTACTGAACAGTGCGATGTGAACAAGACCCTTCCTTATGACGGGTCGGCAATCACTATCGTTACCACCACGGGAGTCTGCGGTTATTGGCTTGCATGGGGAGACAACTTTACCTAATAGGAGGTCACCATCATGGCATTTTCATTTACCAAAACAGAAGAAAACCCTCAAGGGTCGTTAAGGATGACATTCGGCACTTTTACCGGGACGGCTGTTGCCTCTGGCAATATCTATACCGGTTTACAGAAAGTGATCTTCATGTATCTTCAACCGAATAACGCCCAATCTCCCTTGATCCAATGCAATCTTTCCACGACGCTTCCTTCCGTTGACCCCATTGGCATTGTTATGACGAGTGGGGTTTGCGGCTATTGGATGGCGTGGGGATATTAGGAGGTCGATATGGCCGTACTGCAAATATTCGATGTTCGCAACTGGCAGTGTCTTTCCACGGACAGCGTGGTCCCTTCTGATGATGGGTCTACACTTCATTATGTTGATACTGGCGAACAGTTCATTTCTCATGGTGGGATGTGGGTTCCCGACCAACGGTGGGCCTATGTCTTAAAATCGTTGTATAAGTAAAAGGAGGATTAACTATGTACGCTAAAATCGGAAGAATTTCTCCTTCCAATGCTGGTGCGAACCCATTCCGAGCGGACTATCTCGGGGGGCTTATCACATCAACTGCGGGAGATTATAAAGACATAACGCTTGCCGGTAGGCATTTTTTTGCCTATATGGCATCATCGAATGTGGCGCTCTATTCGGCGACTGCCGCCATCGGGATTCAGGTTTACAATCCTGCCAACAGCGGTGTAAACCTTGTTCTGCATAAGTGGTCTTGTATTGTATGGGCATCATCTGCCTCCATGACAGGATTGATGCTGGCCATCGGAAATGCGTTCACGGCGGCTCCGGCAGTGGTAACTCCGCTTACCCTTACGGGCAGAACGAACCTTTCGGGTGCAACGGCAGTTACGGGCGTCTGCGCGGCAACTGGTGCCGCTACCATCCTTGCAACTCCCGTTCCCGTCTGGCCTTTGTTCCACAACACCGCAGGTATCAATACAGTGGGTGCAGAGGTCATTGGTGGTGACCTTCAAGGCTCGTTTGCATTTGCACCGGGAACTGTGGCGATTATCGGGGCATTGGGTGCGGCTGGTGTTACGGTCAACCTTGGCCTCACCTATGAAGAAGTGCCGATTGGCTAACAAAGGAGGAAATCATGTACGCTAAAATTGGAAGAATTTCCCCATCAACCTCCGGCGCTAATCCCTTTCGAGCAGATTATCTCGGTGGTCTCATTACCTCAAATGCTGGGGACTATAAAGACACCACGCTGGGCAATAGGATGTACTTCGCATTTGCGCTGGATACCGCTGTTGCCCTCTACACGGCAACTGCCGCAATCGGGTTACAGATTTACAACCCGATTTCGAGTCAGGTGAATCTCGTTATTCACAAATGGGCATATATCGTCAGAACAACGGCGACCACTACGACCGGCGGTGTGTTGGCGGTTACCCCTCAACCGTTGCTTGCTCCGACATCTCCTGTGTCGTCAACCTTGCAAGGAAGGACCCTCCTCACTGGGACTACCGGTCTTCAAGGCGGTTCCTGTATGGCAACCACGACTTGTACATTGGCCACCGCCCCTGTTGTTTGCTGGCCTCTGTTTCATAATACAGCGGCAATCAACACAGTCGGCGCTGAAATTATCAGCGGTGACTTGCAGGGTGCGTTTTCTTTTGCTCCCGGGATGGTTGCGGTCTTCGCAGTTTTGGGTGCGGCGGGAACAAATGTCAGCATCGGATGCACCTATGAGGAAGTTCCTCTGGGTCTATAAGGAGGCACAAAATGGCAGTAACTCTTAACGCAAAGGCTTACACCGTCATTGGGAACTATGCGATGGTCATCGGGGCGCTGACCTTCGATAGTTCCTATACCTACGGCGGTATGGCACTAAACACCGAGCAACTTCTTGGGATGCACAACCCCGGGATGATGTTGATGGACCAGAGGTATGGTGCGCCTTATCAGTTCCAGTTCGATATGACGAACAAAAAAATTAAGGTATTTTCAGAAGCGCCCCCCATCGTCATTGATGAAGTCCAGACAATCGCAAGTAATGCGATTACACTGGACTACCCTGCCGCCTATATCATGTCCATCGGACAAGCGACGACAGGGTTAAAGTTGACGACGTCCACCGCAACTCTTGCCGCTGGTGAATGCCAGCCGACCACGATTTTCCAAGCAGGGACAAGACCGTCCATCACCTTCCATTCAGCCCTTTCTGGTGCGGTGTATATCACTTATATCACACAGGCATGGGCGGAAGTTTGGGCGAATCTTGTACAGGAAGAGGTTCAGACCGTTGCGGCGAATACTTGCAACCTGACCAATCAGGCTGTTGCAGTACAGGCAGTCCGTTCCATCGGGACAACTTCCACAAACTCCTGTGGCTTTATGACTGCGGCAGATACGGTCTCCACCACTTATGTGAAGATGGATTTCTCTTCCACAAATAAAGCCCTTACATTTGTGGCGGGGGATGCTGTGACCTCTTGCGTAACGACCTACATCAAGAAGCCCACCTCCGGGTTGCTGTACAACCGTTTTGTGGCTACGGAGAATATGACTGCGGCGGCAAATGTCTGCACTCCTGCCTATCCCATTCTTCTCTGGGGGTATGGAAGTCAGGCGCTTGAAACGGGTGTTGCTACTTCAAGGGCGACAGTTGCGGCCTCTCCCGGGGCTGGTCTGTTCAAACTCGACATGATTGGGACTGGTGCAACGAGGACGACACGCCTTGTTGAAAACGGAGTCACAACCGGCGTTGCGATGTATGTTTACGGAAGGTGGGAAGAGATTGCCACCGTTCCGCTTGAAGTGAAAAACGGTACCGACCTCTCGGCGCTGATTACTGAGGTTGCTTTTATCGGAGTATAGGAGGTTCGTTATGTCAACGGTTCAAGACCTACTGAACTTTCTACAATTTCGATTAGACAACCAAGAGGACTTGTACCATGCCATCAATCTGGCCTCCAGATGGATAGCCAAAAGGCTGTACATTCTGGAGTCAGAATTGGCAGTTTCAGTTTTATCAATTCCCATTGCCGCTTCGGTGACGAGTACGGCGAGTTATGTCTTTAACGCTTCTCCGACGAACACCATAACGGATGCGGCAAACGGCTTTATCACGGCAGGGTATCTGGCAGGGATGCCTATCACCACAACCCAGCCATCCAATTTAGGACCGCTTTGGGTCAAAACCGTGGCGGCGGGCACCCTGACCATCGACTCTTCCACGCCTGTGGTGGGGGCGACAACTTCCGCGCAGACAATCACTTCCGATGCCTCCTTCGGGTGGCTCCCTGCTGACTTTTGGGGTTTGAAGGACAAACCTTACTTGCTCCCCTCCAATAGACAGGTGCTTGTTCCCCTTCCTTCCGTTGAGATGGCTTTGCTCTATTCGAGTGCGGGGCTTCCGCTCTACTACCAGATTCGGGGAACCCATTTTTCGGTCTGGTCGCCTACGGCATCGACTTACACGATAGCCGGAGATTATTTTGCCAAGCCAGTGGATGTCACCACCACTACTGACACCATCCCTTACAACGGCTTTTTTGATGATGCCTACTGTGAAATGGTGAATTGGTTTTACAGGAAAGACAAGGAGCGACCAACTATTCAGAGTATGCAGGAATTCCTCTATGAGTCTGTGGATGCGGTCGCATTGAAGAGGGATGCAAAAGGCCCCGTCGGGATGCCCCCGGGCATTGATTGGGATTACCTTACAGGGAGGCGCTAATGGCTTATCCAGCCCTCTCCGACCTCATTTCTCGGACAAGGACATATCTGAATGAGGCGACAGCGAATTTCTACACAGACCTTCAGATTACGAAGTGGCTCAACCGTGGAGAAAGAGATGTTGCCATCAAGGCGAGGTGCATCAAGTCCACCTTCGCCACCGTCACGACCCCGGCGTCGAGGAATGTCGCATTCACCGGATACGGAGTCGACGCAGTAGAATATGTCCCCACTTCTGGAATCCCGATAGGACTTTTCAAAATCACCCCTCGCCAGTACGGACACACGGGAATGAAGTCTCCTGAACCGAGGTGCTGGTTTCCGTGGGGTGCAAACATTGAAATCGAACCCGTCCCGGACATCGCCTATAATCTCAACCTTTATTTATCCATAGCACCTTCCGGAGAAATGGCACTGGCAACGGATGTCCCTCATATACCGTCAGGGTTTACGCACTTGCTCCCGATGTTTGCCGCTTCCTATGGATTTTTGAAATCGAACAAGATTGAGAAATTTCTTCAATTAAATAAGATGTACTCAACACAGTTACTGCATTGCATCGCATCGCAGATACCTGTAATCCCTGACTCGCAGGAAGGGGTCAAGATTCCAGAAACGATGGGGAATGTCCGATGAGCGATAAAAAGATTAGTGCCTTAACTGAAAATCTTGCTCCTGCCCAGACCGAATTTCTCGTTGAAGTAGATGGCGGCGGGACGAATAAAAAGATGACGATTGCCAATGCGGTGAACTGCGTTACGGGTCTTACGACTGCGATTGCGAATTCCCACGTCGCCGTTACCGTCACCGCTCCCATTGCTGTCGTAGGGCAACTCCTTTCCCTTATTAATAGTGCGGCGGCAACGGTCACTGCTATTGATACGGGGGCTTTGGCAAACTCGGACACAGTCATCCCGACGAGTAAGGCGGTCACGACGGCGATTAGCGTAACATTCGCTTCTCCCCCGGCTATCGGGGGCACGGCGCCGGGAATCATCCAAGGGAAGAACATTGAATTTTATAAGACGCAGAGTGCGGACAGTCCTCTGACAGCGGTGCAATGCGCCGGGACTATCGTTAGTAACTATGGAATGACCGATGCGGACTGTGTTATCAGTCTGCCGACGGCGGCACTTGGATATTCTTTCGTCATGGTGCTTCCAACGGTTCGGACGAGATACTATAAATTGAGAGCGGACACGAATGACAAAATATATCTTTCTGGAGTAGCCGGCTCTGATAACGGTTATGTGGGTGTCGCTTCCGGGTACGCAACAATGACCGCCGCATCATTCTTTACGGTGAAGGCAAGTGACGGAAACTATGATTGGTTTTGCATTCCGATATTTGGGAGTTGGGTGGCAAGTTAATGTACACGCTTCTTGAGACAAGGACAGATGCGAGGGAAATCCTGAATGAGACTACGGCTTCCTTTTTTACGGATGCCGAGTTGAACATCTTTGCGGGAGATGCCCTCGTCGATATCTCCGTCAGGACTCAATGTAATCAGGACTGGAGAACTGACATTACAACCGCATCGAGGACGGTTCCGGAGGCATCATCGGGTCTACTGCTTCTTGAGACTGGGGACTTTTTGCTGATGGAGGATGGAAGTTATATCAGTGAGGAATCTCATCCGATTCTTAAGATGAGTTATCTCACCTATGGATTGAATGGATTAAGGCGAATGGTCGAAAAACAGATGGGGCATATCGGGAAGGCATCGAGTTATCCCACGATTGTTCCCACCAGATGGTGGGAGCGTAGTACCGCTGTAGGGATTGAACCTATGCCGACCACTGCGTACACAATCCAACTTTATGTTGCGACCATCCCCGACCAGTGGACAAGCGACAGTAGTGTTGCCATTCTTCCGTTGCCTTTCCAGCATCTCATCCTCCCCTATGTTCTGATAAGGGCTTATCTGAAGGACAGCCAGCACTTTAAGGCGGGGAGACTTTACGACCTCTACATAAAGGACATCAAGCAGTTGACGGAACAGTACACGCAGGAAGTGGTCGAATCGAGAGAGTCTTATAAGACACCTGATTTGGTGGTGGTGCAATGATTGACTACACGACATTCACCGAAGAAGACCCGGGAAGCCACATTACGGTGGCGGCGAACACGATTACCTTTGCGGGGCTGGTGACGACTGAGGAAGCGTGTGTGTGGAAGGATATGGGGGCAGGTGGAGTCAACGACGATTTTGTGCATACATTCACATTCACCCCATCTTCATTTTCCAGCAATCCTTATGTCACCATCTGGGGTGTTTCAAATTCGCCCTCGGCTGTTTTTGCGACCGCCTCGACAATGAGTTGCCAGACGCTGGCGATTGTCTGGGACCAGAGTGCCTGCGGGTTCTATCTCATGGAACAGAACGGATTGCCTACTACCATGTCTTTTAACTACCTTGACTACACTCTCCCGGCGGGGACGGCATATACCTATAGGGTATCGAGAGACCAGACCACGGGGACTTACGGCACATTGACTCTGGAGATGTTTGTGAATCCCACCGACAGCATACCCGCATACAGCCAGACGCTCACTCTATCAGCGAAGGTGGACTACCAGTATATGTATGTCCTTTCCACGGGGTACTCACTTGTGTCCGGAACACTTGCCGGAACGACGAAAAATATGTCCCTGACGATTGACCCCGATTGTCTTACGAGAGTGGTGTCGGATGTGCGGGAAATCCTGAATGAACCCAATGAAGGGTTCTGGCTGAACTCTGAATTGCAGTCATGGGCTTACGATGCGGTGGTGGATATTGCTGTTAGAACCCAGTGTATTCCGACAACCACGGTGGTTTCCACTGCGAGCGGAACAAAGTCTTATGCCCTGTCTGCGATTGAAACGAAATATGCCGTCTACAATAATATCGGTCTTCGGAAAACCATCGAAAAACAGGACGGGCATGACTTTTATCCCGACAGAACTCCGAATAAATGGTGGCAGAGACAGAGTCTTGTGGGTTTTGAGCCGTTGCCTGACGGAACCTACCCTGTGAATATGTACATTGCAGATAGCCCTACGACTTGGACGAGCCCGTTTTCCGTGCCTTCTATAAGGAGTGAATTCAGAAACCTTATCATCCTTTATATGCTCATCTGCGCCTACATTAAGGATGGGAAGATGAAAGTGGCGAGCCACCTATACGATGTTTACATCGCTGACATAAAAGACCTCACGACCATTTATACCGAGGAAGACCTTGACCCGAGGAGTGATTACCTTCCTCCCGAACTCATACAGGTAAAGGAACAAGAGAATGCCCCAACAGGAAGATAAGAACATACTCACCGTCAAGCCTTTATCGGCAACGATACAGGCCGTGGGAGATATGGGTCAGGACGAACCCCTCACCAAAAAGATGATTCCCCTAACGGGGAAGTGGGTGCCGTCGGAAGACCCCGCCATGATTGGCACAGACTTTGCCGTTCAGACGAACATGAGGTATACCGATACCCATCCTGTAGGGATAGGGGGGATGGGGAAAGTCAACACTACCGTCCTCGCTGGTGGGATTGACAATATGTTTCAGTTAATCAAAGCCCAGCCCGTTGAAAGTCACATCCTCGCCCATTCAGGAACGAATGTCTATAAGAATGATACGGCAGTTCCTGCGGTCGGAGATTTTAATCTCACTCCCTTATGGACGGATTCTGCGGGAGCTACCATCGGAAGGTTCAGCGACGCCCCCGGAGGAGAACTTGTCTACTGCAACAGTGTGGACGCCTGTGTGTGGGGCGGGAACGAAATCTCCATAGGTGCGTTCCTTACTTCCGAAGCGGCGGTCACTACGGGCGTTCTGACGAACCCAAGAGATTATTCATCGACCGTAACAAATGTCATTCAAACCATCGCAAAATCCGCAAGGATTGCTTCTCCCGCTTTATATATCATGGTGGGGTCGAGGCGACCGTTGCAAGGGGTGAAGTTCTATCCTCTCCCCGGATACTATAATGCTTCTGCAAGTACCCTGACCTGCACCACATGGACGGGTGCGACATGGGGTGCGGTGACAAGCCCCGTTGATGGAACGAGTGTGGGTGGAAAGGCTTTTGCACAGGCAGGGGAATTCACATTTGCCACTACGGTGGGGACTTCACAGTTGAAATACATCAATGGTTACATCCTCTACTGGTACCAGTTCGTGCTTTCGGCTGGCTCAACTTATATTTACCATGTGACCACCGACGCTCCCTTCCAACCCTTGACCCAACTTTGGGATGGGGCAATGAGGAGCGAATACGAATGCTACCTCTATAATGCTTCAAAGAAGGTCAGTTACGCCACCAATGTTTATCAGAACCAGTACAGTTCCGCTGACACGGGAACTTATATGAGCATGGGGACATGGGTATTTGCGACGGACTACATTCTCGTGGGATTCACCGAACCCATGATGGGTCTTGAAATAGGTGTGGCATCAGACCAGATCAATGCCATTGCGTCGAATATGGCCGTGGCTTATTCGGACGGTACTTCAACATTTGTTGCCCTCACCGGCATAACGGATACCACAATGGCAGGTGGAACGGCTACCTTGGCCTCTTCTGGAAATGTCACATGGTCGCCTCTTGTAGAAGGATTGGAATTCGTCCGTGTGGAGTCCGGATTGAATCCCCTGTACTATTACAAGATAACCTTCAGTGCCAGCCCGACCGTAAATACAAGAATCACTTATATTGCCGGGATTGCTTCGCCGCCCTCTTTGCCAAAGTATAAGTTTTCTTTTTATGCAGGAAATCGTGTATTTTTGTGCAATGAAACTACCGGAAGGCATAATGTCGCAACACACAGTTCAGCATATACCACACAGGTGTTTAACGGTTCAGACTCGCTGGATGTCGAATTCGGGGGAGATGAAGACCTCACCGCCGCCTGTTCAATCTTTGCCCAGTACGGCGCTTCTCTTTATAATATGAACCTGTTCTTTAAGAACAACGAGACATGGGCTTTGGTCGGAAGCGGTCCGAATGACTGGGTGAGATACCAGATGTCAGCATTGGAAGGTTGCCCCGCACCCTTCACACTTTCCACCTTCCATTTGCCCGTTGAGACCCATACAGGTCTTAACAGGAATGTCGCCATCTGGCAGGGGAATAATGGAATCTACATTTCTGATGGGAGGTCTCCCGTTCCTATCCACCACGATGTCAGGAAGTACTTCGACCCTTCAAATGTGGATTGTATGAATTCCGCCTACATCCCTCTTTCGAGGGGATTCCTTGACAGGAAGAATTATGAATGGCATTGGATATTCTATTCTGGTGCGGGAGCGACTTTAACTGAACTGGTCTTTGATTATCGCAGATGGAAATGGTATAAGACGGATAGAGGTACAAGCAACCAACTGCTATGTGGAATCATGCCCGTTGATTCAAATCAGGAGACTTACTGTTACGCCGCCAACGGCGGGTATATGGTAAGGATTAACAACGGCACGCAGTTCGTGGGAGTGGCGACAAATAACATTGTCCAGACATTGAGGATAGGGGACATTCCGCAGGCAGACAATGACCCGTTCATGGAAACGATGATTCGCCACATTTTGGTCGCTTCCGTTGCGAAAGCCACGACAGCGAACTCCATTACCATGACCCACTACTCAGACACGGCAACAGCGCCTGATGGGACATGGACGATGAGTCCGAAATCCACCGGTAAGCGGGTCGCCATAAACATTAAGAATGCGAATACACCCCCGGCTCTTTTGCATTCTATTCAATTAACTTTAACGACCTCGGACGAGGCGCAGGGGCTGGAACCGCTCTACCTTGGCTTGGCGTCACGCCCCGTCAAAGAACGCACCACGGCTACATAAGGAGGATATCATGGCAACATACGGGAATATGGCTTTGCAAAATGAGGACTTTTCTGATGTGATGAATCAAGTCAATCAGATGAGGGCGAGCGGCAGAACCCTCGGTCCGAATACTGTCCGTGACCTCCTCGCCGCCAAGATGAAAGCGGCACAGGCGGAACGGCTCGCCCAGCGTCAGTCTGACATCCAAGCGGAAAGCGTGCAGAACACGAAAGACTATCAGACGGGGTCTCTTGCTTTGGGGAATACCGCAGAAGCGGATAAGATATCCGAAGGTGCATTGAATCGTACTGCCGCCGCAGACCTTGCTGACAAATCACGATCTTCAGCGGCATGGACAGGGGCAGGCTCCTTGGCGGCATCGCTGGCCATGATGGATGCACAGGGGGGATGGAAGGCGTCAAAAGCGATTGGCGATTTAGTGGGGAAGGGAATTGACAAAATGAGTGGCTCGAATAGTCCAACCGACCCCAACTCAATCGGCGGAAGTGCAGCGAAAAGTCCATCTATGAGCGATGCCTTTTCAAAAGACTATACTCCTTCAGCCGTGAACCCAGATTTGCAATTTAATCCGGACGCATTTAATTACACACCAGTTCCTCCGGCATTTGATGTAAATTCTCTATTTGCGACACCGGCGACGCCAATAAATTATACACCCGTAACCCCAAATGTCCCAGATACTGATTTTTTTACTATGGGTCAAAATCAAGGTTGGTGGTAGGAGGTTACAATGGCACTTGCTGATTATACTAACAACCCCACAGGGCAGGAAAATGATGCGATAAAAAAAGCACGGGATGCCCGCAACCTTCTCCTTAGCAAGGTATCCCCGACTACGGATTTATCTCCCATGTCATCGGGAACTGTTACGAAGGAATTTCCAAATCCTCCCGAAGTTATAAGTGCCGCTCCGATGTCAACCCCGGGCGGTGAGGGTTCAGCGCCATCAACAACGACGGGCACAGGGAATGTAGTAAATTCCCCAAATGGATTGGAATCCATCGTTGCCCCGCCAGCGTCTGGCGGGGGGCTTGATACGGTGGGTAGTTCACAGATGGGGGTTGGTTCATTTTTTAATACGGCTAAAAATGCCATACAGCAAATGTCTAAACTTCCCGGGGAGCAAAATGCTGGTCAGGGAAACACGGAAGCGGAATCAAGGGCGCAGATGGGATATGAAGAGCCCTTGTCGGGAGGTGTAAACTCAGTATTCGGCGGACCCGCTCCGACAGACATACCCGCTTATATGAAAGATTGGTTCCCTAACTATAATGAGATAAACGGAATCACACCGCAAATGTCAACGCCTGTTCCGGGAGAGTTCACTCCCATTGGTGGGGAGGTGACAGGCAACGCAACGGGGAGCATATTGAGCGATGCCGGTTCGGCTGTCGGTTCCATGATGCCCTATATGGCGGCGATAGGTGCGGCGAAAGCCCTTGGAAAAATAACTCAACAACTTGCCCCCGGTGGTGGGACGGATAGCGACATGAGTTATCAAGCAAGAATTGGGAGGATAGCATCGCACGCAGATGAAGGGATTTTCAAGCCATTGATGGAAGAGGTCAACGCTCCCCAACCTCTTATAGATTTTTCAACTTATTCAAACCCCGGAGGGATGTTTTTGAGTTGGGCAGGAGAGGGGCTTGGGAAGATTCTACAAGGACTTGGTGGCGGGTCACACAGCCCCGATGCCGCAGATGTGCAAGAATGGAAAGATTATTATCAGCCGGTTATGACAGCGGTTTGGGATTATGCAAAGGCAAACGATATGCCGCTCCCGACGGGTTCGGAATATCAGACGCTTGTTAGCCCACAGAGATATCATCCACCTTTGGAAAATTATATAAGCCAAGCAATCGACGCTTATGCTTTACAGAATAACCCCGGTCATGCCCCGCCGAGTTTTTTGAAGGCGATGGGATGGCAAGGACACCAAGACTGGGCGGATAATTATTGGAATGAATTTGGTCCCGGGTCTTATGGTGGCGGTGGGGACACAGGTGGTGCATAGGAGGATATTATGAGTTTCGCAGACTTTTTAATACCGTTTGGAGATGCGGCAGGCGGGGCGGCGCATTCAGTAAACACCCTGTACCCGCAGATGTTCGGACCGAGGGCGGAACTGGAGAAACAGCAGTTGGACGATTTGAAGTTAAAGGCATCAATGGAGAACAATCCGATTTCCGTTGATACTGCCATAGACACCACCTTTGCAGACCCTGCTATGAATGCCTATGTGCGACAACAGGCAAAGGCGTCGCTTCCGACTTCACCAGATAATACAACGACAACAGGTGAATGGAGAAAATTCCAAGCAGGTTTGCAAGCAGGAGAACACGCCCCTATTCTCAATGCTCTTCACATTAACGCCTTGGATGCGAAAAGTGCCGATTTAAGCAACAAGATTCTTGCGGGGCATAAGGAATATCTAAATGCCAATCCGCAAATCACATCTCCTCCTGCTGACCACCCAGATTATGAAAGTATGGCCGGACAACCAGATGTTGCCCCCCCTGACACGCTTGGTCAGTATTTATCCACCCCGGAAGGGCAGGCATTAAGAAATCAGTTGGATGTCACGAATAAAATGGGGGCTGTCCTTACTGCGAGACAACGGATTTTAGACAAAGATAAGTGGATGTCCACGGGGAAATACGGAGTCCTAAATACTTCCACGGGACAGGTCATTGGCGCTCCCACCCTTCCCGGGAAGACACCAAAAAACCCATTTCTGCTCCCGATAGGACCGAATCAAGTGGGAGCATATACTATGGGTGACGATGGAAAACCGGAACCCGTCTTGTTGCCAAATGGGAAACCAGCCGTGGGATTAAAATTCAATCCAAAGGCAGATGGCGGTGCCACCAAATGGGAAAGGTTACCTGATGTGGTAGACGCAAATGGATTTCCTGTCTACCGCGATAAGAGCGACCCAAAGAATATGATGTCTGGAGACCCCAATGCTTCTGGCCCCGTTGTATTACACCCGAAGAAGGAAACGGAAATTCAAAGAATAGCCCGTGAGCGGAAGGAAAAAGAGGCGAAACTCAATCCTGTTCCGGGGGTCAATCCTCCAGTGGCCAATCCCGCCCAACCTGCTAAAGCGCCGGGGAGTATGGGGTATAGTTTCAGCGGTGGCATTCTGATTGATAATGCGACGGGTAAGCCGATAGGTACATAATAGTGAAAGTAAATGTTCCAGAATACAATACTTTCGTGAACTTTCCAGATGGTACCGACCCTTCTGTTATCCAGAATACTTTGCGTAAATCTTTCCCATCAAAGGCAACCCCTGACGAGATGATGGGTGGAGAAATCCCACAGGAAGCAAAAACGGTAACACCGGAGACAATTAAAGGGGCAGAGAGTGTGGCGAAAGAGGCCGCGTTCTCAATGGCAGACCCCGGCTCGATGCTTATTACAATGCCCATTTCATGGGTAGCCCCTGCCGTAACTGAAATAGGCACATGGGGGGCGACGGGCGACAAGGCGGCGGCACAGGCGGCAAAGGAATATGTCGCTGAAAAAACGACAGTACAGCCGCAGAGTGTCCTTGGGAAAACCTTGCAAACCGGTGTCGGGGATGTCTTCGGGACATTCTCGCAGATGATTAACCAAGGCATCTCAAAACCCCTTGCCAATCTACCCGGTGTAAACACAGACCCCACTAAACCTTTGTTCAGCGGACGATTGGGTGACAACTCTCCAATCGAACCTTTGGCACAATTCTTGGCGGAAGCGTTTTCATTCAAGAAGATGCACGAAGCACCGAAGACTGGTGGGATAACGATAGACGCTCCAGACGCTTACCGAACCCGCGTAGATAGCCTTGTCAGTAATCTTGCCCCGGATACGGGTGTTACCCCTCCGGTTGTTCGTCCCCAGCAAGTTGTCCCCTCGGTCTTCCATGATAAGTTTGAAGCGAATAATTTCTATGACAGAGTACAGCAAGACATAGACCGGCGCATGGTTCCCGAAGCAAAGAGACAGGAACTGCAAGACAGGCTGAAGGCGCAGAGAGATGCGACATTGGCTCAATTCGGAGAGGAACCGGTCGTAGAAGAGCCGAAAGTGTCTCCGTTTGAAGGCTATGATGAAGCGGAAGAGGGGAAGGCTTATCCCCCCGGTGCGTCCTTTGTGATGGATATGTCAACCGGTAAAAATTATGTAAAATTACCTCCGGTCACCGAATCAATAAACACGGTAGACGTTATCATAAAGAACCCAGACCCGGATACCGTTATTAAGGGGCTTGCCAGCATTGACCCCATGTCGTTACTGAATGAGGCTGATGGTGTTGTTTCTGACGCCGATTTAAGGGCTAAAGCGGAAGGAAAGCAGACGGCAATTCAAGAGTCTATTGCCAATAAGTCCATAGAAGATGCTGCAAATGTTATTGATAATGCAACGAGAGTTGTCCCAGAACCAAGTGTAGAAAAAATGAAGAAAATAAAGGACGAGTTTATTGCCAACTCACATCTATTTCAGAACACTTGGTATGGGAAACCAGAAGTCGATTATATTCATCTTTGGAAGATGCTCTTCCCTGATAACTTCAAAGAGTATACGGACGCGGGATTCAGCGAACGAGCCGCCGCAGATTCCCTTGCAGAAAATGCAACTTCTTCTTTTTATGACCAAATGCAGAAAGAACATGGATTAACCCCGGAAGAAATTACGACCCTTGGGAATGATATCCACCGGTACGGAAGTGACTTTGATAAAAAACTTCGTGTCATCACGAAGGATGAAGCGCCAAAGATTATTTCTGGGGCAACCGCAGAGAGACCCGTGGGGGATATCCTGTCCGACATCAATACATTATTCGGAGAGCGGGGTGCGGTCGGTGATCTGGGTGAGAGGACCCCTGAACAAAAGGCGGCATTAGAACGACTCAAAAATGACATGGAGGTGATGGCAGGGAAAGCCACCGCATCTGGAAAGACACTCCCACAGTATATGGCGGCGATGGGAATAGACAACAAAACCGCAAAGAAACTCATGGATGCGGTTTCTCCCGAAAAAGAGATTGAACGCATTGCCAAGATGCGTGCGCAGGAAAAAGAGAAAGGCAAAGGCGGTGGACCGAAAGGCGCACAGAATCTTGTTACCGATATAGCCAATATGGGTGGGATGGATTTGTCCCATGAATACGATGCAAAAATAGTGAAGCAATGGCCTGACTTGGAAAGGGTTTATAACGAGAATGGAATGGACCCGGACGAGATGGCCACCAATCTTCGGGAGCTGGGGTATGTCGGGTTTGAAGATGGGGACGACCTTGTTGAACTTCTGAAGACCGGTCGCGGAAGAGAGATGTTCTCTCCCGAAATGCGGGACCGGTTGGAAGAACGCACTTACAATAAGGAGATAGAAAGGCAAGAAGAGTCCCAGAAGGAATCGGCACGGATGGCGGAAGAGGAAAGACAGCGCCTGATTGACCAACGTAAAAATGCCGACGAATTGTTGAAAGGGAAAGAAGATGTTGAAACAGCAACCGAAGAACCTCCCGAATTTTACGAACGAGAAAGTGAACAGTCGAAGGGATTTGAAGAACGGGAGCGGGCCGGTGAGCCAAGAACAACTTCTGTAAAGAATGCCATTACCGAGGAAGAACGCGCTCACAGAGGGTACTCTCCAGTTGAAGTGGAAGCCCGCAGAGAAATGGGTGCTGTCTTTGAAGAGGGGAAGCGACTTGTTGATTCCGGTGAAAGAGACCCTCGGCTATTGGCCGACGATGTTTCAAAGCATCCGCGTCCCCTGACTCCCGAAGAAACCGCTATACTGGTTTATGACCGGATGCGCTTGCAGAATGCCTACCATATCATTCTTGACAGGATGGAATGGGCGATTGAGCATAACAGTAAAACATTTCTCCGCGAATACCAATCCGAACTCGCTGGTGTAGAACACCTTATGGACATCAATGACGAGGCGGCTCGAAAGAGCGGGTATGAACAGGGTCTTGGTTTGGCGGCACGGCGCATGATGGTCATGGAAGATTACTCCCTTGCCAGAATCGTCCAGAGGGCAAGGATAGCCAATAAGGGGAAGCCCCTTTCTGCGGCATCCATGAAAAAGTTTGAGGGGTTTGCCGCTCAGTTAAAGGAAGCGGAAAAGGCAATCAAGCAACATCAGGAAGGTGCATCCAGACGGGCATTTGATGAAGTTGTCCAGAGGATGAAAACCGAAGAGGCCGATGAATTACAGCAAAGAATAGCACGGAAAGAACGGGCTACCACACTTGATTCGGTTCGCAAGGAACGAAAGGGGTTGTTCGATGTCTTGAATAAGGGAATCGGTGGGCTTCGGTCGTATTTGTTTGCACCGGAAGAGGTGGTTGTCCTTACCAAGATAGTAAAATCTTACATTGCAGAGGGAATCCGTTCCGTAGACGATATCGTGCGGAACATCTATAACGACTTGAACAAAGAGAAATTCCCCGGCATTGAGGAGCGTGACATCAGGGATGCCGTTTCAAACTACGGGAAGACATCAAAGCCGAATCTTGATGCACTTGCCCTTGCACTTGCAGAATGGCGTCGGAAGGCACGGCTCGTGTCTGCGCTTGAAGATGCGACTGCTGGAGATTCTCCGAAGCATAGCGGTTGGCAACCCCTCCCGAAAAGCGACGAAGTCCGCAATCTTGAAAAACAGGTTAAGCAGGCTATGCGGGAAAGCGGCATAGACCTTACCGTCTTAAAGACACCAGAGGAGCAATGGAAAACCTCTCTGGAAGGTGTGAAGACGCGCCTCAAAAACCAAATTGCCGACATTAAACGCCTTATTGACACCGGAGAGAAAGCCCCAAAAAAAATGTCGTTGGCATACGATGAGGAGGCTCTGACACTCAAGGAAGAACGCGACCGACTCCAAAACATACTGAACGAAATGGAAGGGAAGCCGGAAATTTCCGATGAGGTTAAGATTAAAAACGCCATGTCTGCCGTCGAGCGTTCTATTGAAGACTGGCAAGGAAAAATAGATGCCCATCTCAAGGGAGAGCCCCCCCCTGTAAAGGGTGGTCGCCCCACGCCGGAGACTCCTATCTTGAAAGAGCGACGGGCGTTCCGCGACGATTTGAGAAAACTTTACAAGGCGATGGAAGACGAGTCTTCTCCCAAAATGACTCCAGAAGAGAGATCATTAAAAGCCTTCAAGGCGAGGATTACGAAGGGGATTAAAGAAGGAGAGCTGGCGCTCCAGACAGGGCAGTTTTCTCCGAAAAGCAGGGTCGGGATAAAACTCGACAAGGAAGGGCTTGAATTGCAGGCGAAGCGGCAAACAATTAAGAACCAGATTGAAACAGAGATAGAGAAAACCCGTCTCATAAACCGTACAAAGTACGAGAAGGGGCGTGATTATTTGACCCAATGGAGACGGTTTACATTGCTGTCCAGCGTTGTGCCTATCGGGAAAATTACCAACATGGCACTTACAAGATTCTTGACGACCCCAATAGAAGATATCGCCGCCAATGTCTGGCTGAAGATTCCCGGGTACTCAAAGGTTCTATCTCAATCTCCCCGTTACGGTGAAGGGTTTAGGATAGGAGCGGAAGCAAAGGCATTCTCCCAGTTTGTGGATAAAATGACCTATCGGGACATTTACAGCACGGCAAAGACAGGCAGAGGCTCGCTTGACCTTCTCTACGGTGACCCCCGATTCAATATGCCGCCTACGGCACTGGAGTTCTTCGGGAGAGTCCATGCGGCCATTAAGCAATTACCAAAGCGTGGTGAGTTCTTCCGTTCCCTTGAATACAGGTCTCAATGGGCAAAAAATCACGGAATGGACATAACAGACCCGATGGTTGAAATGAACATATGTACCGCGGCCTACGCCGATGCGGCTCGTTCAATCCTGATGAATAAGAACATCGCCACCAACTGGCATCAGATGATACTCCGTGACCTTGAAGCAAGGACAGGGGGAAAGACTCTGGCAACGGCGGTAAGGCTTGCATTGCCGATTGTGCGTGTCCCCACAAACTATGCCTTTGAGGTAGGGAACTACGCTGGTGGGGCATTCAAGGGTTCTGCACAGGTGGCTCACCTTCTAATGAGCAAGGAAGCGATGGCAAAACTTACTCCCGACCAAGCGACAAACATAGCGCGTGCGCTCGCAAAAGGTTCTGTTGGGATGGCGCTCATGCTTACGGGGTATTACAACCCAGACACATTTGGCGGATACCATCAGCCGGGAGAACGAAGGAAGGCAACAGACATTAAATTCGGAGGCACGAGACTTCCTTTTGGCATGAAGTTCCCACAATGGGTTCCGGGGATTGGCGGGAAAGATGAGCTCCCGCATTGGTTGCTTCACATGCCGGCATACGAAGTGATTCAGATGGGTGCTACCATCCGAAGGGTACAGGATTATTACAGGGAACGGGCAAAAGACGGAGGGGTTGTTTCCGGAGTGGGCGTTGGCGCTTTGGGAGTGCTTGAAAAAGTTCCATTCTTTGAAGAACCATCCCGAATGGTTCGGGCAATGGCGGATTCTGGTTCCGCAGGTAAATTCCTGTCAGAGTTCCTCACCAGCATGGTTGCCCCACCAGACCTGACGAACATTGCTAAATTACGGGACGTTGACCCCGTTACCGGAGAATCGGTAATACGGAAGCCCGAAGGACCGGTGGATATGTTTAAGATGAAGGTTCCCGGGTTAAGGGAGCAAGTCCCTATCAACTATCCCAAAGAAGAACAAAACCTCGCTGATAAGTACGCGATGGTGATGGCAAAGAATGACCCGGAAGGTTGGAAAGAATGGGACAGAGATATTGCCCGCGGGGTAATCACTCAAGATGTAGAAAGCAAGATAAATCATATCCTTTCACAGGGGGCGACCATACAAACCCATGTCAAGGGGCAGTCTTTCGAGGAGGCATTAAAAACCTATGAGCGCGCCACTCCTGTTCAACGAGAGATGATTTGGCCCATCATAGACGCAAAAAGTGGTCGGCTATCATCGGAACGATGGGCGCGTTCTGAAAAAAAGGTTATGCAAATAATGGATGAACGCGCTAAATTACCGTAGAGACAGAGGAGATTAACAAATGACACCTATACCTTTGGGCCTCCCATATATCGCCACGAGTCAATTAGATATTGACCCGACAATGGCGGCGAATTCCGATTCTAAAGTTCCTTCCCAGAAGGCTGTTAAGGCGAATCTTATCCTTACCCCCACGGCAAACGCCACGGGATTTAGTCTGGCAGGCGGCACGGCGCCAAAGACTATCACGGTGGAAGATACCACCTTCGTGAATCAGGACTTGACCACAGACGCTTCCCCTACCTTTGCGGCGGTAAAGACGACTACGGGGGCTGGACTTAACAAGGTGTGGACTTCCGATGCTGTGGGACTCGGGACTTGGCAGAACATGGCAATAACGGACGCCGCCTCACCCCCGGCTATTGGAGAAACTGCGCCTAATACAATCAGAGGCAAGAATGTAGAGATTTACAAAACAGCATCGGCAGACTCACCATTAACTGCCGCACAGGTTGGTGGCACGATAGTTTCAAACTATGGGATGACTGACGCGGACTGTGTAATCTCTCTCCCCACTGCTGCACTCGGTTATTCCTTCGTTTTAATCCTCCCTGCGGTCAGGGCGAGATACTTTAAATTGAGAGCGGATACAAACGATAAGTTTTATCTATCAGGCGTGGCGGGATCAGACAACGGATATGTGGGCGTGGCATCGGGATATGTGACGGGCGTGGCGTGTTCCTTCTTCACATTCAAAGCGTCGGATGGCGGTTTCGATTGGTTCGCTATACCAATTTTCGGCTCGTGGGTTGCCAGTTAAGGAGTCAAAATGATAAAAGCATGGATGATGAAAATACTGTCGAGCCTGTTCACCTTCTATTCCTCTATCTATCCTCCGGCTATATCGGCGACTTATGTGAAGGCAACGACACAAGACATTGGCAACTCCTATCAAGCAACTGACCCATTGAAGGTATTGACCGGAAGCCCTACCGCTAATTCATGGATTGCCACGGCAACGGGGAACA
>QGNH01000680.1_pt1 | contig 30010 bp, 54 predicted proteins | sample 1735481 | NCBI WGS metagenome assembly QGNH01 (sample SAMN09239004, study PRJNA386568) | Viral metagenome, whole genome shotgun sequencing project. | reverse complement strand
GAACAGCGGCTCGCCTACCGAAATCTGCGTGCTGGCCGGAATGCCGCTCAGTGCCGTGCAAGTCGCCGGCGATGTGAAGCTGTACGGCTGGCCGGCGGTGCTCGTTCCGGCAGTATCGGTCGCGTTCGACGTGGCCGAGATGTCAGGCGGAAGCGTTGCGGCCCATGCACGTCCCGGAGCCAGTGCGCTCTCGTAGAACATGCAGCCCATGAAGCCGATGCCGGTGAAGTCGGGGCAGGTTTCCTCAATCTTCCAGTCCACCAGCCGTTGCTGGCGCTGGAGAGCGGAGGCGATGTACGAGATGCCCTCAACCGAGGAGATGCCGATGAAGTCGTCCGACCCGTACCGCTTGCATGACCGGATGTGCAGGATGAACCGCTCGACCGAGAATGAAGCGCAAGTCCCGTCCGGGTTGCCATACCAGATGGGCGTCGAGTTCAGCGTGTTCATCACCGCACCGTTGCGGGCCTGGTTGCCGTAGGTCGTGTAGACGTTGCCGTACCAGCCCGGATCGAGGCCGTTATTCATCGCCTCATCGTCGCCGTTGACGCGCTCGGAGCCGTCGTCGGTGATGTACCCGGCAACCGGAGACTGGCCGTGGTGGAAGGAGTCCGTGCCCACATCCGTGTTGATGGCCTTGATGTGCGACTGAGCGTAAATGTCCATCAGGTCCGCACGCTTCGCCTCGCCCCGGTTCTGCACCATCAGCGAGAACGTTTCGAGCATGTCCCACGTCGAGTAGTTGCGGATATTGAATGCGATGTTGGCAAGCTGCTGGCGATGCACGATGTTCTGCGTGGTGCCAGGAGCCGCCGCGCCGCCCATCGGACGGTTCATGATGGTCGGGTAGCGCCTGAGAACGCCACCGTCGAACGGGTTGACGACGCCTATCGTCCGCATCCATTCGAGCTTGGGGTCGTCCACAAAAAAGTTGTCGTAGGCAACGCCAAGAACGAGGTCGTCCAGCGTGCTCGCTTGTAGATCACTGCCATAAGTCGGATCGGGCATTTGCGCTTACTCCTTACTGCAAAGTTACTGAATAAATCTTTCCGTAGCGGCGTCAGTGCCGCGCCGGTTCAATTCTCGAAGATTGAAAAAATGCTCTTCTCTCGCCTTAGTCGTGCCCAGTCAATCTCACTGACTACGGAGATTTTTGCGTCGAATTCGGGTCGTGGAGTTTTCCCTTTTCTCATTGGAGTGTTACGTTTTCAAAACGCTTGAGGCGTTCAGTGCGGTTTGCCTGACGCCCTTCGCGGCTCTTCCACGAATCGGACTTGAAACCTTCCTGCTTCGTGAGCTTGTCGAACTTCGATGGGACAGGGGCACGGAGGCCATCGTTCGAGCCGTTGGTCTTGGCAAACTCCGCCTGCGCCTTGGTGCGCTCATCCTTGCGGATTGCCTCTTCGTCTGCCTTGGCCTTGGCTGCGCTGCGCTCCTCGCGCTTGGTCGAGAAGGCGTACTTCTCACGGACAAACTCGCGGAACGGCTTGCGGGCCTGCTGCGCGGCGGCGAAGTCCGTCTCCATTGCGAGGTACGGCTGGCCGTAGAGGTCGGTGTACTCGTTTGACAGCTGCGTGAGTTGGATGAGAGTCGGGGCTGTGTTCTTGCCCATCGCGTCCAAGTCGGCCTTGGTCATGTACTCGGGCTTGGCGGGCTCAGGGGTCGAACTGTTGAGCAGCGAATCGGGCACGTCGTATCCCTGCGTCTTCAGGCTCTTGAGGTATTCGCGGTAGCGGGCTGCTTCGGAGTTGGCCAGCGCCACCTTGCCGTCCACTTCGGCCAGCGCAGGATTGACTTTCTTCTCCCAGAAGTCGGTTGCATCCTGCTTCTCGCGCTGTGCGGCAGCATTGGCGGCATTCGCGGCGGTCAGGGAGGTATTGCCCTCTTCAAACTTAGCCAGCGCCCGCGTCATCAGCTTCGACTGGATGGGATCGCCAACAATGGCCGCGATCTGCTCTTCCGTGAGACCGTCTTGCGCGAGAAATTCTTGAATAGTCACGTTGTTACCTCAGTTGTCAGATGGAAGGAGTCTGCTGTGGGGGGGCTTGTTTCGACTGAATCACCTTCATGGTCGCCATCCGCACCTGATTCTGAATCTCCCGCATCATGGGCGCCGCTTCGGGAAACTCACTCGCCGCCTGCTGCGCCATCTGCGACAGACGAGCGAATGAGGCCATCCCCGCCGTCCCGCCACCACCCCCCGGAGAGGGTGCAGCCCCCGAAGGCGCACCATTGGGCGAACCTTGCGGGGGCTGAGGCGTGATTGCGGGGGTTCCCATTACTTGCGGCGAGACCGCTTGCGACTGACTTTCTTGTGGAGGCTCTTGCCCATCAGGTGTTCGGGCACAACCTTCGTGCTGTGCTTCTTGCTGCGGTGACGCTTGCCAACCTTCTTTTTTCCGGCCATAACTTCTTCTCCTTGGTGCTGAAGTAGAAGCCATGTGGTGTTTGGCTATGCCAACCCTACAGAATCTTCGCTGTGTTGAATAAAAACACCGAACCCGTCGAATGTCAAACGGAAAAATCAGGGCACTTCGATTATCGGCACATCCGCCTTGTGAATCTTCGGGCTTTCGATGAACTCAACCGACGTGATTCCGCCGTTGCCGGGGAGCACAATCTCCACCTTGCCGGGAACCTTTTGCTCACGGACAAAGGTGACGACTTCCGCGATGTCAGCCTTCGGATTGAATCGGTTGTGTACCTGCAAAGTTACTTTCTTATCGAATGATGGGTGCATGGGTACTCCTAACTTGTGGTGATGGTCGCTCTCGGTCCTTCTGCGCTGCCCTTGGTCTTTGCGGTAGGCGGCTTGCGCCCGGAACTTGGACGCCCTCCGGTGTTCTTCTGCGAACCCGCAGGAGTGGCCCCGCCCTGCTGTGGAGTCAACGATGCGCCCTCGTTCTTCAGTCGAGCCGCCATCTCCAGTTCCTTTTCCTTGTACTCGAAGAACTCATCGGCCACCGCTTCGGCGTCCTGAATTCCCAGCGCGTTCTTCATCACGTAAATGGGCGAGATGGGCAAGCCGCCGCGAGACGCCTGGAGCAGAAGTAGTTTGGCCTGGGATTGTGCTATTCCGTGAATTCCGCCCGGAACGATCTGCGTCTTGATGCTGCGAGCGAAGTTCTTCAACCGTTCCATGCGGCTGAACTTCGATGTGCTTCCGGTATCCTCGCCGGGGAGATGCGAAGGGATGATGGACTTTGGATCGAAGTCGAACGTCTCAGGCGTCACCCCGTCAGGGCCAACGTAGGTCATCACCCGCGCCGTGTCCATGTATTGCAGGATGTCGTACTTCACCATCTCCATTACGTCAGCCATCGGCGATTCCATCGAAGCGGAGATGTCGCGCACGATTGGCCCTTCGAGTTTCAGGAGGTCGTCTGCCGGGTCGCCCGTGTTGGCCTTCATCTTCGCCAGCTGCGCCATCTGGTTCGTGCCAAGCTGCTCATCTTCGCTCGTTCCCAGATACTCCAGCCACTTGAACGGGTCGTCTCCGACCTTGTACCACTCCGCCGGCAGGATCGTGCTGATGGCTTTATCGGTGTCGCCATCGCAGCCGAGCCGCTTGCGCATTTCCCACGGGTCGAGTTCTTCGGCGTCCCCCGGATTGATCTGGTTCATGTCGTACTTCATGCCAGGGTCCATCTGCGCCTTGATCTTCATGTCGATCGCACGTTCGGTGAACTGGCGCGTGCGCTCGGTGTCGAGAACATCGCGGATCAACGGCAGGCCGCACTGCTCCGTCACCCAATCGTCGGCAAAGAACCGCGGCGGGAACATGCCATGCCAGTCCCACGCGGGGCCGTCATAGAGTGGAACCATCACTCCAGAGCCCGTAGTCATCAGTCGCATGTTTGGGTACAGTCGGCAGTCGTCAATCCCTACTGTCCGCATCTTGCGCTCACCATTGAGCACGTCATCGGTCGGCATGTCGGCACCGAGCGATTGCACTACAGAACTCCACGACGCTCCGGGATCACCCATCGGTATCGGCATCCCCGTTTCATTGATTGATAGGTCGCGGATGAGCGTGTAGCGGATCTCGCACATCTGCTCCGACCAGGGCCGCGCCTTATCGTTCCCCCGCAGTGAGTCGATGAGTTGCATCCGCGAGGTCACGGCGTTCGATTCCATGCGGCGGCGCGAGACGGGGCGGAGTTTGTCTGCGAACGTTGGGAACAGCGCGTGCGCCTTGTAGAGCGACATCATCTTGACGACCGTCACGGAGTAGGTTTCCTGCCAGTTGCGGTCGTCCACCATGAACGGAACGAGGTCGCGGGGGCCATAGTCGTCAAAGCACAGCGCAGCCGATTGCGGATCTACCAGCTTGCGGCGGCGGTACACCGGCCACAGCGATCCCATGCCGCCCAACACCATCCACTGACACATCCGGCGGAAACTGAGCGGCGCCTTAGACTCGTACCAGACGCCCTTCGCCACTTTGGTAAACATCGCCGTGGTGGCGGCGTAGGACTTGTTATCGCTCGACCACGCATCCGGGTAGCGCACGTCCGACAGACCCGCCACCATCTCGCGGAAGATGCGCTTGAGCCTGTTGCTGGTCAGCGAGCTTCTATTTTCATCGCTTTTGAGGGCTTCTTTGCCGTTTATCAGGTTCTCCGCTTTGGCAAGGTCACTCCAGAACGGCTGCGACTGGAGCCAACGCTCACCATCTGAGATGATGTCACTGACCCATCCAGCACGCTTCATCCCCGGCTGCAAGCGGTCAGGCGGTTGCCAGCGTTGATCGTCCGTCCTAGCCACAGATGCCCGCCTTCTTCTTCCCCATCGAGTGCGGGTTCACCGACTCTGGAGAAATCTCAATCGCCAGCGCCGAGGTGCGCTTCGATACGTCAAACGTCGATACGATCATGCTTACCAAGTCTTCCTCGCGCTTCTCGACACTCGCCAGTATGCGGCGGTTCATCGCGGCATCGTTCTCAGAGTACGCCTGCGCGATGCGAAGCCGACAGCGAATCTTTACTTCGTCGATGAACTTCTTCTCCCGAAGGTGCTGCGCGGCGGTCATGCCCCGCTTCTTGTCCCACAACTGGCGGCTGAGGTCAACCGAGAGTCGTTCAATCTCCTTCGCCCCTACGGCCTCTTCCCGGCGCCACTGGAGAGGGTGCAAGCCGCAGTCAATCACCGATACGCGGGTGTCCGGGGCCAGCATCTTCTCGCCCTTGATCGAGACGAAATAGGCTACTACGCGGTCGGATTGGGTGGGCTTCGCGTTGCTCTCGATTATCATCGCGTTTTCCCCGTAATTTCCACCGTCATCACCGCTGGCCCTCGCTCAATAATAATCCCACTCTTTTGGGGCTGCTCATAGCGTAATTTCATCCTTTGCATCATTTCACTGCGCTGATGCAGTGTCCAATACGCCATCGCCGCCGCGAATACCCGGTCGTCATGCTTTCCCGATGCGTGATCTACGCGGGTCTTGCCCGACGCCATGAACTTCTGCTCCAACTCTTTCATCTCGTCCTGAAGCCACTTCGACCGCACCACATACCAGCCGTTTTCGACCGCATACTGGAAGGCTGAAAGCAGCATCGGACGGCTCCACTCGTTCGTGAACCAGCCGATGCGCCCGTGCTTGCCAACCTTATCCTCGAACGTCTTGCGGTCGAACCCCTGCCCCCACTCATGCCACCGCCGGAAGCCCAGCAATTGCGTCTGGTGGTAGGGGAGGTCGCCAAACTTCCGCCGCATCTCAGGGCAAATCTTGGGATGTCCCTTCGGCCCCGGATTCATGTACTTCGCATAGTAGGCCGTCACCGCCGCGATCCATGCGTACTGCTCCGCCGTAGGGATCGAGTCCGATGCGAACTCCGCAACCTGCTCGTCGGGGAACTCGTTCGTTCCGTGGCGGGTGACGTTCAGGATGAAGCGGTCGCCGCCAACGCCCGTCCCGGTATCGTCGCCAACCGAGTAGTCGTATCCCTCTTCCGGCTCCTTCCAGATCAGCAACTTTTCGAGCGGGTCGAACGTCAACTCAGGTACAGGCGCGAGCGGCACCAGCATCCACTCCATTTTGTCTTTCTTCGGCGTGGTCCAGTGGAACCGCTGGCGCGCGGGAGCCTCAGCGCCATACCAGATTTGCGCCTCCTCGGGCTCGCGCTTCTCTTCCATGCCGTCGCCAGCCAGCATGTAGACGCTGGCCTTGCCTACGGTGTCCGCAACGGCGTCAATCGCATCCTGCGAGTACACCTTGTCACGCTCGCCCAAAAGAGCCTCGTAGTCGTCGCACGGCATCTGGCGGAACCATGACTTTTCGACCCTCCGCCGCTTGTGATCGAGGTAGTTGTACTGCCAATACCACTGCTGGGTGAGCGGCATTGTCCAATCCTTGCCGATCACACGACTCAGCATCTCCGTGTTGCGCACGTAGGCTTCGGCGCGGGTTACGTGGTCGATGGTGTCTTGATTCGGAGTGAAGCCCTCCGGCATGGGGAACTTCTTGAGCCAATGCTCGCCGGGGTAAAGTTCGGGCGTCGTGTGCCACGGCAGGAACACTGGCAGGAACCGCGATCCGCCCTGCCAGTAATTGTCTCGATTTGCAATCCACTGCTCCGTCCACCACCATGCGGAACGATGGCCGGCGTCTCCGGTCGACTCCAGAATGAAGACAACCTCGGGGCTGGACTCGACCGCCTTGAGCAGTCCTTCGTCAAGCTGCTGGACCGGGTTGGTAAATTGACTGACCTCAGATAAATGGATCATGGTCGGCGTCGTGCCCTGTCCCATGCCGCCCATCATCGAACCCGGCTGCACGATGATGAGCGAGCCGATGTGCTCGAACTCCAGCATGGCTCGGTCGGACTTCGTTTTCGAGCGCGTCTGCGTTGGAGGAAGCCATGATGGTAGCTGGTCGATGGCCAGCGTCATCATACCGAGCATGACTTGAGTTTTCTGCGCGTCGGCAGATCCAATCTGCGAGGCCGCTCCGGGGATGAAGAGTGCGCCCCACGTCATAATGCCTTCCGCGAGGGTCGAGATGCCGAGCTTGCGGGCCTTCAGCACCTGAAGCTCTTTCGACACACCCATCGCGTCCAACTCTTGCAGGATGCGCCACACAATCCACTGCCCACTGCGAAACACGAAGCGGAGGATGCGGTTCTTGGCTTTGATGTAGTAGTAGCGGGTGAGGAAATAGCCGCACGACGCACTGACCATCAGGCGCTCATTCTCGATGAATCGCTGCTCTGACTTGGTGAGCTTGCGCTTCATGTAGATGTTGCCTTTGGAGTCTTCCTCAAAGGCCGTGGCAAGCTGCTTTTTCCAAGCGTCTACTTCTTCGATGGAATGGGGCTTTGGACGCCACCCAAACTCGGCTTCGAGTAGGTCGAGTTTGGATTCGATCACCGAATCAGCGAACATGTGCTATGTCCCGACCTTGGGGCCAGTCGTGCCGTCCATCTCGTACCAGACGAAATCGCCATCCTCGCCAATTGGGAAGTGTCCGCAGCATGTCGTGCAGAAAGTCCCTGAATAAAAATGCGGATCACGCGCATATGTCTCGGAAATGGCGCGACTCATGGTTGTGATTTTTCCGCACTTCAGATGTTTGTAGGAGTCGCGGTAAGGACGTACGAATCCCTTAGAGCGTTCTCCCGGCGCGAGCACAACATAGTCCTGCTGCTGGCCGTTGGACTTCAACGCAGTGTGACTCTGATCTTCGGGAACAGACTCTCCACTGGCTAGTATGCGAGCACTCCGATCAACGGGAGGAACATTCTTCAAGCGTTCCACTTCTTTTGCGTGCCGCTCCTCATGCTCTGCCTGAATAGCGTTCTTGACGAGTATCTGCGCTAGGTTGCGTGCCTGTTCTGGCGAGAATACGATGTGACCCACGCCATCCGCATCGGGTTTCAGATGAGGATGGTTGATGACTACTTCACCATTCACTACGCCAATTTCAAGAGTGTTTTCCTCCACTGTGCTCATACTGGTAGTCCTCCCTCGCGTCGCGCCATAATCTTCGCCGTTTCCAAGTCGTCAATGATGAACAATTCGATCCCTTTTGTGTCGTCGAAACGGATGGCGATATTGACGACGCAATCGCCCAACTTCTCTATCTCGTTTGGCGATATGGTTAGCGTGGTAAGACCCATCTTGAGCATAATGAGAGCACAGATTTTATGCCAGTGGTCATGCACCCCTTGCGTTGCTGGGTGGTTAGGGTTCAGCTCCATCGTCGTCTTCCTCCTCTTCCACGTCGCCCTCAAGAATCTCAACCGCCTTCGGCTTCGGCAGAGCCTTCGTCGGGTTCATCGCCTTCGACGCCCGCATAAGCACATCGTCCGCAGGCATCAGGTCGCCACTGTCGTCATCGTCGCCCTCTTCCAGCGCCTTCTCCTTATCGCCGAAATTGAAGTTGTTCACGGAGCCCTTCGGAGTGGGGAACATCCGCGAGAACTTGAACACATGCTCGCGATCGTACTGGCCCTTCGGCTTCTTCGCCTGCTTGATTGTCTCGCGGATGATGCCGGGAAGCTCCAGCGCGATCATGGCCGAGATGGACGCCCGTGACTGCATCAGCGCAGCCCCCTGAAAGAGTTCCCACAGCCGCCGAGGGGTGAGGTCGGCGGAAAGCGCAATCGCCTCAAGGCCCGCCAGCGAGCGCGAGGCCGGGGTAAGCGTGTCCCACAGTTTGATGAACGTCAGAGAGTCCGGTTCGTCGTCACAGCGGAGGACTTCTACCAGTCGGTCGGGGTGGATGCCGTTCTGCCGCAAGATAGGCATGATTTGCGGCTGGTCGGCAAGCTCATCCGTCGATACGTCCAGCCTTCGCAGCACTTCGTCTCTCCTGTTTCGACTTCGCCGCTTTCCGGAGGGCTTCGCGGTTGCGCTCTTCTTCCGTGTAGAGCGCGACGCCGATCCGCGCCTTCCGCTTCGGCCTGGGGATGGGCTTGCAGAGTTCTCCGGCCAGTCGCTCGACGGCTTCCGCGATGCGGATGAGGAGTTCATTGTCACTTCCCATCATCCGCCACTTTTACCCGCTTGCGAACCATGTTCCCTTTCCCGTCGCGGGACTCCACAGTGAGCGGCATTTGGTGCTTGAGCCGTTCCCCGTTCACGTCCGGGTCGCTCTTGTACGTCTCGTGAAGGGCAACGATCTTCTCCACTTCGTCAGCCGGAGCGTCGTCGATCTTTCCGCCCTCGACATGGCCCCACGCGAGAGTCTGCTTGTCCACCGTGTCAATGCCCGACGTGCGATGCAGCCGGATGGTGTGAGCGAAGTCGATCTCGAAGGCTCCATACTCCTTAGCCCCACTCAGGGGTGAAAGCTGGTCGAGTCTCTTCTTGAACTCGGCTACGGCGATTTCCTTGATTTCGCCACTGTCGAACGGCACACTGATTGCAGTTTCAGCCATTACGTCGTCTCCTGAACGGGCATGAGGTCTTCCTGCAGCACGGGACATCCGCTTGGCAGAAAGCAAATTTTATGTTCTTCGCAAAGCTCTGATAGTTTTTTTCGGAAAGCCCGCTGCGGGGTGGATCGGCCCTTCTCCCAGTTGCTCATCGTGCAGGGAGTGACGCCAATCTTGGCCGCGAACGCCTGAGACTCCAGACCGAGGATAGCTCTTATAACCCGAATCCTGGTGGCCTCGTCGATCACGTTGTCACCTTCTGAAGTAATTCCTCCGCTTGCTTGCGGGCCTGGGTGATGCGGTCGGGGGGTGTTCGCCCAAGCGCGGCGTCCATCTTCTCTACCACACTCTTAGGCCATTCATTCCGGGGCACGTAGGCTATCTCGACTTCCGGGTGGACTTGAGCCATTGCCAAGCAGTACCGATTCCGGCAGAGAGGGCACGTCTTCGGTCTGGGCTTCTTTGACTTCACGAGATTTACAATAACACGAAATTAGGAGAATTGATAATTATTGTGTGCGCGAACAAAGGAGGTATTCAATAGCTGCTTTCATGCGGTTTATGTCATCCTCAAAAAATCCGAGTCCTGAATTGCACTTTATGCAAAGCAGCCCCCTAATTTTCCCGGTGGCGTGGCAGTGATCGACTCCGAGCAAATTCATTCTGGTTGGGGCATTAGTTTTTCCACATATTTTACAAACTCCGCCCTGATCTTGGAGTAGGAGATCGAATTGTTCGCCCGTCATTCCATACTTTGTCTTCAAGCGGCTCTCGCGGAAGTGTTCCTTCCCGTAGGCTATGCTCGATGTAGGCCATTCATAAGACACCTTGTAATCCATCCTATAAACCCCTTTAGAAGCAAGAACTAAGACTAAAACCAATTGATAATGCCAGTGTTCGGTGGACAGACTGAAAGCAAGGGTACTTACTCTCAGCAGGGAAGTAACGGTATGCCGTTAGCTCGTATGGACCCCTGACAGGCTACAAGCCCCATTTGCTTACGCACGCCTCCCGAAGAAGGACGCTCCTCTATCGACCAGGGGCACGCGTAGCGCGCGCAAGGGGCCGGTTACTCTCTCGGGTATAAGCCGATTGAGCGCAATGCAGCGGCCAAGACGCACGTAGTCTTTGGGGAGTTCAAGCCGAATTGTCGGGAGAATGTCCGCATATGTGAATCGCTGGCAACTTCATGCTTGCATAAAACGTCTAAATGTGTCAAGATGTAAATGTTCGAGTGAGTCCTGGCAGATACATCCGAACACCGCCTCCTAAGCGTGATCCAGAAGCCCCCTCTTCGGAGGGGTTTTCTGTTGTGTGCTATGCTTCTCAGCGCGGGGCAAGTCCTCAAGAGCGTGTCCACACAGCAGGCTCCCCCGCGCACGCACCACGCCCGCAAACAACTCCGCAAACAACTCCGCAAACATCCTCTCCGCGAGGGCGTCGAATCGCATCTTATGGGCGTATGATGTCTGCGAGGTACGTCCAATGATCCTGATATTGCTTGTCGTGCTCATCCTTCTCTGCTGGGCTGGGCCGTTCGCCATAGCGACTCCAAACCCACACATTCAGTATGGCGGCGGGGCCGTTGGCCTAATTCTATTCATCCTGCTCATCCTTCTGGTGCTGAAACTCATTCCTGGCCTGTAGTACTATTCATTCGGAGACTCTGAAATGTCCCACCGACGGCGCCGCCCAGATCCCGACAATCCCGAACTCGGTGCCATCCTTCGCCGCGAAGATGAGATCCTTCGCACCGAGCGCGAAATTCTGCACGAGCTCCACGAACAGCATCACCCCACCCCAACCGCAATCACATTCACGGAGATCACCATGAACTCAACAGCAGCAGGACAGTCCCAGGTCTTTACCGGAACTCTCGTCCCGGCCGGCGCAGTCTACCCCGCCGACTCAACCTTCACCGTCGTATCGAACGATCCCGCCGTCTCGCCTTCTGTGGACTCGACTGGCCTGGTTGTGAGCGTAAGCTATCCGGCAGGGTGGGTGGAGAGCACCACGACCCCGCTGGCGTTCTCCTACGCCGCAGCCAGCGCCAGCAACCCCAACATGAGCGTCAGCTCGACCATCCCGCCGTCCGCTCCTGTAAACAACCTGCCCACCGGCATCACGTTCAACCAAACGACCTAGAGGGTCGCAAAGACAGATATGGCCGGGGCTTTGCCTCCCCGGCCTTTTTCTGTGCTCTGCTCTTTTCCTATTCCTTTCGGGAAAATTCTACTCCGGTTCGATCTCCAGAATTGCCTTGTGGACCTTCACGCGCTCCGCGGTGAGGGTGGCGATCTTCTTGTCGAGCGTGTCTCGTTCCTGCTTCATGTGGGTGAGCGCGATCGCGACGTGGCGGTTGAGCTTCACGGGCGTTTCGGGCTTGACGGCGGGCTTGGTTCCTACGACTTCTGTGATCATGGTTTCTTCGTCTCCTTGTGAGTAACTGTGACTATTTCTTTTTGCTGTTGAGGGAAGAGGATGCAGTGGTGTACCCCGTCCTCGCTTTGAAGGAGAGCCCTGGCTCTATCGGAACATTTCCAGTGTGTCTCGTCTTCCGTGATGCATACCGCAGGGACAACCACTGCCCCGGCAGGCCATTGGTGATTGCATGGATGTGAAGCTGGGGTCGTGAACATGACAGCAGGCACATCCCAAGCGGTAGAGATGGGGCGGTGCAGAACTGGGGGTCTGGGTTGCTGTGGGTGGGCGGCGTACCACGCGACTGTGAATATAAGCGTGGCGATGGCGGCGTAGATGAGATTGATGCGGCGGTGGGTCATTTTGTTCCTTTCGGGTCTTCCCATACTGGGTTGTCAACGCTATCTGTGGGCTGTGGCGAGCCGATGGTGTGCTCCCGCAGCTTGGCTTGGATGGTAGCGACTTGCGCGAGGACGGTGGGGGACAGGCTCATCGTTTCACATCCTTCCATGCGGGCTTGACGAACGCGAACCCACATCCGACCCCGATGATCCAGGCGCCCCACCAGGAGTTGAAGAGGAAGTGCATCATCGGGCATTCTCTGGGTGTGATGGTCTGCGCTGCATCGTGTCGGCCAACTTCAGTAATGCCTCCCGGGGCGAGTGCCCGAATAAACTTGAAGGCTCGTACTTGTAACCATTCTCGCTCTGGAACACATAGACCTTTCCGTCATTACGAATTTCGAGTTTGATCCAGAGGCTCATCGCTTGAACCTTCCTTTCGCGTCCCGCTTTGGGGCAGGAAACGACTTCATCTCAGCCTTCTGAATCGATCGCGCGAGCCATCCGAGCCAGCAGCAAAACAGCCCATATCCGAACGCCGCTAAGAAATCCGTCATCGCATCCTCCCATCGGTTGAGCACCACCACCCGCCAGCCTTGGCGAACCCGCAGTCTACTCCTTCGTGTACAGGGCATCTCCCGGCAGTAGTGGGCATAGAATCAGGGCTGGCAGTGGATCGCGATTGAACTTCTTCGACTGAGCCGTTTTCAGCCCCGATAGACACCGCAGCAATTCCTTTTCGTCTTCGTTCTCGGCGGTGATCTGAAGCCCCACCGCCACCCCCTGAAACAGTATCTTTTTGAGTATCATTGACCCGCTCCCTGTCCCAGTAGGGACTCCTACACATTAGAAATTCACTTTGCAGTCGGAGCAGTAGTGTCGATCGCCGGCCCGGTAGACGGAATGGCCTTCATGTGAGGATGTTTGAATATGTCCTGCCCCTCCCCCCAGTTCATCCCGCACGGGTTGCACCGGATGTAAGAGCTTCGGCTTACCCTTGGCTTGCCGCACTGAGGACACGGCGGTTCGCTTCCCAACTCTCCCAACCTTTGCTCGCGCGTCATGCTCATCTGCTCTAGAAGCTCCATTCACATTCCTCACTTTCGGTAGCCAGTACCTCGGCTGATTGCACGCAGGACACTTCAGCGGCGTCGGTACTATCGGATTCCACTGATGCCCGCACTTCCTGCAATCCAACATCAGCCTCTCCCATACCCGCAATCACACACGCGAGCACCCGTCCCCATGGATCCATGGCAAACTCTGAAACGGTTATCCTCGCAGTTAGGGCACTTTTTCCACACGATCGCGGAGCAAAACAGGCCCGTACAGTACCAGCAGACGGAGCTGTGGTAACAGTCGCACCCCATAGGGCACCAATGCTTGTGCTCCTCAACTTCAAGCTCCCATAACCACTGGATCAATGCTCGTAATTTGTTCATGTCATCATCATCACCTATGTCATCATCACCTGTCAAGGGTTATTTTTGGGAGAGTTGAAATCCGGGGCTCGAGGTAGTCCGAGCCTTCACCCTCCCCCATTGGAGACAACTAACCGCCGGCCATCCTGGGCCTCCGCCTAAGTTACTGACAAGACAAGCGGCAACGCCCCACTGAGGCCCTAGGACAGCCCCAGGAGCTCGCCAGGGGGGCACCGCGCAGATTCGGAAAGAACGGGGGGGGGCAAGCAGGGAGGGGGATGGGGCTTCCTCCCGCTCTGTTCCACTCCTCTATATATAGATACCGCGAAAATACTTTGCATTTATCTAAAGAATTGTCTTGACATTGGCTTTGGGGAAGCATCTAATCACTCAAGACCAGAACAGAGGTCACTGATAGCTGAGAGAGGTATCCAGCAATGACGACAGGAACTGAAATGCGCATCCACCTGATGAAGCTTTCGGGTGTGACTTTGGAATCGACCAAGCTGGCTCGGTTCTACGACCAGAACCGCAAACTGATTGCAGAGCTTCCGATTACCGCCGATGAAGCCTTTACCACCTCCGCAGTGCCGTGCTACTGGAGCAACTTCCGTCTAGCTGATGGCCCGACCTCGCGACGGTTGGGAGCTTATTCCGCTGCATTTGTACCCGACTGGGAACTAAAGCAGAGAGCGGCGGTGGCCAATGTCTAAGCCAACCACTCCCAAGCAAGCCGCATACCTGTTCTTCCTCAAACATGCTGGCTATTCCTACGATCCCAAGACGGAAACTCCAAGGGCCGGCCGGTCGCGATGCGCCAGGCAGCTTGCCAAAGCAGAACGGGATGCCGCGGCGCTCGGTTACTACTTCGATTGGAACGAAGACGACTGCATCGGTTGCGACTGCGACAATCCAGAGTGTCCATGCGCAACGGGCGAGATCCATGAATCGCTTTGCTGCATCGTCCGCGATGAGAACGGCAAGGGGCTCGGCTCGCTCGGTTCTATATGCTCATCCACGCGCGAGTATCGGCGCCTAGTCGAGGCGAAACTTGCCTCGGAAGCTCTGGCAGAGGTGGCGAAATGACAGACGCAACGATGCAACAGTTAGAGATGATGCGGTCAGGATGCGAGCGGTCAGTCGCCCGCTTGGAGCAGAAGTTGACCGCCAAGCGGGTCGCGCTTCAGGCTGTGACGGATTCGATTGAATGGCGCAAGCGGAATCCAGACTCGTATCCCAAGTGGCACTTGTCTGAGGATGGTCGCGAGATCGTTTTTGAAAAGGAGAAGCCCCAATGACACACCAACTCAGTAACTCAGTCAGGCCGGCGGTGCCGTTGCCTGATCCACTGCGGAGGACGCGATGAAGCACGAAACAGGTATCCTCATCGCAATCGGCGAAGAGTCCGGCTTTCAGATTGTAGGCTCGGTCGCAAGCGTGCAAGAGGCAAAGGAAATCATCGCGGGCTATATCAAGTTTGGCCCAACGTCTGAGTCAAACGTGCTCGCGCCGTATGAGTTTCAGATCCACTTGCGGGACTCGCGCGGCTGGTACACGCGCATCGAAACCATCGCAGTCTAACCACGCGGACTCAGGCTGCATCCTTGGCCCATCTCCGCTCAAACCCGAAAGGAAACCCCCAATGCACGTCTACGATCCCGATGGCTCAATAGCCGAGTACCGCAAAGAGAAGGCCCGCCGCGAGCTGCGCGCCACGATCACATGGGCCGTCATCACCGTTGTCGCGTCCATCCTCATCCTGGCCGCTGTCGACATAACCCTTTCACTGTTCGGAAAGTGAGGCACGCAGTATTTGGATAAATGCAAATAGTTTCAGGCGCACAATTCTTTACAGGATTATGAACCGAAAAGGAACTGTATGAGAATCACCATGTTTCGCCCCTCCACGCTGCACCCTTTCTCGATCCGGTCGAGGGTGCTCAACGGAATCCCGATGCGCTGTGCAGCGTCCGCAAGGCTCATCCGCTCCAGTAGTCTCCAGTCCCGAAGTACGTTTCCGATTTCCATGAAGGAAGTTTACAACACTATTTTCCCAACGCGATCGCATTTATCTTGACTACGGGAAAACCACTCAGGTAGAATCACCCAACGATCCAAACGCGCTCAGGAGGCGCAATCAAATGCCAAAAGCCAACGAAGTAGCCACCGAACTCCGCAAGTTAGCCGACGCACTCGACCGCGAACCCGACCAGGAAGTGGAGAGGCCATATCTCACCTTCTCCCACTACAACAAGAGCCAGAAGGATAGCTTCCTGGCCGTCGCTCGCTTGCTCCCCCACCCACTGACGAAGACCTACCCCACAGACGACAACACGTATTCCTCGGTGACGGTCAGCCACAACGCCCCCGGCCTGTGCGTCAGAGACTCCATCATTCGCACAGCCGTTTGCACGGTCATCAAGCCAGCCCAGCCCGCCGAGTACGACTGCGAACTGACCCTGCTCGATCACGAAGACGCCGCCCTCACCGAAGCCTAACCCCCACCCGCGAGGCGGCGCGTAATCCGCCATACGCACCCGGAGGTGCAACCGTGCTCCATGAAGAACCTGTTGTACGTGGCCTTTTCGATGCCGCTCTAGCCCGCGCCCAGAAGACCTTTCCGCCCATCAAGAAGACCAGGAAGGCCACCGTCAAAGGGACAGCTAAGGGCAGCGGCAAGGAATACAGTTACGACTATGCCTACGCCGATCTTGCCGACGTTCTGACGGCGATTCTTCCGTGCCTCACTGCCGAAGAGATCTGCGTACGCCAGCCAATCCGTCGTGTTGAAGGCCGGATGTATCTCGTAACCGAACTGCACCACTCGTCCGGCCAGTGGGCAAACGATGACGGCATCCCACTCGGTCCGAACAATGATCCCCAGACATTCGGCGCGGAACACTCGTATGCGCGTCGGCAAGGACTGTGCGGGTTGGCTGGTGTTGCGCCAGAAGAGAACGAGGATGCCCAGGTATCCAAGAACGCAGCACAACGCGGCAAAGACCTTACTGGAGCCCAGCAACGCACTGAGGCCGCATCTCGCGCCGCAGTCCTGGAAGACGCTACCCCCATCACTAACGAGGAGGCCGCGCACATCAAGGAAGAACTGAAGCGCACCGAGCGTAAGGCCGCGCAACTCTATGAGTTTGTCGGACAAAAGGCCGGCAGCCTCATCCCCGCCCGGAAGTACAGCGCCATCCTCGATTGGTTCAAAGCCCCGCTCATGCCCCAAGATGTCAAGGCAGCTTTTGCCATGCTCGACTGGACACCCGACGAGCAGATGAAGTTCTGCGAGAGCAAGGGCCACGACTGGACCGCAATCAAGACGCAACTCGACAGCATGATAACCACCGCAAACGCTCAGGAGGCGTAGCCATGAACGGCATAATCGAAGACGAAATCATCGTTGGAACACCCATCGGGGAAATCATTCCCCCAGAAGAGAAGGCGTCGGAACTGTTCGTTCCGAACGGCCTTGACAAAATCATCAGCCTGATCCGCAAAGAGGTGGAGCAGTTTCAGCCCGACATCTCTTGCGAAAAGGGACGCAAGGCGATTGCTTCTCTTGCCCGCAAGGTTTCCAGTTCGATGGCACGGCTGGAGGACTACGGGAAGAATCTCAGCATGGACATCAAGCGCAAGGCGACGGACATCGACGCCGAGCGCAAGCGGATGAAGGAAGCGCTTACCGCTCTACGCGATCAAGCCCGCAAGCCCCTCACGGACTACGAGGAAGCAGTCAAGGCCCGCGTTGAGGCTCACGAACAGGCGTTGAAAGATGTTATCGAACTCAGCAACGTACCTTTCGGGGCCACTGTCGCGGAGATCGAGAGCCGCATTGCCAAGCTCGACGAGTTTGCGCTACGCAATTGGGAAGAGTTTGCCGAACGATTTGGCACGTCGAACGATGCGTCCTCCATGCGTCTCAGCAAAATTCTTGCAGAGACAAAGAATCACGAGGAGCAGCAGGTTGCCTTCAAAAAACTGGAGGCCGAACGCATCGTCCGCGAGTCCAAAGAGGCTAAGGATCGCCAGGCAAAGGAGCAGGCCGAACGCGACGAGCGGGTAGCACGCGAAGCGACCGAGAAGGCCGAGCGGGATACCGCAGAGCGCGAGGCGAAGGCCAAACGCGACACCGAGGCAGCCGAGGCTCGCGCAGTCAAAGCCGAGCAGGATGCCAAGGATGCAGCGGAACGCGCCGTGGCAGCCGAGCAGAAGCGGACAGCGGACGCGAAGGCGGCGGAGGATGCCGCTACCAAAGCCAGAGAGGACAGCACCGCACACAAGACTGAGATTTACCGGGTGGCGATAGCAGCCGTCGTTGCATTGGGCATCTCCGATGCTAATGCAAAGAAGCTCGTCGTGGCCATCGCCCAGGGCAAGATCCCACACACGAAGATCATCTACTGATGGAACACGTCTGGAGGCAGCTTATCGTCGAGTGTTGCAGTCTCGAATCGTTCAATCGCTTCATTGTGCCGCTGATGCGGGTTGAGACTCCCGAGTTCAAGCGCATCGCGGCAGAGGAAGCCAAACGCCGTCGCTATACGGCCAACAAGGAGAAAGGATTATATGAACTGGCAAACCGTTGAATCGTCTCAGATTTCAGAGGTTGGTTACGATGCCGACACATCGACTCTGGGTATCCGCTTCTTGCCGGGAAAGTTCAGCGCTGCATCCGAATACCACTACGCGAATGTTCCGCCAGATGTTCACGGAAGCCTTGTGACGGCCGACAGCGTGGGACGCTACTTCGGCCAAAACATCAAGAGCAACCCCGTCCTATATCCATACACGAAGGTAGCAGTATGACCGAATCCCATCGTACCGCCCTACTCACCGCCTGCGCCTTCGCTACCACGTTCGTCAAGGCCGCAGACCAGGAACTCCGCAACTCGCAGTCGGGTGCCGCGTGCCGGTGGCGAGAGGAAGCCACCGAGCAGCTACGTGCCGCACTGCGTGCGCTCGATACCTATAACCCAGACATCAACCGCCCCAGCACGCAGCCCTACCCGCACATCGACTCCGACCGCCGGCGTGGTCCGTCCGACTGGGACCGCGAGTGCCAGGAGTCACGGAGGTTGAACCGATGAAAGTCATCCACTGCCCATGCTGTGATGAGCCTTGCGGCAAGGAGTATCCCAACACGCACGAAGATCCCGGCTACCGTGAAGGCATCGGGGAGAACTTCGTGTCCAAGAACGGGGAATGGTGTTGTAGCGAGTTCTGCATGAACGCCATGAATGGCGACTACGACGAGGATGACTCCGATGAAAGCTAAGATCAGTTCTTTCGATGTGTTGAAGCGGATGAGCGTGGATAACCTCGACATCCGTCTTGCGACCTCCGAAAACCTCAAGAACATGACCGCAGTCCATAGGGGCCAAGATACCGATATTACCATTGGCATCGCGGGGAATGTGATCGGCGCAGTGATGAACAATGAACTCCATCTGTGCCTTCTCATCTGGAACAAAGAGCAGTACCGGGCCACAAAAGCGAAGATAGAGCAGGAGGCTGAAGCCGATGAAGTGGATTAGCGTGAAGGATCGGTTACCTGAAGTATTAGACGAAGTTTGGGTGTGGGTTCAATTCCACGCCACCGACGACGCATCTGGCGATATCAGTTGGCTAGACAGCGACGGAATATGGGCGATGGGAAGCGCAAAGAATTACGAAGTCACCCACTGGATGCCCCTCCCGGTCCCACCGAACTACGACGAGGAGGAAGACGATGAAAGTCTCTGAGGTACTCGCCAAGGCCGCAATGAAACCCGTCCCGAAGGCTCGCAACTTGGGCCAGGTAGCGCAGGTGGGAGGGTACATGGTCGTTCAGTTCAAGGGACGAACCACCCTCTACATCTACGGGCCGAATGTGGACGTTGACACTGCGGAACGGCTGCTCACCGTGCCATATCCAGACAAACTCTTTACCCAGTGGCGCGACAAGTACGGCTGGCAGTGCATGAAGGTGAATCGTGCAGCTTAGAGATTACCAGTCCGACTGCCTAACCCGGTCCAAGGCCGCGCTCAGCCGAGGCGTGCTGAACCAGTTGGCAGTGATGGCAACCGGCACCGGAAAAACTGCCATCGCCGCCAACCTGCGCCGCAACCACGGCTTTACCGGCAAGGTGATGTTTGCCGTCCACATGGATCAACTCGCGCAGCAAGCGGCTAAGGCGTTCCATGCGTGGAACCCCGGCGCGTGGGTGGGAACGGAGATGGCGGGGCAGACCTCCGGGCCGCTCGATCAGTTCGTAATCGCCTCCATCCCGACGCTTGGGCGCAAGGGTTCTGACCGCATCAAGAAGTTCCAGCCCGACGAGTTCGACGCCATCATCCAAGATGAGGCGCACATCGGTATGGCCGACTCGTTCAAGCGCGTCTACGACTACTTTGGGCTGCTCGACCGCACGCGCACCAAGACGCTATTCCTTGGCATCACCGCCACGCCCAACCGGAACGACGGCCAGGGGCTGAAGCACCTCTTCGACGAGATCGTGTTCGACATGGACATCCGCAAGGGTATTGAGACAGGATGGCTCTGCGATATTCGGGCAATGCGCGTATCAGGCAAAGCCAACCTCGATGGCGTACACGTTCGCATGGGAGAGTTTGCCGAGGGCGAGCTTGCTACCGCCGTCAACACGCCCGAGCGTAACGCCATCGTCGTCAAGGAATGGGCGAAGCATGCATGGCAGCGCCGCACCATCTGCTTCACCGCCAACGTGCAGCACGCGCTCGACCTTGCGGCCACGTTCGAGGCTCACAGTATCGGCGCGAAAGCAGTCTGGGGCGAAGATCCCGACCGCCAAGCGAAGATCGACGCGCACAAGGCAGGGACGTACCCCGTCATCTGCTGCGCTCAGTTGCTTGGCATAGGCTACGACGATCCGAAGGTGTCATGCATCGTGCTGGCAGCACCACGCAAGAGCTTCGTACGCTACGCCCAGGAGGTAGGCCGGGGAACCCGGATTGCGGACGGTAAAGATGATTTGCTCGTGCTGGACGTGTGCGATTCGAGCAAGCGCCACGACCTATGCAACGTCTCCAGCCTGCTTGGATTGCCGAAGGATTTGGACCTCAAAGGCGAGCGGTTTACCAAGGCGCGGGAGCAGTTGGAGCGCATCGCGGCAGAGTTCCCCACCGCCAACGTTGCCGACCTCCGCAATCTCGACGAACTGAAGACGATGGCTGAGAATATCTCGCTGTTCAAGGTGAGCTACCCGCCCGAAGTCTCACGGCTCACTGAACTGGCATGGACGAAGCAGGGCGACGCCTACACGCTGCCCGTAGGCCGCGAGCGGGTCACGCTGTCCGCCGACCTGCTGGGCGAGTGGTGGGTACGCGGATTCGTGGCAGGGAGGCTCGTAGAGATTCAGGCGCAGAACCTGGCCGGAGCGTTCAACATCGGGGATAAGTTGGTGGTCGATTCCGGCGTGCTTCCCAAGGCGGTACTCATGCGGGACTCGCACTGGCGGCAGACGGGGCCGAGCGAGAAGCAGATAGCCCTCTGCCATAAACTCCGCATCCCCATCCCGAACGGGGCTACCCGTGGGCAGGTTTCGGCGGCTTTAGATGTCCATTTTCAACGGAGGCAAGCATGAAAATCATAGATGGCGAGCCGGTTCATTTTGATCCCGGCGTGGTGATGGGTCCAGAGTTCTTGGAGCATCGGGACAAGTACGCGGAGTTCATCGCGGCGAAGTCAATCCGATGCCATGCGGCGGGACTTACCACGATCCCCCCGCTCCACCCGGCGATGTTCCCCCACCAACGCGACGTGACCGGATGGGCGCTGCGACTTGGCAAGGCCGCTGCATTCCTCGGTACCGGGCTCGGCAAGACGCTCATCGAATTGGAGTGGGCTCGGGTCGTGGCGGAGCATACTGGGGGCGCTGTGCTCGTTCTGGCTCCGCTCGCGGTCGCCCGTCAGACCGTCCGTGAGGCGGATAAGTTCGGGGTCGAGATCCACTACTGCCGCGAGATGAAGGAATCGACTCGCGGGGTGAACGTCACCAACTATGAGCGGTTAGCCAAGTTCGACCCTACCGCGTTCGATGGCATCGTTCTGGACGAGTCGAGCATCCTGAAATCGTTCGATGGGACTACCCGCTCCGCTCTGATTGAGGCGTTCCGCGATACCCCGTACCGGCTCGCTGCGACGGCCACACCGGCCCCGAACGATTACATGGAGCTTGGCAACCATGCGGAGTTCCTGGGCGTGATGACGGCCACGGAGATGCTATCCACGTTCTTCGTGCATGATGGTGGCGAGACGCAGAAGTGGCGGCTCAAAGGCCATGCGCGGAAAGACTTCTGGAAGTGGGTATGCACGTGGGCTGTGTCGATGAACAAGCCGAGCGACATAGGCCATGACGATAGCATGTTCATCCTTCCGCCGCTGGTCTACCATGAGCACGTCTTGGAAGTCTCCACCCCAAGCGAAGGGTTCCTCTTCGCCATGCCTGCGGAGTCGTTGGGCGAACGGCTTGCGGCCCGTCGCTCATCGGTGAATGAGCGAGTGCAAGCGGCGATTGACATCGTTGCGGAGGAACCTGCCGAGACGTGGCTGTTGTGGAGCAACCTGAATGATGAGTCGAAAGCCATCGCCGCGGGCGTTCCGAAGTGCATCGAAGTTACCGGAACTGACACCGACGAGTTCAAGATCGAGGCGGCGATTGCGTTCTGCAATGACGAGATACATGCGCTCTCGACTAAGGCCCGGATGTTTGGTTACGGGATGAATCTCCAGAACTGCTCGCATCAGGTCTTTGTGGGCGTCAATGATTCATGGGAGATGTTCTATCAGGCGGTGCGCCGGTCGTGGCGCTTCGGGCAAAAGAACCCCGTCCACGTCCACATCATCGCAGCATCGACCGAAGGCAACGTACTTGAGAACTTGAAGCGCAAGGAAAAGGAGGCAACACACATGGCCGACGAGATGGTAGCGAACATGCAGGACTTGACCCGGATGCACTTGCGGGGGACGGTGCGCGAACAGTCCGTCTATGAGCGCAATGTGGAGACTTCGGAGAACTGGACGATTCACCTTGCCGATTGCGTCGACTTGGCCGAAGAGTTGCCGAGTAACTCCGTCCACTATTCGGTATTCTCGCCGCCGTTCGCATCGCTCTACACCTACTCCTCCAGCGAACGCGACATGGGCAACAGCCGGACGCATGACGAGTTTTGGGAGCATTACAAGTTCCTCATCAAAGAGTCGTACCGGGTGATGATGCCGGGTCGCCTCGTCTCCATCCACTGCATGAACCTGCCCACATCGAAGGTGCGGGACGGAGTGATCGGCATCCGCGACTTCCGGGGCGAGATCATCCGCGCGTATGAGGATGTTGGCTTCATCTACCATTCCGAGGTCTGCATCTGGAAAGACCCGGTGACGGCCATGCAGCGCACGAAGGCTCTGGGCCTGTTGCACAAGACCATCCGCAAAGACTCCGCCATGAGTCGCCAGGGCGTGCCTGACTACCTTGTGACCATGCGCAAGCCGGGAGAGAACCCGGAGGCTATCGCGCACACGAAGGAAGAGTTCCCAGTCGAGTTGTGGCAGAACTACGCCTCGCCGGTGTGGATGGACATCAACCCATCGGACACGCTGCAATATCGTTCCGCCCGCGAGCATGAGGACGAACGCCACATCTGCCCGCTGCAATTGGAAGTCATTCGCAGGGCGGTGAAGCTGTGGACGAACCCCGGCGATACGGTTTGGAGTCCGTTCGCGGGCATCGGTTCGGAGGGTTTCGTGGCTTTGGAGATGGGCCGCAAGTTCATCGGGTCCGAACTCAAGCCATCTTACTTCCGTCAGGCGCACAAGAACCTCGCATCGGCCCTTAGCGCATCCACTGGTTTGTTTGCGGGTGCGGACGACGAACCTGTTGAGATAGAGGACGTGGATTCGGTGGAGATATGACCACGGAAGCCCTAGCCCGCATGTTCGACCGCCCCCGGCGCGAGGGCAAGGCGTGGAGGGCCCGATGCCCAGTCCATAAGGGCAAGAGCCTCACGCTGGCCATCTACGCCGATGACGAGCGCTCCACCGTCCACTGTTTCGCAGGGTGCGAGTCTGACGACGTGCTGGCTGCGGTAGGGCTAACGTGGAAGGATACGCTGTTCGCCAAGCGTGACCCGAAGGAGTGGCGGGAGGCCCAACGCCAGCGGGAGGTCGCAGAGAAGAGGGCCAGCGAACTCCGCATTGGGACGTGGATACTCCGCTTCATCGAGAACGGCTACACCCGCGAGGACCGTGACAAGGATGTGACAGTGATCGCCGCTTGCGCTATCGTTTTATCGAACAAACCTAACCGCATTTGGGAAGGTATCTTGAGAGCCACAACCGAACGTATCGCCGCTGCGGATCACTGCTTATCTCGCAGGATGCTGCCAGCGGTAGCGAAGGAGAGACGATGGTAATGGGTCCACCTGTTCACTACTGCGACGAATGTTATTGCTACCCGTGTGTATGCGACCGCGACGATGAGGAAAACGACACCGGATGCTGCTTCCCCGGACGGTGCTGTATGCCGGGTGAGCATCTACGGTCTGAATGCCACACCGCCGAAATGATGGCGCAGATGATCGAGGATGGCGAAGCATGACCCCCACGCAGGACTACCTCGCCCTTCCCGACCCCGAAGCCGCGACCCTCATCTCCAGCCTCATCCGCGAGTGGGACGAGACGGAACCCCTACGCTACGCCAGTCTCGGATTGATGGCTCTGACCGTCGAGAGACGAATGCTCTGGAAGCACGTACCCGGATGCACGTCCTTCGCCTCGTGGGTGCGCTACGCGGCCCCCCGTGGATACTCGGTCGTCTACGCGGCCCTGCGCGACTGTGAGGAGCTTGCGGACGTTCCCGCGGCTGACCTGGCACAGATCCCTGCATCGAACTTCCACACGTTGAAGCAGTTGAGCAGCCGGGTACGCCGGACGCCAGCCGTGCTCGAAGCGGCCAAGACGCAACGCGCGGAGGAGTTTGTTGGAACGATCCGGCGGGACTTCCCCAACCAGCATATTGAGCACAAGCGGGCACTGCGGTTCAACCCTGACGAATCGGCGGCGGAAAAGATCGAGGAGGCTCTAGACTTGGCGATGGAGCACGGCGCAGCCAACCGGAACGATGCGCTGGAATTACTGGCTGCGATGGCACTACATGCGTGGCAGGAGGAGTCTCGTGAGCAGGATACCTCGGAAGATTTGCGCGTCGTGCAATAAAGTCCTCTATCGCACCGAGGAGGCGGCGCGAGCCGCGTTAGGCCGGGTCATGCGGGGGCACTGGAAGGGCAGGATGTTCGGCAAGAACTACGCGCTTGGAGTCTATCGTTGCGGAAAGATGTGGCACATCGGGCACAACCCGGTAGTCATCCGAGCGATGGAGGAATGGAGGGAACGTGGAAGAGTGGAGAAGTTGGAGCAGTGAACCGCCGCAGATACCGTGGGCACCGATTATGGTACGGCTGTGTGGATTCGAATTTCTGTGTGCGCACTATAAAGGTGTTCCGCCGCCGGCATGTACAACATGGAAGCCGTCGGGCATCTACCGTGAGGAGTTCCATCAAGTTACAGGAGAGTGGGTATGAACAAACTGACGAGCAAAGAGGAAAAGCGGGTGCTAGAGGTGTGGCCGGATGCGGAGTGTCTAGAATGTACCGAGGTGGCTGGCGACTGGAACATTTACTCGCGCAACTCCCCTTCGTGCACATTCTTGGGCTCAGGAACTTCAGAAGCTAAGGCGTGGGACGACGCCGCCAGCCGTATCAATGGACTATGCCCGTGCGGTTTAGTTCGAGGTCATCTCTGCGGATGCGCGGCGGACTATCCTGTCCAGCCGTTGCCACCCGAAGCTCCGATGCCGGAGATGCCACCTTACGATCACGAACCGGAATATTACCACTTCATCGCAAAATGCACGTCTCAATATGATTCGACATGCCGAGAATTGGCAACAGATTGCCTCAGATTCATCGCAGAACTGGATGTATTGCAGGAGAAGGTGCTACAGCTTGACGATCAGATAGATGGTTGTGATCGCTCTACTTATCATTGGAAGCAACGCGCCGAAGCAGCCGAAGCCAATCTCGCTGCATACGAGGCAGCAGAGAAGGCCACTAAGTGAGCAAGCTACCGAAGGCGCTGAGTGTGGGCGAATGCACGTTTGCGCTCCACTGTAAGGCGCACAACCTCACCCCGGAGCGTGAGTACAAATTCTGCCCCGGTCGCCAGTGGGCTTTCGACTTCGCCTGGCCGGAGCATAAAATCGCAGTCGAGATTGAAGGGGGAACGAGGTTCGGAAAGTCGCGACACAGCCGCGGCGAAGGATTTGAAGGGGATTGCCGAAAATACAATATGGCCACTCGGCTTGGCTGGAAGGTCTATCGCTACTCGACTGCGATGGTGACGGCAGCTACGGCGATCGACGACATGAGGGAGGTACTAGCATGAGGCCCGTCCGATTGAAAGGCCCGGACATGGCAATGCTGCGCCGCCGATGCTTCGAGCGCGACGGCTGGCGCTGTACTGTTTGCAATGAGCGGGTGAGCTGGACTTCTGGCCACATGGCGCACATTGTCAGCCGTGGGCGTGGCGGTCCTGACACGTTGGAGAACGTAAAAACGAAGTGTGCAACGCACCATCTTGTCGAGGAACACAACCCGAAGTCGGTAAGGAGCAAGGCATGAGCAACCCGGTAGGCCGTCCACCCGACCCCGTGCGCGAGGCGTGGATGATGCGGTTCAAGATGCCAGAGAATCGCAGCCACGAGTTTACCGATGCTCTGATGGCGCAACTATCGCACTGCCGTTCAGACTCGGCGCGGCGGCTGATTTTAGGGGTAAGCGAACAAAATTGTACGCCTCAGGTGATGGTGCAGCCGAGCCGTGGCAAACATTCAGAAATACACATGGACTCCACCCGTAGCACCCCGCCAGCCGCATCGGTGGCGTCTCCCCCAACCGCTCATGCCAGCGTTCCATATCACCAGCGTGTCGCATCATTTCTTGCACGTAGGCGTCCCGGCGCGTCGGCATTGGCACCGTAAGCGTGTCCACCACGTCCGCCATGCATCCATCCTTCTTCATCCGGGTCAGCCAGTCCGCAGTCGGGAACCCGGCATCCTCGCGCCAGATGGGTTTCCACGTCGCCCCAAAGTCCTCAGTCGACGTCTTCCGCTTGAATCGGTACTGACGGCTCTTGGGATGCTGGTAGCAGCGGGTCCACGGGGAACTCCGCCGGCCGTCCTTCGATCCCCCGATGGTCACGGCGGTAAGCAGAATGGGCTTGCGCAGGGCGCATGCTTCCCCGATGGTGCGCCAGGAACGCGCTTCCTGGGCCTTGCGGTCGTCTGACCATCGATCGACCAGCACAACCCGCCTCACGGCGCCGTCCCCTGCGTCGTAGCAGGCCGAGCGCCACGGGTGGGTGGGATAACCATTCAGAACGAGTTTGGCATCAGGGACGGGCTTCCAGGGCTCAGGAAACGCGCTTCTGAGAGCCACGCTGAGGATTCCAGCGAGCTTGGCGTGGTGAAATCCGATGGCGTAGACGTTCGGGCCGGTCACATCCAAGCCGGGGCGGGAGGCAAGTCCAATGAATTCAGACTCCGCCGCCCGTTCAGGGTCTTTCTCGGCCCGCAGACCGGCATCCACGGCGCGGTAGAGTGCGCCCATGAGCGAGACGCGGGGGAGTTGGTAGCGATTCGACCACACCACGCGCCTTGGACAAAGTTCGTCGGTGGCGATTAGTTCACTACTGAGAAGCATAGGCGTCTGTGGGGTTCTGGGCGCGGGGGGCTGGAAGGCCGCTCACCGCGGCGATGCCGAGCAGCGCGGGACTGACCTTGACGCCCTTCGCCTGTGCCGCTTTGACGAGGGCGGGGAAGTTCCCGCGCAGTTCTGGGGGAATAGCCGCTACATCGCGCTCGCTCGCTTGGTCGAGCCATGCCGCCACCTTAGGATTCTCCAACAGACGAGCTAGCGACTGCTTGCCAACCCCGAACGCGGCTCTCGCCCCAATGTCCTCTCCGATTGCGCCGATGTTGCCGTGAAAGGCATTTCGGATGGCATCCAGTACGAGGAAGGTACTCGCCAGTCCGCCGCCCCGAGTTCTGAATGTATCTGCCCGATTCAACCTTGCCTCTTTCTTGGCGGGCTGCACGTCCTCTGCATTGATCTTTCGGGGAGCGGGTAGCTTCGGCTCTGGCCGGGGCGTGAGGTCGAGTTTGGGGGGTGCAGTGCGGGCCTCAGCGACGTTTCGCGTTAGTACGCGCTCCGGTACAGGCTTGGGCAGAGCCTTCGCCCTTGCCTCCAATGTGTTGACGAGAGAGTGGATCTGCGGAATCTGCGGGTCGAATGATCCGAGTAGCCGCATCTGGTTATCTTGCGCTTCGTCTTTTGCTCCGCCGATAGCCTTAGTCGCGGCGTCATTGATTATTTTCGTCTTGCCAAACGTCTGCTTCATCAATCGCCAGTAGTTTCGGGTATCGTAAACATGCTTCCCTATGTCTGTTTTATATGCGGGCTCATCCGTTGGGATTCCTTCCACCATCCTGCGTGGAACTTTGGTCAGGTCTACCGGAGTACCCTCGGAGTCAGCCATGCGCTGCATTTCTTCGCCAATAGCATCGTGCATATCGCTATAGGTGGTGAAAACGTCTCCGGGGAGCGTTCCTTTCGAGAGTTCGTTGCCGAGCGTGGAGTAGTCGCTTTGCAGGTCTTGGTACACAACAGGCTTCCCGCTCTCCATCCGTTTAGCCATCGCTTTTAGGATTGTTGGAGCACCCTTAGACCCAGAGATTCCATGTTCGGCTTGCTTGGTGACATCCCCGTAGAAGCCATCTCTGGCAGGAAGATCGTCCATGAGGGTGTGAACCACTCCGTACTTTTCGTTGCCTACCCTGCGAGCATTCTCCCGCGCCGTCTCGACCGCAGCTTGCCGCGCACTCTTCGCGTCGGCGAGCTTCTTTTCGGTGGGGGCAATCTCGCGCTGCGCAGCGAGGTCTTTCTGGAGCTTTGCGTTGGACTCGACTTTGCCCGCTTCGTGCGTAGCTGTGTCCGCCGCGTGCTTGCTTAGTTCGGTGCGGCGCTTCGCTTCGGCCTTGAGCGATTCGATGTTGTTATCCTTTACTGTCTGTGCCGCATCCGCTGTATTGGCTGCGGTCGTTTCCTTCACCAGCGCCTTCGTCACACGCGGCCCGGTGCCTGAGATGGCATCGGCGGTGCCACGGAGAACGCGGGGAGCGAGTCCCATCGCCCCGCCCGCCGACTCTCCGGCGATAGCGCCACCCGCTACCTGGCCGGCGATGGCAGGGATAGCCTGCTCTGCCCCCTGTTCTTTGATCTGTTTCACCCCCTGGACGACTGGGTTGGCTTCGAATGCGCCACGCGGATCGATACCCGCCCCGAGCGGAGTCGCCAGAAAGATGCTCTTGGCCGTCTGAATGGGATGCGCGATGGGAGCCGCTGCCGCGCCAATCACATTGGCTCCGAAGGTTTGCGCGGCATTGAAGATATGCCCGTGCCCTGCCCTCTGTTCGGGAGTCACAGTAGATAGCGTATCTACGCCGCGCTGAAAGGCGTTACGTGTGTCGGCAGGCGCGGCGTCATCCTTCGGCGCGGGCGCTGCGTCTTCGGCGGGGCCAAACCCGGCTGGGGTGTCGTCTTCGGCGGGGCCAAAACCCGGAGCGGATTGTGTCTTGGGTGCCATCAGTCACCCCACTTCCAGCCTTGCGGGAGTTGCGCCTTGGAGTCGAGTACCTTATGCCGCTTCCCCGCGCCATCGATGGCGTATGAGTGCGTTCCTCCGCCCGTTGCATTTCTCGGTGCTGGAAGTCTGCCGTTCGCCGTTGTCCACGGCTGCATCGTTTCCTTTATCACTTGGAGCGCCGCCGCGAGAGCCTTGGGGTTTGTTTTCATGCTCCCGATGGCAGATTGCAGATCAGAAATTGTGTGGATGTTGCGACCGCCGAACACCGCGACTCCATGCTCAGACCCCAGCAGAGACGAAACAATAAATGCCTGAGCGTCTGGGTCTTGCGTCCCCAACCATGTCTGCAAGGTTGTCAGTTGCCCCGCACCCGGCCCGGTGAGGTTGGGGTCTTGGCGCAGTATACTTTGCATCCTGTCAACCTGCGCGATGGCCGACTGCGCGAGCATCTGATTCTTTTTGTCGTTGCCGGTTGGCGCTCCGACGACGCCCGCCGTCATCGGCTGTCCCGCATTCGTCGCCGCTACCCCTTGCGCTCTCGAAACGAGGACATCCATTCCGGTACTGGGGTCAGTTGACACTACCAGATTGTTGGCAGCCGAAGCCCTCGCCCATGCTTCCGCCCGCGCTATTCCGGGGATGGTCATCGCGCTCTTGCTCGATTGCAGCGACGCGCTTTCCTGCGGCGTGAGTGGCGGGCCTTGCTTATTGTCGGCCATAATCTTCTTC
>QGNH01000655.1_pt2 | contig 30012 bp, 43 predicted proteins | sample 1735481 | NCBI WGS metagenome assembly QGNH01 (sample SAMN09239004, study PRJNA386568) | Viral metagenome, whole genome shotgun sequencing project. | reverse complement strand
CGGTTACGGTTCCGGTTCCGGTTCCGGTTAGAAATTATAGCCCGCCACGCGGGCCTCAGAACGTTTGCAGAATGAGAAAATAGATGAGTGAAATCAACTAGAAAGAAACCTATAAGGAGTGACACAATGGTAGACGTTGAAAAACATAACGCAGCAATAGACATGGCGATTGATAAAGTTGTTTTATGGCAAGATCACGCGCATCCAAATGGATACCGAGACAGTCTTACATTGGTGAAATATTCAGAAGAAAAATGGTCCTATGAATTTAACGTGGGTGGGACCGTCCAAGTTATTCCCTATAAACACTTTTGGAAGAGAATTGAATGATTCCCAGTTGGAGTCGAACAAATGACTAATAAAATTATTCCTTTAAGTGAAATGGCCAAGTCAATGATTAAAATAATCGATGACAAGGCTAAGGCTTTACCAAAAAAAGATCAGAAAAAGTTTAAGAAGGCTCTATTTGAATCTCTTTCTAAGGCATTTTTTAACATGAAATATAAGTGAGTTTTTTGAAGTGATTCGTCTCGCGAATCGAACTATTGGATCGCTAACCCAAATCAGCTAAAACAAACGCTTGCGTTTATGCCTATTTATGTTTGACTTAAAGGTATGGAAGCTGAAGCTCGGGACTTTGACAAAGAGACTGCTAAGCTTGCAAATGACATCAAAGAGATCCTTGGCGCCCATATGCTCAAATTCGGAGCAGATAGTTACCACGAGGTCCTGGTTAGTTGCCTCACGGCCCTTGCCATTCAAACCGGTGAACTGCGTTGGCTGACAAGCGAAACCGAACACACCGACCCCGAAACATTCGACACCCTATTCCTTGCCGCCGTCATGAAGCGTTTTGATGAGCAAAAGAAGAAATATGGCGGCTCCCACTAAAATCCTTGACCCACCTATTTGATTTAGCCAATACTTGATTTGTGAATAAACTCATAACACTTCTAGGCCTACTACTAATTGGATCTTTTGCTTCGGCAGGGATTACATTAGGGGAGAAGTTTCTGTTACCCAACGTCCTTTATGTAAATTCGGGGGCTACGGTCGCCACAGGCGCCGGAGGTCTTCTTCAAGGGAAGACTGTCGTTTCGCGGACAAATACTGGTGTGGCTAATTTCTATCTAAATTCATTTACTATCGAGGGATTTTTCAACGTAGTTTCTGCATCGGCAACCCGCCTTGGATACTGCTCTTTACAGATTCCAGCAGGGACCACTGTCGCAACATATAACTTTGTGAATCCAACGGGTTCACAGGTTGATAGGGTTGTGATTACACCTCAATCTCCAATAGTTGTTTCGAGTTCTTTTGCGGTCCAATGTGCGAATAGCACTACAACCACAACAAATTGGGGCGTTACCTATAACGGTTGGGAATACTAATGAAATTCTTGATCTTAGCCCTTCTGTTGGTAAGCTCTTTAGCTAAAGCCGGGATTACCCTAGACGAAAAATATCTATTGCCCAATGTCCTTTATGTCAACTCTGGCGGAACTATTGGGACCATTTCTAATAATGCCATAAACGTTGTTACCCGTACTAACAATGGTCCTAAGAATTTCTATATAACAGCTTTCAGTATCGAGGGCTTTTTTAACGTAATAAACGCTTCAGCCACAAGGATTGGGTCTTGCTCACTTCAAGTGCCAGCCGGAACTACCGTAGCCTCATTTAACCTGACAAATCCAACATCATCGGGGATTGACCGAGTAATAATAGCTCCCGCAACGCCAATAGTAGTCTCGAGCTCTTTTGCCATTTCTTGCCAAAACCTAACGACCACAGCCACCGACTGGTTTGTTAACTATTATGGTTGGGAGTATTGATTCGCCTTTGGAATCAATCAATCTAAAACCTAGCCTTGTTCCATAATCAAAAATATCGATAAACTTACATTAATACGATCCTAAGTCCCCCGGGTAATTCTGCTCGGGGATTTTTTCTGGCCTTATGCTCACACACCCATTAATCGATAAGTAATTTGGCTTTCTCCGAAGTCATTAAGGCTCTTGGGCCATCACCATAGCGGTGGCTCAGGAGCCTTACACTTGACCTTTCAATCCAAATCACCGATATAATCAATGAGGAGAGGGAGTACCCCAAACGTACTGCCATTTAATTAGATATGGACATTCATTGCGAATACACAAAGCTTGTAAAGCCAAAAAGCTTAAAGCCACATCCTAAGAATAGAAACAAACACTCAGAAGAACAAATAGACCGTCTTGCAAAGATCCTCACCTATCAAGGCTGGCGTTATCCTATTAAAGTCAGCAAACGATCGGGTTTCATTACTTCGGGTCATGGGCGCGTTATGGCGGCTCTTAAACTTGATATGAAACAGGTTCCGGTAAGCGTTCAAGCCTATGAATCAGACGAGCAGGAATATGCCGACGTTCAGTCAGACAATGCTATTGCGGCATGGTCAGAATTAGATTTGTCACTCATAAGCGCAGATCTGGGCGATCTTGGTCCCGACTTCAACATCGATTTACTGGGAATTAAGGACTTCACGTTAGACTTTGCCGCAAGAGAATTTGACCCAACAGAGAATGCGGACCCAGAAGAAAAACACAAGCAATGCCCGCATTGTGGCGGGGTTTTATAGGATGCAATTAAAGCCTGGAAATAATATAAAATATGGAATCCCCTACCAGGGCTCAAAGACAAAGATCATCGAAATGATAGCCAAATTCTTTCCCAATTCAGATCACTTTTATGACCTATTTGGTGGTGGATTTTCTGTCAGTCATTACATGCTTGAGCACAGACATAAGTCCTATAAAACTTTCCATTATAATGAGATAAGGGCCGGCCTGTGTGAACTAATTCAAGACGCTATTGCCGGCAAATACAGCTATGAAAAGTTTAAACCAGAATGGATATCACGCGAGAGATTCTTTAAAGACAAAGAGATAAATCCTTATATAAAAATCATCTGGTCATTCGGCAACAATGGTGAAACCTATCTATTCGGCAAAGATATCGAAGATCAAAAACGCAGTATGCATATGGCCGTTGTTTTTGATGAATTTGACGATTTTATGAAAGAAGCTTTTAAGATCTCGAAGTGGCCAAACAGCCTGAGCATAACAGGCAAAAGACTTTATCTCAGAAGACACGCGAAGAACAATGAAAGATTAGATCTTCGGCAACTTGAGCGACTTGAGCAACTTGAGCGACTTGAGCAACTTGAGCGACTTGAGCAACTTGAGCGACTTGAGCAACTTCAGCAACTTGAGCAACTTGAGCGACTTGAGCAACTTGAGCGACTTGAGCGACTTGAGCAACTTCAGCAACTTCATTTTACAAACTTAGATTATAGAAAAGTCAAGATAGAACCAAACTCGGTCGTATACTGTGACATTCCCTATTTTGGAACAGCAGATTACGGTGAGTTTAGCCATAAAGAATTCTTTGATTGGGCTGCCTCACAAGAAAATCCAGTATTCGTTTCCGAATATGAGATCAAAGACGATAGATTTTATCTCTTAAAGGAGATTCATCATAGGTCAACTTTCAGTTCTGGTGGATTGAAATCTATCCCAGTAAAAGAGCGTCTTTATGGGAATAAACTAGCCCATGCTATTATTGAGAAAGCTAGGAATGTTAAATAAATGGCTAAACGTGGCCCAAAGAAGATAGAAATAGACGAGAGACAACTTGAGTCTCTCATGAGACTTTCTCCGAACTTAGAAGACACAGCCAATTTCTTCAATTGTTCTGCCGACACCATCGAAAGATTCATAAAAGACAAATATCAATGCAAATTTGCGGAGTTCCGCGACAAAAAGGCCGTTCAGACCCGCATGAGTATAAAACGTAAAATGATTGAAAAAGCTCTATCCGGGGACAACACAATGCTGATATGGCTCTCAAAGAACATGCTTGGGATGGCTGATAAGGTTGAAAACACAAATCTCAATCTCAATACTTATGCAGACAAAAGTACTGAAGAGTTAAGGGCTAGGCTCAAAGAGTTAGAAAAGGGGGATAAGAAGTGAAAATAGCTTTTGCAACGCCGATTTTCGATAGCAACACGCCCATTCAATACTTCCACGGAATGATGGATACCCTGCCACACTTGATTAGCAACAAGATCGGCTTCGCTGTCGTTAACGAGACTAGAAACTTCATTACCCAAGCCAGGAATAGATCGGCGCACTATGCGATAAACAATGGCTTTGATAAGCTCCTCTTCATTGATGCCGATATCTCATGGAAGGGAATTGACGTCATGGCCCTGGTTAATTCTCCACACAAGATTGTCGGCGGAACCTATCCATTCAAAACCTTTCCGATCAAACTAAACTTTCAACCATTACACGAACAAATGAGAGAGTACGAAGAAGACCCTACAAAGTTCATCGAAACTCATGCCGATGCAAACGGCATAATAGAGGTTAACAAGATACCCACCGGGTTTCTTATGATCGACGTATCAGTATTCAAAGACATTGAACCTTACTGTGAAAAATATAGACCTTATCGAGATCCCATTTTAGGGGAAATGCAAGAAGAGACCATGTTCTTTCCAATGGGAGTAAATGACGAGGGTTTCTTTGAAAGCGAAGATTGGGGCTTTTGCAGGTTAGCTCAAAAAGCAGGCCATAAGATCTATTTCCAGACTAGAGCCATTGTCGATCATGTCGGGAAACATACTTATAGCGCCATCACTCCAATTGATAAGTCCTATAAAAGAATAGATGTTCATTCGAAGCCTGATATGCAGGTTCAAAACCCATTTGTTAAATGGCCACCAAACCTTTCATGTTTCTGTGGGTCTGGACGAAAGTTTAAGAAATGCTGCCAAGACAAGATTGTTAAAACCGTTACTGAGACTGACTCTAAGATACTTGCGCCTGACTTTGAGCGTGTATTAAAGTTAGTTCAAGAGGGTCACAAGATTGAACAACCCGTTATTTAACCAGACTCTTAGTAATCAGACAGATGCCTGCGTCCCGAGCAGAGAAGAACTTCTGGAACGAATAAATAAACTTTCTCATATTTTGGAATATATTCATGAAGCGAATGCGATTCAAAACGAGGTCATTACTAAGTTTTTGAAAGATGAAAACTATAAGTGAATAGCGATGAAGAGCTTGTCGAACGCATTAAGATTAGAGAAGAACTTGCTAGGCGCGAGAAGGGCGAGAAGCTATTTTCCTATTATCCAGATGAAGGTCCTTTAAGGCGCGAACTCTATGCGAAACATATGCAGTTTTTTGCTGCAGGATCCATTCATCAAGAACGGGCTGCCATCGCGGGGAATCGAACCGGCAAGACAATCATGGGTTCTTATGAAACCACCTGCCATTTAACAGGCCTTTATCCCTCATGGTGGGAAGGTAAGCGCTTCGATCACCCGGTTGATGTTTGGGCTGCTAGCGACACTGGTGAGACAACCAGAAACATACTGCAGTTCGCTCTATTGGGGTCCTTGGGTGATATTGGAGGTGGAATGGTGCCAAAGAATAACATCATTGATTGTTCGTCTCGTAGGGGCCTGGCTGACGCAATAGATACGGTTAATATAAAGCATTCAAGTGGTGGCATAAGTACGCTAGCCTACAAATCATACGACCAAGGAAGGGAGAAGTTTCAGGGAACCGCCAAGCATCTTATATACCTCGACGAAGAACCTCCTCAAGATATTTACTTTGAGTGCCTGACTAGGCTTATGACCACAAGCGGCCTAATGCTGTGCACATTCACACCATTGAAAGGCTTGTCGGACATAGTCTTGAGATATTTACCAGAAATGGCGGTTGAGGAATGAGTCGCTTTTGTTTAACAATCGGATGGAACGAAATTCCTCATCTTTCAACAGAACAAAAAGAATCAATGCTCGCAGCTCTTCCGCCACATCAAAGGGCGGCTCGGTCTGAGGGAACTCCTCAGCTTGGTGCTGGCGCCATATATCCGGTAGTCGAAAGCGATGTAGTAGTTCCAGATATGGAAATCCCATTACATTGGCCACGAGTATGGTCTATGGACGTTGGATGGAATCGAACTGCCGCCGTCTGGGCCGCATGGAACAGAGAAAATGACATTGTTTATTTATACGGTGAACACTATCGCGGGCAGGCCGAGCCAAGCATCCATGCGCAGGCAATAAAAGCCCGTGGGCCATGGATTCCTGGTGTCATAGACCCAGCCTCCAGGGGACGAGCGCAACACGACGGGCTTCAGATGCTAGAAACCTACAATGGGTTAGGCCTAGATCTTGAAACCGCCGACAATGCTCGGGAGGCCGGGATCTATGCTGTTTGGGAAAGGCTTTCTAGTGGAAGGCTAAAGGTCTTTCAAAGCTTAAACAATTGGCGAACTGAATTTAGAATCTATCGTCGAGATGAAAAGGGCCGAGTAGTCAAAGAGAATGATCACTTAATGGACGCGACACGTTATTTGATTATGTCAGGGCTAGATCGGGCCAAAGTTAAACCAACTGAAAAGAAAAATGTCATTCAACTTGTAAGCCCAGGCGGAAATGGAAATTGGATGGCATAAAGACCAGACCTTTTTTAGTTGTAATTTTTACACACTTTAACCGACACTCTGAAGTATGGCAGACGATCTAGAGACTGACGACAATAAGTTATCCTCAAGACTTACCCGAAATGAAGAATTAACCGACGAAGAGTTTCTAAGCGTCGCAAGACATCGCTTTAACATGGCTTCAGAATACGAACAGCAAACAAGGGAAGACGAAGTCGAAGACTCAAAATTCATGATTGGTGAACAATGGCCAATTGATATCAAATCTCAAAGATTGCTTGAGCAAAGACCCTGTTTAACCATCAATCGCATTCCACAATTTGTAAGACAAATCACAAACGACCAAAGACAAAATAGACCTTCAATCAAAGTAAATCCAGTCGATGAAGAAGCCGACTCAGATACCTCTAAAATCTTACAAGGGATCATAAGACATATCGAATACGCCTCACATGCAGACGTTGCATATGACACGGCTTTTGAAGGCGCTGCGAGTAAGGGAATTGGCTATTTCAGACTAATCACTGACTACGTAAATGCTATGTCCTTCCAACAAGAAATCAGAGTCAAACTTATTAAAGACAGATTCTCAGTTTACACTGACCCGTTCTATCAAGAGCCAGACGGTTCTGATATGGAATGGGGCTTCGTATTTGAGGACATTTCAAAAGATGAGTTCAAAGCCAAATATCCAGATGCAAAACTATCACAAATGTCTGACTGGGCTGGCCTTGGAAACATATCAAAGAGCTGGGTTAGAAGTGATTCGGTTAGAATTGCTGAGTACTACTACAAGACTTATGAAGAATGCGAGATCTGCCTTTTAAGTGATGGTTCGGTAGAAGAAAAAGAAGACATCATGGGCCTTCCAGATTTCAAAGACTGGAAAGACGGCATGATGGGTTTACCTGAAGGCATAAGGGTAACGTCTGAACGAACCACAATGGTATCAAAGGTTAAATGGGCCAAAATCAATGGAATAGACATTTTAGAAGAGACCGAAATATTGGGTGAGTGGATTCCTCTAATTCCCGTCATTGGCGAAGAGGAAATCGTTGACGGCAAACGTGTTTTGTCGGGCATTATCAGGCACGCAAAAGACCCTCAAAGAATGTACAATTATTGGGCCTCAGCCGAAACTGAAACCATTGCACTTGCTCCAAAATCACCTTACATTGGCGCAGAAGGTCAATTTGAAGGTTATGAACAGCAATGGAAAACTGCCAATACTAAAAATCATGCGTTCTTAGAATACAAGGTTAAGTCTATCGGCGGACAAGCTTCGCCACCTCCACAAAGAAATGTCGTTGAACCACCCATCATGGCCATCACTCAAGCAAGGTCTCAATGCATTGATGATATGAAGGGTACAACTGGAATTTACGACGATACTTTAGGGAAGCGAAGTAACTCTGAATCAGGTGTCGCAATTCAGCGCAGAAACTCCCAAGCTCAGACCGGGAATTTCCATTACATAGACAACCTCTCAAGGTCTTTAAGGCATGCTGGAAGAATCATGCTTAATTGGATTCCTCAAGTTTATGACACAGCTCAGGCCATTAGGGTCATAGGCGATGATGGTACGGTCAAAATTGAAAAGATTAATCAGGTCTTCCAAGAAAAAGGCGTTTCAAAGTCTCATTTTCTAGACGCTGGAACCTATGATTGCACTGTGAGCACTGGACCAGGCTATCAAACCAAGCGTCAAGAGGCCGTGGCTTCAATGCTTGACCTGTCTCGTTCTATGCCTCAGTCAATGCAATTTGCCATGGATTTACTCGTTAGAAACATGGACTGGGAAGGTTCAACTGAGATTGCAGATCGTTTGAAGAAAATGCTGCCTCCTCAGTTGGCAGATGATGGCAAAGCAGGACCTCCAATACCTCCACAGATCCAAGCTCAAATGAAACATATGGGCGAGATGATTTCAACATTGACTCAGCAGAACCAAGAATACATTGAAACAATTAAAACTAAGGCGATGGAGCTCCAATCTAAAGAACGAATCGAAGCAATGGTTCAGAAGACTTCTCTTGCCATAGAGCTTATGAAACATGATCAAAAAGATGCGGCTCTTATATTTCAAGCCGAGCAAGATCATATCGATAGAAAGCTCGCAATCGACGAACAAACAAATCAACAAATTATAAGTGGGCCTGGCCCTCAGGGCTCTGAACAACCACAAATGAATCAACCCAATGCTGGACCTAATCCGTCTGCGCAAGGAGCACAACAACAATGAGTATTGTAATCGTATCACCAACTGATTCTCCAGAAGCTGTGGCCGCCGCAATGGGCGATCTGGCTACTAACAAACCAGCTGATGATAAAAAGTCTTCAGAGGATCTTAACGGTAAAGAGCCACTCGATAATGAAGAGGAAGAGCTCGAAGAGATTGAAAAAGATTCTGAAGAAATTAAAGAAGATGAAGATGAAATTGGAAAAGAAGAATTAGAAGCAAAAAACGAGTCTAAGCCCAAGAAAAAAGGTGGCTTCCAAAAGAAGATCGAAAAACTTAGGTCTGAAGTTTCATCAAAAGATATGGAGATAAACTTTTTGCGTCAAGAGATGCAAAGAAAGTCTGTGTCTGAGACAAAGCCTGAAGTTACGCAAGATCTTACAGGAATGCCCAAAGAGAATGACTTTTCTACTGTTCGTGAATACGACAAAGCCTTAATACGCTGGGAAGTTAAACAAGAACTTCTGGCCGAGAAACAAAAGGCAAGAGACGAGTCAGCAAAACAAGAGCTACAAACTAAATTCTCAAAGCATGGCGAGCGTGTTGATGGGTATAAAAAGACGAATGAAGACTTTGAAGACGAATGGAACGATGCCCTTAAAGAAGTTGGAGCACAGAATTTGTCTCTGACAGTTCGAGAGGTTATCGTTAATTCCGACATTGGTCCTGAACTCATGCAAGCACTTATTGATGATCCAAAAGAATTTAAAACTATCTGTGGCATGACACCTCTTAACGCCGCAAAGGCTCTTGGTAAAATTGAAGCTCGTATTTCAAAACCTTCTAAGACTTCAACTGAAACTAAACCAAAAAGCAAAGTCCCGGAACCTATCAAGACCGTCAAAACAAAGAGCGGTGCGATCACCAAAGGGTATCGCGACGATATGACTCAACGTGAATATGAAGCGTGGAGAAAAGAATCGTCTGGCAAAGGAGCCTAGAGGACTTTGCATTAACTTTAAAGGAAAACTAAAATGGCTGGAAATTCACTTTTAAACATCTCGATGATAACCAAGGAATCAGCGAGAATTCTTAAGAACAATCTTGGATTAGCAAAGCACGTTAACCGTCAATATGACGAGAACTTTGCTGTAAGTGGCGCTAAAATTGGCTCTGTCATTAACATCAGAAAGCCAGTTCGTTACACAGTGACCACCGGTCAAGCCTTGTCACTGCAGGACATTGCCGATCAGAGCGTTGCTCTTACCTTGAACACTCAAGCTCACGTTGACTTCCAATTCTCGTCAAAAGATATGGAATTAAGCGTTGATGAGTTTGGTGGAAGATATTTGCAGCCAGCTGTTAATGCTCTTTGTAACAAAATTGATTTAGACGGTCATACGATGATCAACACCAACGTTTCTAACTTCGTTGGAGTTCCAGGAACAACCCCCGCAACTTTGCTTGTTGCATTACAAGCACGTCAAAAGCTCATGGAGAACGCATGTCCGGTTGATGACAACCTCACATTGTGTGTAACACCATCTGCTGAAGCTGCAATGGTCGATGGTTTGAAAGCTTTGTTTCAAGATTCAGGATCTTTGTCTGAACAATACTCAAAAGGTTACATGGGTAAAGCTGCAGGCTTTAAATGGGTAATGGATCAGAACGTTCAATCCCATACAGTTGGTAACTTAGCTGGCACCGTTGGCCTTGCTAACTCTGCCACTGTTCAAACCGGAGCAAGCATTGTTTGCGATGCTTTTGGATCTGGTATCACTAACGTATTATTGCCTGGCGACATCGTTACTTTCGGCAGCGTGTACGCCGTAAACCCCGTTTCGTTCCAAAGCACTGGCGCATTGAAACAGTTCTTAGTAACTGCGGCAATGAGCTCAAGTGGTGTAACTGGAACGATTGCCATCAGCCCTGCGATTGTAACATCTGGACCTTATCAGAACGTTACTGCCGGCGTTGCTGACGAAGCAGCTGTTTTGGTATTCGGTGCCGCTGCAACTTATACCAATGCCGTCACTCCGAACAACATTGCCTTCCATAAAGATGCGTTTGTTCTCGGCATGGCAGATCTTCCATTGCCTGGCGGAACTGATATGGCGGCTCGTGTTTCCGATAAGGAAGCTGGGATTTCCATTCGTGTGGTTCGTGCCTACGATATCGTGAATGATATCTGGCCCTGCAGAATGGATATTCTGTATGGATGGCAAGCCGTTTACCCTGAGCTCGCATGTAGAATTCAAGGGTAATTGTTTTTGAGACGGGCGCTCAAACTAACTTGGGCGTCCTTTTAATCAAACTTTTAAAGGAGATTTATGGGTATGCAAACTGAAACAAATACTAACGCGCTTACAGTCGAAGGCATTCCAAGTGGTGGAACTACTTTTGGTCAAACAGCGGCAGATCTTATCGGTTTTTACGGAACAACGCCAGTTATTCAAAGAACTGGTGCCGCAGGAGCCGCCGTTGTTGATACTGGCGGAGGTACTGCAAACGCAGCCACTGGAGTTACAACCATTACTGGAACCTATAACAGCACGATCTTGGCAAATGCCTTTTCGACCGTTATAGCTCAAGGTAATGAAATCCGCGCCGCTTTGGTTGCCCTTGGTTTGATGAAGGGTTCATGACGTGAAAATATTCGTTGCTATTCCCGTTTACGATGGAAAACTTCAGGCGCAAACAGTGAAATGTTTGTTGTCGGAAACTACTATTGCTAACGGGAATGGTGACGATTTAAGAGTTAATTTCATGCCATCGTGTAGTGTGCCAGCCCATGGTCGAAACCAACTGGTTCAACACTTCATGGATTCAGATTGTGACAAACTGTTTTTCTTAGACTCAGACATAACTTTCCCTCTTGGAGCTATTGTTAAATTAGCTCATCAAAACGCTGACGTTGTTGGCGGATGCTACAGGCTAAAAGAAAACCCAGAGAGATATCCAATCGATTGGTTGGAAAAAGAAGAACTGTGGGCTGATAAAAATGGGCTTTTAGAAGTAAAAATGCTTCCAACTGGATTTTTGTGTATTTCTAGAAATGCATTTGAGATGTTTAAAAAACAATATCCTGGCCGAGAATATGATCATCAAGGCCATGAGGTTTTTTGCTATTTTCAAATGATATTTCAAAACGGAAACATTTACAGTGAAGACACATATTTCTGCAAAGAGTGGAAAGATATGGGCGGGAAAATATACCTAGACCCAGAGATCGGTTTAACTCATTGGGATGTAAACCCAACTTCGTTTGCGGGACACATTGGAAACTGGTTAAAGAATAGAAATCATCAACCGAAAGGACAAACAAATGTCATACCCCAAGAATGTTTACCACAAGGACTTTGACGGCGCGAATGCAACAGAAGCCACACTAAAAACTCACTCTAAGGTTGTTCATAGCGATGAAGAGCTTAAAAAACTTGGCTCAGATTGGGGCGATCACCCTTCTGTTAAGGGTCGTAAAACTTCAAAAGCTACAGTTGATCCCACTGAATTCTTAGAAGTAGAACCAGTAAAAGAAAAAGTAAGTAAGAAAGTTAAATAATGACTGGGCAAGATTTGATAACAAGTGCTCTTCGTCTCATTGGGGTTTTAGCCTCAGGAGAATCTGTTAGCGCAAATGAAGCGAATGACGCTTTATCGTCACTCAATCAAATGCTAGACACTTGGAGCACTCAAAATCTTTTAATTCCGTCAAAGACATTCGAATCTTTAGCGCTTGTTGTAAATCAACAAACCTATCAAATGGGAACTGGGGCGCCTGATTTTAATACAGTAAGGCCTCAAATGATTGAGAATGTAAATTGGCAACAAGTGTCGGGCTCGACAACTCTTGAAATCCCCGTTGAAATATTAAATCAAGATCAATGGGCAGCAATTTCAATCAAAACAATAACGTCTAATCTGCCCACAAGAATGTGGCCTCAATATTTATATCCTTATATGAAACTAAACTTTTGGCCCATTCCTAGCATAACTGGAAATATTATTGTTTATTCATGGAAGCCGCTGTCAAGTGTCGCCACATTAACGACGTCTCTTTCGGTGCCTCCAGGATATCTAAGGGCATTGAGGTACAATTTAGGAATTGAGTTAGCGCCTGAATATGGCCGTCAACTTGATCCAGTAGTTATTGAAAACGCAATCGAAGCAAAGGCTGCGATTAAGAGAATGAATAATCCTGTAACTTTACTAGGAATTGACCCTGGCGTATTGCCTAAGAAGTCTACTTGGAACTGGTTTACGGGGGAATAGTTGAGATTTCCGGGCTTCATAGGACCAAGCTACACGCTCTCGTCTATAAACTATGAGTGTCAGCGTTGCATAAATATGTATCCCGAAATGAACGAGCTGGGGACAACCGGAAAAGATCGTGAAGTCGCATCCCTTATAGGAACTCCGGGGCTATCACTTCTCGCAACAGTCGGTTCTGGTCCAGTACGGGCCCTATGGTACACATCAACCGGACTATTATATGTTGTAAGCGGCAATCAACTTTACACCGTTAGTTCGGCTTATGTGGTATCAAGTGTGGCGACACTACAAACCGCCACCGGGCCTGTTGCAATGGCTGATAATGGGCTTCAGCTTGTGGTGGTTGATGGTATTCATGGGTACTACCTTACGATGCCAACAACGACAGTTCCCGTTGGAGGATATGCTTTTACAGTCACGGCTGGAAATACCGCATCAATAGGCGATAAATATAAAACAACCAATGGCCAAACGTTTACGCTTGTTAATCCACTTTTACACACTGACACAAGTTTAGTTGCTAGTGGAACTGGAGCGCCAGACGCAGTAGGATCTTTATACTACCTGTCTGGAGTTGGAACAGGTCCCATAGTTTATTCTAGCGTTTCAGCACCGCCAAACACCATCACGCTAATTACCGATGCCAATTGGCTTGGATCGAACCAAGTATCTTTTCAAGACGGTTATTTTATATTTGCAAAACCTAACTCCACTGCTTTTTATTTGTCAGACCTTAATGCTGTAACTTTCGGTGCGCCTGCTCTTACTCAGAAAAACGGGTTCACCGACAACATTGTTTCTCAGCTTTGTTCAAACAGAAACCTATGGTTGCTTGGCGATCAGAGTACAGAAGTGTGGTTTGACGCAGGAAACAATCTAAATCCATTCCAATATATTCAAGGATCTCTTAGTCACATTGGATGTGCTGCGGCCCTTAGCTCTGTAAAAATGGCAAACACCGTGTTCTGGCTGGGCAAAGATCAAACCGGTAGTGGTATTGTTTACATGGCCAACGGATATACTCCGCAAAGAATAAGTACTCAGGCCGTGGAGTTGGCTATTCAGAGCTATTCAACGATAAGTGACGCCATTGCGTATGCGTATCAAGAAAACGGACATCAATTTTATGTCTTAACTTTCCCTACCGGGAACGCTACGTGGGTTTACGATATAGCCTCAAGCTTGTGGCATGAGCGTGCCTATTCAAATCAAGGAATTTTTGGAAGGCATTTGTCGAACTGTTATGCCTACGCTTTCAATACCCACATCGTTGGGGATTACTCAAGCGGCAATATTTATAATATGAGTTCCAGCGTTTACACTGACAATGGCAACCCGCTTATTAGGCAAAGAATTACTCCTCACGTTTCAAAAGACATGGCGAGAATTTTTGTAAGTTTAATCCAACTTGATTTTGAAACAAACATAGGTCTTGCTTCAGGACAAGGTTCTCAACCACTTGCAATGTTGTCATGGAGCAATGACGGTGGGCACACATGGTCAAACGAACAAACAAGAGCTCTTTGTCCCATAGGTCACACATCAGACAGAGCAATCTGGCGACGCCTTGGACAATCTAGAAATAGGGTATTTAAGTTTTCAATATCAGAACCAATAAAGGTAGTTTTAATCGGAGCGGAAATAGAGCTCATGGTCGGTGCTAGTTGAGCAATGTCATTATCCCACCGATGGCATATCAAACCCCAATGGTTGACAAAAACAATTTAATTACTCCGACTTGGTCAAAATGGCTTCTACAACTTTATCTTAGGGCTGGCGGTGCTGATGCGCCTTCGGCTAGTTCTGGGTTAACAAATCCAATGCTTAATTTGGGTGATATGATTTATGGAACGACTTCGGGAATTCCAACGAATCTTGTTGGGAATGCCGCGGCGGTTAAAAAGTTCCTTAACCAAACGGGATCTGGATCTGCTGGCGGGATACCTGTTTGGAGCGCAATCGCTCAGGGGGACTTGCCAAACCCCATGACTACCGGCGGGGACATGATCTATGGAGGGGCGTCGGGAGTTCCTACAAGATTAGCTAACGGCACTGTTGGTCAAATATTTACTTCTGGGGGTACCACGGTCGCGCCCTCTTGGGCCACAAACACGTCTGGTGCGTATTTGGGCTCTGGTGTTATTAGCGAAACAACTTTTACAATCGCAAACAATCAATCATCTCCTGCAAATGTTACTGGACTTTTGTTTAACCCTGTAACTATCAGATCTGCCGAAATAGACGTTCAGTATTACCGAAATACTACTGGTGCCGGGGCAACGGAAATGTCGGCAAGATCTAAGTTCTTAGCAACCTATAAAACTGTTGCGGCTTCTTGGGATTTAGCTCCTTTGGGTTCTGGTGGTGATTTTGATTCAGGCACTGGAGAACCTGCCGGAATTACACTTTCAATCACTGCGGCTGGCCAAGTTCAATACATCTCAACAAACTTTTCTGGAACAGCAGCCAGTTCGGTGATGCATTTCAGAGCAAGCACGATGGGAGTTTGATGAAAAAGATCTTAGGTCTTTTATTATTAACTTCTCTTCTTGCCTTCGGGGCCAATGAATACAAACAGCCGAACGCTTCTATATTTTATAAAACATTAACGCTTCCGACGCTTAATACGTCGGGAGTTATTACAAACACTTCAGGTGGAACGCTTGGCACGGTCACAAAAATACCAATTGCCAACGGCGGCACTAACTCGTCAAACACCTTAAGTAATAGCAAGGTTATTGTTTCATCTGGTGGAACCATCGGAGAATCGACGACCACAACCACTCAATTAAGTTATCTCGATGCAACCAGTTCAATACAAACGCAAATAAATGGTAAACAAGCAACACTAACACTACCATTAACGATCGTAAACGGTGGGACAAATACAGGTAACACGCTGTCAAACAATAGCTTCATTGTATCGAGTGGTGGAACCATCGGAGAGGCCGCACCAATAACCGCAAGAAGGTCTGTTTGGTCTGATGCCAATGGACTGCCAGTTGGGTCAAATTCTCTCCTGAATAACAATAGGGTTATTGTTTCTAGCGGCGGTACGCTTGCCGAAATAGCTGCAGGAACATCGGCTCAGGTTTTAACTTCTAATGGAAGTGCGTCAGCACCAAGTTGGCAGGCCGGCACCGTTGCATTGGGTAGCGCAACAGGCACTCTTGCCGTTGCTCATGGCGGAACAAACTCAACAATTGCTCTTAATAACAACCGTCTTGTGGTTACTAGTGGCGGCACTATCGGAGAATTAACTTCTAATGGTAACTCTGGGAATATTCTTCAATCAAATGGAAATGCTGCTCCAACATGGGTAACTAACGCGCCAGTAGCAACAAACATAACTGGCACATTGGCTGTGGCTCACGGTGGGACAAACTCAACAATAACCTTAAATAACAATAGAATCATTGTTTCCTCTGGCGGCACCATTGGTGAGCTGACTTCAAACGGCATTTCTGGACAGGTTCTTTCCTCAAATGGAAACGCAGCACCAACGTGGATAGCTACGCCATCCGGAACAATAGCTAAAAGTACTGTTTATCTTGATACCGGCAATGGGCTTGGCGGAAGTGTAAGCGGCGATACAATGATTAGGAATTTTACAAATAACACCGTTGTGGGTTCTGCCCTTACATATACCGCAAGAACAACGACTGCGGCGGATTTTATAACTGTCGTATCTGCCGGCGTTTATGCAATAACATATGACGACGGTGATTCTCTTGGTGGTTCTATCATTGGCATAAGCATAAATTCATCTCAAACATCAACTTCTGTTGGTACTATCACCGCGTCTACAAGACTTGCGGCTTCAAACGTTATTGCAACGGCTTCATATGGAAGCAGCGTGAGTGCTATTTGGTATTTAAATGCAAATGACGTTATTAGGGCACATACGGACGGCGGCCCAGATGGCGCGAGAGATGCAACTCAATTTAGAGTAGTGAAGGTGAGCAACTGATGAATAACGAAGCCGAAAATACTTCAGAGTTTGAATTCAAATATTTGATTCCTAAAACAAATGATATTTCTCACATAAAAACCATTGAACAACTAGAAAAAGTGATGCTTTCCATGCCACAGATTCCATGCTCAGTTGTTCATAAGTTTGGACCTGGCGTCTATATGAGAGAACTGTTTTTACCTGCGGGGGCTGTGGTTATTGGCCATCATCAAAACTTTGAACACATAAACGTATTTATAAAGGGCCGAATAACATTTTTCGCAGAAGATGGGACGAGAACTGAACTTAAGGCGCCAATGACATTTGTTGGAAAACCTGGACGAAAAAAAGCATATATTCACGAAGATTCCATTTGGATGAACGTCTATGCGACAAGTGAAACTGATGTTGAAAAGCTTGAAGCTCACTTTCTTACAAAGAGCGCCGCTTGGATTGACGATAATTCAGAGAGAGAAAAGGTTCCTCTTCTCTCTTCTAGTTCAGATAAAGAGGATTATTTAGTTTTCTTGGGTGAGTTTTCTTTGACAGAAGAATATGTAAGGAAAATATCCGAAGAAAAGAACGATATGATTGCACTTCCTTATGGGAATTACAAAATAAAAACGGCAGCTTCAAAAATTGAAGGCATTGGTCTTTTTGCCACCGGGAATATCGAAAAAAACGAAGTTATTTGTTCGGCAAGAATAAATCTAAAAAGAACTATTGGCGGCAGGTACACCAACCATTCGTCTAGACCAAATGCCAAAATGATCAATGGTGAGTTCAATGATATACTACTTGTGGCCACGCGAGATATTTTAGGATGTCATGGTGGACAAGACGGCGAAGAGATCACAGTGGACTATAGAGAGTCTATGAAGCTTAATCTACAAATAGGGGGCTCAAAATGTCAGCAGTCGCAGTAGCAGTTGGTGGTGCCGCTGTAATCGGAGCCGCTGTCTCCTCAAATAATGCAAGCAAGGCTGCATCAGCACAAGATGACGCAGCAAAACTGGCTAATGTCGCTCAGCAAAACCAACTAACGTCCCAGCAAAAACTATCAGATCCTTATACTCGCATCGGGGCAAATGAACTGAGTAATCTCAGCGGCGAGATGCCAGATCTTACCAGGAAATTCTCAATGGAGGATTTCCATCAAGACCCTGGATATCAATTTCAGCTAGCTCAGGGCACTCAGGCTATGGATCGAAGTGCCGCCGCAAGAGGGATGCTTAATTCGGCAGGCACAATGGAGGGAATAAATGCCTATGGCCAAGGGATGGCCAATACCGACTATCAACAGGCATTGACCAACTTCACAAATAACCAAAATCAAAGATACAACATGTATGCTGGAATGGCTGGCATGGGTAATACCGCAAACGGACAAATGGCTCAAGTTGGAATGAATGCAGCTAACAATATGGGTAATAACATGATGGGCGCAGCGAATGCTTCTGCCGCCGCTAGCATGGCAGGATCAAATGCCATTTCAAGCGGTGCCAATAGTCTCGCCAATGGTTACATGAATTACAATATGATGAATAAATTTTCTCCACAGGGCTCGCCAAGTGCGCCGCCCATGTCTACGGCCGTAGCACCATCAAACGCAATGGCCGGTGGTGACTCAAGCCTGATTTCAAACATTGGATAGGGGAATAAAATGCCAATAGACACGAGCATGTATTCAAACTTAGGCCAAGGGGTTACGCCACTTGAAAGTCCAATGGACGCCATGTCTAAGGCTATGGCTTTTAGTAGCCTCGCAAATAGAAATAAAATTGAAGGCATTCAAGCCCAGCAGGCTCAACAATCTTTTAATGATAGCCAGGCAATGAAAAATGCCATGAACAATAATACAAAGGTTGACCCTGAGACTGGTGCCGTTTCCAGAGACAACGCCGGGATGTTTAAGGACTTGGCCGCTGGTGGGAATACCCACTTAGTTCCTCAGGTGCAAAGCCAAATAGCTTCAATGAACGATGCTATGCTTAAAGCAAACTTAGAAAAAACCTCGGCAGCTTCTCAAATGCTTCAAGGCATAGAGGCCATCAAAGATCCTGTTAAACAACAAGCGGCTTACACGGCCATGAGAAATTCTCCCATAGCTCAAACGGCTGGATCCGCTAATTGGCCAGAACAACACGATCCTGAGTTTGTTGCGGGCCTTGGCCAACAAACCATGACACATACTCAATTATTAGAGAGCGAAGCAAAAGATCGCGGACTTTCTATCCAAGCTCTTGAAGAGAAGAACAAAGAAAAACAGTTAGCACTCGACAGCTTCAAGGTTTATGGAAATCCTAATGGCCCAGCAGTCAAACAGTCTGCAGACCCAGCTCAGGCCGTATTGAAAAAAGCACCGGTTGATTTAAGGGCCAAGGCAATGGAAGAAATTAAAGACAACCAAAACATAGCAAAAATAGCAGGGCCTTCACTTGAAGCCTTTGATAAAGCGGCGCAAGACGCAAGGCCAATGACGGGCGGAGTCCATGGAGCTTCAGGCTCAGCCTTCATGCCGCATATTCCCTTTGTCGGGGACTTTGAAACTCCCGGCCAAAAAGCATTTAGTGGAATGGCCAATACCACAGTAAAAGAAGTAGAGGGAACAGCGCGGCAAGCGGCCTTTGAAAGCATAAAAGATAACTTTAGACCTCAGTTTGGTGATTCAGACGCTAACATTGCTAGAAAAAGAGCGGGTTGGATAAATTATCTTCAAAGTCATACTGCTTCGCCGGTGAATGATTCTTTTGGAAATCATCTGTCTCAATATAATAGCACAACAATTGACCCTAAATACTTAAACGCTTCAAATCCAGATAATAAATCATCGCCAGATATTCATCCAAAACTACAAGGCATGTCGTTAGATGAGTTAAAACAACTGAAATCAAAAATGAGTCAATCAAATGCCAAATAATTCAGCGCCAACATTAGACGATGTTAATCAGGCGATAATGGCAAAGTCTGCTCCAACAATGGAAGACATAAACGCCGCAATTGAAGCGAAGACTTCTCCTTCATTAATGGATAGGGCAAAGAGTTTTGGAAACACGACAGTAGAAAACCTCCCAATGATCGGTGGCGCTATCGGTGGATTGATGGGAACTCCGGCTGGCGGCATTGGCGCCATTCCTGGGGCTGCAATTGGTGGCGCAGCAGGTGCTGGTGTAAGAAATATAATCAGAGGGTTCCAAGACCAAGGCGCAGACTATGCAACTCAAAAACCAACATTTTCAGGCACAATGGACGCCGTTAATATCGCTGGAAAAGGTGCCGCTCAAGGTGTTGCTCAGGAAATGGGCGGACGTTTAATTGGTGCCGCCACAAAAAGTTTTGCAGGATCTGGAATTCAAGACGTTTCAAGAAAAGGTGTTCTTGATGCCGCAGAAAGATTGGGAATAACTCCCACTGTTGGAATGATGTCAAAGGACTTTACAACAAGGGGCATGGAATCAAGCCTTGAACAAAGTCCTTCTATCGGCGGTGCAATGACAAGGGCTCAAACTGTTCCCGTGAGACAAGCCATTTCAGATGCTTCTGAAAATCTTTTAAGAGATGCGTCGAACTCTTCAAATTATGAAACTGGTGTTGGGGCGGTTAAAGGTATTTCTGCAAAGCTTGGTGAGAAATTAAATAGTGCTCAGATGGCATATGAGAATTTCAATCAAGAGCTTCCAAAAATGGTTCCCGACTTTGAAGCCCAAGCAAAACTTGCTGACGATATGGCCAACGCAACAAAGGGAAATTTAAGCGAAACTTTACACGACAATTATGGCGAAGGTGTTGCAAATAAAATAACAAACTCCACAAATCTAAATGATATAGAGGGAATTAGAAAACAGGTTGCAAATAGACTAAGTTCTGCGTTTCGGGCTGGCGATCAAAATGCAATTGATACGTTATCCACGATGCAAGATAAATTAGAACACTTCAGAGATAGTCAATTCGTAAGCCAGGCACAGACAGCTTATCCTGGTCCGGGCGGCGCGGCACTTGGGAAGCAAATGGTCCAAGAGTATCAGGGTGCTAAAAATGGCTGGGCAAATCTTTATCAAGACACAAAAGAGCTTGGTCCTATTTTCGGTATAAAAAATAAATCACCAAGGGCATTTGTAGAGGCTGTGACAAATATAACTCCTGAGCAAATGAATGAAAAACTTTTCACTCCAAACAACATAGATAAACTAAACATTGTAAGAGAAAACTTTCCAGAGCAATTCGCACAAATAAAAGCACTTAAACTAAATGAAATAAAACAAGCAAGTCAGACCGTTTTTAACGGTGACGAGGTTATGGATCCTACAAAATTCTTAAGAGAAGTTGATAAATATTCACCAGAAGTGCAAAAGGCATTGTTTGGTGATGGTGCTCAAACAATAAGCGATATAAGAACTATCCACAATGCTTTCCCGGCCAAGATGGGCCCATCTGGAACACCTCAAGGAATTTCATTTATGAAGACCCTTGATCCTGGCGAAGTTGTCAGACAACCAGTCTCTTTGGCTCAACGTGCGTTTCTAAATATGCGCGGAAGCCCAACGGTAAACGCAATTGCAAATAGTTCCATCCCCTCTACTGTCGGAAAGCTTGGCGTTGGTGCTGCCGGTACAATTCTAAACCCAGGACCTCAGGTTAACCAGAATCAACAGACTCCGGGCTATTTCGACGGCGGGACGGTTGAACCAACTGCGAATGATCCAATAGTTCTAGATCCAGAAAAAGTTAAAAAATGGAAAAGTGGGTTTTATGATGGTGGAACGGTACAGCCCTCCCAACCTGTACAGCCAAGCACTCCTGCCGAGGTGGCACAGGCTAGCATGAGGAAAGCTTTTCATTTTGCCGCAGGGGGAACAATTCCAGGAGCGCCTCAGGTTCCGTTTAATTCTCCTCAAAACGATAATACTTTGATTAGTGCCACTCCCGGTGAGGTTGTTTTGCCTCTTTCGGTGACTCAATCTTCTAACGCCCCTCAAAGGGCAAAGGAATTTATGGCAACCCAACTTAATCAACAAGCTCCGCAAGGAAAAGTTGTGCAAGATCCAAAAACAGGGCCAGATAAATGGGCAGCGGATGGACTCCAAACCCTCAAGAGCCATGTTAATGATTCGGACAAAGAATGGATTGACGCCAACAAGGGAAAACTTATGCTAGATCCGAAAGCTCAAAATCTTTTGATTACAGCTTCTAGGTTTGAGCCTGGATCTAAACCATTAGATGAAATCCTTAAACATCTAAAGAATAGATTGGAGAAATAATGGCAACAGGTGAATTAGCGCCGGTATTAAAGCAAAGATTCTTTGATTTAAACGGAGTTCCGTTGGCTGGTGGGCTGTTGACCACGTATGCCGCCGGCACCACCACACCTCTTGCAACATATACCGACTCAACGGAAGCCACACCAAACGCCAATCCTGTTGTTTTAGATTCTCAAGGGTATTGCAACCTATGGATGGCAGCTTCAAATTATAAATTCGTTTTAACTGACTCACTAAGCAATGCCATTCTCACCGTGGATAATGTCCAAAGCATTGCGGGTAAAATAACAACCGCCCTAAACACGTTTCAGGCGAACATCTTAGCTGGACTTTATACAAGGATCGTAGGAACTGCGGCTCAAGTTACTGCGGGAATTGCCACGGATTCAACTATTGCTGGCGCAATTTCAGCTTGTGTTGCCGGGAACAGCATATTAATTTTAGCCGGTACTTATACTGAAAATCCAAATATCGCAATCAAACTTACGATACAAGGAACCGGAGAAAACTGTAATATTGCTGGATCTATTACTTTTGCATCGGGGTCTGATTATTCATACTTGCGAGGAATTAGAACAACCCAAAGCATAACTTTGAACTCAGCCGTAAGTGGAGTAATAGTCACAGAAGTGTTTTTGGCAAGCGGGATGACTTTCGTCGACAACAGCACCGGTAGCATGGTATCGGGAATACAGGAGACATAAAATGGCAAAACCAATTGGAACACTGGGAACTATTGAAACATTAACAATCGGTGGATATGTTTTTACAAATATCTCAGGCTTGATTGTTTTGGCTAGCCGGGGGGGTACAAACGGAAATTGTACCTTAAGAAAAACGAATCCGCCAGGTAGCGCCGGTTATGCTGTCACATCAGGGAAAACGCTAACAATTTATGCCATCTCTATGATGTCGAATGCGGCCATGACAAATTCCTTATTATACGCAGACAATGACGTTGGCCTTGATACAGCCACCTCTTTTACAAATCCTGTTTATTTTGGAAGCGGCAGCGCAACGGCAGTTACGGCGTTTGTAGTTCCAACCAGTCAAACCGGCATTAATGGGCCACTTCAATTTGCACCTGTTTTTTCAGTTCCGGCAACAAAATATCCAGCCATTGTTACAAATACCGGAAATACGAACCTCGTTACAGCCTATGGATATGAGGCTTAATGAAAATTCCCAGGCTTGATAAATGGGCTCGTTACCATGACACGTTAGTTGGTCGAGCCTTTGATCATCCTGAGTTTGAAAATGGCCAAAGGGTTCAAACCAATCATGTTGCAACACTTGATGTTAAAATTGGTTTTGCAAAATGCTCTGGTGATGAAATATGGCAATTGGGATCGCCGGGAAGTTTAAACATGTATGAAGACCCAATAACAAAGAAATTCTATTGAAGTATTTCGTCTTTATTTTATTTTTTGCCGCAGCTTTTTTTAAGGTTCCAGAAATAAACGGTTGGGCCTTTAGACAAGCTGCTGGCCTTGCCGTTTTGTCTTTTGTTATTTCCTTGATGTTATCTAAAAGATACCACGTATCTGTTGGACTTTGTTTTCTGGTGACGGCACTTTTTGGATTGATTCAAAGCGGATTACCTCAATTCGGATGTGAAGTTATTTCTAACATTATGTCTCTTTTGTTTTTCACATGCATTGGTTTATCTTTAGAAAAAAAACACTTAGAACGTATCATTCCACTTTTGTGCATAGTCGCAATAGGCGACGCAATTATCATGATTTTCAGAGCTGTTCCGCATATCGGTGAATCTTATGGGTTCATGCGGGGCTGGTGGGTTATGACGAATGCCTCACTTGATTCCTGTTTCATTGCTATTATGTCGCCAGCCATTGAATCCATAACGAAAAATAAAAAGCTTAAGGTGGCGCTATTAGTAATTATTTTAATTGCGATTTTACTGGCCAAATCAAACACTGGATTGGCTGTGTTTATTTTCGTTCATGCGATGTTCTATTTTAGAAAAAAAGATTACAAGACGTACGCCCTAATAATGCTTATACCAGCTCTGTTTATTCTTCCGATACACTATTTCTATGGGGTTAAGTTTGCCGAAAACTATGGCCGCTTTGCCAATTGGAAATCAATGATGAGCTTTTGGCATGAACACATAAATCCTTTTATTGGCGGAGGACCGGGGACCTATTGGATCTACGCTCAACTCGTCCAGATCCATAAGCCCGGAGATAATGTTTGGCTTTGGATGCATAACGATTTTCTTCAAATCCTTTTTGAGCAAGGTTATATAGGTCTAGTTTCCGTGCTTTATCTATATGGGATGATGATGTTTAGGGCCTTCAAAAAGCCTTTGTTATTTTCCATGACCCTTGGATATGGACTAATAGCGTTCACGATGTATCCGTTGCATCTTTTCTTTTTTCAGATTTTAGGTGTAGCCTTGATTTATCATTGTTTTGAGAAGGGCGGAGCGCCGATTGGATCAGCTTGACCTTGAACATGGACTGCGTGGAATGCTTCTTTCCTTAATAGGGTTAGTCGCGGCAAACGTTTTGGCCCACATTGTAAAGGGTTTCTGGGCTTATTACAGAAGGAATATCGGCCCAACACAAGATCAGTTCAGGTCGCTCACAGAAGCACTTAAAGAAACAAAGGCTGCTCTTGATGGCCAAAAGCTCGTTATGGACAAAATAAGTCAGGATATTCGTAGAATTTACTTATTTTTAAAGGTCATGGCAGGCGAAAGATGGCCTAAGCTTTACAAGAAGGTAAAGGAACTTGAAGAAAACCCACACTAAGGAGATATTATGAAAAAGCTTTTAGCATCTACATTGTTGTTTGTTTTCGCGTGGAGTTTCATTGCGGCGGCCCAGGTAGTGGTACCCGTTGCAAGCCCAGCCATTGCTGGCGCCGTTGTTTCCGTTCCGGCAGCCCAAGGGGGCATCATGGCGTGGATCACAGCCCATGGAGGCTTTCAGGGCGCAGTTCTTTTGCTTGTTGGTTCAGCGCTAGCAATTCTCTCTGTAGTTAGACAGGTCCTTTATAACTTTGACGGTGTTGCGCCTGGGGCTCCAATTCCTGTTGGGATGGTTGGCCTTACTTGGGTTAATAAGTTTTGCGTCATTGCTGGTAAAATTGTGGATTATTTGACCGGTAACATTGCACATTAATGGGAGCTCTTTTAGACGCTATTCAGAAGTTTATAGAAGAATTTGCCCCAGCCATTGCCGTTGCTCTCTGGAACTTTGAAGAATCAAAAGTTACCGAAGCGAAAAATGAAACTTTAGATGCTAATCTAAAGCTTGAACTGGAGAAAAACAGTGAAAAAGTTAATGCTAAGTACGCTAATAGTTCTGATCTCGATGTTATCAACGATGCCATTGGCTCAAGCGGAGACGGGCAATCTGAAACCGATAGCGCCACTATCGGACCCGCCTCCTCCGGAGATCCAAAAAAGTGAAGTAAAAAAAAAGAAACATGTTTCAACGAAACACAAATCCACTCCCTTGCTGAAAGAGAAAAAAGTTGTCAAAGATGTGAACTAGACTTGGGAACGTATAAAGCAGGATATGAAACGCTACTTAAAGAACATCAGGCGAATACTCAAATATGGCAGCGTCCGGCGTTTATTGTGGGCGGCTTTAGCGTTATGTTCGGTTTTGGCGCTCTATTTGTGGGCAGTAAGTGCTTTACTTTGTGTAGGTAAACTAAAATGAACTTTATTTTAACTAATACGGATTTTCTTGCTACAGGTATTTTCGGAGAAATGACCTCAGAGGATGGATCCGTTTCTTTTAAAACGCTACAACACGCATATCCATTTGTTCTTAATCAAGTCTGGGCGCCAAAAGTTTCTTTTGGTGTCTACAATTGTATTAGGCATTCTCCAGTAAGGCTTCCTTATACTACTTTTATGCTTCAAAACGTGCCCGATTTTCAAGGGAAGCCCGTTACCGGAATATTAATTCATGTTTTAAATTTTGACTCCGAATCGGAGGGCTGTATTGGCATTGGATTAAATCGAATTGGTGATACAGAAATCACTCATTCAAAAGACGCTTTTAATAAATTTATGGATCTTCAAGTGGGGATAGAAAATTTTAAATTAACAGTTTGTTGATGTTCCATGGAATGGGCCTAGGGGCCCAAGGACGGGCCCAGTTATCTCCTAAAAGAGTCGATTGAAATAAGAACCACAGCAGAAATTAAAATCCAAAAAATAATCTGAGCTAATTCCAAATATGTCATAAAGTTCCAGGCGTGATAGTTTCATGCAATACAAAGTTAGAGTGAGATCCTTTGTATATTTGTAACGGAGCAGGCCCGTAGAACTTCCAAAGTCTTCTTTTTATTCGCCAATCGCTGGTTTCAAATCCTTTGCTTTCGGCATAAATCTTTTTATTTGTCTTTAGGTCAACATATGAAAAATCGGGCTTATAGATGATTCTCGCCTCTGTTAAATAAATTGTCTCTTGAGCTTTTATGTCTGCTATTTCACCGTTTTGCTCTTGTAATTTAAGCCACTTATAAAGTGCCGCTTCCAATTTTGATGAAAAAGAATGGTGGTCGTATTCAACTTTTTTTGCACCATATTTGTGCCGTGTCATTTACTTTCTTTCCACTTCTTTTAAAAACTCATCAATGATATCCAAAATGTTTTTCTGAAACGTTCCATAAACTGAATTCTTGTAATGATGGTTTAGGTATTCCCTGCATATCTTGATAATAATAATGGCGGTCTCAAGTTTTACATCATTCTTGTTTTCTAAGTTTGCTCTGAATTCATCAACCAGGCTCACTTTGACTTTTGCTTTTCAAGAATTTCTTTGATTTCTTTTGCGATCTTTATAAGGCCTTCAATGGCAACGTCTAAGACCTTGACCATTTCAGTCAGATATTCGTTTGGCGTCTTCATGTCCTGGCCACCCTTTGCGTTTTACCACATCAATTCTTATGCTTGGATCTGATGTCACCTTAAGATTAACGCTTCCGCCAGGACCAACGCGAGTACATTCTATGCGCACGTCTTGAAATGTAATTGCGTCACCTATGCTTAGTCTACAAACTAAATTAGTTTTCTCGTCTTCTGTCATAGACTCAATTGTTTCCTAATTGGAATCGAGCTATATTTGCCCACAAAACAATCCGCAGTTAATTTCAGTTTCTTCATACCGGCCAACTCCTGGCTTTAATTCATCTAGATAAAGTCTTGTCTTTTGTTTGCCGTCCGTCCGGTCTCTAAGAATAGTTATACCAAGCTTGCGCTCCATTTTAGCCATTCGTTCAAAGACTTCGGGAAAGTCCCGTCTAATCTTATTCCAGTAACCAGCGCCGCCTTTAACACATCCGATGCAATTATTATTTTTGTAACCCATTTTATACATGGCTGGCAGTTCAAATGGAATACGCTCAAAACATTGGGCTTTAGTTAGGTTCTCGTCTATTAAGGGAAATCTGACTTCTATGTCTGGGTTGTTATCCATAAACCTTAAAGCGCGATGCTGCTCATTAATATCAAAGCCAAATATTTGAAGATCGTCTGGAAGTTGAAACTTTTCTCTAGGCTTTCGTTTTAGCTCATCAGTGCATTTAGCGCCATGTTGGCCCACTAAGTAACCGCTATCAAATACCGACCAAGTGTTGTCATATTTGTCAGACTTCAATATTTTAATTTCTTTATCAAACCATTTCTCACAGTCTTTCATAAACCTTTTATTGTCTTGGTGTTCGCTTCCGGTGTCACAATATACAGGAAGCGTTTCAGGGTATTTCTTAATGGCAAGTTTTGTCGCTACCGCTGAAGCTGCGCCACAACTAAACCATGATATAACCCTACTCATTTGTTCGCTTCCCCGAAGGAATCACTTTTCTATTACCTCAAAAGCATCTTTGAACATTTTATACCATTCTTCTGTTATTGAGTTTTGTGTGACAACTTCCAAACTATGACAACGGGCCAGATCCAAAGAAATTGCCACTTTTTCTGAGGGCTTAATTAGCTCTATGTGAACTGGGAAGTCTTTCCTTCCAATGTCATTAACTTGGAATCCGGCTTTTATTAGATCTTCTCTGTCTTTTAATCTAACCTTCATATTCGCTTCCCGAGTGGAATCATTTTAATCGATCCTTAAAATTACCCTTGGAAAAATTCTTAGCCATTTTCATAACTATCTCGGATTCAATATTTATACCAAACTGTTCTGCCATTCCAAAAGTTCGTAAGCAGATATCCGCCAACTCTGATCCAAGTTTTTCTGTTGGTTTATCCCCTCGACATTCATTGACAGCCTCACCTATCTCGGAGGCTATCAGAGCCAATTGTTCAAGTGGGTTAGTTTTATTCCATCCCATTTCAACGAGCCATTTATTATGCTCTTTTGAGAGTTCTGTTATTGTGTGCCCCATATACTTCCTTTCAATATTCGATTCGTCCTCGGAATCACTTATTACTCTTTAGCGGTTTATGCCATTCTCTATCGAAATCTAGCATCGCCTTGTCTGGCGTTTCCCCAAACCCACAAACACCTTCTGGCATGTTTTCGCCAAACATCGCACACCACATATTCCCTTCTGGAAATAGTTTGGGCTTATATAAAGTTGAGGGTCTACATCTGAACTCGGAATCATATTGCTCAGCACCCAATCTTATAGAATTAGCTTCATAAAGCCTTCCTGCGGCGTTTAGGTTTGCTTGGTCTATATCGTTCCAGCTCATAACGCATTACTCCTTAGCTTCCGGATGCGAATCACTTCAAAAACCTAACGTGGCCAATGCTCACGCCCTGAACCAAGCAAATTATCAGAATTACAATCAACGCAATTTCCGCTACAATTTTAAACGTTGCCACCCCTTTAGCCTCTGGTGGCGCTGGAATAATTTTAACCAAGTAAATTAATAGTGCGAATACAAGAACTAGAACGAGCAAGCTTACAAGATCCATAAAAACTCCTTTTGTTATTTAGATTCTTTCAATAGTAATTCGAGATCAGCGTCATTAGTTCGGATATAATTTTCCATTGCAACTGCCATTGATATCCTTCTAGTCTTACAAACCAAAACAGATGTTAGATTGGTGTTCTTAAAATCCGCACTGAGTCTATATCTCCTGAGGTCATGGAATCCACCTTTTTTAATCCCAGCCCTGTCTCTAATTGCATTAAACGGCACCTGCTGAGCAAGCAAATGTTTTTCTGGGTTTCTTTCCTGAGGGAAAACCCACTTGCTTAGTTTTGGGAGTCTGAGAAGCATCTCGACAAGAGATTGAGGGAGTGGACAACGAGCCAGAGTCCCCGCTTTGTCGTCTCTTCCCGTGAACTCCACATAAGCGACTTTACCGTCAAGAATAATTCTCTCCCAGGTGAGTTGTATGGCGTCCGAAATTCTAAATGCGAGAGTATATCCGAGACGAAGAGCAAGTCTTTCCTTGTCAGTCTCGCATGCCTTGTCGAGCCTCTTGATTTCATCGTCGGTATAGAGCCAATTCTTTTTCTTTCGTCTAGCATCGCGCTCCCTTCTGGCAAACATATTTTTTATTTCAGGTTTTTTAGAAATCAGACCTTTATTAAAAATATACTTAACAAAAACTGTGAAGAATTTTGTTAAATTAAAATGATTTCCACCAACTTTTTCATCATATTTCTCTTGGAAGTTTTGCCATTTTTCTTTTGAAATAAAATCTAGTGTGTATCCGCCCCAATATTTTTTTAGCTTACCGAGTGAATTTCTAGCAGCCCTTAAAGTATTAAAGCTAATGTCTTCCGCTTTGAACCGGCTTTCATATTCGTTTAGTAATAGATCAATCTCGGTTCCTATTAAGTTCATTTAATTTTCAGACCGTGACCCTGACCATGACCGTGACCGTGACC
>QGNH01000651.1_pt1 | contig 30019 bp, 43 predicted proteins | sample 1735481 | NCBI WGS metagenome assembly QGNH01 (sample SAMN09239004, study PRJNA386568) | Viral metagenome, whole genome shotgun sequencing project. | reverse complement strand
CGCGTCTTGTCGATCCATGCGCTCGGCATGACGTGTGAGGGTGTCCGCGTGGTTGGTCAACATCGCCTCAAACACGCTGAGCCGTTTATCGAACAACGTATACAGCCGAAACATGCCGATCCACGCCCCGCCAACGATCGTGATGGCTTCAAGGATCGTGCCGAAACTGATGGTCCAGTCAAAGTGAGGCATCATGTCAGACGATCCAGGTGAGCGTCAGGCAAGCAACGCCGAACCACTCAAAGCGGTAGCGCGATCCGGTCGGACACGCCGCCAGAATGAACAGCACGAACGCGGCCAGAAAGAGCGCGCTGTGTAAGGTGTTTACGTGCATCGGTCCAATCCTTTCATCGGAGTCACTAACTCCCCGCGAAATAGTGCAGCAGTTCCCAGGCGCTCACCACCGACGTCACCCACAATCGTCACTGCCCTGCCACCTTAAGGACGGTCCAGTTGTACCGGTACATACCGCTCGACACCCCGCCGTGCCGAAGGGCAAGGGTCCACGGCGCGGTCCAAGCGGTCGCAAATCCGCAGGGAGTCATGCTGACGGCAGATCCACCACCGGCACCCGTCAGCCCCCCGATCCCGATCGACATCACTGAGGTCGTACTGCTCTGATCTTTACTCAGAAAGAAGGCGTTATACGTCTGCTCGCTGCTGATGTCGATCGAGTAGCCGAGTAATTGAATCGTGACGCTGTCCGTGGAGTTGTAGAGCGATGGCCTACCCACGGAGCCGCCGCCGTCGCGCACGAGAACCAGCAACTGATCGAGCGCAGTCAGATTACTGATGGCCACGGTCGAGACGTTCGTCGCGCTGCCGGAGCTGTTCGTGCCGCTCCCACCTCCGAGATGAGTCAGTCCGAGCTCGTTGGCGACGAACTCATACCCGTTCGCAGCGGCGTTGACCCGCAGAAACTGGAGCGCTGTGCCGATCGCCACGCGCCCGAGTTGCGTCGCGCTCGTGGCGTAGATCACATCGCCGGCGGCTTGGGAGGCGATGACAATGCCCCCCCCCTTGATCGTCGTGAGGTTCGCTTCCGAGTAGACCGAATCACCAACGATCCCCGACGCACCCGTGGTGAATTTTGGAATCTGCCCGCTCGTGCCGCTGCCCTGCACGAGCGGCACGACCCCAAAGATCGGCACGCCCGCCGTATTGTAGAGGGTCCCCGCCGTGGTCACCGGAGCGACCGCTGCGTTCAGGGTCACGCTCCCAAGATTCGCGCCGCCTGTTCCTGTGGAGGTATCCACTGCAGCGCCGACCACGAGCGCTTTCTGCGTCGTGTCGGTCAGTTGGGCCGTGCTGACAATCGTCGGTCTACTCATGGCTCACCCGGTCTTCACAAGTTGCAGATTCCACGCAAAGCCAGTCCCGTCAGAGACTTGCACTTTGATGGCATACGTTTTCACGATTCCTGCGATCGCGAACAGCACGGCCCCGCTCAGCACTTGCGCGCCGGTCGTGCTGGCACTGGCAATTGTCACGATCGGCGTCTGCGGCGCCCCATCCGACAGATTGACCAGCGCGGCCGTGACGGTCCCAGTCGTCGCCAGCAACATGCCGCTGAGATTATACGTGCCTGGGTTAATATTGGTGGCGTCAACGCCATACCAGCCCGTGCCGGCGTGATTACTCGCCCAGGTCGTGCCGATCGGATACGTCGCGGCCGTGATCGGGCTGTTCGGATCGCCTTCGAAATCAAACACGCTGACGCTACCCGCCTGCTGCAGACCGATCGACGTCACCGGATCGATCGTCAGTCCAATCGGCACGTTGTTGGCGTCCGTCAACACGTACTTGAACGCCGCCGCGGGCAAATAGATCACGGCGCGCCCCGCCGAGTCCAGCACGATCGGGTTCGTATGCGGCACCATGAGCAACGCATCGGTATACGTGGTCGCTGGTGTCGAGGTGCCAGAGGCGTAGGTGTAGAGCAATCCGCCCGCTAACGGCACGCCGGTATCATCGAAGAATTGTTGCTCAGCGACTGGCGAGAGGGTGCCGCTCATGGTTTCATCTGCCTGGTAGTAGAATACTGACTCATGGATGTCCTACTCGGCGCCCTCGTGGCCGCGTTGCTCCTCGTGCTCGGTTGGACGGTCATCGTCTGGATGGAACTCCTGGATAGCGTCCTCACGAAGCTCCGAGCGAAGCGTCGACGGCTTGACCCCCATCATTGAGTCTCCTGATCGCTCGGCGTCATGAATGAGGCGACCGCCGCGGCCAATCGAGGGGACTGCCTCAGGATGATTTGGACCCCAGGTTTCGCTAAGGCAATCGCGAGGCGAGACATGCCCGCCGGCGATGTCAGCGCCCCACCGATTACCGCCCCGGCCGCCGCGCCTTTCGCGCCGCCGACTTCACTGCCTCCCACGCCACCCAAGACCGCCCCGACGCCTGGCCGCACCATCGCCTGATAGAGATTCGCGCCAGGCCGAATCCCTTTCGTAATGCCGCGCACCGCGCCAATCATCTCCGCGGCGTCTGCATTCGCGGCGCGATACCCCGGCGCCCCTGCCGCCGTCGTGACGTCGCCGATGGACTGATTGAGACTCGCCGCCATATCGGCTAATGCCTGGGCTTTCACGGTGACATTCGGACGTCCAGCGCCCATTTTCTGCGCCAAGTAGAGCGACTTCGATTCGGTCTGTAGCGTGCGTTTCAGTGCGTCGGCTTCTATCGGCGTCAAATCAGCCGCGCGCCCGGCGGCGATCTTTCTCTCGACAGTGGCTAGTGTGGCGAGACCGCCTTCGATGTCGTCTCCGTTCATCACTTTGGCGACTGTTTGCGTGAGACCGTCAGTCGCCGCCGTAATCGGCACTGTCGCCCCAGCCGCGTGGGCGGTGGTCAATGCGGCATCGGCGTTCGCTTTCGCCGCGCGGAGGAGCGTGCGCGACTGATCGAGGCCGCCTTTCGTCACGGTGAGGGCATTATCGATCATCGTGTTCGAGAGGTCGGGAAACTCACGAGAGAGGCGATCAGTAAGATTCAACGCACGATTCATCAGCCACGGTGCCGCCTTCGAGGCTCCATAGGCCAAGCCTTCGCCGAGTCCTTGCGCGGCCCCTTGAATGCCGCCTTGGAGGGCGATCGATTGCGCGGCGTCAGTGCTGGTCTGTGGCGCGGCTGCCCCACGGGCGCGATTGATTAATTGCTTCGCGGCCTCACCAGCACCCCCGCCAAGGGTTGCCCCGCCAATCGCCCCAGGCACGCCGCCGACGCCCATCCCCGCAACCGTGCCGCCCGCGCCGCCGACCAGCCCGCCGACGAGCCCGCCAGCCGCCGGCAGCAGATTGACCGCACGATCTGTCCAGGAGGGTCCATTCGCGGATGCTGGCGTATTCTGGGGTGCCGTTAAGGCGACCAGGCGCTGTTGCTCATCCGGTCTCAAGAGCGACAGATCGGCCTTAGGTTCATGGTAGACCGCCAGCAGTTCTTGGTCCGTCAAGGCCCGATCTTGAGGGTCCGCCATTATTGCGATCCTCCACGTCGCGCATTGAGAATATCGAGCGCCGACTGTGTATCGGCCCCAGTCGGCGCGGAGGGCGCCGCTTTCCCTTGTAACCGATCCAGGGCCGCCCGGGCGGCCGGCGTGATCACGCTAATGGCATTGGTGCCCATGCCTTGACGATACTGGTCCTGGAGCGCCCCGAGCTTCGACTCGAGCAGGCCGCCAATCTGCGCGATGACGCCATGCATCTGCTCCGGAGATCCCGCAGCGTCCAGTGTGGATCCCCACGCTTTAATGTCCGCTTCAGTGCCGCCCGCTTGGCGCCAGACGCGCGTGAGCTCGTCCGTCACGGCGTTTTTCGTCGCATCAAATCGTTTGACTTCTGGACGCCCGCTTGCCGAGGTCAACATGTTCGCCACCGTATTGTAGGTCGGTGACCAAGTATTCTTCAGCGCATCGGCATCCTTGCTCAAATCCGAGAGATGCCCCACCACGGTATTCAACGCATTGACTTGTTGACTCTGCGGGCCAGAGGTAAAGGCTTGCCGCGCTTTCGCCCGGGCGTTGTAGTTGACCGCGTCAAACGAGGGATCGTATTTCGTCGCCGCGTCCAGAATGCCTTGCCAATAGGTATCCCCCTTGGTGAATCGTGTGGGCAACGACAGGCGACCCTCGACGAGCGCTTTCGCTTTGTCTGCCAACGTGGTTGGCAGCGTGGCGAGATAAGATTCATCCTTCTGGCCAGGCGGTAACGTCGGCGTGGGTCCCGCACCGCCCCCATAATTCGGGGGGGCAGCTTGGGCTTCGGTGACTCTATTATGTCGTGCCGTTTCAGCCGCGACGGCCGCTGCGCGCGCATTCTGCGCCCGCTGCTCGGGCGTCAACCCGCCCTGCGTGCCGGCGGCCACTTGCTGCGCAATCCCCGATTGCGCCACGTCGCCAGGCAGCTTCGCCTTCGCCGTTTGATCAGCCGAGGAGAGAATACCTTGCGTCAACGTCTTGATCGCGTCTGGCCCTTGTTGCAACACGTACTGACGCAGTTCCTTGGGGGTGGGCGATTGCGGAAACGCCTGCTCGTGGATCTTCATCGCCAATTCAAACGCGGTCGGCGTATTGCCCGCCGCATCGATCCCGCGCGCTTGATTCTGAAGGTAGGTCTGCGACCCTTCCTGCACCTTGGCATTGGCCGCCGCGGCGTCGGCTTGGATCTTCTGGAGGTCGGCGGCATTCTTCTGCGCCTCCCCGATCTGTTTTTGCGCGGCAAGATAGTGTTCTGGCGCTTGCGTGCGGATCGTCTCGAGGAAGTTCTCCGGCGTCAGCGCTGGGTTGCCGATGATCTTATTGAACGTGTCCTGTTCGGCCTGCTTCTTCTGATTCTCCTCGAACTGCTGGCGGCGATCTTCCTCTTGCGCTTGCGAGGCGGTGATCTGTTGTTGCAGATGCTGCCGTTGCAGGCTCCGATCCTGATAGTCCTGCAGCACTTTGAACGGATCGTTAAACTTCAGCGGCGTCTGCTGAAGGATGATGTTCGGATCGATCGGCATCTCAGCTCAGCCCCGATCCGAGTCCAGACGCGCCCGAGGACTGTGACGGTGTCGCATAGGGGTTCGTGGTCGATCCAAAGTACGGGGCCGACTGCGCGGCGAGGTTCGATAAATTACTGAGCGCGCCGCCGTAGATGTTGCCCTGCGCGATCTGCCCCGCCGCATTCGCGTTGCCCTGATTCGTATAGAGGTTGGCGACGTTCGTCGCGTTCTGCCCGGTGGCGTTTGACGCATTCGCCGCCGCCGTCTGCCCGAGGCTGGCTAGGGAATATTGCTGATTCCAGGGGGTCACCACTTGGTTCTGATAGTTCGTGTTGTAGGTATTCGCGGCCTGGTTGTATTGCTGCCCCTGCTGATTCAGCGCGAGATTCCCTTGGGACACGCCGAGATTCCCATACCCGAGCCCGACGTTCGCTTGGCCCAGGGCATAAGTATTCGCGGCCTGCTGGTAGCCGAGTCCGACGTTCGCTTGCCCCAGCGCCAATTGTACGTTCGCTTGATACGCGCCCAGTCCCGCGCTCTGGTTTGCCAGTTGCGCCTGCTGATTCAACGGCGCGTAGGCGTTGTACGCGTTGAGCTGATTCGTGATGTTCGCTTGCTGCGCTTGCTGGCTTTGGGTCGCGTTGAATTGGCCGGCCTGCTGCGCCAACGGCTGATACGCGTTGTAGGCACTCAACGTGTTTTGCGCGTTCTGCGCCTGCGTTTGATAATTCTGCGTGGCGTTGAACTGCCCGGCCTGGAGACCACTACTCGCATTCGCCAGCGCGGCTTGCTGCTGCTGACTCGCGTTGAACTGCCCCGACTGCAGGGCATTCGCGACGTTGCCGGTGCTCGCTTGCTGCGCCCCCGTGGCGTTGAACTCGCCCGCATTCAGTTGATTCGCCACATTCTGCGCTTGCGTCTGATAGTTCTGCGTCGAATTGAATTCCCCCACGTTGAGCGCATTCTGCACGTTTTGCGCCTGCGTGTTGTAGCTATTCGACTGATTGGCCAGCGCGGCCTGTTGCTGATATTGATTCGTCAGCCCATAGGCCGTCGCATTCGCGGCATTGTTCGCACCGGTGTAATTCTGCGTATTCGTGACGTTGGCCTGATTCGCGGCGTTCACGTTTCCAAGAATGGTCTGGTACTGCTGCCCCGCGATATTTGACGCGAGTTGTTGCTCGCCTTGCAACGTGCCGCCGGTGTGGAGGAGCCCTTTTCCGGCGGCCCCTGATTCGAGCGCGCCGAGTTGTTGCTGCATGCTCCACGCGTAACTTGGATCGGCCTGTAGTTGCGCCAGCGTCAATGAGGACGTCGCTTGGCCAGGCGTGCCCAGTTGTTGTGCCGACAAGGCGGACGGACCCTGAATCGCATTCGCCTGAATCGCGGTTGGCGCCGCAACCTGTTGCTGGGTAATCGCCGTTGGCGAGGCAACCGACTGCGCCTGAATCTGGCCCGGCGCCGCCGATTGACTCGCGGCGACCTGCGGCGCTTGGACCGCGGCAGGCGTCTGAATCTGTGCCAGGGTTAGGGGGGTCGGCGCCGCGGTCGGCTGTGCTTGCACCGGAGCGGGCGAGGGCGCGGCCGCCGGCCCTTGCACTTGGCTCGCAGTGTAGTTACCTGTCTGCCCTCCCGGCGTCGCTGCGGTGCCTGCCGTTGAGGTGCCCGGCGTGGCGGCCGCCGCCGCCTGATAGGCCGCCGCTTGTGGGTCGACGGCCGCGGCCCCTCCCGATCCGGCCTGTGAGCCCTGATTCGCATTACTGCCCGTCCCGGGGGGATCGGACATGCGCGAGGTCCAGTAGGCCGCCGCGCCCGGCGCACTCAGGCCGCCAGTCTGATTGATCCGACCGATCCAGTAATTCGCGTCCCCGCCGAAGTTCGCGGCCCCGGAGAGGGACTGGACGAAACTGGCCACGTCCTGCGGATTCGCACTCGGCGCCGCGCTATTCGTATCAGACGCCTGGCCCGCCGCCGTGCCCGCGACGTTGGCGTTGGGGTCGGTGGCTTTGCCAGCATTCGGGTCCGCCGCTCCAGCGACCCCGGCGAGGGTATTAGCGGGCGGGCTACTGCCGTCCGTTGTGCTTGGGAGTGACGAGTCTACCGATGTCGCCAGTCCCGGCGGGTTGGCGTCAAACCAGCTCTGATCGGCGGTGGTCGCCATCAATAGACCCGTGTCGCCCCGAGTTGCAGATAGTGCTGCAGGTCTTGCAGGGGCACATCGCGCTGCTCACCTGTCGGCGCCTGGATCCGCACGGTGCCATTCGTCGCAGGGGCTTGCCCAGCGGCGACGTTTGATCCCATCGGAGTCTGCGGTCCAGTCGACTGCTGATCCATCCCAGACGGCGCCATCGCTCCCGGCTGCGCCATGCCCGGACGGAGCTGACCCTGGGACATCGCCCCGAGACTTGAGAGGGACTGCGGCTGCGAGATCGCGGCAGGCGTGGGAGACGCCCACGTCGGCGTGAGTCCCGCTCCGGCCCCTGGCTTGAGCGCACCGTTCTGGTAGTTCGACGGATTGAACCCAGCCGTGGGCGCCTGATACCCGCTTAATTTACCGAGCGCCTGCGATCCTAAGGCCATATACGGGGCCTCGTTGGCTTGTTGCTGCGCGCCGGCTTGCTGCTGGACGGCCAAGGCCTTGTTCGTCGCCGCCGTCTGGGCGTCGACGGCATTGCCGGCCGCGTGGGCTTGAATGGCGGCGGACGCCACGGCGCCCCCGGCTGAGGCGGCTGCCGCGATGCCGATAATCGCCGCCGTCGTCAACACGCTCATAACAACCTCTTCTGAAAGGACCGCTCGACCTCTTCATACCCGACGTGTTGATACATTTCCGCCACATGCGGTTGATCTGAGGGGGCAATCATCTGGATCGAGACCGCGCCATAGGTGCGCGCCCACGCTTCGGCGCGCCTCAGGAGCCATCCGCCCGCCCCGCGATCGGAGGGATTGATCCACCAAAACAGTTCGCCCGCACACCGTTCGCCAGACATCGGATGCACGTATCCGAGCACCCCGAGCATCCCGATCACGGTGTCCTCGCGTTCCGCGACGAAGACGGCCGCAGAGGCGTTCTCGATCAACGGCGAGAGAAAGGCCTCGAGCGCTGCAGGGCTGTCGCCGACAAACTTGCGATAGCGTGTGCTCGTCACGAATTCACGCAGCATGGCGACTAGGACCGGCACGTCTGCTGGCCCTGCGGACCGATAGGTGATCGGGGGTCGCACCATCGCGCAGACACTCATTTCCCCACCCATCCGGTCTTCCCGGTGCCCGTTTCCTTGACATACAGGGTCGTACCCGCGCCGCCATCGGCCCGAAGAAACAGCGTGCCGATCGGCGCGGTGACGTGGCCTTCTGGCGTGCCCACCCCTTGACGCACCGCCGCCGCCGTCCCATTCACCTGCGCGACGAGCCCCGTCAACCACTGCGCCCACACGTCGGAAATGAGCCTCGTCTCCTTCACCACCGCCGTCAGAGGTTGAAATGGCGACACCATCAGCTCGTCCCCACGGTGACATCGATCTCGCAGTCCACCAGCCGCCACGGCACGGGATCAGACATCATGAACCGATCGACGCGGTTCCGCGCCGATCCCAGTCGCGTCCATCGGGCGCGTGTGCTGAAGGCCCCGATTGGCCCTGCGGAGACCCAGCGCTCGGGCCCGAAGGTTTGGCCCCCATCCCTCGAACTCTGCAACATGACCTGGGGCGTGCTCCCTTGGCCCGTGGCGAGGCCTTGGCCGACATCGAGCACGAGTTGCAGCGCATTGACCGTAAACCGTTTCTGTCCGAAGGCGATGCGCGGCGGTTGACGCAGCCGACGAATCAGCGCGCCATCCACATCCGTGGTAAAGGCCGTCGCCATCTGATAGATCGATCCCGTATTTCGATCCCCACAGAGATTCATCGTCGGGCTTGCCGCGAACGATCCCGCCCGTAAGGCGGTCCACGCCGCCTTCGTGGGATTCCACGATAAGCGTTCATGCCAGAGGGCCGTCCCCGCGTCATAGCCCCAGGTGTGCGCCGCCGTGGGACAGGTCAGAAGATAGAATGCGTGCCCCGCTTCTTGATAGCAGCCGCCGACCGCATCGGCGATCGTGCTGTAGCCTTCGAGTGATCCCTCGATCGCATGCGTGCTGACACGGCTCGGGGTATAGCCGTTGGTTCTTACCACCGTGGCGCGGCCTTGCGCATTCGCCGTGAGCCAGAGCAGCGATCCCGCGCCATCGACGACGAGCTGGGCGAGCGACCAGGGCGCGGCCGTGCCCTGCTGCATGAAGGCTTCCTGAATCGGGGCGAAGGGAAACGGGAAGGCGCCGCTATCCCACCAGACTTCAGAGGTCTGTTCCCCGATGAGATAGATCAGCCGGTTACAGACCTTCATCGCCACCCAGCGATCCGATCCGGCCGTGCGTTGCGCGACTTGCGTGGGATCCCACGTGGACCCGTCCAGCAGATTCGAGAGCTGCAACGTCGAGGTCGTCGCGTCCAGTGCCAGGAAATAGCCATCGAGATAATCGCCCATCGTCGCCCCAGAGGCGAGCACGGTGGAGAGCGTCGTCGTCGCCGGCACGTAGAGATACCCGACGCCGGCACTCGTAATGAAAATCTGTCCGCCGGCATCGCCATTGCTCGAAAACGTCACCGGCAAGTCATCGGACGCGACGGTCCCGCGCTGCGTGGCCGTCTGGAGGGTCGCATGGTATTCGTAGAGGGCATAGCCCGCGACGAATAAGGTCAGGCCGTTCTCCGAGAAGATCCCTCGGATGGGCGCTTGCGCCACCGTCACAAGGACGGAAAAGCCCGGCGTCGGCAACAAGGCCCAGCGGGCGGCCGGCTGCGGGCTTTCGGTGGGTTCCGGATAGAAATTGATGCAGCGCTCCGCATCGGCCAGGTAGGCGGCCGATTGATAGGCGGGGCCGATCATTCCTGGGTAGGAGGCCATCTTAGCCGCCTGCACACTTCACGAGGAGGACTTCGCCTGCCACGAAGTCCGTGGCGACGCGAATTGTCGAGTAGTTGGTAATCGTCACCGACGTATTGGCTGAGGCCGACATATCAGGCTCAAAGGTGTTCGTCGTGATGTCGTGGGCGTCGCACACCCAGGCATTGCTTGGCGTGGGCATCGTGAGCACGATCGTTTTCACGCCCGTGCATGAACTCCCGAGGGTCAGTTTGAAGGCGGCCGTGCCGTTCGCCCAGGTGACCGCTGGCGAGGTGCATCCGCCGGAGGCAATCGTCGGGGCCGTCAGTGAGTGCGTGAGCGCGCCGGCGTTGAGGTAGTACGACCCGAACGGCCGAAACATCGTCGTGCTGCTATTCCCGATCACCGTCTCGTTGCTGTTCGCCGTGGCCGCTGTCGCGATGCCGCCGTTGCCGATCACAATCGAATTACTGATCGGTGTCCCACCCGAACGGGCCGACGAGAAGCCGATGAAGATGTCGTCGGTGTCGCTCGTGACGCCGTTCCCTGCGACATACCCTATGGCGACAACGTTCACGGCGGTCGTCGCCGCCAGCAACGCATTGGTGCCAAAAGCGGCGTTGCCGGTGCCAGTGGTGAGAAGATTCAACGCACTGACGCCGTGCGCGTCATTAAAACTCCCCGTCGTATTGCTGGCCAGCGCGCCTTGCCCGAACGCCGAGATCGCCAGGCCGGTGGTGTTGGCATTCGCGGCATTATCACCAAAGGCGGAACAATTCGAGCATCCCGTGCTGTGTTGGAGCGCCTGAAACCCAAACGCGGAGAGATGGCCTCCGAACGTATTCGCTTCCCCGGCTTGCACCCCGAACGCCGACATCCACTGTCCGCTAGTGTTCGAGGCTCCCGCCCGATAGCCGAATAGCGTGGCAAACCCATTAGGGTTGTCCTGCCCTGCCTGGTATCCGTAGAAGGTGTTCTGTTTTCCGGATCCGCCCGTGCGGACCTGTGGCCCGACCGATCCATCCGAGTTCACCATCGACAACGCCGGCGTTGAGTGCGTGATCGGCTGGAGCGAGATCACCGACAGCGTGATCGTGCCGGACGTGTAGTTCGTGATCGTGAATGTCAAATTGACCGTGCCAGTCACGGCGGCCGTGATGACGTTGCGTTCCGGGAAGGCCAATATGAGTCGCTGAGAAATGGCGATCCCGTTCACGGCGTCGATGGCGGCCGTGACCAGCCCGTTATTCGCGGTGTCGTGCTGCTGCGTCCAAGCAACAAGGTAATCGGTCCCGGCGACCACCGGGACGCTCTTCGTGACGCAAACCCCGTTGGCCATACACGCCGCGCCGGTGTTTGTGGGGGAGATGGTCGCGCCGAAACTGGCGACGCTGACCGTGCTCTGGAGCGGGATGTTCGCCCCTGCCGGATCGATAAAGATGCTCTGCGCCTGCGACGCGATCGCCGCCAGCGCGATCACGCCCGTGAACAGGTAGGCCCTGATGAACGTGTGCTTCATGTCAATTCCCCCACGCCCACACGCTGATCGTGCCGCCGCCGGTGATCGTGGTGACAATGCGCACGCGAAGGGCATAGACCGATCCCGTAATGTGGACCACGCTCTGCACGGCCCCGCTCACCGACGAGGCATTGATAACGGATCCGATCGCGCTCCAGGTCCCGCCGTAGACCGGATCGCCAGAGGGGAGGTCGTAGTAGGCCTCTTCAATCTGGAGCGTGCCGCCACTCGTCGTGCCCGTGCCTTGAATGACCACGGTGACGGCCCGCGTGAGCCCACGGGGATAGAGAATGCCTCCATTCCCTGCGGTTTGCGCGAGATGCAGGGCCTGTATCCCCGGAATCAGCGTATACGGTCCTGACATGTCGCTATCCCCCTTGATCGCTCAAGACGTTGTAGGTGCCGGCGCGAGCGAACGCGGTCAGCGCCGGATCGACCCCAAGAATCCCCGGCCGCACATTCGGCCGCTTCATCGTCATGAGCGCGGAGGTCGCCATCGCCGACAACATCGGCGGAGGGGACACCCCAAACGGCGCGCAGAGTCGCAGCGCCAGCGCATACAGGAACGCGTCCTGATACCCCGGAGGCCCAACCAGCACACTCGTGAGCCCAGCCGGGACACCGACCGCTTGCGGCGAATACATCGCAATCGTGACGGTCTGGCTGACCTGCGGCCAGAACGTGAGCGTGCCCAGGGCATTCGTCAGGTTCGTTTGGTAAAAGGCCTGCGTGGGGTACGCCGACGACAGCGTCTTGATCGAAATGGCTGCATAGGCATCCTCATCCATGAGCCCGATCGGCACTTCGACCGCCGGGTTCGTGCTGGGAATGAGATACGCCAAGGTGTTGATCCACATCGGCCGATCCATCGTGACTTGCGCCCCGGCTGCGCCAATCGTGACCACGGTGGACCCGGAGGCGAGCGGAAACGTCGTCCGCGTCTGCACCGAAAGCGTCAATCGATCGGCCGCCCAGGCATCGATCTGGTTCTGCAATCGGCGCAGCCCGAGCGCGGCATCGCCGGCCGTCATCGTCTCGCCGGCCGCCAAGACGCCGATCTCCGTCAAGGCATCCGCGATAATTGTGGAGACAACCGCCATTTAGTCCCCCTGAGACTTAGGCGGGCGCCCAGGTTTGCGCCGGGCCGGCTCCAATGGATCCTCGATCACGTACGACGGATCAGGCGCATCCTCGAGCGGCTGAGCCGGCACCGTTGCCTGTGTATAGGCGCTCCCCATCACCGCTTCCAATGAGGTATCCGGCAACGCCGCCACCTTCGCTTGCAAACGGGCCAGGCGGGCAAGCCGCTGTCCCTCGAAGAGTTCCGCGCGATCCTCTGGCGAGAGGGCTTCCAGCTCTGCGCGCAGCGCTTCCACCGGATCTGGCGCCTCTCGCACAGGTGCCACGCGCACATACCCAGCGGCGAGCTTCTCCGCTTCGTGACTTTTGGCTCGCACGGTGATTTCTTCCCCGGTCTCTGGATGAAAGAGCAGCTTCGGGAATTCCGTCGTCCTGGTCAGGTCGCCCGCATCGCGAGGAGGGTCTGCCGACCAGAAGAACGTCGGCCGCGGATCGTCCGCAGTGGGCAGCAGGCGCAAATCATTCAACTGTCGAGGCTTGATCGGCGATCGACCGAGCGGATCCACGTCCGGCATGCCGAGCTGTGCCTTCAGTGACGCGACTTGTTCAGGCGAGAGCTGTGTGAGATCCATATATCCTCTCTGTGTGAGTTAACAGGCCGGCAACGACAAACGCGCCGCCGATGAGCGGGAGATAGAACTGGTGTTCGTTCAATACGGATCGCGGCGTGGCCACGAGGAACCGCGGCGCGAGCGCCACCAGCATCCAGCCCATGCCGCCCGCCAGCAGCGGCGCCTTCGCGCCGATTCGATACGCGCTCCAGGCGAACGCGACGAGCGCTCCGGCCGCGGCCAGTTTCAGAAGCGTGAGCACCCGCTCGTAGTCGTAGTCAATCGTCTGGCCCCACGGCACCACCGCCAGGCAGATCAAACGTGCCGCCGCAGAGGCTTGCAGCAATGCCCAGGAGAGGCTGACCGAGAGACTTGATGTCAGCGCTAACAACCACGAGGCGCCCAGTGTCAGCAATACGAGCAGAGCCACGCCGGCCGCGACGTGACACGTCTTTCGGCCGTCTCGCATCCACAGGACCAGCGGCACAAGGGCCACCACCGCAATGGCCGATTCTTTGCCCATCACGCCGCCCACCGCGGCCACGGCCGCGAGCCACGGATGCCCTCGCAGCGCCAAGAGACACGCGCCAAGCACGCCGAGCGCGGCGATGGCTTCGCCCCGCGTCGACACATAAGCGATCGTTTCCATATTCAGCGGATGCAGGAGCCAGAGCACCACCGCGGCCCACGTCGCCGCTTCAGCGCGCGTCACCTGAGCGACCACTGCGGCCACGAAGAGACCGACGAGCAGATGAAGCGCCACATTCGCCGCGTGATAGGCTCGAGGCGACTGTCCCATCTGCGCACACCAGGCGGTAATCGTCAGCCGACGCGGGATCGCCCGCACCGTCATCGGGATCGCCCCGATACAGGCCGCATTCCATTGGGCATCTTCATAGACGAACCCCGCCGACCATAACGGCGCCACTTCGTAGCCGAAGGCCGCGAGCAGCGCCACCAGCACCACGATCCGCCAGCCCCAGGTCAATACCGCGCCTTTTCGTCATTCAGCATCGGCCGGAGTTTGAGCGGCGCCCACCGTCGCGCATTCGCCCACACGGTCCGATCCGAGGCCCAGGTGGCCGCGTTGCGATGGCCGAGCCATATCCAGACCCCAGCCACCGCCACGAGCAGGGCCCACCGCACTAGAACCCCGTCGCCACGATCCGATAGTTCACGACGACGCGCACCTTGTTGGCCGCATTGCCGCCCGTCATGTTGGAGCCCGTCGTGGTCGTCAACACCACAGCCACATTCGTCACCGGCAGCGTGGTGTTGTCCGCCGTGCCGGCCACGCGGACGGTCTTATTTGCCGTGGCATCAAAGAACCCGGACCCCGTGATCACCGACGAGGCGGCGATCCCACTGACTAGACTGGTGTAATACAGCCGGACATTGAGCGGATTGGTATAGGCCCCCGTGTATTTGAAATTCAGGGACACGCCAATCACATCGACGTAGTACCCGGTCCCGGGCGCCGCGACGACCGTGATTGGCGTCGTGCCCAGCGCCAGCACTTGCGTATTGGTCAGATCGACCACGCTGGAGACCACGCCCGAAGCGTTGAGGCCATTCACCTGAAAGGGGATCGGCAAGCCGCTCCCCGAATCGACTGCAGTGAAGTTCCACAGCCCCGAGATGAGGCAGTTTAAATTCGGGGTGAACGACCCGCCGCAGTTGATGGACTGCGTCAACACGACAGGGGCCAGCAGGAAACTGACGCCGATCGCCACGGCGAGGCCGACCAGACAGATGGAGAGACGTTTGATTATGGTCATCATAGTTGTCCTCTGTGCATGGCTGAGCCCCCGTCAGGTGACGAGAACCCAGCCGATGACCAATTAGCCCAAAGTTACTCCAGCGCTGCTCATGTTCGCCTGAGGCGCCCACGTGCCGTTCTGCGCCTTGATCGTGAACGTGCCGTTGATCGTCGCCGGGAACGTGGCCACATCCGAGGCCGTGGTATTCCCGTAGAAGCCTGCGGTGTAGGTGATCGTATGGGCCGCCGCCGTGGTGGACACGAAAATCACCGTGTTCTGTTGATCGGCCGCCGGCGCCACCAGCGTGTAAGCGCCCGCCGTCGCTTTCGTGAGGTAGATCACCTGATCCACCACCGGCACCGTGATGGCGCCGTCGACGCCATAGCTCGCCGTCGCCGGCCCGACGCCCTTGGTGTCGCCGCTCGAACTCTGCGTAAAGTCGCCCGGCACGCCGTAGATCACAGGTGCGAGGACGCCATGCGGGCCGGCCGTGGTGCCTTTGTAGCCCGGCACGACGCCGACCGTCGGCGCGAGGCCGACGCTGGTGATCCGCATGAACTCGCCATCCACCAGCGCGAGCATCTTGTTGGCGATTCCCGTTCCAGACGTCAGCGTGATCGTGACGTCGTTGGTCGCTTTCGCGGCCGAAAGTGTCGTGGCAGTCAGTGACATGTCAAACTCCTAGGTCACGCGATGAAACCGTTACAGACCGAGGCGGATGCGCGCCCACCCGCCCCAGCGCGAAGTGAGTTACCCGGCAACTCGGCAGCCCAATTCCTGACGCAGCACGGCCACGCCGTAGAGCACGTCCACTCGCTGAATCCACTGATCCGACATGGCGACATAGTCGCGAAGGACCCGGAGCGACTTCCCGGATTTCTTTGACGCCGCGCGATACGCCTTGTCCGTGCCGCCCGGCAATGGGAGATCGACCATGGCCAGCGTGCCGAAATCCTTGTGCACCGCAAGATTCTGCGGCGACTGTTTCCCGGAAATTGAGGCGAACGACGCCGCGGGCGTATCCCACACGTAAATCGCCGTGCCCGTCGCCGGCAGATTCGTCACGTTCTGGAGCGTCGAGCCCGGCCCGTACATCGCCGGCGCAATGGGAATCGTGATCGCGCCCGTGGTATCCGAGGTCGTGGCCGTGACCACGAACTGCATCGGCTGACCCGTGGACTGGAACGACTGCGGATTGATCCCGTTGACCGGCGTCGAGGTCGAGACGAACGAAATGATGTCGCCCGCGTTCAGGGTGGTCACGCCCGAGCCCCAGGACTGCGTCACCACCGTCGAGGCCCCTTGCGCCGGGACGCCATTCGTCGTCGGGGTGCCGCTGATGGTCCCCACCGTCTGCACGTAGATGTTCTGGTCCATGCGCCAGGTCGCGCCGAGCGTCCCGCTCTTGGTCATGCTGCCCGAGTCGTATTGCGCGCTGATTTCCTTGCCCGCGTTGAACAGCCCCTTGAGGTTGTCCATGAGGGTAAAATCGGCAATCGGATTCAGGAACATGTAACGGTCGCCGGACGGCGCCGCCTGATTGTCCAGCTTGACCTTGGCCAGCCCGTAGGTGGTCAACGAGGTCGGCGTCACCCCAGGTGTCCCGACGGAGTTGTTGAGGCCTTGCGCGAGCCCGCACACGTCCTGGTCGATCAGGTTCGACAGCCGCACGAGCTGCGGTTCGAGCACGCGCTTGCGGTAGTTGTCGATGTCGAGGGTGAGCTGTTGGGAACTGACCTGGGTATCCACGCCGCGCTGATAGGACAGCGTGAGCGGCACGAAGGTCTCCGTGATGGCCTCGACCTGGGCGGCCTGGCCGAGACGGCCGAAGTAGCGCGGCGGTTTGCGGATGCTGAGGGTCTGACCGAGGACGGCCCCCCCGAAGTCGAACTCGTCCGAATATTCAGAATTGATCGTGATCATCACGTCGTCGGTGTTCTCGAGTACATCCAACGCTTCAAACGTGACGATGTCGTTCGTGAGAAAACTATTAGCCATGTCGCCCTACCGGCGACGGTTCACCCCCCGTTCGGCAGCACGCTTTTCGCGGTACCCCGACTTATCAAAGTCAAAGCCCCGTTTCGGGAGGTCTGCCGACGGCGTGACCGTCGTTTTAGCCCCGCTACCGACAGGCTGGTAGGGCGCGGGGGCAGTGACCGATCCCGAGACGGCTGGCGAGGCCTGAGAAACGCCAGACCCGTTCGGCGTGAGACGCGCCAGCTCAAGGCCAAAGTCAATCGGATGGCACGTCGCCAACCGCTGCGCTAAGGCCCCGTCTTTCGCGATCACATATTGGAGATGCGCTGAGGCAGGATTCAGGATAATGGCCTGCAGGCGATCGGGTGCCATCGGCACCAACGCGCCCGGGCCTTGCCTCAGCACGGTATCGAAGTCAGCATAGACTTCTCGACCCTTCGCCTGTGTGGCGACCACGGTGTCGTTGAAGCTACGAGACGCCCGATCCGCTTCGATGACAGATCGGACATCGGTCGAGAGCGTTGCGCGTTCCTGTTCCAGGACCCACTTGGCCTGATCCTTGGTGAAAGCGCTGTAGGTGGGGTATTTCGTGCCGATCTCGTCTTCGGATGGTTCCGGGCGGGTCAATTGCGGCTGTTGTGGCGGCGGCGCGCCGCCCGCTTGAACTTGCCCATTCCCGCCGGCCGGAGGGGGCGGCTGCTGACGCTCAAACGCCTCGATGCGGGCCTTGAGCGCATCCCGTTCCTCCGCTGCCCGTGCGGCTTCGAGCTTGGCCGCGTCCCGTTCGTTGGCCAGTTCAGAGAACCGGCGCTGGCCGCGCGTCTCGGGTTTCTTCGGTTCAGATGCTGGGGTTGAGATAGGGGCTGGCGCGGCGACCGCGGCTGGCGGATCGGCCGGCGTATGCCGGTCCATCGTCTCGGTGAGCGCTTCTTGGGTCACGCCCACGCCAGACAGAATGCGGCCGCCTTGCTCATGCGAGACGACTGCGTTGACATCGGCGTCAGCCATGTCAGCTATACAAGACCATGCAGTGCAATTGCTGCGTTCGCCGTCATCACCGCTTCGCGCACGAGCCGAATCGCCGCGCTTTGGTCGGCGCACGGCGGCGTCAGATCGAAAATGGCGCGTGCGAAGTCCTTCGCCGACGCGCGAAGTTTTTCGTACGCGACCGTGTCATCCGGCGACGGCGCGTGGTATGTGAAAATCTGGTCGAGCTTTTCGCGAGGGGTCAACGGTTGCGTGCGTGGCCTATCAGTCATTAAGCCTCCTTGGATACGGAGTATACACCTAACGAACCTTCTTCGCGTGCAGGTATTTCCCAAGGTTCGCGTGAGGCTGCCGTAGGCTCGGCCGCGCGATGGGCCCGGGCCGAGGCGCGGCCATGCGGGCGACATGCCCCGGCTTGCCCTTCTCTGAGCCCACCGCGAAGTCGTGCATCTGCGCCATGGACATCGATGACCGAATCTTCTGCGCCATCGGAAACTGTGCGCCATGCTCCGCGGCTTGCATCAGACGCTGCTGGCTTCGTGATTTCGCTGGCATCTTAAACCGCCTCTCCTGGATCGGGGGCCTGTGCATTGGCTGCGGCGTCTTGCGCCGCCTGCTGGTCCGCCCGAATACCGGCCTGCTGGGTGGCTGTGGCGTGCTGTTGCTGTTGGGCTTGCTGAGACGCTTGATGCGCTTGGGCTTGCCCGGCGATCTGCTGCTGGTGCTGCTGGGTCTGCGCCAGGACCTGCTGTTCCTGCAGATGCTTCATGGCCGTAATGCCCACATCATGCGATTGTTTGGCACCCTCGAGCCGCTGTTCCTTCGCCGTCAACACCATCGATTCGAGCTGCCGAATCCGCAATTCCTGCTCGGCGGTCTGCGCCTTGAGCTCGCTCGCCACCAGACTGGCCTGGGCTTGGATCTTCGCCACTTCGAGGCGCGTCTGGCTCTCCAGCTGCGCTTTCTGCAGCTCAATTTGCCCGTCCATCTGCGCCTTCTGGAGCATCCCCTGCTGCTCGGCTTGCTTGGTCTGAATGAACAGCTGGGCCTGTTGGAGCTGCTGTCCCAGCTGCTGCAGTTGCGCCTGGACCTGCGGCGGCAACGGGGCCGCGCCCCCTTCGGGCTGGTCCTGCAACTGCGGCGGCAGCGTCTTCCGCAACTTCTCCGCGATTTTATGGGCGCCCGGAAAGGACAACTGCTCCACATAGTCCGGCGTAGCGACGGCCGCCATTTCGGGCGGCAAATGCGGAATCAGTTCACCGAGTGCGGCTGCGCCCTCTTCGCGCTTCGTCGCGGTCGCCTTCCCCATCGTCACGGTGACCGCATACGTCCCATGATTCAGGTCGTAGAACGTGTGCAACCCCTGGGAGAGCTGCGCGAGTTCAGGCGTGACCTCAGGCGGCGAGGCCTGCGGGATCCCGTTCGGCCCCTTCTGATAGGGCTGTCCCACCATGACCTGATCCGGCTCATCGTCGAGCCCCATGACATGCAGGATCTGCCCCTTCCGGGTAATTTTCGGGATCACCTCGACCATCAACTGCGCCGCATAAATCAGCGCCCGGCGCACATTGTCGGGATAGTTCGAGTTGGCGAGATCGCTCTGACCCTGTAAGGCTTGAATCGCCCGGCCGGAATGGGCCGTGGGATTGATGCTGCCCAGCGAGGCATCCCCGGTACTCGTCGTGGCCTTGATCGCCTCTTCACTTGTCTGCATGAGCATCACGGCGGCCTGGATCGGCGCTTCCGCCGTGTCCCGATGCGGCGCGTCCACGAGTGTCCCAGCAATCGACACCGGATCATAGGGCAACGACGAATAGTTGTAGACGTTCGCGGTCTGCCAAATCTCCTTGTAATTGTCGATTTGCCCAGCCGCCACGATATACGGCGACTTGCTGCCGAGCGCGAAAATCTCCATCGCGCCCGAATACGTGTAGTTCACCATTCGCTGGGCGTCCATCCCCTCGGTGATGACGCCCCGCAGCACCGGCTTGCCGTCGATGTTCAACTCTTCGCCCAAGATCGGGATCACGGGAATCCGTGAGCCGGCCCACTCCCACGTTTCTAGCTCTTCGCAGGCGTTGATCTTCGACCCAGTTACGATGGGCGTCCGCATGACGCGCGTCTGCTTCGTCCCTGTCGGCGCCTCGCCGCCCTCGACGATAGAGCCATCGTCGTGCTGATGGAACGTCCGGTCCGTATAGGTGACCCGCCAGTATTCCGCGATGCGGATAGTGTCGTCCCCGACCCAGCCCTGCATGTCGCCCGTCGATTGGAATTCTTCGAGCCCGCGAAGGTCGGCCTTTGGCCAGCGTCGTTCAAACTCATCGCGGTCTAGGTCTTCCACCACGAACATGTACTGCGCGTCTGATCGCGTCGGCTTCGACGCGCTCGGGTCGCAATAGACGGTCAGATTGTTCGTGATGCGCTCGAGTTTGACTTCTTGGTCAAAGACTTCAGGGTCACTCGGATCGCCAGTCCAGGTCTCATGCACATAGTCCGTGCGGAGGCGAAACCAGCCAATCCCGCCTTCGATCGCCCCATCGGCCGCCCACTCAATCGGCGACTCTCCCCGGGATTCATTCTGCACGCGCCGCAGAATCCCTTTGAAAATCTCCGCGGTCTCTTCGTCAGCGCCTTGGCCATTCGGCATGACGTCGAACCCGAAGGAGGCCTGCTTGATGATGTTGGAAATCTGCCGCACCGGTTGCGAGAGGCGGTCCACCACCAGACAGGGCCGCGCGGGCATGGGTGGCTGACCAGGAATCGAGGCCCCTTTGCCTTCCCGCGCATTCTTAATCGCCTCGGGCCATTGCGCGCCTCCACGGAACTGCTTGGCCAGCAGAATGGCCGTGCGCTGCTCCTGTTCCGCATCCGCGCACCGCTGCCAGCGCTTACGCGCTTCCGCAATGATGGGAGACGGCGCGCCGCGGTCGCTCACGAGGTCGCCTTCCGCTCGATCGCCCGCAACGTCTCGCGCTGCGCCTCAGCATGATCGATGCTGTCTTCATCGCCTGATTTTACGAGATCATCCTGATGGCATTCTGCGTGCGCATCGAAAAGCTGACCCTCCTCATCTTCAAGAATGAGGCAGTGATCGCCCACCGCTAAGGGCGTTCCGCAGTACGCACAGACGGGATGCTCAAGGTGCAATGGAATCAACGCCATCGGTCCATCCTGGCGACCAATTCTCGCTCTCGCTCTAAATGGGGCCGAGCGCATTTCATAATGTGTTTCCACTTCGCCGGATTCTGCCGCGCGTCAAGCAACAGGCGCTGAATGCGTGGCCGCACCGCCTGCAGCTCAAAATACTGGAAAATCTCATCCAAGAGGGTCGGATCTTCACCGACCCGCAGACCGCGCCAAATTGACTGTGCAACCGTACGCCAGCGCTCGCGTCCTTCAATCACGATCGTCAATAATCGCAATCTGTCGCGTTCGCAATCGCGCATAAACAGCATGATCGAATCAGTCAGCTCCCGCTCTCGCGTGGTCGCATACCCGGCATTTGGCAGATCGGGCAAATGATAGAGTTCAATGGCCATCAAGATCCCATGAAGAGCCAGCGGAGCCGGCTCCAGAATGTGCGAGCAATGAACGCCGACGCCACACGCTCTAAGATGGCCTCCGTCGCGACCGCTTGCAATCCCTCCCGAAATGTTTCGACCTGCGCCGGGCGTTCGTTAGACATAGATCTCCCGCCTCACTGATGGATACTGAGTATACGCCTGCCTGTCAACCGGCCCAGGCCATCGGCCCGCTTGGCATGCGTGGACGAACCGGCGACGGCTTGCTTGGCTTTGGGACCTCTGACCCAAAATTCACCTCGAGGTATTCGGCGCAATTCATGCCGTGCTCGTACCACCCGTCCTTCTTCGGCTTCCTCGTCTGCTTGTTGTTCACTGACACCATGTGCTCGTCCCAGACATAGCCCGCCTCAAACCCATCCGCAAGAAACCGATCCACCCTCGTGGACTGCTCAGAAATCCTCAACCATTGGTCGTTTTTGGCCACCACGAACGCCTCGCGCCGGTCGGCCGCGCGTTGCCGCATCTTGGCCGCCATCCGCTCAATCATCGCCAGCCGAATCCCCGGCGAATTGCTATCGGCCACGGAGCGCGGGAACACGCCCTTCGCATGCAACGTCTTGACCGCGCCTTCTGTCCCATGGGACGTGTCCGAGGCACCCGCGGGATCGCAGCACTCCCGAATCTCACACGGCGCCGGGAACCATTCCGCCCGATAGCGGAGCACAATCTCCATAAAATCATCAAGATACAGTTGCTGACCGAGGATGCCCCCAAGGAATCGGACCTGCCCGAGGCTGGACATCTGCCGGAACACGGCGCAGGGATGATGCTTACCGAAGTCGAGCGCCATCTCGAGCGGCAGGCGTGGGTCATACGCTGTGTCGGCCTCGTGAATCGCCCGAACGAACGCCCCTTTATAGACCGGATCGCCTGTGACGTTCATCCCGCGCGTCCCCTGAATCAGCGTCCGGTGTTTCGGGTGCGACGGCGGATACAGCCGCTCGAGCGCCGGGATGACCGACGCGTCTAGATTATGGGCATTATCGTAGATACTGAGCGGGAAGTAGCAGCGGTGCGGATCGGTATTCGTGACAGGGAATTCTTGCGCGATCCAGTGCGTATCTTCGATCGCTTGCGGGCTGATCGTGATTTGATGCGGAAAGCCTGGCGCCGAGAGCCGGCCCGCGAGCTCCAAGTAGATGTCGCGTGGGAGCTCTTCGGCTTGGTCGATATAGATGCGCGCAAGCGTCAACCCTCGGAACTTGCTATAGCGGAGCGTCTGATCCTGCGATTTCAGGCCCCGAATGTAGACACGCGAGCCATTCGGCCAGTCAAAACAGCTCTCTTTACTGTTCCAGGTCTGGCGATCGCCGGCTAAGTCGCAAATCTTCACCCAAAGAGGCGCGATCAGCCCGTGTACCGCCTCATCGGTCCAGCGCGCGAGCAGGATGGGAATCCCCGGGTACGTCCGCGCCGCTTCGTGCTCTTTCCAGAGGCAGACCGTCGTTTTCCCCGCTCGGATGGCCCCTTCGACATCCACTTCGCGCGCCGTCGCCAGTAGGACGTCTGACTGCTTCCCCCGCCACCGCATCACGACAGGCGGAGGGTCAGGAGTCGACATGCTCATGGATGTGATTCACTGCGGCCGGCAGACGCGGCTCGGCCCCATCTTGTTTGACCTGCAGTGGGAGCACTTTCCCCACCAGCGTGAGAAACACGCCGGGATTGTCCTTGGCCTGCTGGGTCAGATAGTCCACCCCGCCCGCATTCGCTAGGGCTTGCAGGATCAGATCCTTCAGCGCCGTCGTGAGATGGTTCTGGACGCCTTTTTTGCGGCCGGACCCAGCGGCGCGCCGACCCTTACCTTTCGGCCATGCCATCGCAATAAGCCCTATTATTGCTTCCCTGACTTGCTCAGGCCTTAGTGTACACCTAAACACCGCCGATCAGCAGCAGCTTTCAGTTGGGGGTAGTGGGCTAATGCCGTGTTGTCAACAAGAATCAGCTTGACAATACAAGAGCGGTTGTGTAGTATTTAGGCATGGCGAAAAACCCGCACGCGGTCGCCCTTGGCCGGAAGGGCGGCAAGAAGGGCGGGAAAGCTCGGTGGGCTGGCGTCACGTCAGAAGAGCGGTCTGAGGCGTTACGCAAAGCCGTTCAGGCCCGCTGGGCGCGGGTTAAGACGTCTGGTGGGGGACGCGGATAGCAGGCGATCTACGTGAAGGCCATGGGCATCGTTCCGATACGTTAGAATAGGGTTAGGTGCGGGCGGCAGGAGTCGAACCTGCAAATCCTTGGGGGATGGCCGATTTAGAATCGGCTGCGTTTGCCTTTTCGCCACACCCGCACATTGACGGCCAGCGGCTTGCTCCGCTGGCCCCCGACGGGACGCTCCGTCGGATGGGAGGTGAAGCGATGTGAAGAAGGAAGACGAAGGTGTTCCGGAAGGCTATGAGGTCGTGTATACGGCCTTCATTACCCTCCGGAACGGCAAGCGGCTCTACGCGTCAACCTACGGACGGAAAGCTTGGCGGCTGGTCGTCCGGAAGAAGACATAAGGGCTAGCGGTTGCAAACCCCTGAGCGCATCCTACCAGAGTCGTCCAAGAAAATGTACTTTTCCCCTCACAAGCTGGCCGGCGGCTCAGCAACACGGCATTAGCCCACTACCCAGTTGGGCATCGGCGCGCCGCACACGGGCGTCCTAACACGTCAGACTTCACGAATCACGATCCCGTATTGCATCTGCACGTGACGCTTTTTCCAGGAATACATCGCCGTCCTCACGCCCTTGGCGTCTTCCACGATGACCTCTCGCGTCACGAGATCCCGATACCGAAAATCGGCACGATATTCGCCGACGCGACACAACCCGAGCACTTCTCCGGTCGCTTGGCTAATCACCGGCGCGTCGAGCGGAAACGCCGGCTGCAGCTCGAGGTCGGCAATCTTCTTCGCGCGCAGTAGCAACTTCAAATCGCCGTACCGCGCCGCTTCGCGCCGTGAGTCAAACCGAACGTTGTCGACCATCTCCGGCTGCGCGCCGTACTTGCTCCGTGGCCGGTTCAGCGTGCGAATCGCCTGATCGATTTCCGCTTGCGTGCCGTAGACCTTCACGCAACGCCCCTCAATTTCGCCTTCGCCAGCTTCGCCGCCCGCCGTTTCCGTGCGGGTTTCGACCGTGGCTTCGGCCGGGCTGGCGACAACAGAATCGCGGCGGCGGCCTGCACGATATGCGGCGGCGCGGGTGTGTCGCTCCTGAGCGCCTTCGCCAGACAGTCGATTGCAACCTGTCGGAGTTCCTTTTCCTTCGTCATTGCGGCGTTCTCCTTTTTGGCTGAATGGGAAACCCTGAGTTTTCTATTTCCGTGCTCAGTGTTCCGTTCCGAGACGTTAGGTACTTATGTATATAGTTCCCTTCGCAAAGGGACTTATATACTTAACTTCCCTGTTCACTTTTGGGGAATTATATACTTGAGTGCGACACATGGGTAGCTCATTCTGTTCCGTCGTAGCACTCGCAGGCGATTTGCGTGTCGGTGAACAACGGGATCGGTTTGCCGAGTATCAGGTCACGCCACGCGAAGCGACGGCCCAGCCCTTGAACCGTATCCGCGTTCGTGACGCCGAGCGCCTCCATATCGAGCGCACGCTGAAGCAAGTCAGGGTGGTCGCGCTGGAGTGCCCGAATTTCTGGCACAGTGTTCGACGGACAGAAGAAACACGCGCTCTTGGCTGGAACGGGCAACCCGGCGCGTTCTATCGCCTGAACGCATTCTGCGCGGCCCCAGCCCCATTCAATCAGCGGGTAGCGATACAGGTATTTCTTGTCCTGACGGTCGCCACCTTCGGCCCGGTGTGGTTCGTCCGCGTCGTAGCCGAGAAACTTAACGACACGCTCCCCACGGTCCCATGCGGCCCGCGCGGGCTCGAAGTGGTTGCAGAACTTATCTTGGGGCTGAATCTTGAACTTGTGAGAACAGCGTTTGAATCCGTAGGCCAGCGACGGCAGCGTCTCGTGGTCGATACAGTTCTGTTCGAGCGTTTCTACGGCCCCATCTTCGTCAACTTTCCGAACGGTCACAATCGCCGGATAACCGCGCATTGTCAGCCACGCGCTCACCTGAGCCACATAGCGATACGTCTCGGGCCGTTCTCCGCCCGTGTCGCTGAACACGACCAGATCAACCGGACGCAGCCCGCGTTCAATCCATCCGCACAGGAGCGCCGTCGAATTGACGCCTCCGCCGTACGCGACAATCGTGATCGCGTCGTCTGGCGGCACATCGGTCACGCGACGAACGCCGAGCAGGTCGTATTCGATGATTTGTGCCAACTTAGCGGCCCTTCGCCAACTTCGCGGCCCGTCGCTTCCGTCGTCGTGCTGGCGCCACGTTGTACGTCTCCGTGCTCGGCGTGCCTGCCATCGGACTCGGCCATCCTGAAATGTTCGCATTGGCAATCACGGACGTCATCGACCAAACCTCCCCATCGGGCGCGTCGGCTTCGCGGCCCGATCCATCGCGTCACTCTCGCTCGGCGCTTTTTTCGTAAACCGCGTGCCCTTCGCGCACCAGCACGGCACGCCGTAGTCATGCGGGCCATGTACACGAGGCCGTCCGCAGGTGACATCGCCCTGGCACTGCGCCATCACGAGCCCGTAGTCCCGGCAGTTCGAGCACACGTCGTGCCACGGCTCCGTCCGCCCATGCGGTTTCGGCCAGGCGTCTCGGAGGACTGCCTCTAGGCCACGGTCCAGATCGGCCCCGGTCGCGCCGGCGGCTTTCATCTGGCCTCGCATCGCTAAGGCTTCTTGGACGGCACCTGATAGCCGACCCGCCTCAGGATCGCGCCGGGCCTGCTTGACGGCTCGCCTGAGCGCATGGAAGGCGCCAGCCAAGGCCGCAGGCCCGTGCGCCGCACTGAGCGTTTCTAGCGCCACCTGAAGGTCGTCGTGGCTCATTGTCTACCTGCTTCTACTTCCGCGAGCCTGCCGTCTGCCCAGCTGGCCATTGCCGCGAATTGCCCGATGGTCCGTGACCCGCTTTGCGCGAACGGTTCCTCGCATTTCAGGAACACGACAGCAAGCATCTCAAGCCGGGCGTCTGGCCACACCGCGCAGAGTTCACAGGCTTTCGGCCAATCCAGCGCCGGCTTCGGGAGGTACCGGGCCCCCCGCCGATGCTGCTGATAGAGTTCCGCGTAGCGCCTGCAGAAGTTGCCGGCGCGTTCGCCGAGTTCCGGATCCGTCGTCCCGTTCAGAGGCGGAGAGAAACGCGCGCTCTTTGTTTTTTCTTCTACTGGGACGGGATCGGACGGGACGGGATCGGACGCGCGCGCGCGAGCGCTCGCGGAGCCAGCCGGACTCACATTGGAATCCCGTACTATTCCGTGCGGATTCCGCCGGGAATCCTTGCGTTGTCTGTCGGCCTCACGCTTGGCTTTGACATCAGCAGCTGTTGGGTTGTGATCGTGAAAGTCATGCACTCGGTAGCCATTGTGAACAGACTCCCAAAGGCCAACCTCAACCAAGCGCTGAGCCCACTTCAGCGGGCTTGGGACCGTCCCCAGCGCCTTCAGCGCGCTCTTTGGGATGAATCCATCGGTCAGATACTTATTGCAGTAGCCGTTACCACAGACCCACAACCACGAGGCAAGCGGGCCAGCCTCGATAAACTTCGGGTGGTGCGCAATCTGATCGTCAATACGCAGCCACACCATTAGCGTGGACTCCGAACGTTCAGGGTAGAATGAGCTATAGCCATAGCCGCGTTCCTCCTAAGAACGGGGTGGTGGTCAGGGGCCGATGGGCGGTTACACGCTCATCAGCTCCGAGTACTATAGCAACTTTCCTAAGCTTTTCAACCACAATCCACCAAATTTTCGCCTCAGTCGCCATGTGTCTTGAGGGCCTCGATCTCGCGCGTCGCCTGCGCGTCCCGCCGCTCCTGCTGGCCTTCAAATCGTCATAGCCGTGTTCCCTTCTGACTCACGATGGAGTCAACGATATAAGTCCCCATCCTAGAGTCCACTCCGCAACCGCCATCGGCACCTTTTCGTAGGCATCCGGTGCGGCCACTCGATGACCGCGTAGTCGTAGACTTCGAGCTGATCTTCCAGATTCGCTTTCAAACTACACACAGAGGTCAGCGGCAGGCCCGACAGCGCCGCGACTTCGTTCAGCGTGTGCGGCTCCTGCCACAGATCCCGCAACCGCTGCATGTTCGCGCTCCGCGTGCGCGCCGCACAGACGGCCCCACTCAGGCTCGCATGCCGCGCGCGAGGGGAACGGCCTTGGAACGGCGGCAGCGGCTCGGCAAAGGGGAAGCCAGGCTGAGTCATCAGCGGGCTAGCTCCGTCCGCCGCTTGGCCTGGGCTTTTCGATCCGCCGCACTGTAGCCGGCTGCGTCACATTCGCCACGCGCCACCGCCGCCGCGAAGGCCGCGCAGCCTCGCTCGAGTTCCTGCTCGCACAGCGGATGCGCGCCAGTCCACGGCTCATTGAACGCGCACGTGAGGCCTGACAAGGGCGAGAACCGCTGGGCCTGCGTCATACAGGTTCCGAATCTGTGCGCGTCATGAAACTAACCATCTGAGCAGCTTGCACCTGCAGCCGCGCCGTCACGAGTCCGGCCGCGACGCATCTCGCGGTTCCCTCGTCCACCTTGAGCCAAAACTGCTCCCCATACACCGCCGCGCGATTCCACGGCTCCGTCTTGGGATGATCCGCATACTGCGCTTTTGTCGCGGCCTGCCTCATGCTGTGGCCTGCTTCTTTGCGTGGCGCTTCCACCAGCGCGCCGACCATTCACGTGATCCAGCTTTGATAAGATCCGCCTCGAGTTTAGAAGGGCGCGTCTCATCTTGAATCGATCCAAACCGTCGTGTGGCAGCAAGACCCATCGCGATGAGGGTGGCGCGACTCGACGGCTTCTTATGGCGCGTGCCAAGGCCTGAGGCGCGATGTATGAGCCGCCACTGTCTCTCCACGCGCACCACCGCGTAGTAGCGATTGACTTCCCAGCCCCGACACGCGCGCGGAGGCTCATCCCAGTGCTCAAGGACAGGGACCGTGATCCGTCTCATGCCGTCGTATCCTTCGCGGTCCGCGGCGCCGGCGTCGGCCCCGGGTGCGAGATGGCCTCGTCGATCCAGTGGCTCATGATCGCCTCTGGATCGGTTCGCGCGTGGCTTCCAAGAGCTGCTGACACTTCGCACACGTCACGGCTTCGCGGCGAAGCGTCCACGATGCCCGCCGAAGATTGATCGCCAGCGGTCGCACAAAACACAGCGCGGATACGCCGCCTGATGCATTCACCTTCGCGGCGAAGTGATAGAACCTCTGGTACCTGCGATTCATGATCGCCTCGGGATCGGTTCGCGCGCCCATTCGCCGCGCCGTTTCAGCCGCAGCACGAACTGCTGCAGATAGACCAGCACGGGCGTCTCGTCCTGTTCGCGCCACGCCTTAATCACCTGCTCAGCGCTCAGGGCTTCCGGCGGCGTCTCCGGCAGGCTCGAGAGCGGCGGGAGGTGCCGGCGGTCGACGTCGTAATTAACGAGCCGCCTGTGTCGTGCTTCGGCGCGGTCGTTCCCTTGCGGCCCTGCGGCCATCACGAGCTTCATGCACGCCTCCAACGCAAAGGTCCATCGGCCCCGGCCGGCGACAGCCCGATCTTGATTCGGCCGTGGTCGTAATCCGTATGATGTTTTTCGCAGAGCATCAGACTGCCCGCGCGTGTGTGCCGCATCTCCGGTGCCTGCCCTCGCGTGCGCGCGCGTTTCTTGTCCTCGAGATGCGCCCACTGGCTCGGGCCGCCGCAGGCATCGAACAGTTGCACCGCGAGGAGGTTGTCCCGCATCAGCCGGCAGTAGTCGTCTCTTTCAACGCATTTGGCTCGCGTGAACTTCTTGACCTTGGCTTCGGCGCGCACCTTTCGGCCCTTGATGCGCTTCCGCGTCTCCGGTTTGGGCACGGCGCGGCCGGGCTGCTGGTCCGCGATGAGGAGATGTGCGAGGCTCATGGCTCCAACTCCTTGAGTTCCGCTACATGAAAGTCAAACTCATCACCTGGTGTCGAACTACGCGCGCAGCACGCGTTTCGTCGTCTACGTGCTTCATGACTGCTGGTCCGCGATCAGTAACTGCGAAAGGCTCATGGTGTGACCGCCTGACCCGCGCTCGGTGTATCCACAGCCGGCGGCACAACGCGAGGCAGAATCACATTGCATCCGGCTGCCGCCAGCACGCCCACACACACCACGACGCACTGATCGCAAATATGAATACCCTGTGGCCCAGCGATCAGGAAGTTCATACCCGTGTGGTGCTGTGGCCATCCGCAGAACCAACAGTGCGGCGTGAACATCAGCCGAGTCGCGGTCGATTTACGTGTGTCACTCATTCCGTCCTCCGCGTCGGCGCCTCTTCAACGAATTGGCCCAGCGTGTCGAGGCGATACCAGACATCACGTTTCAACTTGCCGTCGGACCCGTCCCCGATCCCGATTTCAGCAGCGCGCATCTCTTGACGCTTTTCGGTGGGGTTCCACCACGCGAGGGCGAGCGCACTATAAGGGCCGCCTTGGGTACGGCCTGAAAATCCAGTGACGGCGGCTATAGAGCTCCCGCCCGTGGCCGACGCCGCACCCCTC